>Ga0114931_10000678_pt1 | contig 42287 bp, 36 predicted proteins | sample 2SBtaG_FD_89579 | JGI IMG/M metagenome (GOLD analysis project Ga0114931, IMG submission 89579) | Deep subsurface microbial communities from Kolumbo volcano to uncover new lineages of life (NeLLi) - 2SBTROV14_V59a metaG | ecosystem: Environmental > Aquatic > Marine > Volcanic | place: Kolumbo... | reverse complement strand
TCACCGAGCAGACCCGCGACAAGGAGCGCCTCGCCCGCTCCGAGCGCCTCGCGCTCATCGGGCAGATGCTCGCGCAGATCACGCACGAGGTGCGCAATCCGCTCAACGCCCTGTCGCTGAACGCCGAGCTGCTCGCGGACGAGCTGACCGACCTCGATCCGGGCCGCAAGACCGAGGCGTGGGACCTGCTCGAGACGGTCACCCGGGGCATCGAGCGGCTCACCGAGGTGACCGGCCACTACCTGCAGCTCGCGCGGCGCCCCCCGGCACGCCTCGCGGCCGAGGAACTCGAGCTGCTCGCGCGCGACGTGATCCGACTGCTCGAGGTGGAGCTGTCCCAGCGCGGCGTCACCCTGCACTTCCGTCCCGCGTCCCTCGCCCCGCAACTCGTCGACGGCAACCAGCTCCGGCAGGCGCTGCTCAACGTGCTGCGCAACGCGATCGAGGCGGGGGGCCGCAACCTGGACCTCACCCTGCGCCACGAGGACGACACGGTACGCTTCGCCCTGTTCGACGACGGCCCGGGGATGACCGCCGAGGAGGCGGAGCGCGCCGCGGATCCCTTCTGGTCGACCAAGGCGCAGGGCACGGGCCTGGGCCTCGCGATCACCAAGCAGATCCTCGAGGACCACGCCGGCTCGGTCCACGTGGAGTCCACCCCGGGCAAGGGGACGACGGTCACCCTCAGCCTGCCCTATCGTCCGGCCCCCGCCGCAGCCGAGGAGGCGCATGTCGCAGACCATCCTGGTCGTCGATGACGACGAGTCCAACCGCGTCACCCTCGAGCGCCTACTCGGGCGAGAGGGCTACGAGGTCCATCACGCCGCCACCGTGCGCGAGGCCATGGAGCGACTGCGCGCGCACCCCGCCGACCTGGTGCTCACCGACCTGAAGATGCCCGGAATGAGCGGGATCGACCTGCTCAAGGCGGTGCGCACCCTGGACCCGGACGTCGAGGTGGTGGTGACGACCGCCTACGGCACGGTGGAGACCGCGGTGGAGGCGATGAAGGAGGGCGCCTACGACTTCGTCGCCAAGCCGCTGAAGCGACTGGAGCTCGTCACCACGGTGCGCAAGGCGCTCGAGAAGCGCTCCCTGCAGGTCGAGAACCGCCGCCTGCGTGAGCAGCTCGCGGAGGTGGGCGAGGGCGAGGTGATCGGCCAGTCCGACGTGATGCGCACCCTGATCGCGGAGGTGGAACAGGTGGCGCCCGCCGACGCGACGGTCCTGCTCACCGGGGAGTCCGGCACCGGCAAGGGGCGGATCGCGCGGATGCTCCACCAGCTGAGCCGCCGCCGCGATCGGCGCTTCGTCACGGTCAACTGCGCCGCGATCCCCGAGTCTCTCCTCGAGAGCGAGCTGTTCGGCTACGAGAAGGGCGCGTTCACCGGGGCGACCCAACGCAAGGAGGGCCGCTTCGACCTCGCCCGCGGCGGCACCCTGTTCCTCGACGAGATCACCGAGATGGCGTCCTCCGTGCAGGTGAAGCTGCTGCGGGTGCTGCAGGAGGGCGAGTACGAGCGGGTCGGCGCCACCGAGACCCTCCGCGCCGACGTGCGCGTGATCGCCGCGTCGAACCGCGACATCGAGAAGGAGGTCGAGGAGGGGCGCCTGCGCAAGGACCTGTTCTACCGCCTGAACGTCATCCGCCTGGAGATCCCGCCCCTGCGCGACCGCTACGACGACATCCCGCTGCTCGCGCAGCACTTCCTGGTGAAGTTCAACCGAAAGAACGGCACCTCCCTGCAGGGGTTCACCGCCGAGGCCCTGGAGGCCCTCGCGGCGTGGCCCTGGCCCGGCAACGTCCGGGAGCTGGAGAACGCCGTCGAGCGGGCGGTGGTGCTCTGCCGGGAGGACCGGATCGACCTGGACGATCTGCCCGCCGCGATCCGCAAGGGCCGCGGCGCACGCCAGCGGATCAGCTTCGAGGTCGGCACCCCCCTCAAGCACGTCGAGCGCCGGATGATCGAGGAGACCCTCCGCTCGACCGGCGGCGACAAGGTGCTCGCCGCCTCCCTGCTCGGGATCACCGCGCGCACGATCTACCGGCGCGAGGCGGAGTGGGCGCAGGAGGAAGAGGACTGACCCCGCTCCTGCTGCTCGCCGCGGTCGCCCGGGCAGCCCCCGGAGACCCGATCCCGGAGGCGGTCGTCGCCGGCCGGGACATCGACGCCTGGCGCGAGATCGAGGCACGCCGCCCGGAGGGCACCGCCGCGGTGACCGCCTGGCAGGACTTCCTGGTGCGGTTCCCCGCCTCGCCGCTGGCCGAGGTGGCCTGGGCACGGATCGAGGCCCTCGGCGCCACCCAGGCGACCCTGCAGAGCCACCCCGAGCTGCGCCTCTGGCAGCCCTGGTGGGACCGCAGTCTCGCCGCCCACCACGACGATCTGACCCACCCGCCGCTGTCGGTGGCCGTGGCCACCCTGCGCCCCGACGGCACGCCGAGCGTGGACCTCGGCCCGCAGTGGACCGTCGGCTTGTCCGCCGGCGGCGGCTACGACGGTGGCGCGCCCTGGGGCGGGCTCGGCTTTCGCGTCGAGGTCGGGATCTGGAGCGTGGTCGGGCGCGTCGGCTTCTCGGACCAGCCGTGGAGCCTCGCCGGCGTGCGCGTCGGCCTGCCGACCCCGGTGGGCACGGACAAGCCCCTGCGACGCATCGGCGTGTTCGGCGAGGCGGACGTGCGCACCGACGGACGCGTCGGCCTCCTCGCTGGTGGACGCCTCGCGATCACCCCCCACTGGGGCGTCGAGGCCACCGCCGGAGCCTCGCTGCGCGGCGGCCACGTCGGCCCCGCGGCCGGCCTCAGGCCGTCTTCGACCTGTAGGGTCGCTCACACGAAGCGGAACATGAGCAGGTCGTCACGCCAGGTGCCGTCGGCCATGCGGTACTCGTGCTCGCGGTGGCCCTCCTCCTGGAACCCGAAGCGGCGGTAGAGCGCGATCGCGCGCTCGTTGTCGGCGAAGACATTGAGGCCGAGCTTGCGGATCTCGGGATTGCCCACGGCCCAGTCGATGCACGCGGCCATCAGCGCGCGGCCGATGCCCTGGCCGCGGGCGGAGGGGTGGACCATGATCTCGAGCTTGCCGCTATGGCGCATGCGGCGGAGCACCCCGCCCTGGACGGTCAGGAACCCGAGCAGCCGCCCGCCGCGGCGCGCGACGAGAAACACGGAGTTCGACGCGCGGTGCAGCTCGTGGGTCTGGCGCGCCTTGTGCTCGACGCTGCCGCGGAACTCGTGGGGCTCGGTGATGAACCATCGGCCCTCGCCGAGCACCTGCAGGTGCAGCGCGAGCAGATCGCGCGCGTCCTCGGGCCGGGCCTCCTCGACCACGACCTCGCCCTGAGGCGACGGGGTGCGCCAGCGGCGCGCGCCGTCCATCGCGTCTACTCCCAGTGGTCCTTCTTCATGATCTCCGTGACCCGGCCGTCGTCGATGTACAGGTCCTGCTGGTACTGGTCGACGGCCTTGTAGGCGGTCTTGCTGTTCGGCACCCACACGCGTACGACGCCGTTCTTGTCGACCTCGAAGCGGTACATGAACAGCTCGGAGCGCTCGGCGGGGCGGCCGGTCATCCGGCGGCGCTGGTAGGGCGCACCCCAGGCCATGAGCACCTCGTCCTCCGTCCAGCCGACCTTCACGTTGCCCGCGACGATCTGGTCGCGGGTGTCGGCGTCGTACTGGTAGAAGCGGTCCCACAGCTCGTGGGACTCGAGCCAGGCGTCGCGCTCGGCCCGCGTCTTGAGCCCGAGGTAGTCCTTGCGCTGGTCCTTGTCCATGAACACGCGCAGGGCGTAGTAGTGGTCCTGCTCGGGCTTCTCGAGCCGCTTGACCTTGTCGCCGCAGCCCGCGAGCAGCAGGCCCAGGCACAGCCACAGCACGGTGCGGCGCATGCGTCCTCCATCCATGGTCGCCGCCCGTCCTAACCCGATGCACGCGAGCCGGCGGAGACCACCGACGGCGGGCCCACGTACAGGGTCGCCGCGCGGGGGATCCACCCGCGGTCGCCGCGGCCGGTCACCACCAGCTCGTAGGGGCCGAGGACGCGCTCCACGCGCACCTCGGAGCCGGGCGGCAGGGTGAAGCGCTCGGCGGCGTCGGCGCGGGCACTGTCGCGGGCGGTGGCCGGCGCGTCCACGACGACGACCACCGGGCGGCGCACGAGATCCCAGGTGGCGTGACCGACGGTGGCGGCGAGTCCGAGGCCGGCGGCCCCGGTCACCAGCCAGGGCAGGCGCAGGGTGTCCGGCGCGCGCAGGCGGCGCCACCACAGCCCGCCTGCGGCGCCGAGCAGCAGGAGCAAGGCGATGGTGCCCAGCTCCCCGGGCGTCGCGAACTCCATCCATCCCGCGGGGGCGCCGACCGGATCAGGCGCGCCGGAGATCCGATTGCGGGCGCGAGCGAGGTTGTGGACCAGCTGCGGATCGCGGGGGCGCAGGCGGCGCGCGGCCTGCAGGTAGGCGACGGCGCGCGCCGGGTCGCCCACCCGGTACTCGGCCACCCCGAGGTCGTACAGCAGCACCCCGGAGGGCACGCCGTCGGCCGCCGCGGCCCGCCAGGTACTCAAGGCGTCCGGGCCCCTGGTCGCCTCCCACGCCTTGGCCCCGTCCGAGACGGGGTTGGCGAAGGCGACCCACGACAGGAGCAACAGCAGGATCACGCGGCCTCCTCGCCGAGGGCCCGCACCACCGCGCGCACCCGGTCCGCGAGATCGGCCCCGGGGGGATCGCCCGCGAACCGGGCCCGCTCGAGCGCACGAACCACCTCGTCCACCGGCTCCCGGAGCGCCTCGGGCAGCGCACGCACCGCCTCGTGTCGGTCCAGGTGGCCCGGTGGCACGTCCAGCCGCTGCGCGAGCGCGTCCCGCAGCGCCTCGTCGAGCACCGTCAGCCGGTCCGCGGGGGCCTCGGGGAGTCGGTCCAGCCGGTGGACCGGCTCCGGCTGCGCCGGGGCCTCAGCGCGGGCCGGACGGAGCCGCTGGAGCAGCGCGTAGCCCTCGAGCACCAGCGGGATCCCACCGAGGAGGGTGATCCCGAGCGCCGCGGCGAGCAGCCAGGGCGCGACGAAGGGCACGTGGGCGCGCCCCGACGCGTAGATCGGGTAGAAGTCGACGATCTTCTTGCCCTTGGGCACCTGCGACTGCACGCTCCCGTCGGGCCCGTAGCTCTCGACCTCACCCTTGCCCTCGCCCCCGGGGGTGATCTGCAGGGCCGGCACCTTCAGGGTGTGGGTCACGTAGTCGCCCTTCGTGGGCGAGAAGGTGACGATCCGGATGGGCGGCACCTGCAGGGTGCCGGGCTGGGTCGGCACGATCACCCGGGTGAACTTGCCGGTCGCTTTGTACCCGTCCGCGTCGACCTCGGCCTGCACCACCGGGCTGCCGTCGTAGAACCGCACGTCGGCGCGGTCCTTGGGCGCAGGCACGGTGAAGCCCTCCAGGGACCCGTCGCCCTGCACGGTGATCGACCACTCGACCGACTCCCCGACCGCGGCCCTGGTCTGCGCGACCTTGCCGTCGATGTAGAAGTCGCCGACCAGCCCCGTGAACCCAGGCGGCGCGGGCGGCAGGGGCTTCACCTGCAGGTGGGAGGGTTCCGTGGCGGCGGTCATCGTCTGGGTCGGCTGGAACAGGCGCATCCGCCCGAGGGGATTGCTCGCGGGGACCTCCACCTGCACCACCGAGGGCTCGAAGGTCACGTCCTTCTTGCCGGTCACGATGAACGGCTGCCAGGTCTCGTCGACCCAGATCGGCCCCCTGGGATCGTCGATGGAGTACCGCCGCTCGATGGGCTGGCCCTCCCGCGGCGTGGCGAGCTGGGTGAGCGGCAGGGTCACCCACGAGGAGCGGAGCACCTGGAGCCGCGAGCGGAGGCCGTACTCGTAGAGCACCACCTGGCCCTCGTAGGCGGTGTCCACCGAGGGCTTGGCGAAGGCCTTCAGCACGGCGACCTGGCCCGGGGGGGGCGCCTGCACGGTCAGGGTGACCGTGTTCGTGGTCAGGGTCTGGCCGCCGACGTCCAGCGTGGCCGGGCCCACGGTGAAGCTCCCCTCCTTCAGGGCCTTCACGCCGAACACGAAGGAGATCGAGGTGGTCCGGCTGAAGTTCACGATCTGGGTGGAGCGCTCCTGGGACAGGTAGCGAACCTGTAGCTCAGGTGACGCCGAGAGCTTCGGGATGCTGCCCGGCCGCCCGTTGGTGACCACCACCTCGGCCTGGCCCTCCTGGCCGATCTCGAGGCTGCGGTAGGGCACGACGAGCTGCACCTGGGCAGCCAGGGCCGGGGAGCCCACGAGGAGCAGCCCCAGCGCGACGAGGAGGCCGAGGAACCGCTTCACCAGGGCTTCCCCGCGTCACGACCCGGCACGATGATCCGCGGCCGGCCCTCCCTGACTCCATCGAGCAGGCGCTTGGCCTGGGACGCGGTGACCGGCCCGTCGTGCTCCCATCGGCCGTCGAAGGGATCGCCCTGGGCGGTCTTCGGCTCGTCGCCTTGCTGGTCGACGTCCTCGGGCTTCACCGTGCCCGAGGTGCCGTCGCCCTGACGCTGCTGGCCGTCGTCGCCGGGCTGCCGGGAGCCCTCGGCGTCCTGCCCCGTCTGATCGGGCGAACCGGGCTGCCCGGGCTGCTTCTGACCCTGCTGTCCGGGCTGGGGCTGCCCCTGGGGCGGCTGACCCTGCTGCTGCCCCTGCTGACCCTGCTGTCCGTGCTTGCCCTGCTGCTGCTGACCCTGCTGCGGCTGGCCCTGCCCCTGCTGACCCTGCTGGCCCTGTTGCTGCTGGTCGCTCGTGCCCTGCTGCTGCTTGCCCTGCTTGCCCTGCTGCTGCTTCTGATCCTGCGAAGAGCCCTGGGGGGGAGGCGGCGGCCTGGTGGCCACGCGCTCGGCGAGCTCCTTCTGGAGGAGCTCCAGGTTCTTCCGCGCCTGCTCGTCCTTCGGGTCCCGGTTGAGCACCGCGTCGTAGCGCTCTCGGGCCTTCTCGAGCTGCCCCGCCTTGTAGTGGGCGTTGCCGCTGTTGTAGAGGTCCTTCACGTCGCCCTTGCCTCGGAGCTGCGCCGCGTTGTCCCAGGCGCGGGCGGCCCCCTCGTAGTCGCCCTTGCGGTAGCGGGCCGCCCCGAGCCGGTCGTAGACGTCGGCGTCGGTGGGGCGCTCCATGGACAGCTCCGTGAACAGCTCCACCGCCTTGCCGTAGTCGCCCACCCGATAGGCCGCGTCCCCCTCGGCGAGGGTAGCCGCGCGGGCCGGCGTCGCGGCGAACAGCCCGACCGCGAGGAGCGCCGCGGCGATCCCACCCCACGGACGGCGACCGTCGCCGAGCCACGCGGACAGGAGCAGGGCGAGGAATCCGATCCCGAGCGGCCACTGGAAGCCGCTCTTCCAGGACTCCTCCTCCTCCTGGCCGTAGCGCTCCGCCTTCAGGTTCTTGCGGATCTCGTCCCGGTAGAGCTGTTGCATGTCCGACGCCGAGGCAACACTCTGGACGTAGGCACCGCCACCGATCCGCGCCAGATCCTTGAGCAGCTTGAAGTCGGGCGTGGAGAGCACGGTCTTGCCGTTCTCGGTGACGAAGCCGCCGTTCTTCAGGGGGATCGGCGCGGCCTGCTCACCGATGCCGACCGTGTAGATCCGGATGTCGGCCTTGGCCGCCGCACGCGCGGCCGCCATCGCGTCGGCCGGGTCGTGGGCCTCCCCGTCGGTGAACAGGATGATCGCCTTGCCCGCCCGCTCCGATGCCTTGCCCGACAGCAGGTCGGCCGCGGTGCGGATCCCCTCGCCGATCGCGGAGCCCTGGGCCTCGAAGGTGTCGGTGTCCAGCTCGCCCACCAGCATCTTCAGGGCGTCGTAGTCCTCGGTCAGCGGCATGCGCGGGTAGGCACCGCCCGCGTAGATCACGAGCCCCACCCGGTCCTCCTGGAGCATCCCGATCAGGTCCAGGATCTCGCGCCGCGCACGCTCGAGGCGACTGGGGTCGACGTCGGTGGCGTCCATGGAGCGCGAGAGGTCGACGACGAGCACGATGTCCACGCCGGTCTTCTCGATCTCCTGGACCTCCTTGCCGTACAGGGGCTCGATCAGGGCGAGCACGACGAAGGCGAGGCCCCCCAGGGCGAGCAGGTCCCGCGCGAGGCGGCGCATGCGGATCCGATGCGGCAGCACGCGCTCGAGGAGCTCTCCCTCGAACCACGCCGCCAGCCGGCGCCGGTGCACCTGGCCGGCGAAGGCGAGGATCACCGAGAGCGCGACCACGAGCAGCCACGCCAGCGCCCAGATCGGCTCGCGCCAGCTCACGGGCCCCTCCGCAGGAAGGTTGCCGACAGGAGCACCTGCAGCACGAGCAGCGCCGCCCCCGGCACGAGGTAGCGGCGGAACAGCTCCTCGTGCTTCACGAGCTTCTTCACCTTCGCGGGGGACTTCTCGAGCTCGTCGATGGTGTCGTAGACCTGCTCGAGCCCGCGGCTGGTGGTCGCGCGGAAGTACCGCCCGCCGGTCACCTCGGCGATCTTCTTCAGGGTCGGCTCGTCGATGGCGTCGGTGCCGTAGCGCGCCGCTCCCGAGCCGATGCCGATGGTGTAGACGCGGATCCCCAGCGCGGCGAGCGCGTTCGCGGCCTGGAGCGGGTCGGGTCGCTCGACGTTGTTCCGCCCGTCGGTGAGCAGGATCACGATCTTGGAGGGGGCCTTGACCTGCTCCATGCGGCGCCCGGCCACGGCGATGGCGGAGCCGATGGCGGTCGCGCTGCGCCCCGCCATGCCGATCTGCACGTGCTGTAGGGCGCGGGTGAGCGTGTCGTGGTCCAGGGTGAGCGGCACGAAGGTGAAGGCGTCGGCCCCGAACACGACGAGCCCGATCCGATCGTAGGTGCGCGCGCTCACGAACTCGGACATCGCGCCCTTGGCGACCTCGAGCCGGCTCACGGGCACCACGCCCATGCTGAAGTCGGGCGCGTCCATGGAGCCCGAGGTGTCGATGGCGAGCAGGATGTCGAGACCGTTCTGCTGCACCACCACGTCGCGGTGGGTGATCTGGGGACGCGCGAGGGCGAGCACCAGCAGCGCGAGCCCGCCGATCCACAGCGCCTCGGGGAGCCAGGCGAGGAGCACGCGCACGGACACGCCGCGCTCGGCGGCATGATCCGCAGGCACCGCGAGCCGGTTGCGCCCGGTCCACCGCGCCTGTAGCGGCAGGAGCGCCACCGGGATCAGCAGCCAGAAGGCCCAGTGCGAGCCCCACTCCATCATGCGGCACCCTCCTCGGTCTCCCAGGACCGCGGCCGGGTGCTGTCGAGGAACCCACGCAGGTCGGCGTCCAGCTCCTCGAACATCTCGGCGCGAGCCTGGGCGTCGGCGAACTTGATCCGATCGGTGGCGCGCAGCAGCCGGCGCGCCCGCGGGATGTTCCCCTCGGGCAGGAAGCTCATGGTGCGCAGGTGCTCCAGGATCTCGGTGGTCGTCCACGCGGTGGCCTGGAACCGGAGCACCTCCTCCATGTAGTCACGGAAGATCCGCGAGATGGCGAGGGCCCTGTCGTGGTCCGACAGGCTGTCGTCGTCGCGGGCCGCCTCCCAGGCGCGCAGCGCCCGAATGTGGGCGGGGGGCCGCGGCTCGGCGACCTCGGACGGACGCCGCGCGGAGCGGAGGAACAGGACGCCCGCGAGCACGCTCACGCCGACCAGCGCGATCAGGCTCCACTCCCACAGGGTGGGCGACTGCCACACCTTGGGGGGCTCGTCGATGTCGGCGAGCTTCTGCTTGCGGGGCGGCGGCACGCCGAGGTCGATCCACAGGGGCTCGGAGCGGAGGTCGGTCTCGCCCTTCGCGGTGGTCGAGTGCGCCAGGAGGGCGGGCACCTCGTACATCCCCTTGTCGCCGGTGAAGGTGTAGCGCTGGGTGATCACCACCCGCTTGCCCACCTTCTCGACGCGCTCCTTGCCCTGCGGCTCGAAGGTCAGCCCCTTCACCTCGGGCTCGGGCAGGCTCACCCTGGCCTTCGCGTCGGCGGTGAGCTGCACCACGAGCACGCCGCCGCCGTCCTTCTTGCCCTCGACCCAGGTGGAGAGCCCGGGCCGGTCGGCGTGCCACGTGCCATGCGGACCGCCGCAGCCCATCAGCAGCACGAGCAGCAGCGCGGCGAGGCGGCGGATCACCGGCGGGTCCCCAGGCGGTGGAAGTGCTCGTGCAGCGCCTCGAAGGCGTCCTCGTCGGTCCCGATGGCCACCGCCTTGGCGCCCTGGCGTCGGCACGCGCGCACGCGCTCCTCGACCGGCTGCACCTCGCGGTAGCTCCGGCTGTCCACGAGCCGCACCCGGCCGGTCTCGGCGTCGACCACTTCCACCAACCCGATGGGCGGCAGGCCCCGGTCGAGCGGGTCGTGGACCACGATCGCGTGCACCTCGTGGCGCCGCGCCAGCAGCCCGAGGGCCCCCGGCCAGTCCCCCTCGGCGAGGAAGTCGCTCACGAGCACGATCACCGCCCGCCGGCGCTGCACGTTCGCGATGAACCCAAAGGCGGCGGCGAGATCGGTGCGCCGGTGGGTCCCGGTGACCTCGAAGACGTGCTGGATGACGTTCCACACGTGCCCTCGGCTCTTGCGGGGCGAGAGCCACGTCTCGACCCGGTCCGAGAACGTGACCAGCCCGACCTGGTCGCGGTTCCGCACGCCGGCGTAGGCGATGCCCCCTGCGATGCGGGCCATCTGCAGGTGGCGGTCGGTGCGGCCGTCGCGCCCGCCCGAGCCCACCCGGGTCGAGCCCGACACGTCGACCCCCAGCAGCACCGTGAGCTGGCGCTCCTCGCGGAACACCTTCACGTGCGGCTCCCCCGAGCGCGCGGTGACGTTCCAGTCGATGTGTCGGACGTCATCGCCCGGGTAGTACTCCCGAACTTCCTCGAACTCCATCCCGCGCCCACGCACCGCAGTGCGCCAGTCACCGGCGAACAGGGAGTCCACCCGTCGCCCCGCCTGGATGTGCAGGCGGCGCAACTCGCGCAGCTCTTCCGGCGTGAGCTGGCTCAAGGGCTCGGCTCCCCCTCCGTCACGGCATCTCGACGCGGTCCAGGATGCGGGCCACGATGGCGTCCGAGGTCAGGCCGTCCGCCTCCGCCTCGTAGGTGGGGAGGATCCGGTGCCGCAGCACGTCGGGCCCGATCGCCTTGACATCCTCGGGGAGCGCGTAGCCACGCCCGTCGAGGAAGGCGTGGGCGCGCCCGGCCGCAGCGAGGGAGATCGAGGCGCGCGGTGAGGCGCCGACCTCGATTGCGCGGGCCAGGTCGGCGTCCACCCCGACCGGGTCGCGGGTCGCGCGCACGAGGTCGACGATGTACCGCATGAGCACGTCGGTCACGCGGATCTCCTGCACCAGCCGCTGCGCCTCCAGGACCTGGTCGACCGTCGCGACGGGGCTCAGCACGGGCGCCGGATGCGAGGAGCGCTGGATGATCTCCAGCTCCTCCTCCAGCGCCGGGTAGGTCACCGAGAGCTTGAGCATGAACCGGTCGGTCTGCGCCTCGGGCAGGGGGTAGGTGCCCTCCTGCTCGATGGGGTTCTGGGTGGCGAGCACCAGGAAGGGCCGCGGGAGCGTCCAGGTGGTGTCACCCAGGGTCACCTGCCGCTCCTGCATGCACTCGAGGAGCGCGGACTGGACCTTGGCCGGAGCGCGGTTGATCTCGTCGGCGAGCACGACGTTGGCGAAGACCGGGCCCTTGCGGGTGGTGAAGTCACCGGTGGCCGGCTGGTAGATCTGGGTGCCGATCAGGTCGGCGGGGAGCAGGTCCGGGGTGAACTGGATCCGCGAGAACTCCAGAGCGAGGCTCTGGGCGAGCGCCTTGACCGCGGTGGTCTTCGCGAGCCCGGGCACGCCCTCGACGAGCACGTGCCCGTCGGCGAGCATCCCGATGATCAGGCGATCGACCATGTAGCGCTGGCCGACGAGCACCTTGCCCATCTCGTGCCGCGCGGCCTCGAACGTGGGCGCCACCGCGGCGACGCGCTCCTCGACCTCCTCGACTGCAGACATACCTTCTCCGTAGGCTCCGGGGCGCGTCGGGACACCCTAGCCGAACAGCTTCTTCCAGAAGCCTTTCTCGCGGACGTCGCTCCCCTGGATCTCGGCGAGCTGTCGGATCAGCTCCTCCTGCTCCTCGAAGAGGTCCCCGGGCACGTCCACGACGAGCTGGACGTGGTGATCGCCCGGCTGTCCGCGCCCGTGGATGGGCAGGATCCCCTTGTGGCGAAGGTGGAAGACCTTACCGGACTCGGTGCCTCGCGGCACGTTCAGCGTCTCCTCGCCGTGGATCGTCGGCACGCGGATCTCGCCGCCGAGCGCCATGGTCGGGAAGGGCACGGGGATCGAGCAGTAGGTGTCGAGCCCGTCACGCCGGAACAGGCTGTGCGGCTCGACGTGGATCGTGACGTACAGGTTGCCCAGGGGGGCGCCCGGGTCTCCCGCCTCGCCTTTGCCGACGAGTCGGAGCTGCATCCCGCTGTCGACGCCACCGGGGACGGTGACCTTGATCGACTCCTGCTGGCGCTGGCGCCCGAGCCCGTTGCAGTCGGGGCACCGATCGTCGGGGTCGATGGTGCTGCCGGCGCCACGGCAGGTGGGACAGGTGGTGCGGATGCGCAGGAAGCCCTGCTGCTGGATGACCTGGCCCCGGCCCCCGCAGGCCCGGCAGGGGGTGCGCGAGGCGCCCTCCAGCAACCCGCTGCCCTCGCAGGTCTCGCAGTGGACATGGCGGGTGACCGCCACGTCCTGCTGGACCCCGTGGGCCGCCTGCATGAAGTCGAGGTCCAGGCGGACCTCGAGATCGGCGCCACGCCGTGCGCGTGGCTGCCGCCGGCCCGGGCGCCACCGCCCCCGAAGCCGAACAGGTCGCCGAAGCCGAAGATCTCGGAAAACGCCGAGAAGATGTCCCCGACGTCGGAGAAGTTGGGGTCGAAGCCGCGCCCCTTGAGGCCCTCCGCCCCGAAGCGGTCGTAGATCTGGCGCTTTCGCTCGTCGCTCAGCACCTCGTAGGCCTCGGCGGCCTCCTTGAAGCGCTCCTCCGCCTCCGGGTCGCCCGGGTTGCGGTCGGGGTGAAACTTCAGCGCGAGCGCCCGGTAGGCCTTCTTCAGCTCCTGGGGCGTAGCGTCGCGGGAAACGCCGAGGATGTCGTAGTAGTCGCGGGACACGTGAACCTGTTCCTGCGGGCGTGTTGGGGAGGGCCCCCCCGACGGGCACGCGGCGGCGCCCCCGAGGGGGGTCACCGCCGCGACGGGTCGAGATCAGGCGTCCTCGTACTCGGCGTCGATCACGTCGTCGGCGTCGGAGCCGCCGGTCGAGGCTTCACCGCCCGGAGCCGCTCCGCCGGCCGCCTCGGCGCCGCCACCCTGGCCCTGGTACATCACCTCGGCCAGCTTGTGCGACGCCGCCGTGAGCGCGTCGAAGGAGGACTTGATCTGGTCCTTGTCGTCGGAGTCGAGGGCTTCCTTCGCGGTCGCGAGGGCCGCGTCGAGCTTCTCCTTCTCGTCGGCCGGCAGCTTGTCGCCGTGCTCGCCGAGGGTGCGCTCGGTCTGGTAGACGAGGTTGTCGAGGTTGTTGCGGGCCTCGATCAGATCCCGCTTCGCCTTGTCGGCCGCCTCGTTGGTCTTGGCCTCCTTGACCAGCTTGTCGATCTCGCCCTCGTCGAGGCCGCTGCTGGCCTCGATCGTGATGTGCTGCTCCTTCGCGGTGGCCTTGTCCTTGGCGCGAACCGAGAGGATGCCGTTGGCGTCGATGTCGAAGCTGACCTCGATCTGCGGCACGCCGCGGGGCGCGGCGGGGATGCCGTCGAGGCGGAAGTTGCCGATCAGCCGGTTGTCCCGGGCCATCTGACGCTCGCCCTGGAACACGAACACGTCCACCGCCGTCTGGTTGTCGGCCGCGGTGGAGAAGATCTCCGACTTGCTCGTCGGGATCGTCGTGTTGCGCGGGATCAGGGTGGTCATCACGCCGCCGAGGGTCTCGATGCCCAGGGACAGCGGGGTGACGTCGAGGAGCAGCATGCTGGTGACGTCGCCCGAGAGCACGCCCGCCTGCACCGCGGCACCGATGGCCACGACCTCGTCGGGGTTGACCGACTTGTTCGGGTCCTTCCCGAAGATCTCCTTGACGCGCTTCTGCACGAGCGGGATGCGGGTCGAGCCGCCGACCAGCAGCACCTCGTCGATGTCCGAGGCGGACAGCCCGGCGTCCTTCAGGCAGGCGCGGACCGGGCCCATGGTGCGGTCGATGATCGGCTCGATCATCCGCTCGAACTCGGCGCGCGACAGCGTCTTCTGCAGGTGCTTCGGCCCAGAGGCGTCGGCGGTGAGGAAGGGCAGGTTGATCTCGGTCTGCGGCGCGCTGGACAGCTCGATCTTGGCCTTCTCGGCGGCCTCCTTGAGGCGCTGGACGACCATCTTCTGAGCGCTGACGTCGATGCCGTGCTCCTTCTTGAACTCGGCTTCGAGCCACTGGATCAGCACCTCGTCGACGTCGTCGCCGCCGAGGTGGGTGTCGCTGTTGGTCGCCTTGACCTCGACCACGTCGTCTCCGACCTCGAGGACCGAGATGTCGAAGGTGCCACCGCCGAAGTCGTACACGGCGATGATCTCGTCCTTCTGCTTGTTCAGCCCGTAGGCGAGGGCCGCCGCGGTCGGCTCGTTGATGATCCGCTTGACCTCGAGGCCCGCGATCTTCCCGGCGTCCTTGGTGGCCTGGCGCTGGGAGTCGTTGAAGTACGCCGGGACGGTGATCACCGCCTCGGTGACCGGCTGGCCCAGGTAGGCCTCGGCCTGGCGCTTCAGCTTCTGGAGCACCATCGCGGAGACCTCGGGAGGCGAGTACTCCTTGCCCTGCACCTTGACCTTCACGTCGCCGTTCTCACCGGGAACGATCTGGTAGGGCAGGCGCTTGACGTCCTCGCCCGCCTCGTCGAAGCGGCGGCCGATCAGGCGCTTGGCCGAGTAGACAGTGTTCTCGGGATTGGTGATCGCCTGGCGCCGGGCGGTGATCCCGACGAGGCGCTCGCCATCCTTGGTGAAGGCGACGACGGAGGGCGCGGTGCGCTGCCCCTCCTCGTTGACGATCACCGTGGGCTTGTCGCCCTCCATGATCGCCACGACCGAGTTGGTCGTCCCGAGGTCGATTCCGATGATCTTGCCCATGGGTTTCTACCCCTCTCTCTGGCGTTCCGGTTCTGTGCCCCCACGACCGTCGGAGCGGCCCTGACGTCCAATTCGGCGCACGGAGCGCAACAGTAAGCGCCTCTCCGCACGCGTCAACGGCACGCAGCAAGCTCCTCCCACCCGGAGGAATCCCTCGCCCCCAACGGTAGGGACGGGTACGGGTGGTGGCAAGAGCAGGGCGCAGGATCCTTTCGGGTCGCCCGACCGACTTGACGCCCCCCCGCACGGTGCATATCGAAGCGGTCCTCCGAGAAGTCCTTCTCGGCTACGACATCGGGCGGGTCGTTCCCCGCCCGTCGACACCCTCAACCGCGAATTCGCGCATGGAGTCCACCATGGCCAACTTCCGTCCGCTCTACGATCGCGTACTGGTCAAGCGGCTGAAGTCCGAGGACAAGACCAGCAGCGGCCTCGTCATCCCCGAGTCCGCCAAGGAGAAGCCCCAGCAGGCCGAGGTCATCGCCGTCGGCCAGGGTCGCATCTCGAAGAACGACGAGCTGACCCCGCTCACCGTCAAGCCGGGCGACCTCATCCTCTTCGGCAAGTACACCGGGGACGAGATCAAGATCGACGGCGAAGAGCTCCTGATCCTGCGCGAGCAGGACATCCTCGCCATCGTCCAGAAGTAGTTCCCCGCCAACGCATCCAGGAGGCAACCCAACCATGAGTGCCAAGCAGATCGAGTTCCACGACGAGGCGCGTGCCGAGGTGCTGAGGGGCGTGAACCAGCTCGCCAACACCGTCCGCGTGACCCTCGGGCCCAAGGGCCGCAACGTCGTCCTTCAGAAGAGCTTCGGCGCCCCCGTCATCACCAAGGACGGTGTGACGGTGGCCAAGGAGATCGAGCTCAAGAACAAGTTCGAGAACATGGGCGCCCAGATGGTCAAGGAGGTCGCCAGCAAGACCTCCGACGTCGCGGGCGACGGCACCACCACCGCGACCGTGCTGGCCCAGGCGGTGTTCACCGCCGGCAGCAAGCTCGTCGCCGCCGGCGCCAACCCGATGGACCTCAAGCGGGGCATCGACCTCGCCGTCACCTCGATCATCGACGAGCTGGCGCAGATGAGCCGCGACGTGTCGAGCACCCAGGAGCTCGCGCAGATCGCGACGATCTCCGCCAATGGCGACGAAGAAGTCGGCAGCATCCTCGCCGAGGCGATGGAGAAGGTCGGCAAGGACGGCGTGATCACGGTGGAGGAGGCCAAGGGCCTCGATACCCACAGCGACATCGTCGAGGGCATGCAGTTCGACCGCGGCTACCTCAGCCCGTACTTCGTCACCGACGCCGACCGCATGCACTGCGTCCTCGAGGAGCCGTACATCCTCGTCCACGAGAAGAAGATCTCGAACATCAAGGACCTGCTGCCCCTGCTCGAGAAGGTCGCGGAGCAGAACCGCCCGATCCTCGTCGTCGCCGAGGACATCGAGGGCGACGCGCTCGCCACCCTCGTGGTCAACACCCTGCGCAAGACCATGAAGGCCTGCGCGGTCAAGGCGCCGGGCTTCGGGGATCGTCGCAAGGCGATGCTCGGGGACATCGCGACCCTGACCGGCGCCCACGCGATCATGGAGGATCTCGGCATCAAGCTCGACAGCATCGGCCTGGACGATCTGGGCACCGCCGAGCGCGTCGTGGTCGACAAGAACACCTGCACGATCGTGCACGGTGCCGGAAACGCCACCGACATCCGGGCCCGGGTCAAGCAGATCCGCACCCAGATCGAGGAGACCACGAGCGACTACGACCGCGAGAAGCTCCAGGAGCGCCTCGCCAAGCTCGTGGGCGGCGTCGCCGTCGTCTACGTCGGCGCGGCCACCGAAGTCGAGATGAAGGAGAAGAAGGCCCGCGTGGAGGACGCGCTCAACGCGACCCGCGCGGCCGCCGAGGAGGGCATCGTGCCCGGCGGCGGCGTGGCCCTGCTCCGCGCTTCCAAGGCGCTCGACAGCCTCGAGGCCGAGGGCGACGTGAACTTCGGCGTCGACATCATCCGCGAGGCCGCCCAGGCGCCGCTGCGCATCATCGCCCAGAACGCGGGCGAGGACGCCTCCATCGTGGTCCACATGGTCCGCGAGGGCGAGGGGCAGTTCGGATGGAACGCCGCGACCGGCGAGTACGGCGACCTCGTCGCCCAGGGCGTGATCGACCCCACCAAGGTCACGCGCACCGCGCTGCTCAACGCCGCGTCGGTGGCCGGGCTGCTGCTCACCACCGAGGCGATGATCGCCAACAAGCCCGAGGACGAGGACTGATCCTCCTCCGCCGCCAGGCGACCGGCGCCCGCTCCTCTCGCGAGGGGCGGGCGCTGCTGCGTTCGGGACCTACCGGATCGCCGCGCAGGCGCAGTTCCAGGTCGCCGAGGAGCCCCACCCGGCGTCGCCCGTGCACGCCACCAGCCGCGGCACGTCCCCGGTGTTCTGCGGGCCACAGCCGCCCGAGGTTCTGTTGTAGTACATCGGGTACCCGCCCCAGGCGAGCCCGTTCGTGTCGACGTACCAGGCGCAGGAGCACATGTCCTGGCCCGCGGATGCCCAGGCGAGCGCTTCCTGCGGCGTCGCGAGGCGCTCGCCGTGGGACTGGCACACGTTCAGGCACTGGCGCGGGGTGCACTGGTAGTACCCGCCGCCACACAACCGCTCGTGCAGGTCGTGGCCGGCCATGTACCCGTCCACCTGCAGGTCGGCGCCCGCGATCTGCACCGTGCTCGCCTGCGGATCCGCGATCACCATGCTGAACAGGTCGTCGAGCCCGGGCAGGTAGTTGCTCTCGATGCTCTGCAGGCGCTTGTCGAGGCCGTCGATGCCCTGCTGGAGCAGCGACTTGTCGGTGCTCGTCAGGTAGTCGCCCTCGATCGTCGTCACGCGCCCACTGTTGCTGTCGATCCCACTCTGCAGCGCCGACTTGTCCGCGCTCGTCAGGTAGTCGCCCTCGATCGTGTCCAGGCGCCCGCCGTTGCCGTCGATCCCCTGCTGCAGCGCCGACTTGTCCGCGCTCGTCAGGTAGTCGTCCTCGATCGCCTTCACGCGCCCGCTGTTGCTGTCGATCCCGCCCTGGAGCGCCGTCTTGTCCGCGCTCGTCAGGTAGTCGTCCTCGATCGTCGAGACGCGACCGGCCAGGGCGGCGCTGCCGGTGCCGAGGCTGGCGACCGCGTCCGTGTTGGCCTGGATCCGCGTGTCGAGCGCGGCGGCGGCGGTCGCGGTCTCGTAGTCGCCCTCCACCGTGGCGAGCCGCGTGTCGAGGGCCGACAGGGAGCTCTCGTCGGTGGTCACCCGGGTGTCGAAGGCCGCGTCGCTCTGCTCGAGCGCGTCCACGCGCTGGCCGACATCGGCGAGCCCGGTGTCCAGGGCGTCGATCGCGTCCGCATGGGCGGAGAGCGTGGCCGCCTGCGCGTCGACGTCGTCGCGCAGGGTCGCGACCTCGGTGTCCAGGCCCTGGCCCTCGGGACCCAGCCGCGCCTCGTCGGCGTCCAGCCGAGCCTGCAGGTCGGCCACCTGGGACTGCAGCTCCGAGACCTGGGACTGCAGGTCGGTCACGTCCTGCTGGGTGGCGCCGACCTCGCCCTGGGTCGCACACCCCGACAACGCGAGGAGCACGAGCAGCCTGGAGATGGAGGTGTGATGGGCCATCCAGCCCGACACTAGCCCTGCTGGGCCTCGCAGGACAAGCGCGCGCGGTACCGGGGCCCGCGCACGCAGCCGATTGGACCCGATGAACGCCGTCCGCTTCTTCCGCAAGGTCTACGAGGGCGACCTGGGCCGCCTGGCCACGCCCGCGGGGCAGCGCGACCTCGCCCGCTACGAGTGCCTCGCGGTGGCGACCGGCCTGCGGGTGGCGGATCCGGAGGGATTGGCGACGCTCGCCCTCTCGGTGCGCAACCGCGACCTGTCGACCGCGCCCGACCACCCGCGGATCCTGCGCGCCCTCGCCGAGGTGGACCGATGAACGCCCCCGAGGTGATCTCCGACGCCGCGACCTGGCGCGCGCTGCTCGCCGAGGCGGGGGTGCGGGACGTCTACGCCACCCTCGCCTGGGGCCGGATCTGGGAGGGCTGGGAGCTGGGCGAGACCGTGGGGATCCGCTGGGACGGGCGGGGAGGGCGCGTGCTCTACCCGGTGGTCCGCGTACCCCTCGACCACCAGCCGGGGGGCGAGGGACACCACGATCTGCGCGTCCCCTACGACTTCGGTGGCCCGCTGGCCCTCGGCGACGACCCGCTCGCCCTCCTCGCCGCCTTCGACGAGGCGATGGGCCCGCTCCGGCGCGCGTGGGGCGTGGTCACCGAGTTCGCCCGGCTGTTCCTCCGCTCGGGAGAGCGGTTCTACTACTTCCTCGGCGCCTCGGACGAGGCCTCGCTGGCCCTGCGACCCAACAACCTGCTCATGGACGAGGCCGTCGCCTGGGCGCGGCGCCGGGGCGCCCACACCCTGCACCTACCTACGCGTCGGTACGGCCCTGTGGCGTCGCATCCACGACCGGCGCACCTTCCTCGCGCTCGGCGGGCGAGAGGACGGCTGGTTCTCCACCTGGTTCCCCGGGCTGCACGCCCGCCGATGGCCCGGGGACGGCCTGGGCGCGGAGTAGCTGGTCTCGGTAGGCCTGCACGCTCCGGAACCCCGCGACCACCTCGCGCACCGCGCGCAGGATGGACTGGGGACGGAAGGCCTTGGACGCGCCCTCGGCCCGACCACGGGCCGCGAAGGGCGCCTCGCCGATGCGCAACAGGGGCTGGCGCAGCACCGCCTTCGCCAGGATCTCGGCGGTGTAGGCGTGGCCACCGGAGACCACGTCGAGCCCCCGCACGGTCTCGACCCGGTACAGCTTGAATCCGTTCAGGTAGCGAAAGGAGAAGCCATAGAGGCTGGAGACGACCTTGGTGAACGCATAGGAGGCCAGCCGACGCATGATCGGGCGGATCACCGGGTTCTGCAGGTAGCCGAGCACGATGTCGTAGCGAGCGCGCGCCTCGAGGAGGTTGGCGACCGACGCGAAGACGTACTCGTTGTCGCCCGGGAACACGGTCACCCACGTCCCTTCGGGGATCTCCTCGTAGGCGCGCATCACCGAGCGCCCCAGCCCGAGGTTGCCCGGGTTGACCCGCATCCGGAGGCGCGGGTGCTCCGCGCACAGGCGCTCCATGAGCGCCCGGGTCCCGTCGGTCGAGCCGTCGTCGATCATCAGCACGTCGACATCGACCGGTAGATCGGGCGCGACCGCGAGGATGTCGGCGATGGTGGAGGCGAGGTTCGCCTCCTCGTCGAGACACGGGACGATCACGGTCAGGGGCTCACGAGGCAACGACCTTCCTCCCGGGCAGGCGGCCGGCACGTAGCTTCGGGACCGGGGCACCGCAAGCGCACGGCGTGTACCGCTCACGCCATCGGGTTACCGGCCGGCGTCCGCCGAGGGGATCACGTGCCCAGCCAGGGAGGTTCGACCGCCCGCACCGTCGCAGGCCACGTCGTCGTCGCCGGCGTGCTCCTGTGGGGCCTTCGCGCCGCCATCCGGCTCGGTGGCAAGGGCTTCCCGATCGGCAACGGCAGCGTGAACCTGCCCGGCGAGGGCATCCTCGGGTGGTGGGCCCTGTACGCCGTGTTCGGCACGCTGGCGGTCGCCGCCCTCGCCCGCGCCCTGTTCCTGTGGAGCGACGGCCGCACCGAGCGCCTCCTCGACCTGTGGCGCCGCGGCTCGGACCGCGCGTGGATGGCGGGGCTGTCCCTGCTCGCCTTCGGCCTGTCGGTGGCGGTGTGCTGGGGGGTGCTGCGCCGGACGAGCCTGACCATCGACGAGTCGGCCTACCGGTTCATGGCCGATCTCCTCTCCCACGGGCGCCTGTACGGACACTCGCCGCCCGACAAGCTGTTCTACGACCGTCGCTTCCTGGTCAACGACGGAAAGATGTACGCCCAGTACTTCCTCGGGTGGCCGGCGCTGCTCGCGCCCTTCCAGCGGCTGGGCCTCCCGGAGCTCGCCAACCCCTTCTGGTTCGCGTGCACCGTGCCGATCCTGTTCGACACGGTCCGGCGCCTGGTCGGCTCGGCGTGGGCGCGCCTCGCCGGCGTGCTCTACGCCACTGCCCCCTTCGCGCTGTTCATGGCCGCCACGCAGCTCTCGCACCCATCGTGTGCCTTCTGGCTCGCGCTCGTCGCCTGGGCCTGCGTGCGCGCCCGCGAGCCCGACGCCCCGGCGTGGGTCCCCGCGCTCCTCGGCTTCGCCTACTCCGCGGCATTCTTCACCCGACCCACCACCGCCCTCGGGATCGGGACGCCCTTCCTCGTCGCCTGGGCGTGGCACGCCCTGCGTGCGCCCGCCCCGCACCGCCTGCGGAGCTTCGTCGCCTTCGCCGTACCGACCGGGCTGCTCGCCACCGCGTTCCTCGCGGTGAACAAGATCCAGACCGGGCACGCCTTCCTGCCCGCCTACCAGGCCGCGATCGCCTACTACAAGACGACGCCCTACCTCGGCAACGCGCCGACCTACGCGAAGATCGCGGACTTCCGGTTCACCGAGGGCTGGCGCCCCTTCGCCCAGCCGATGATCGCGCTGTTCCGGCTGAACTACGCGACCTTCGGCTGGCCGATCGGCTTCTTGTTCCTGCCCTTCGCGGCCGGCCAGCGCGGCTTCCGGCTGTTCCTCGCGAGCGGCCTGTGCATGCTCGGGGTGCACGAGTTCATCGCCGACGCCGGGATCGACGCCTTCGGGCCGGTGCACTTCTTCGAGATGCTCCTGCCCCTGGTGGTGCTGACCGTCCTCGGTCTGCGCGGTCTCGTCTCCCGCTCCGACCCCTCGTGGCTCCCGCGCGCCTCGGTGGCCGTGCTCGTCGCCTCCATGCTCGTCGCGCTGCCTGGCTACGACCTGTGGCGCGGCCAGAGCCTGGACATCATGGGCCGCGAGCTCAGGCAGCCCTTGGACCTCGTGAAGGATCTCGGCCCGTCGGTGGTCTTCGTGAACAAGACCCGGTGGGGCGTGATGTGCCTCGCGCCGCGCGTGCGCCACTTCCACATGCGGCGCCCGACCAACAGCCCCCGGTTCGACGACGAGGTGCTGTGGCTGAACCACATCAGCGTGCCCCTCGACCAGGCGTTCATGGCCGTCCACTATCCCGGTCGCAAGGCGTACATCATGGACTGGCACACCCACCCGTGCGGGCCCTACCTGATCCCGCTGGAGGGGCTGGCGCCCACCGCCTACCGCGCGGCCCTGCGCGGCACGAAGACGGCGGACGTCGACCACCTGCTGAAGGACGTGCCGGGAGGTAGCCCGTGACCTGGCGCATCTCCCGCAACACCTGGAACGCCCTCGCGTGGATCGTCGGCGGCATCCTCACCGTGGTCGCCTGGCACGTGCTCATCCGGTTCCGCGGCGGCAACTTCCCGATCAAGCTCGGCGGCGACCTGTTGCCCGAGGCGATGGGCCCGCGCGGGCTGTGGGTCTTCGCAGGCTTGCTGGCCTGGGCGGTGACCACGAAGGGCCTGGTCACCTGGATGCTGGCCGAGGGGCGGTTCACGCGCCTCGGGGCCCGCTGGCGCGGCGGTCCGGACGCCCGCTGGGTCGTCGGGGCCGCGCTGTTCGCGCTCGGCGCCAGCCTGCTCGCCCGCAGCAGGGTCCTGCACGGCTTCGACCTGACCCAGACCGAGCCCGCCTACCGCTTCCAGGCGAACCTGCTCCTGCAGGGGCGCGCCTGGGCGCCATCGCCGCGGTTCAAGCTGTTCTTCGACACGCCTCCGATGATCGGCGACGGGCACTGGTACCCCCCGCACGGGCCCGGCTGGCCGCTGTTGCTCGCACCGTTCCTGGCGGCGGGCGTCCCGGGCCTCGCCGCGCCCGTCCTCCTCGCCGCCACGATGCCCCCGCTGTTCGGGGTGATCCGCCGCTGGGCCGGGGCTCCGTGGGCTCGTCTGGCCGTGGTGCTCCTCGCCCTCTCCCCGATGGCCGTGTTCGGCGCCGCGACGCAGCTCGGCGTGACCGCGGCGCTCTTCGCGGCCACCTGGTCCCTGTGGGCGCTCGTACGCGCCGAGGAGCAGGACGCACCGGGATGGGCCCACGTGCTGCTGGGCGCGGGGCTCGGCCTGGGCCTCGCGATCCACCCGTGGCTCGCGGCCGGCTGGGTGGTGCCACTGGCGGTGGCGTGGGGGGTGCACGTGCCCCGGACGCGGCCGGGTCCCGGCCCGCTCGCCGCCTTCGCGCTCCCCCTGCTCGCCGCGACCGGAGCTCTGGTCGCGCTGCAGGCCGCACGCACCGGCTCGCCCTGGACCAGCGGCTGGGAGCGCGTGGTCCAGTACGCCCACGAGAACCACTTCCGGTTCACCCCGGTCGGCAAGGACACCGCGCTGCCCTCGGCGCTGCACCGCGACCCGGGGCGGGCGATCGCCCTCGCGTTCATCGGCGCCTTCCGGGCCGCCTTCTCCGCGTGGGGCACGCCGGTCGCGCTCGTGCCCGCGATCTTCGCCGGCCGGCAGCGCGGCGCCCGGCTGCTGCTCGCGATGGCCCTCGGCATCCTCGCCGCGGGCGGCCTCGGCCCGGAGGCTGGACCGGACCTGTTCGGGCCGAACCGGTTCCACGTCCTCCTGCTCCCCGCGATCGGCGGGATCGTGCTCGGGCTGCGCGCCCTGGCCGAGGCCCTGGCCGAGGGGCCGTGGCGCGTCACCCCCGCCGCGGGGATCCTCGCGGTGCTCCTCGTGGTCACCGCGCCGTGGACACGGATCGAGGTGACCAACCTGCGGCTGGTGGCCGGGCACGTGCGCCTGCCCGTGGACCTGACCAGGAAGCTCCACAACGCGGTCGTGTTCGTGCCCGACGGGCAGTACACCCCGTGGTGCACCCGCCAGCGCCTGCGCAACCCCGATCGCTACATCCCGGTGAACCCCCCGTCCCTCGACGCGCCGGTCCTGTGGGTGAACCACGTCAACCTCGTCGACGACAAGCAGTTCCTCGAGAAGGTCTTCCCGGGTCGCAGCGGCTGGTTCTTCGACTGGAACCTGTCGACCTGCACCGCCCGGCTCCGTCCCCTGAGCCGGGTGAAGGGACGCGACGCGATCCACGGCATGTCGCACATCCGGGCCGCCGAGCCCGCCGATCCGCCACCGTGGCGTCGCGACGCGACCTCTACATCTCCCCGGTGAACGGGAACGTCTCGGGCTGCGAGGCTCGCCTGCTGCCGCGCCACCCGGCGACGAGATCGAGGTAGACCACCGGGATCGCGAACAGGGTCCACGGGAGGAACGCGACGGTGTGCATGACCAGCGCGAAGGAGGCGGCGACCGTCGGGCCGATGTACACCAGCGCCAGGGCCCGGGCCGCGAAGTAGTCGTAGGTTCCCACGAAGGCGGGCGCGGAGGGGAGCAGGGTGCCGAAGGCGACGAACACCATCACGAGCACGGACGTGAACCACGGCACCTGCATCCCGAAAGCCCACAGGAACACGACGATCCCCGCGATGGAGCTGGCCCAGTAGCCGAGGGTCATCGCGAAGGCGCCGGCCACCGCCACTGGCGAGCGCATCCCCGCCAGGCCCTCGGCGAAGCGCTGCGCCTGGAGCACGAAGAACCCGCTGACCCGGCGCCCGAGGGGCGCGGTGGTGACCCGTGCGAGGGTCACGAAGGGCTGCGGCCACCGGCTCGCGAGGAGCACGACCACCACCCCGACCACGAGGAGCCCGGCCATGACGTACACGCCGACGCCGGGCGCCACGTCGGCGACCATCAGGGGCAGCAGGCTCAAGAACATCATCATCAGGGTGAAGGTGTCGAGCAGCCGCTCGAGCGCCGCCACCGCGAAGATGGAGCCTGCGGGGACTCCCCCCCAGCGGGCCAGATAGCCCACGCGGAGGAGCTCCCCGAGCCGGAAGGGCAGCAGGTTGTTCCCCACGAAGCCGAGGAGGATCGACTTGAGCTGCCGTCCCCAGCCGTACTCGTGCAGCGGCTTCAGGAGGATCTGTGCCCGCGCGGTGACGAAGACGAAGCCGAGCCCCCGGGTCACGATGGCGAGGGAGAGGATCGGCACGCTCACCGTGCCCAGCACCGCCCGGAGCTCCTTCAGGTCGACCTTCGCGAGCGTCAGGTAGACGAACAGGGCGGAGACGGCGAACCCGACCACGAGCAGCGCCCAGCGACGGGTCGCGCTGTTCAACGGCGCAGCTCCTCCCGCCCGTCGAGGAACTCCTCGAGCAGGACGAGCGGCACGGTCTCGTTGCCCAGGCGCCCCAGGTGCACCGCGGCGAGCGCGCTGCCGACGTATAGCCCGAGCTCCTCGGAGGCCCCGGCGATGCGCGCAGCGACGACGCCGCTCAGGAACTGGTCGCCGGCACCGACCGCGTCGACGGGCACCGTGCCGAGGGACGGCAGGTAGTCGGTCCGCAGGCGGTCCCGCCCCGCCTCGGGGTGGAACAGGATCACGCCGCGCTGCCCCAGGGTGAGCGCCAGCGCGTGCGCGCCCGTCTCGTGGAAGTACCGCGAGGCGATGTGCGACAGGCCGCTCTCGCGGTCGCCGAGGGAGAACCGCAGCTCGTCCTCGGTCGGGGTGGCGACGAGGGGAGCCCGGAACTTGAGCACGTTGGCCCGCCCGTTGCCGCTGACGTCCGCGAAGTACGGCGTGCCCGTGCGGGCGGAGGTCGCCGCCAGGGCATCGACCAGCGCCGGCCCGAACAGGCCGTAGCCGAAGTCCGTCGCCACGACCGCGTCCGCGGCGGCCGCATGCTCCTCGAGGAGCCCAACCAGGCGCGTCACCGCGGCGCTCGCGATCTCGGTGCGGTGGCCGCGATCGACCTTGAATACCTTGGTCCCGCCGACGAGGTAGCGCGTCTTCTCGTAGACGGGCCGGCGCTCGACCGGCACCGCGTACACCGTGACCCCCTGCGCCTCGAGGGCGTCCCGGAACCGCACCGAGCCCGGGTGTTCCGGGTCGAGCACCGTGAGGAACCCGACCCGCGCGCCCAGCGCCGCGAGCTGCGCCGCGATCAGCGCGCCCCCGCCCGCATACCACTCCTCGGAGACCGGGCTCACCGAGACGATCGGCGACTCGGCGGCGACGTTGGCCCCCTCGCAGTGCACGTAGCAATCGAGGATCGGGTCGCCGACGACCAGCACCCGCTTGTCGATGCACGCCTCGAGCGCGGTGTCGATCGTGTCTCGATCGAGGCCGTGGTGCCGGCAGAAGAAGGCCACCCGCTCCTGCTCGAGGGCGAACTTCTCGCGGTAGCGAGCGATGATCGCGGTCGACGAGAAGACCACGTCGCCCGAGCTGAAGATCACCTTCCCGCCGTGCTCCTCGACCACCCGGCGCTCGCGGAGGAACCGCGGATCGCTGTTCGTCTCGTACTCGCGCCCCTTCACGTAGATGTCGGGGGTGAGCGCCTCGAGCACCGGCCCGGCCCAGGTGTGCCGGTCGAGCACGACGTAGTCGACGAACTCCAGCGCCGCGAGGTTCTCCATCCGGAGCTCCTCGTTGATGTACGGGCGGTCGTGCCCCTTGCCGACGACCTCGTCGGCCGACACGCTCACGATCAGCGCGTCCCCCTGGTCCCGGGCGAAGCGCAGGTAGCGGATGTGGCCCGGGTGCACGATGTCGAAGCACCCGTGGCACTGCACGACCGTCTTGCCCTGGGCCGCGAGCTCGGCGCGCTTCGCCTGCAGCTCGGCCAGCGGGAGGATCTTCCTACGCGCCTGCATCGCCGATCTCCCCGCACACCGCGCGCACCGCCGCGATCACCTGCTCCCGGCCCGCCTCGGTCAGCTCCGGGGTGACCGGGAGGCTGACGATCTCCCGCACCACCCGCTCGGTCACCGGCAGGGGCTGCGCCACGTCGGCAAAGGGGGGCTGCTGGTGGATCGCCTTCGGGTAGTGCACCTTCGCGTCGATGCCCCGCGCCAGCAGCCCCTCGACGAGCGCGTCCCGCCGCGGGTGCCGCACGACGAAAGCGCTGTAGACCGCGAAGTCGTCGCCCTCTTCGGGAGGCAGCCGCACCCACCCGCGCAGCGCCCCCCGGTAGGCCGCGGCGTGGGCTCGGCGGGCCGCGATCCACTCGTCGAGATGCCCGAGCTTCACGAGGAGCATCGCCGCCTGCAGGGTGTCGAGGCGGCTGTTGCCACTCACGTGGGCCACGTCGTCACGGGTGCGCAGGCCGAGGTTCCGCAGCTCCCGCAGCAGCACCTCGTGACGCCCCCCCGGCAGGCTGACGAACCCGGCGTCTCCGCAGGCGCTCAGCACCTTGAGCGGGTGCAGCGACCACGCCCCCACACCGACGGAGCCGACCGGCCGCCCGCGGTGCTTCGCGCCGATCGCCTGCGCACAGTCCTCGAGCAGGTGCAGGCCGTGGGCGTCGCAGAAGGTCGCGATGGCGGTGAGATCGCACGCGAAGCCGCCGAGGTGCACCGGAAGCACCGCCTTCGTGCTTGCGGTCCGGGCCGCCTCGAGCCGCGTCGGGTCGAGGAGCATCGTGTCCTCGTCGATGTCGACGAAGACCGGCGTGGCCCCGACGAGCCGGATCGCACTCGCGGTGGCCACGAAGGAGTGCGAGACCGTGATCACCTCGTCGCCAGGACCCACGCCGAGGGCCCTGAGCGCGAGGATCAGCGCGTCGGTCCCGGAGTTCACGCCGAACACCGCCGGCACCTCGATCCGCTCCGCGAGACGCGCCTCCAGCTCGCCCACCTCGGGCCCGAGGACGAACCACCCGTGGTCGAGTACCCGGCCGACCGCCTCGAGGAGCGCCTGCCGCAGGGGCGCGTGCTGTGCGGCGAGATCGACGTAGGGGACCTTCACGCGTCACCGCCGCGCCAGAAGTCCGGGTGCTGCTTCATCCACGCCACGTTGCGGTAGATCGGATCGCCCACCTCGGGCACGCGCCCGTCCGCGAAGGCGGCCCGCAGGTCGGCCACCGCCTGCCGCAGGGATCGTTTCGGCGCGAACCCGAGCCGCTCCCGCACCTTGCCCGCAGACAGGTGGTAGGAGCGGATGTCGTCTGTCGGCTCGACGTCGATGGGCAGCGCCGGGTCGATCTCGGCGCGGATCATCTCCGCGAGAGCCATCACCGAGGCGTTCTCGGCGCTGATGTTGAAGGCCTGACCCTGGATCGCCTCGCGCGGCGCGTCCAAGAGGAACGCGTAGAAGTCGGTCAGGTCCTCGATGTGGATGTTCGGGCGCATCTGCGAGCCACCGAACACCCGGATCGCCCCGCGAGTCAGCGCGTGCGAGGTGAGGATGTTGATCGTGAGGTCCAGGCGCAGGCGCGGCGACCAGCCGCACACCGTGGCTGCCCGCACCGCGACCCCGCAGAAGTCCTCGTCGAGCAACCCCCACAGGATCTGCTCGCCCTCGGCCTTGTACCGGGCGTACAGCGTGATCGGCTCGAGCTCGAGCTCCTCGGTGACGTCCGCGGTCTCCTTGATACCGTAGACCGAAGCGGAGGACGCGTACAGGAAGCGCGCCACCCCCGCGTCCTTCGCCGAGCGCATCAGGTGCTCGGTGCCCAGCAGGTTCACCCCGTGCGTCAGCTCCGGGTCGAGCTCCGAGCTCGGGTCGTTGCTGATCGCCGCGAGGTGGATCACCGAGTCGAAGTGCCCCTCGGCGAGCACCCGGTCGACGTGATCGTGGTCGCGGATGTCGCCTCGGATCACGGTGAGCCCGGGAGCGGAGCGCACCGCCCGCAGCGGCGCCTCGCCAAAGAGCAGGCAGTCGTAGACGGTGACCCGGTGCCCGCGTGCGAGCAGCTTGGGGACGAGGATGGCGCCGAGGTACCCGGCGCCGCCAGTGACGAGAACGTGCTTCGACATGGTCCGGCGCCTAACCCGGATTGCCCCCCGCGGGCCCGGCGGAGGGTCCGGGCCACGGGATCTCGGCGAGACCGTCGACGACGAGGTCGGCGGCGGCGAGGTCCTCGCGGGCGTGGGCGCGGGCGAGCGCGATCACCACGCACCCCGCCGCCTTGCCCGCCGCCACCCCCGCCGGCGCATCCTCCACGACCCAGCACGCGGCGGGCACCACCCCGGCGGTCGCGGCCCCGAGACGGTACAGCTCCGGATCGGGCTTGCCGCGGGAGGCCATCGTCCGGTCGATCACCGCGTCGAAGCGCGCCGGATCGACACCCGCACCGCGCAGGAGCAGCTCCGGGGTGCGGCTCGACGTGACCACCACCGCCGGCAGCCCGGCGGCACGTACGCGCTCCACGAACGGCAGCGCGCCGGGCACGGTATGCAGGCCGTTGGCATCGATCCACGCTCGGGCGAGCGCCACCTTCCGCTCCATCAACGCCTCGTGCACGTCGACCGGGAGGTGCCCGAGCACGGCGCGGAGCACCTCGCCCCGGGAGCGCCCCGCGGCGACCCGCCGGTAGTCCGCGAGGTCGAAGGCGACCCCGTGCTCGGCGAACAGCGCCGTCCATGCCGCGGCGTGGGCGGGCTCCGAGTCCACGAGCACGCCGTCGAGGTCGAAGAGCACGGCGCGGGGCGCCGGCAGGGCGGCGCTCACGCCTTCTCCGACTCCAGGACCTGCTTCTCGTCGTCGAGCCGGGCCGCCTCCTCGGCGGTCAGCACCGGGTAGCGCAGGTCGAGCCCGTCCATCACTTCGAGGAGGATCTCGGCGACCTGCAGGCGCATCCACGACTTGCTGTCGGCCGGGATCGCGTACCAGGGCGCCCAGGGCTTGCTCGTGGCGTTGATCGCCTCCTCGTAGGCGTGCATGTACTCGTCCCAGTGGTGCCGCTCGACCACGTCCCCCGAGGCGAATTTCCAGTTCTTCTCCTTCTCCTCGATCCGGTCGAGGAACCGCTTGCGCTGCGCCTCCTTCGAGACGTGCAGGAAGAACTTCAGCACCACGGTCCCGTTGTCGGCGAGGTGCCGCTCGTAGTCGGCAATGGACTGAAACCGGCTCGCCCAGATCGCCTCGCGGTCGAGGGGGCCAGGCAAGCGCTGCGCCTCGAGGATCTCCGGGTGCACGCGCACCACGAGCACCTCCTCGTAATAGCTTCGGTTGAACACCCCGATCCGTCCGCGCGAGGGCAGGTGCTTCGTCGTGCGCCACAGGAAGTCGTGGTCGAGCTCCTCCTTCGAGGGCTGCTTGAAGGCCGACACCTGGCACCCCGCGGGGTTGATTCCGCTCAAGACCGCCCGGATGGTGCTGTCCTTGCCCGCAGCGTCCATCGCCTGGAAGACCATGAGGATCGACCAGGTGTCCTCGGCGTACAGCCGGCGCTGCAGGTCGTCCAGGGAGGCCACCCGCTCGGCGAGGCGACGCTCGCGCTCGTCCTTGCCGATCACGTCGTCGGGCTTGCCGGTCGGCCACTCGTCGATGCGGAAGGTGCCGTCGAAAGGGACACGATAGCGATGGGGCGGGACGTCGTACACGGTTCCTCCAAGCGGACCAACGATATCGCAAGACCGCTCGTAATGCGCTTGCGCGCCCTTCTGGGGCGTGCCACTTCAGCGTCGGCCATTTTACGTATGTCTCAACTCTTCGCCCGCACCGAACGGGGGTTCATCCCCATGCGGACCAGTTCGCCCGGGGTAGGGCGCACCTCGCGGGCGTCCCGGAGCTCCCGGTACAGGCGGATGGTCTGATTGCGGGCCCCGGACGGCAGGAACTTCCGGAGCATCTCGATGGCTTCGAGGTCGACGTTCACGCGGCAGCCCGCGCGCAGCTCGATCTCGCCGGAGTCCGAGGAGAGGAAGCTCCCGAGGGACCGCCTGCCCGGCGCCAGGGAGAGCAGGGTCCGGACCTTGTCGAGGAACACCCTGTGATTTCCGATGAAGTCGATGACCTGGAGGCGCTCCTTGCCGTCCGCGACACGCAGCCCGTGCCCGAGCTGCTGGAGGAACACGACGGGCGAGCCGGTCGGGCGGAGCATGACGACGCGGTCGATGCGCGGGACGTCGATGCCTTCGTTGAACAGGTCGACGGCGGCGATCGCGTCGAGCTCGCCGCGCGCCAGCTGCTCGAGCGCAGTGTCGCGGTCCGCGGACCGATCGCCGGTGTGGACCGCCACGATCCGGACGCCGCGCGCCGCGAGCCACTCGCGCACGTAGTCGGCGTGCCGGATCGAGACGCAGAACACGAGGGTCCGGGTCCCCGGGTAGCGCTGCCAGGCGGTGAACAGGCGCTCCATGCGCGCCTCGGTCTCCGCGAGCTTCGCCAGCTCCTCGACCGTGTACTTCCGCCAGGGGATGGGCTCGAACTCGATGGTGTCGGGCAGCCCCGCGTAGTCGAAGGGCACCAGGAACCCGACGTCGATGCCCTCGCCGAGATCCGCGCGAAAGGCCACGTGGTCGTCGAAGAGCCCCGCCACATCCGCCTGGTCGGCCCGTTCTGGGGTCGCGGTGAGCCCGAGGAGGAAGCGCGGCTCGAGCTGCTTCAGCACCCGCCGGTAGCTCTGTGCTGGCGCGTGGTGGCTCTCGTCGACGACCACGTAGTCGAACCGGTCGGGTTCGAGGGAGCTACGGTGCGCCACGAGGGCGAGCTTGTGCACCGAGGCGAAGACGAAGCCCGCGTCGAGATCGCCGGCGCTTCCGACGAACAGCCCCATCGAGGCGTCGGGGAACACCTTGCGGAAGGTGGACGCCGCCTGGAGCAGCAGCTCACGACGGTGCGCGATGAACAGGACCCGAGGTGTCCGGCCCAGCTCGTCGGCGAGGGCCTGCACGTCGAAGGCCGCGAGGAAGGTCTTGCCGAGGCCCGTCGCCAGGACCACCAGCGCCCGGCTGCGTCCGTCGGCGCGCGACTACTCAAGGGCCGCCAGCGCCTCGGGCTGGACGCCCCTGGGGACGTAGAGTTGCGCGGGCTGGATGTCCTCGCCGTCGCCGAGCGGGAGCGGATGGTCCCAGTTCTTCGCGCGTTTTGCGTAGTCCTCCAGCCACGCGGCGGTGAGCGGGGTGGCCGGGGCACACAGCACCTCGAAGGCGTGGGTGATTTCGTCGTAGGCGCGCGGATCGGCGGCCCGATTGACGCGCAGGTTCCACTCGATGCCCTGCTGCAGGGCCATCCAGGACCAGTTCGAGCTGCCGACCCACGCCACGCCCTCGGTGTCGGTCTCGACGCGCCAGCTCTTCGGGTGGAAGGAGCGCCCTTCGATGGCGGCGGTCTCCACGACGCGGACGGCGAAGGTGCCGCCTGCGGGTTCTTCGGCGCTGGCCGCGAGCTGGGACCAGTCGAGGAGGCGCCGGAGGGCTTGGGACTGGGTGATGTGCAGGTAGTCGCCGGTGAGCACCCGGAAGCGGGTCCCGCGGTCGAGGGCGGTGGTGATGGCGCTCTCGAGGATGTCGATGCCGCTGCCCTGGACGAAGGCGGCGACGATGTCCGCGAGGCGGGCGCGAGCGAGCACGGGGCGGAGGTGGTGGGCGAAGGGATCGCCGGTGCCGCCGGTGGCGAGGCGGTGGCTGTCGGCGGGGGCGCGCAGCCAGGCCGGGGGCGTGCCGGTGGGACGGGGGACGGTGCCAGGGGCGCGGTAGTTGCCGTAGGCGGGGATCACGAAGCGGACGCCGCCCGCGGGATCGTCGACGTCGTCGTGGAAGCGCGGGACCAGGTGCACGTGGAGGTGGTCGATGGTCTGGCCGGCGGCCTGGCCGACGTTGATCCCGATGTTGTAGCCGTCGGGGTGCAGGTCGCGGTCGAGGGCGGACTTGATCTCGGCGATGGCGCGCCAGATCTCCCGTTGTTCCTGGGGGGAGGCGTTGAACCAGGTGGGGACGTGGCGGCGCGGGATCACGAGGGTGTGGCCGCGGGAGACCGGGAAAGCGTCGCGGACGGCCAGGACGAGGGGGCTGGACCAGACCAGGTGGGAGGGATCGAGCTGGCAGAAGGGGCAGGGCACGCCGCAGCGTAGATCGGCGGGCAGTAGCGACGCGAGAAGCCCCGTCGCGCACCCGCACCGTCCGCCCGCCAGACGACGCCCGAGGGCCCCACTTTCCGCGTCCTGGGTGCGGAGTCCGGCTCGTAGGTGGTAGAAGAAGCCCGATGACAGCCCGCGCCTACCCGAATCCGCCCATCCAAGAAGCTCTCGTGGACTTCCGGTTCTCGAATCACGGCCACTGGAACTGGACCTATCCGGGACGCTACTGGGAGATCGTCCGCGACGAGTACGACGGCCCTCCTCGGTCGGAGCAGACAATCGCGGTGAATGCGCAACAGCAGGCGCGCGCTCTCTCGACGCGGGCCGTGGCTGGCGTGGGCCGCGTGTTCCGGGTCCGCAAGGTCGCGAAGTACATCGGCAACCGCGCCGAGGGCCTGGGTAGGTACCTCGACAGCCTGGAGGCCCGCCTGAAGGAGGTCACAGAGGAGGCGGGCGGCGACGCGGTGGTCGAGGCCTCGGTCCGCGCCGGCAAGATCGTCTCGATGCGCAAGGAGGCCAAGAGCAACAAGGACGTCGGCCTGGCCACCGCCCTCGAGAGTCTCCGCTTCGCGGACCTCGAGGTCGTGACGGGCGCCACCATGGACGTCGTCCAGTCGAGCGCCACGATCGTTCAGCACAGCCTCACCCGGTCGGGCGTGGGCGCGCCGGCGGCCGCCGGGCTCAAGACCGCCAACAGCGGCATGTCCTCGGGCCTGTCTACAGCAGATCAAGTACCACGACGCCAAGGACAACAAGGCCGACGACGAGACGATGCTCGAGCGCGGCAAGAAGCTGATCGGGACCAACGCGAAGTACGCGGTGCAGGAGGTCGTCAACGGCGCCCGAGAGGGCAACAAGACCTCGCTCGACTACCTCGCGCTGTTCAACCTCGATACGAAGGACTTCGACAAGATGTCCGACTCGAACATCCGCAAGCACATCTTCAAGAAGATCGAGCAGGACGACGAACCGCAGACCACCCTCGACAAGATCGAGTCGATCCCGAGCCAGGCGCGGGGCGGCCGTCGTAAGGTCAAGGACAAGTTCTCCGGGCTCCGCAAGAAGATGGGGAACCGATACGCATGACGATCCTGGACCAAGCCGCAAAGTTCTTTCGCGAAGACGACTGGGCGTACCTGAGCGCCAAGGACGGCACCCTGGTGATTCCGTTCGCCGGCGAGAACGGCCGCTTCACGTGCTACGCCACGAGCCGCGAGAACCTCGACCAGTTCCTGTTCTACGCCGCGGTGGACGAGGCCACCCCCGCGTCCCGCCGCGCCGTGATGGCGGAGTTCGTGTGCCGGGCGAACTACGGGATGATCATCGGCAACTTCGAGCTCGACATGGACGACGGCGAGATTCGCTACAAGGCGAGCGCGGATGTCGAAGACGTCGGGCTGCAGCCCACGATGATCCGCAACCTCGTCTACGCCGCATGCCTCACCCTCGACAACTACCTGCCGGCGATCGAGCGGATCAACTAGACGGACTGCACGGCCCTCGAGGCGCTCTCCCTCGTGGAAGGCGACGAGGCGTGACGCCCCGCGGGTGGTCCCCACCCGCGACGGGGGGTATCCACCCCGGGTCCGACCCGGGACCCCTCGCATGGCCGAGCCCTCCTCCTCCCGATTCTCCGCCGACCTCCTGCTGAGGGTCGCGTGCACCATCGGCGCGGCCTCGCTGCTGTCGATCCTCGCGGCACCCCTCGACCTGTACTGGCTGCACTGGGTCGCCTACGTGCCCTTCTTCTGGGTGCTGCGCGAGGAGACCCCGCGAGCCAACCGCTGGCTCGCCTACGTGTACGGCGTGGTCAGCGTCGGGCTGATCTTCCGGTGGATCGTCGCGACGATCGTGCTGTTCTCGAACATCCCGACGATCCTCGCCTGGGGCATCCTGCTCCTGTTCAGCGCCGCCTTCGGCCTGCCCTACCTGCTGGTGTGGATGGCGGTGCACCCGCTGCGCAAGCGACTGGGCGACGGGTGGATCCTGGCGCTCCCCGCGTGGCTCGTCGTGGTCGAGTGGCTCTCGATGCACATCATCCTGTTCCCCTACAACCAGGGGATCACGATGTACCGGTTCCCGCCGGTGTGGCAGCTCGTCAGCGTCACCGGGGTGTGGGGCGTGAGCTTCCTGGTGATGTTCTTCAACTGCACCCTGGGCGAGGCGATCTACCGGCGGCGCGAGGGCCGGCCCTTCCCGGTGCGCTGGGTGGCGCTCGCGGTGGCCACCCTGTCCACGGTGATCATCTGGGGCCAGTACCGCTACGACCGCGTCGAGCAGACCCTCGAGAAGGCCCCCGAGATCACGGTCGGGATGATCCAGACCGCCGAGTCGATGACCCACCGGTTCTCGGAGAGCCGCAAGAAGGCGCTCTTCGACTGGGTGCGCGAGACCGAGTCGATCATCGCCCACACCCACCCCGGCCAGATCGACCTGGTCGTGTGGTCGGAGGGTGCGAGCCCGTACAACGTGCACACCGGGCCGGTCTACCAGTTGATCTCGACGCTGGCCCGCAAGGGCGACTTCGAGATGCTCGTCGGCGGCGGGACGGTCGAGGGCACGCACGAGAACGGCAAGCGCAAGGTGGTCGCCTACAACTCGGTGTACCTCTTCGGTCGCGACGGCTCGATCGAGGGCCGGTACGACAAGGTGGTCCCGCTCCCCTTCGGCGAGTACCTGCCGCTGGCCCACGTCTTTCCGTGGCTGGCGGAGCTCATCCGGGGCCCCGGCGACTTCCGCGCCGGGTCGACCACGAACGTCCTGCAGGGCGACACCTGGCGCATCGCCTCGCCCATCTGCTACGAGGCGGTGCTGCCCTACCTGTGCCGGCGCTTCCCCAAGCCCGACCTGCTGGTCAACCCGACGAACGACGCCTGGTTCGGAGACACCGCCGCCCCGCACCAGCACGCGATGCTCGCCACCGCCCGCGCGGTGGAGCTCGGCATCCCGCTCGTCCGCTCCGGCTACACGGGCGTCTCCATGGTCGTCGAGCCCGACGGCCGCATCTACGCCGAGACGAAGCCCTTCGAGGCGGTCGACCAACTCGTGAAGGTGCGGATGGGCAACATCCCAACCCTCTACCGCCGCTTCGGCGACTGGTTCGTGTGGCTGTGCGCCCTCGGCCTCGCCGCCGCGTGGCTCATCGCCCCGTGGCGCCGCGGCACCCCCACAGCGCTCCCCGTCCCCGGCCCGCGCCAGAACGACCTATCCCGAGGGGGCGAGGAGACGTTCGTTCCGGCCTCCATGCTCCCGCCCGCCGTGCTCCTCATGTGTCTCCCTAAAGAACATGCGTCTGGGAAACACACACGGGGGCGGGAGTGGAGACCTGACGGGGAAGAGGATCCCCCGGCTGATTCGGTTCCAGCCCGCACCGGGCCGTGACATCTGGAGTGTAACCGACCCCCTGGGGCCCGTCTACTCCTTTCGGACGCGCCGGATCGGAGGGCCGTCGCGTCCCGCGATCCCGCGCGGATCCACTCATCTCCGGGCTTCCCTTGACAAAAAAAGTTGCCTGTGTGCGAGAGTCCGCGGATAATGAATCACCTAGCCGGTTTCACCGGCACATGGAACGACAGCCTCCTCCGCCGGTCTCGCACCCGGCAATGCTCTTGCGTCTCCTCCATCTCTTGCGGTGGTTTCGGGCGGGGGAGGCTTTCGTCCCGCAGCGGGATAAGCGAAGCATCTTGGCGGGCCGCGTGCATGGTTGCGCCCGCGTGAGGTGCTCATGGTGGAGGCCATCCGGTTCACGGGCGACGCGGTCGAGCTGATCGACCAGCGGCTGCTCCCGGCGCGCGAGACGTGGGTGCGGTGCGAGGACGCCGCGCAGACCGCCGCAGCGATCCGCGACATGGTGGTGCGCGGCGCCCCGGCCATCGGCATCACCGCCGCCTACGGCCTCGCCCTCGCGGCGCGGCGCGGCGACGACCTCGACGCCGCGCGCCGCACGCTCCTGGCCGCCCGGCCGACGGCGGTGAACCTGCGGTGGGCCGTGGAGCGGCTCGCGGGCCTCTCCCCCGCGCAGATGGTCGCCGAGGCGCAGGCGATGCACGCGCAGGACATCGCGATCAACCGGGCGCTGGGCGGGCACGGGGCCGACCTGTTGCCCGCGGCGCGGCACGTCTACCACCACTGCAACACCGGCGCGCTCGCGAGCGGCGGCTGGGGCACCGCGCTGGGCATCGTGCGCTCCATCGCCGAGCGCGGCCAGTCCATCCACGTGTGGGTCGGCGAGACGCGCCCCTACCTGCAGGGTGCCCGGCTGACCGCCTGGGAGCTGCTGAAGGAGGACATCCCCTGCACGCTCGTGGTCGAGGGGGTGGCCGCCTCGCTCATGGCCTCCGGGCAGGTCGACGCGGTCCTCGTGGGGTGCGACCGGGTCGCCGCCAACGGCGACGTGGCGAACAAGATCGGCACCCTCGGACTGGCGGTCCTCGCGAAGCACTACGGGGTGCCGTTCTACGTGGCGATGCCCACCTCCACCCTGGACCGGGACTGTCCCACCGGCGCGGACATCCCCATCGAGGAACGCTCCGCCGCCGAGGTCGTCGGCTACCGCGACGTGCGGTGGGCCGCCGAGGTGCCCGTGTTCAATCCCGCCTTCGACGTCACGCCCGCGGCGCTGGTGACCGCCTGGGTCACCGAGTTCGGGCCGTGGCGCCCCCCCTTCCCGGCTGTCAATCCGCCGTTCGTGGCGAGCGGTGGTCCGACCGGATAGGGCCAACTCGCCCGTGGCGGACCTGCCGCCGCTCCAACGAGGAACGTCTACGCCATGTGGACCCCAAGCATCTGGGAACTCAGCATCGTCCTTCTGCTCGTGCTGGTGCTCTTCGGCGCAGGCAAGCTGCCCGACGCGTTCACCCAGCTCGGCAAGGCGGTCAAGAACTTCCGCGACGCGACGCGAGGCGACGACGAGCCGCTCGACGTGACGCCGAGGAAGCGCGAGATCAGCTCGAAGGACGAGGTGGAAGAAGCGCACGAGGTCCACAAGGAGAAGGCCTGAACCGTCCCTTCGGGTCCTTCAGGTCGCCTTGCCCTCGTGCACCCTGAGCGCCACTTCGAGCGCGCCGAGGAACTGCACCAGCGGTGCCGCTTCCGGTGGCTCCCCCGCGGGCGGGCGCACCAGGACGAAGTCACCGGCGGCTCCCGGACGTAGCCGCCCGAGGTCATGCCGGCCGAGCGCCCGCGCCGCGTTGCGCGTGATCCCGAGCAGCGCCTCCTCCACGGTCAGGCCCATGGTCACGCACGCCAGCGTGGCGCAGGCCCACAGGTCCGCAACGGGCGAGGTGCCCGGGTTCAGGTCGGTGGCCACGGCGAGCGGGACGCCCGCCTCGCGGAGGGCCGCCACCGGCGGGGCCGCGTCGCGCAGGTAGAGCATCGCCCCCGGCAGCAGCACGGCCACGGTCCCCGCCGCGGCCATCGCCGCGATGCCCGCTGCGTCGACGCGCTCGAGGTGGTCAGCGCTGCTCGCGCCGAGGGAAGCGGCCATCGCGGCGGCGCCCGTGGCCGCCACCTGCTCGGCGTGGATCCGCGGCAGGAGCCCGTGCCGCCGGCCGGACTCGAGCACGGCACGCCCCTCCTCCACCGTGAACGCGCCCTCGTCCACGTAGACGTCGACGTAGTCGGCGAAGGGGGCGCACGCGGGGAGCTGCACCTCGATGACCTCACGCAGGTAGCCGGCCCGGTCCGCGCGGTGCTCGGCGGGGACGGCGTGAGCGCCGAGGAAGGTCGTCACGACGCGCACGCCAGCGAGCTCCCCAGCGGCCCGCGCCGCGCGCAGCAGCCGCGCCTCCGCCTCGGGCGCCAGCCCGTAGCCGCTCTTGACCTCCACGGTGGTCACGCCCTTCGCAGCCATCGTCGCCAGGCGCCGGGCGGCGTCCGCCACCAGATCCTCCTCCGTCGCCGCCCGGGTGGCGCGCACGGTCGACAGGATACCGCCCCCCGCCGCGAGGATGTCCGAGTAGCGCTCGCCCGCGAGGCGGCGGCGGAACTCGTCGGCGCGGCTCCCCGCCCACACCGCGTGGGTGTGGCAGTCGACCAGCCCCGGCATTCCGATGCAGCCGTGCCCGTCGCGGACCTCGCGTGCGGGCGGCGCCTCGGCGCTCGGACCCACCCACGCCACGCGCCCGGCGGCGAAGGCCACGGCACCGTCCGGTACCACGCCGAGGGCCGTCTCACCGGCATCCGAGTCCATGGTCAACAGGGTGTCGATACCCGACACGAGCAGATCGATGGCCACCAGAATCTCCTTGCGACTGGACATTGTCGCATGCTACACCGCCCGGTCTACGGGTCCCACTATCTGCGGGCGTCCGCACATTTTTCGCACCGGAGGCACCCGCCATGCGTTTGTCACTCACTCTCGGCCTGGCGATCCTGCTCCCCGCCTGCGGCGGCAACAACCTCTACGGCGTCGACCCGAACACCGGCAGCGACACCGGCGTCGCGACGGACACCGGCACCACCACCGACACCAGCCCCGCCGACACCGCCGATACCCAGCCGGCCGCGGCCTGTCACGCAGCCGATCCGCTGGACCAGACCGGCTACACGCGCACCTACAACGTCATCTGGCAGGGCAAGACGGGCACCGAGACCCAGTCGGGCCTGGGCGCCGACACCACCTACGACGGCACCCCCGCCTTCGTGGTCAAGTCCGACCTGCAGGTCGACAACGGCGGCGATCAGCTCACCACCTACGACTACCGTGGCTGCGACGGGAACGGCGGCGCCGTGTGGTACGAGTCCCGCATCGAGGGCACCGCCTCCTTCTCGAGCCTGTTCGGCGGCGGCAGCGACACCGGCGGCGGCAACATCTTCCAGCAGATCGCGCAGCTCATCCAGCTGTTCAACCAGCTCACCGGCAACAGCACCGACACCGGGGGCGGCAGCGCGAGCATGAGCGGCCTGCCGGTCCACTACCAGAAGATCCCCGACAGCCCGGTGCCCTACCTCGGCGACCTCGCCAGCATGTCGGCGGGCGCGCTCGTCCGGTACGACTACAGCCTCATGCAGGTGGGCCAGACGGCCAACTTCTTCAACGTCCCGAACTGCTCGTCGGGTGGCGGTACCGGCGGTCTGGACGCCACCTGCGTGCCGATCTCGGGGAGCGTGAACTACCTCGGCCTGCAGTCGGTCACCGTGCCCGCGGGCACCTTCCAGGCCTACGAGGTCTACGACGAGCACACCGAGGAGTGGTCGCAGGCCCAGGCCAACGGCGGCCTGCCCGGCGGCCTCGGCAGCGCCTTCCCGATGCCCGGCTTCGGCCAGACCCAGGACATCGACCTGATCTCGGTCAAGTACTACGTCCCCGGCATCGGCCTCGTGAAGGAGCAGACGAAGTACGCCGACGCGGCGGCCGACGACTGGCTGATCCAGCGCGAACTTGCGAGCACGACGTTGCACGCTGACAACTGAGCATGCAACACCGCACGCTCGTCCTGGTCGCCCTCGCGCTGTTTTCCACGACCGCCCTGGGAGCCGACCGGACGACCACCGCCCCGGGCTAGCGGGACACCGAGCTCGAGCACGCGCCCTACCACCACGAGCGCCTGCGCGACTACACCACCGGGCGCATCGAGGGGTTCACGACGGCCTACGTGAAGCCGTCCGAGACCCCGCCGGCGGCCAGACCCACCGGCAGCCCGACAGCCGCCGCTTGCGCAATCCTCTACACGCTCCTAGAGCACCGTCCCCGGCGGGATGGTGGCGCTCTTCGTCACCAGGATGATCCCGTCCCGGACCGACCAGTCCGCGTGCTCCTCGTCGGGCCGATCCGGGTCGCCGTGGATCACGCAGTCGCGACCGATGCGGGCGTTCTTGTCGATGATCGCGCGCCGGATGGACGCGCCCTCGCCGATGCCCACGGGCACGTGGCCCGCAGCGAGCACCTGCTCCCGGTCCGCCGCCGACTCGAGGAAGTCCGCGCCCATGATGATGCTGTCGCGGACCTCGCACCCCGGGAACAGGCGGGCCCGCAGGCCGATGATCGTGTTGTGCACGTGTGCGCCCAGGATCTCGCACCCGTCGGCGACGAGCGAGGAGGAGACCTGCGCGTCCTGGAACCGCGAGGCGGGCAGGAACCGCGGCCGCGTGTACACCGGGTGCTCCTCGTCGCTGAAGATGAAGGGGGGGTTCTCGCCCGCGAGCGCGAGGTTGGCCCGGTAGAAGGAATCGATCGTCCCGATGTCCTCCCAGTAGTCGTGAAACACGTGCGCGGCGACGCGCCGGTTCGCGAGGGCCGCCGGGATCACGTGTTGGCCGAAGTCGATGTGGGTCTCGTCTTCGAGGAGCTCCTTCAGGGCCTGCGGCTTGAACACGTACACGCCCATGGACGCGAGGTAGGGCTGGTCCCCCATGTCCCACGCCTCCCGGAGGGTGGGGGGCGTCTCGAGGTGCGTGATGTCCTCCTCGTCGTCGGGCTTCTCGACGAACCGCTGGAGCATGCCCTCGGCGTCGGCGGCGAGGATCCCGAAGCCGCTGCACCGCTCGCGCGTGACCGGGATGCAGCTCACGGTGACGTCCGCGTCCGCCTCGCGGTGCCGCTCGACGAGCGCCCGGTAGTCCATCCGGTACAGGTGGTCCCCCGACAGGATCAGCACGTCGGTCACCCACGAGCGCACGCAGTGGTGGAGCTGCTGGCGCACGGCGTCGGCGGTTCCCTGGTACCAGTCGCGCGAGCGCTCGGTCTGCTCCGCGGCGAGCACCTCGACCCAGCCATTCGAGAAGTAGTCGAAGCGGTAGGTCTTGGAGATGTGCGCGTTCAGGGACGCCGAGTTGAACTGGGTCAGCACGTAGATCCGGCGGAGGCCCGAGTGGATGGCGTTGCTGATCGGGATGTCGATCAGCCGATACTTGCCGCCGAGTGGCACGGCCGGCTTGGCGCGCTTGGCCGTGAGCGGCATCAGACGGGTGCCGCGGCCGCCTCCGAGCACTACAGTGAGCGTCTCATCCATGCGTCCTTCCTCTCACCGATCCGCTAGGTTCGTGGCGAGCGCTACCGTCCTCGCCCTGGGGGCCTCCCTGGCCGGCGGCTGTGGTGCAGCCTGCCCCGACAACCGACCGTCCTGCGATGTCCGGTACCCCGCTTCGCGGGTGGCCGTCCACGCCGGAGGGGACTGGACGGGGAGCGGATCGGTGTGGACCGATGCGAGTGGCCAGCTCAGGGGCTCCCTGGACGAGGGTGCGCACTGGTCGAGCGCCGGCTTCGACGGGGCGATCGCGGAGGGCGAGCCCGAGGCCGGGCAGGCGGTGCTCGCCCCCGCCCCCGACAGCACCGTGTTCCTCGCGGACGTCGCAACGGGC
>Ga0114931_10000677_pt1 | contig 42305 bp, 37 predicted proteins | sample 2SBtaG_FD_89579 | JGI IMG/M metagenome (GOLD analysis project Ga0114931, IMG submission 89579) | Deep subsurface microbial communities from Kolumbo volcano to uncover new lineages of life (NeLLi) - 2SBTROV14_V59a metaG | ecosystem: Environmental > Aquatic > Marine > Volcanic | place: Kolumbo... | reverse complement strand
GGCGGCATTGAATTCATGCGCCCCTGGACCGAAAAGGTCTACGGTATCCCGCCGGAACAGGTCGTGGGCAGCTCCATTGTCACCCGGTTTGAAATAAGAGAGGGGAAACCGGTTTTAGTCAGAGAGCCTAAAGTCAATTTTATCGATGACGGTGCCGGCAAACCCGTCGGCATCAATCAACACATCGGTCGACGCCCCATTTTTGCCTTCGGCAATTCCGACGGTGACCTGCAGATGCTGCAGTGGACTGTGGCCGGTGACGGCAAGCGATTTGCCGGTATTGTCCACCACACCGACGGCGAGCGGGAATTTTCATATGACAAGGACACCCATGTCGGCCGGCTTGACAAGGCCTTGATCGAGGCCCGGACCAAGGGCTGGACCGTGGTGGATATGCAAAAAGACTGGAAGGTGATTTATCCCTAATTCCATTTCCCGCAGTTTTTGCTGAGATCAGGAAAGGAGAGCCATGAGAACCAGCGAGAAGAATGTATGCCTGGTGGTGTTTCTGGCTGTGATTTTTCTGTCAATGCCCCTGCAGGCATGGTCCGGAGAAACAGGTCATTACTACCCGGGCGTGGCCAATGTCCGGGATTTTGCGGTGCCACCGGCCGGATTTTACTATGTTCAGTACAACGCTTATTACTCCAGCGATACCTTTCGAAACGTCAACGGCGACAAGATCGACACCGTCGAGGTGGCCGGAAAGAAGATCGAGCTGGATACGAATATCGATGTGTACACCATCCTGCCAACCTTTATCTGGAGTACCCAGTGGAAGATTTTCGGGGCCCGGTATGCGGCCTTTGTGCAACCCTCGTTCGGCAAGGGCAGTGTTGAAGCGGCCGCAGAGCTTCTGTCCGGGGAGATTAACAGCGGCGCGTCAGGCCCGTCAATATCGGCACAGCCTGATTCCTCATGGGGCGTTGGCGACCTCTATGTTCAGCCTATCTGGCTCAACTGGCACTGGACGCACTTCGATCTGTCCACGGCGGCGGGTGTGTACGCCCCTATCGGCCGGTACACGCAAGGAGCGGCCGACAACATCGGGCTGGGATACTGGAGCTTCGATTTCAACGTAAACGGCGTCTATTACCCGTTCAACAACCCGGCCACGGCCCTGAGTGCCACCGCCATTTATGAAACCAACACCAACCGTGACGGTGTGGATGTGCGCCCCGGCGACCACTTCACCCTCGAAGTTGGTATCAGTCAGTACCTGAGCGAACGGCTGGAACTGGGGCTGTTCGGCTACGGGCAGTGGCAGGTCACAGACGACAGCGGGGCCGATGCCGTTAACAAAGGCGACGATCAGCTGTACGGCATCGGCGGTCAGCTGTCGTACTGGTTCGTGAAAAACAAGTTCTACGTCTCAGGCCGCTATGTCACGCAGCTTGAAGCCAAAGACCGTTTTGAAGGGCAATACGGGGTTTTGACGCTTCTGTATGCGTTTTGAATTTTCAACCTCGGCCTCTAATAAACTTTGACAACATATTTCATGTGGCCATCATGGATGGCGTTGACGAAAAGCGGCCGGCGGGCCTTGCCGTCGGATTCGATGGAAATCCTGCCCATCAGGCCGGTAAAATTACGGGTGGAACGAATCATGCGGTTGATGCACGCCCGGTCGGCGGGATCGCGACAGCGGTTCAGGGCATTCACCAGCAGGGCATAACCTTCCATGCCCAGTGCCGTATAGGTCGTAGCATTACCCTTATAGGCGGATTTCAATCTTTTCCCGTAGGCGCTAAGGGGCGCTTGATGGGCGTAAAAGTCGCTGGCCAGCAGGCCGTCCAGCAGGCGGGCTTCTTTCCTGTACTTCGTCAGTACCGTTGACAGTAATCCATCGCCGACCATGGCTTGCGGGTGCCAGTCCATTTTCCCGGCGATTTGAACAAGCCGGATCACAGCTTTGGCCCGGATGGGAAGATAAACCAGCTCAGGGTTTTTCCTGCGAACCCGCTTTACCACGCTTTCATAGTCATCTGTATCTCCGGACAAAGAAACCATGTTTGTAGTCCGGCCGCCGAGGGTCTGGAACTCCTGCGCAAATTTAGCTCCCAGGTGACGGGAGTGGGCACTTTCCGGATTGATAACGACCGCGGCCCGGTCCATCAGCAGCTCATCACGCACGTACTGTGCCGCCACCGTCCCCTGGAAATCGTCATCAAAGGGAAACTGACTGATGAAGTGGTTGTTGCGGGTGATGTCCGGATGCGTGGCCAGCAGCGCCAGGATCGGCGTTTTGTAGTCGTCTGCCACGTCGGCCATTTTCAGCACCGGGCCGCTGCTGGAAAGCGTCAAGATGGCGGACACTTTGTCTGTTGCGGCCAGTTTTTTAAGCGCTTTGACAGACCGTACCGAATCGTTCCCGTCGTCTTCCAGCACCAGCTTGATGGCATCGCCATTCTGAAGATAGGGCATCAGCTGCATGGCGGTATGGATGCCTTTCAGGCCTTCGTTACCCTTGGCGCGATCGGTACCGGTAAAGGGCGCAACAATGCCGATTTTAACCGTCCTGCCGCTGGGCTGAACCACCGGTTTTTGATCGCAGGCCGCAAGCCCGATCACTGCCACCATGAAAAGTGTGATGTGGATGAATCGTTGCAAAATCGCCTATGGGATGTAGGTGGTTCTGACACGCAAAACCAGCTTGCGGTTAAAATTGGTTTGAATCTTCTGCTTGAACTTCATCAAATCATCGCGAGTCAGCGCATCCCGCGCCAGAATATCCATGAAGATCAATTCTTTGCCTCCGCGCCGGCTCAAGCGCGCTCTTTGAATGATCAGGTATTTTCCATTGACCAGAAAGCGTTCCTTTTTCCAGCTTTTTTCAATGATACGCTTCTGGACGATCCGATCGTAGGAAAGAGATAGCGGGACGGCAATCAGCGCCAGGAAGAGGGCAACCGTTGCGATACCGCGCTTTCCCCGTATTACCGGGGAGTATCCCAGCACCCGGAAGGTAAAGGCTGAAGCCAGGATAATCCCCACCAGGTTGGTGGAAAAGAGCAGGAAGGCCTGGGAAAAAAAATGAAGATCCCCGCGCCCGATGCCGATGCCGGCCACGGCCAGCGGCGGCACCAGGGCCACAGCAATGGCCACGCCGGCCAGGCTCTGCAGAATCTCCTTGAACGATTTGGTGTAGGCCCCGGCCACCCCGGCGGTAATGGCCACCCCCAGATCCAGCAAGGTGGGATTCAGGCGGGCCTCCATCTCCGGCGTAACCGGTTTGTCCGCAAACAGCAGGGTGACCAGAGCGGCGGCGCCCAGCGCAATCGCCATGCCGGCCATGATTTTGAGAATTGAATTTCTCGCAAGCATGCCATCGCTGCGCAACAGGCCCATGGCCAGCGAAACGATGGGGGCCATCAGCGGCGCCAGCAGCATGGCGCCGATGACTACCGAGGCGCTGTTGAGATAAAGCCCCACCGTGGCCAGCAGGGTGCTTAAGACCATCAGTACCAGGTAAGCACCGTTGATGCGTGCATCTTCGCGCAGTGCGGTGAACAAGTCGCGGAAGCGCTCCTCCGAAGCATAGGAGAAAAAAGGAACCTTTTGCTGCTTGCGGGCTTTGAGCAACTCCTTGCCTTTGGGAAGATGGTCGACGTCGATTCTTTCCGCGCTATGCCTGACGCCTTTGCTTTTTTCTTTGAGATCCGGACCAATATTGATGCGCACAGCGCCCGGCAGAGTGCGGCAAACAAGTGGTGTGTGGGTTGCCCGCCGGCCGTCGATGAAAACGTCGAGTTCAGTCTCCGATGTGATTTCGATGCGCGCACTGCGGACATATCCAATGGCGGCCGGCAGTCGTTTGTGTTTTGCGGAAAGGGTGAAAAGGATGCGCGTAAGGAATCTTAAATAGGCCACAACCGACCGCGGTGCGGCAACCACCAGGGACACCATGCCATCGGTGAGCGAGCTGTCGTGGGAAATCAGGCGCGAAGCCAGGCTTCCCACGTGGTGCTGCAAAATCATGCAGCCGCAGGCCGCCGTTTCAATCCTGCGCCCGCCGGCGGTGATCAAATCAAAACCGAGCAGTTTCAGCCCGAAAAATTTTTTGAATGCTGAAACCAGCATCGCCGGGCGGTTGACGGCGCCGGGGGTATCGATGAGCGGGACTCGGCCCACGGCCCCCTTGAACAAAAGAATCTGCTCGTTGCACAGGATCAGATCCATGACCTGGGCGTCCCGGCGCAGGGCCAGTTCGACGGCTGCGTCGAGGTTCCTGGGCAGATCGTAGGACCGGACCAGGTCTTTCTGGGTCTCACCGGGAAGGATCCCGACGCTGAAAGCGTGTTCCCGCGCAAATTGCAGAACCTGCTTTATGACATCCAGCGTGCCGGCCACCACGACATGGTCTGCGCCCGCAAGCCGTTCTTGCGGGTTTTGCAGCAGGTCGTCGATGGCGACAGGTGTGACGGCGGTGCCAAAGGAATTGGCCTGCAGGCGTTGGATGAGTGCTTTGGTATCCGGAGTGTAGACAAACAGCGCCGAGGAAACATAGTTTGTCATAACCATCTCCCGCTATGCAAAAAAACTGTCGTTGCCAGCATCCCCGCAGTTCCATGCCGACTCCGACGATTCCTAATTGCGAATCTACGGGCAAAATCCCCGGAATACCGGCTGCCCGGCACTTCACACCCAGATCCCAAAGTCGGAACCAACCGAACACGGGTCAGGCACGATTGCCGGTTGGAAGCGTTTCATATTTATGCTTCCTGTAACCTGATATCAAGACAACAACAGCCTTGACTTATGCCTCGAAGCGACAGTCTTGGCAAAATCTCCAGGCTGTCCTATTTCCTCCAGTCCTTTTTACGGTCCGGGCTTTAGCACCAGGAAGTAGAGTTGGCCGGGCTGTTGCATGTGGCCGGCGGCAATTTCTGCATATCTCCCGCTGCCATAGAACAGATCCGCGCGTCCAGGGCCGCGAATGGCGCCGCCGGTATCCTGGCACAAAAGAAAACGGTGGCAGGCCGTCCAGGCGGCGATACGGCCGCTGCCGTCGATCAGCGGTTTACGGGTATCGGCAAATGTCAGTCCGGCCATGGGAAATACCCGGTGGTCGACGGCCAGCGACCGGCCGGGGGTCAGCCGCACTTCCAAATATCCCAACGGCCCCTGGGGAACCACCTCGAAAAAGACATAACTGGGATTGTATCCCAACACCGCATCGATCTCTTCGGGGTGGGTTGAAAGATAGGTCCGGATGCGCTGCATGGACATCTGGGAGCGCGGGATCTTGCCCTGATCGATAAGCAGTTTGCCGATGCTGCGATAGGGTCTGCCGTTGCTGGACTGGTAGTGCAGGTAAAGTTTCTGGCCATTGGTCAGATAGACCTTGCCCGATCCCTGGACCTGCAGAAAAAAAAGGTCGATGCGGTTGCGTACCCACAACAGCTCGGCACCGTGGGGATTGAATCCGCTATGGCTGTTGATCTGACGGCGATCGTAATAGGGCACAAAGGTCTGGCCAAAGAGCCGTCCGGTGAGGCGCTGGCCATGGTATTTTTCGGAAAACCGGGAAAGGTCAATCGTAATCAGGTCCGGTGGCCGGGAGTATACCGGGTAGCGGAACTCGGCCGTGGGGGTCAAGCTGCCCTGCAGCGTGGGCTGGAAATAGCCGGTAAACAGCACGTCATACGTGGCGGCACGGCCGCTGGATTGATAAACACGGTAATTGGTGCGGATAAACCGGTCCAGCTGTCGCCGTGATGGGTGGGTCTGGATCAAAGCGGCAAAACGTTCCAGGGAGCGGGTCATGTGCGCCTTAGAATAGCGGTCAGTCCCAAAGACAAAGGTGTGCTCCGGCGGCAGCGACCGCAGGTAGGCCAGACTCTGGCCTATGCTGTAGTCGAGGTTCACAAAGCCTAAGTCATCATAAAAATCAGGATAATCGGCCTGCTCCAGCCGGACCAGGGCGGGACGGGCCGGCGGCGACAGAGGAGCTTCCAGACTGCAGGCCGAAGCAGCCAGCAGCAGTCCGAATCCGGCAACGGCCAGTTGGCACATGAACAAATGGTTTTTCTTTTTCATGGGTCGCGTTTCACTGCAGGTTTCCGAATGGATTCTTCAAGGGGATCGGCTGCGGACAGTGTCGCCTCTTTGCCAGAAGCAATGCCGAACTGTTCGAATTTGCGTGCCGATACCAGCACGCGCCGTTCAAAGCTGCCCACCATGCGGTTGTAACCGCTGACGCACTTCTCCATATGGCTGCCCAGTGCCTGCAGCTGGGCGGTCAATGACCCCAGGCGTGCATGGAGCTCGCGCCCCAGCCCGGCAATGGCCGTGGCATTTCGTGCAGCGGTTTCCTGGCGCCATACCAGGGCCACGGTCTTCAAAAGCGAGATCAGCGTGACGGGACTGGCCAGCACGATGTTTTTGCGGGCCGCAAACTCGAGCAGGCGGTCGTTCTGGGCCAGGGCGGCGCTGAAAAAATTTTCACCCGGGATAAAGAGCACCGTAAATTCCGGCGACGGCTGGAGGCCGGCCCAGTAGGACTTGCGGGAAAGCTGCGTAACATGGGACTCCAACTGGGCCAGATGGCGTTTGAGCATCGCCTGGCGATGATGCTCGTCTTCGGCTTCCAGCGCCTTCAAATAGGCATCCAGAGGGGCTTTGGCATCGACGGCGACCAGGCGCTTGCCCGGAAGGTGCACCACCATATCCGGCCGCTGCACGCCGTTTTCCGTCGCTGTGCCGGCCTGTTCGAAAAAATCGCAGCGATTGACCATGCCGGCCAGTTCGGCCACGCGCCGCAAGGTCATCTCGCCCCAGCGTCCGCGCACGTGCGGCACACGCAGGGCCCTGGCCAGCCTGCCGGTCTCCTGCTGCAGACGATACTGGTCCCTGGACAGGGCGGCCACCTGTTCGGTCAGGCTGCCGTAGGCGTGCTGCCGCGAACGCTCCAGTTCCCGAATCTGCTGTTCATAGCGCGACAGGGAGTCCTGAACCGGCCGCAGGATTTCCTGGATACCGCCCTGCCGGTTCTCCAGGTCCCGTCGGGCCGACTCCAGATAGCCGGCAAATGCCGACCGCGCCAGATCGAGGAATGCGCGGCTGTTTTCCTGAAGGGCCTGGCGCGCCAGCGTCTGGTAGTCGCTGAGGATGACGCTGCCAGCTTCCGACAAAAAATCGCGTTTTTCCTGCATCGCACGGCGCGCATGGTCCAGTTCCGCCTCAAACCGCGCCAGCTGCGCCGTAAGTTCCGCGATATGTTCGCTGCTCTTCAACCGGGCGGCAAACCAGCCGATCAGGAAGCCGCATGCCGCGCCGGTTGCAAAAAGAGCCATATATGCTGTTTGGACGGTCACCTTTTTGTCGCAACATCTCTCATGACCGCGGCACTTCACGCTCAAAGGTGCCACTTTTGCCGCCGGATTTTTGCAGGAGGCCGATGTCCGAAATTTCCATTGCCCGGTCGTAGGACTTGCACATATCGTAAATGGTCAGCGCCGCCACGGAAACCGCGGTCAGGGCCTCCATTTCGACACCCGTACGGTGAAAGATGCGCACCTGCGCCCGGATGCCGATGGCATGGCGCTGCTCGTCCGGAAAAAAGTCCACCTGCACGTGGCTGATATTCAGCGGGTGGCACATGGGAATCAGTTCGGCGGTACGTTTGGCGGCCATGATGCCGGCGATGCGCGCCGTCTCCAGGACGTTGCCCTTTTTGATCCCCTGTTGCAGGATCTTTTCGAAGGTGGCGCGCTGCATGCGCACCACCCCCTGGGCAACCGCCCGGCGGTCACTGGGCGCTTTGGCGGTGACATCCACCATGCGCACCCGCCCGGCGTCGTCGATGTGCGTGAAAGAAGGCATGCGGCGGTATCCTTTACTCAAAAAACTCGGTTTTGCGGGTAACGGTGTTTTTGATGGCGTCCAGCGTGTCCTGCAGCACGGCGATGACCGTTTCACGGATGTCACCGGCGACCGCCAGCAGCATGACATCGTCTCCCACGGCCAGATCGACATCTTCGGCAATTTCAACCAGGACTGCGACAATACCGGGGCGTTTTCTGGCCTGGGCGATGATCTGCGCCAGGCGGGTGTGATCCACGGCCACCCGCAGGCCGTGCACCCGCCGGCCGTCACGCGAAGTGGCGCGCACCACACCGTTATGGCACAGAATCATACCCACCTCGGCAAAACGCGGGTGACTCCGGATGCGTGCGATCAGGGCGTTCGCATTCACGGCGTTGTCTCCGTCTCACCGGCTTCTGCGGCCGCGAGCATCTGTTCGGCCGCATCCAGGTCCGCCGGCGTGTTGATGTTGAAAAAAGAGCGCAGCAGCGGATCTTTTCGCCGCAGCAGCGTTTCGGGCAGAAATTTGGTCCGCCGGGGTTTAAAGGTCCGTTGAATTTTCAGTTTATCCTGCCACAGGTTCTGCTCGACGGCGTGCAGGCAGCGGGTGGCATAGGCGGCACACAGTGGTTCGCGACCCTTGGTGGTCTCGGGCATAATGGCATCGAAACGCGCATCGATGGCATCTACAACGGAGGCAACCAGCGCCGGCTGCAGAAAGGGTGTATCACAGGCCACCACGAAAACGTAGGGATTGGCGGCATAAAACAGTGCCGTATGGATTCCGGTCAGCGACGATCGCCTGGAAAACAGGTCACTGACGATGTTCAGGTCCCACGCCAGGTAGGCCGCCGGATTGTTGGTCACCAGGATCAAGTCTGAAAACAGCGGCCGGCAGACTGTGTAGATGCGGTCGATCAGCGGGCGTCCGCCCACTTTCACAAAAGCCTTTTCCCGTCCGCCGAAGCGGCTGTTCATCCCGCCGGCCAGAATTGCACCACTGCAGGGGATCTTCATTTCAGCGCCTTACCCCGAAGTTTCGCTTGCATGTCCTCAAGGTATGCAAAACGGCCGTCAAAATCAAGGCAATTCCGGCAAAACGCCTTGATCTTTGGCCGGCGGGTATGTAAGGAATCGAAAAGGGGGGGCGACTTAAAAACAGCGCAGGCGTACAGAAAATCAGTGCAGCCGCCGCCTGCGGCCGGATTGCACACAGAAACAGTCGGACGAAAGAGACATGGGCACGAAAACACACAAAGCCAACGCACCACGGCACATCAAGGTCGGTATTATCAGCGTCTCAACGACCCGCAGCCTGGCCGACGACAAGAGCGGGCAGTGGATCGCCAAGCGGGCCGCCAAAGAGGGACACCGAGTCGTCAGCCATGTGGTGGTCCCCGATGCGGTGGAGGCCGTGCGGCAGGCTCTTTCCGAGGCCATGGATCAGTCCGGCGCCCAGGCCGTGCTGCTGACCGGTGGTACCGGAATCAGCGCCCGGGATGTCACCATCGAAGCCGTCCGCCCCATGTTCGACAAAGAGCTTTCGGCTTTCGCTTTCCTGTTCGCACAACTCAGTTTTGAACAGATCGACTCGGCTGCCATGCTCTCGCGCGCCACCGCCGGCATTATCGGCCTCAGCGCGGTTTTCTGCATGCCCGGCAGCCTGAAGGCCTGCAAACTGGCCTGCAAGGCGCTGATTTTCCCAGAATTAGGGCACATCCTGGGGCATGTCCTGAAGGGCTGAGACCAGCACCGCCGCCGTTGCACCAAAAGGCACACGTCTTATCTTATGGACAGAAAGCGTCGCTGGTGTGTGGTCAACCGCCGGCGGGGTTTCCATGAACGTTCCGACGCATACTTTTCATGAGGAGGCACTATGAACAGCAACGACACGGCGTCACTGCGGCACCACCTGGTTGCGGTCAAAGAGGGAAAACGCAGCTTTGAAAATGCCTATCAGGGTGTTGCCCGCATGATTCTGGGAGATGAAATTCGCAAGGTGGTCGTAAACGGCAAAACCACCTATGATTTTCACCTGTTCCGCACGGGCCCCAAGCATGTCATCGGGATGTACGACGAAATCAACAGCTTCGTCTCCTTCGTGAAAGATGCCTCTGAGGGCGGATCTTCCAAAGAAATGGCCTACGTCCTGGTAGGCGAACCCGGCAACGGCAAGACTTTTTTCGTCGACTACCTGTGCGGCAAGTACCGCCAGTTTCTGAGCCACGACCAAAACCGCAAATACACCTTTCGTTTTATCCATCTCGACCGGCTCGAGGGTTACGGCCGTATCAAAATCATCGAGTCGCAGACTTACGAAGACCCCATGATCCTGGGCATGAATCTCTTTGAAACGGAAGATGAAAACAAGGCCTATCTGGCCAGCCAGATCCGCTTCGACGACCAGTTGATCGAAAAGGTTTACGAAAATTACCGCCCGCTGGGCGCCTGCAGCGGATACATCTGGAATGAAATCCGTAACTTCGCTGGCGGCGATATCAACGAGATGCTCAAGTTCATCGAGGTGGTGCCGGTGCCGCTCATCGAAAGCCTGGGAACGATTACCGGCAAGTATCCCGCCAAGGACAAGATCACCTCTTCCGCCGTTGACCTGCTGGGGGAAGAATCCATCCAGCGACTTTTGCATATCAGCGACACCAACAACCCCTACCGCTTCGACCTGCGGCGCGGCGCCTTGGCACGTGTGGCCGGCGGGGGAATTCATTTCGTCGACGAAATATTCAAAAACAAGAAAGACCTGGTGCAGGTGTACCTGGGGGTCATTCAAAACCGTACCATCGAAATCGACGGATTCAAGTGGCCCATCGACACGCTGATCGTGGCCACCAGCAACAACTCGGAGTTCAACCACTTCCTGGCCGAAAGGGAAGAGGCGCCCATCGTGGACCGCTGCAGGCTCTGCTACGTCTCCCACAACACCAACTACAAGCTGCAGGAAAAACTCACGACGTACGCCATTGGCAGCGAAGCCAAGACGACGCTCGAAAAGGAAGCGTTGCACCAGGACCCCAATCTGAACTACGCGGCTTCGGTGGCTGTGGTGCTCACACGGCTGCCCCGTTCCGAGAAGCTTACGCCGGTGGAGACCATGAAGCTGTCGGCCGGTGAAGTGGCCGGTGAAAAGAGTATCAAGACCCTGGCCGAAGTCATCGACATGCTCAATCAGGATCCCAACATTACCAAACGCTTCGGACAGAAAGGCCTGGGCCAGCGTAACCTGGGGCGCGCCATCCAGCTTTTGGGCGAAAGCTCCGAAACCAATGAAGGCCAGTGCATGTTCGCCTACGATGTTTTCAAGGCCCTGGAGCGGGTGACGCTGGACTATGTTACCGAGGCCAATGATCGCGCCAAATATCTGGAAGACATCAAACTGGCCAAAGGACTCTACCGGGAACGCATCATGACCGAGATGTTCAATGCCTACATGGATGAACCGCTGGCCATTAAAAAAGATGTCATGAGCTACGTCAACATGATTATCGGCATCGACGCCGAGAACCTGGGCCCCGACAAGATGTGGAAGTACAAAGACCCCCAAACCCAGGAGCTGCGGGCGCTGAAAATCGACGAACGTTACATCAACAGTGTTGAAGAGCGCCTGGGCTTGAAGACCGAAGAGCAGCGTGAAACCTTCCGCACATCGATCCGCAAAATCTACGGCCAGAAGATCTCGGTAGACCCCAATTACGATTTCATGGACAACCTTGAACTGGTCAAGGCGGTCACCGATGTGCGCCTGAAATCCGACATCGCCGGCGCCGGCAGCCTGATCGGTGCACTGGCCAACCGCACCAACGAGGAGAACCAGAAGCTTTACGACCGCATGGTCAATACCATGCTAACCAAGCTCCACTACTGCAAAACCTGTGCCCAGAAGACCATCGAATACTTCTGCACTCAGGAAGATGAAACCTGATCATGCCGCCCCGGTTTTGCGGCCGCCGCGGCGAAACCGCGCGATGCCCCATAAAGGCCCTGGCAGGGAAGGGAGAACGGCCATGGATGTCAAGCTGGAGAAACTCTACCGCAAGCTTGAGGCCGACGGCCTGTCGGCCGAACAGGAAGAAAAGATTCTCTCCGAACTTCGTAGCGGAGGCAGCCACAGGGTTGTCGAGGACAAATGCGCGCCTGCGTCATCCGAGCGGGGGTCGGCGACCGCACCTGCCGGCATCTACGATTACCATGACCTGACGGTGTTGCAGGGCATTACCGCACTGGAAAGCACCTATACCGCCCGTATCCGCTCTATTGATGAACTGCTGGAACGGGACCGGCAGCGCGAAAAGGACGGTTTCCCGCGTAAGATCCGGGTAGGCAAACTGATCAAACCGGGGCGCGGTGGCAAAGATAAGGTAGTGGTTGTTCCGACCACGGTGGAGGAAAAGTTCATCCACGACAACTCTTTCCGTGAAGCCTCGGGAGAAGGCCAGGAAGGCGGGTCCGGACAAGGCGAAGAGGGCGAAGTCATCGGCGAACAGCCGGTGCGTGAAACCGAGGGTACCGGTGCCGGCGGTCCGGGTCAGGGCGAAGATGGGCAGCACGAGTTGGAATCCGATGCCTACGACCTGGGAAAGATCCTGACGGAAAAATTCGAACTGCCCAACCTCCAGGACAAGGGCAAGAAGCGCTCCCTGACCCACTACACCTATGACCTCACCGACAGGAACCGCGGTTTCGGACAGTTTCTGGACAAGAAGGCCACCTTGCGCCAGATCGTCGAAACCAACATCACGCTGGGCAACCTTCCTGACCCGTCCAACATCGACCCTTCCAAATTCTTGATCGCACCTTCGGACCGGATCTACCGCATTCTGTCGCGCGAACGCGACTACGAATCCCAGGCGTTGGTCTTCTTCCTGCGGGATTACTCCGGTTCCATGGCCGGCAGGGCCACCGAACTGGTGGTCTCGCAGCACGTGCTGATATACAGCTGGCTGCTCTACCAGTACGACAAACAGGTGGAGACCCGCTTCATCCTGCACGACACCGATGCCAAGGAGGTGATGGATTTTTACACCTATTACAACTCCCGGGTGGCCGGCGGCACCCAGGTCTTCAGTGCCTACCGCCTGGTCAACGAAATCGTCGAAAAGGAAAGCCTGGCCCAGGACTACAACATCTATGTTTTTCACGGCACCGACGGCGATGACTGGGACACACGCGGCGACAAGGCGCTGCCGGAACTCGAAAAAATGCTCACCTTCAGCAACCGCGTGGGTATCACCATCGCCTCTGCCGGCGGCAAACAGAGCGAAGTGGAAAAATATATCAAAAAATCGGGATGGATCGATGAAAAATCCGACCTGCTGCGGATGGACGTCATTGAACAGGATGCCGATGAAGCGCGCCTGATCCAGGGCATCAAGCACCTGATTTCAGAAAAGGTTGACGCCTGAGGTTTTGGCGATTTATCGCACCGGCATGTACGCGGCGAGGTGACGCTCATGGAACTGATTGACCAGCATACCAAAAGGATTATGCAGGGCTGCAAGCGGCGGGCCCGTGATGCCGGGTTGCGTTTCGAAGACGAAACCCTGGAGTATATCGTCTCCAACCGGGACCTGCTGGAATTGTCCCCCAAGGTGATGATCCCGACACTGTATGACTACTGGGTGCACGACGTAGAAGTCCTCAAGGGCAAGGGCAAGTATGAACTTTACCCGGGCAACCCCTTCGAAACCGTGATCAACACACGGCCGGCGGTATCCTTTTACAACGACAACAACCCTGACTGGCTCAACGTGATGATTTTCTACCACGTGCTGGGACACATCGACTTTTTCCAGAACAATTTGTTTTTCCGCCATACCTGGGATTACGACTTCAACGGACAGGCCCTGGCCGACAAACGCCTGATCGCGGCCTTGCGCTCGGAGAAGGGCCGCTGGGTGGATTACATCATCGAATTTGCCCGCGGCATCGACAACCTGGTGGGGTTTCACCACGAACTCTACCGTCTGGACCGCACACCGCTGGCCAGTTTTTCCAGCCGCGTCAACTACTACTTCGATGTTTTTCTACAGCGGGAGAAAAAAGTCTCCACCACCCGTTATGTGCAGGAGATCAAGCGCTACAACGACTGCCTGCAGCAGTTCGGCGACCAGGGTGAGCAGACTTTTTTTGCAGACATCATCCGCGACTACCCGGAATTCGACGCCCTCTACCGCAGAAATCGCGAAACCCGTCACGTTCACATGCCTGACCTGATGCAGTACCTGCTCGAACATTCTGAAATGCTCAACCGCGAAGAGAACAAGTGGATGAAAACCGTGCTGCAGGTGGTGCGCAACACGTCGCTTTTCTTCCAGCCGCAGATTCGGACCAAGATCATGAACGAGGGCTGGGCCAGCTACTGGCACGAAACCCTCTTTCTGCAGGACAACCGCATCAACGGGCACGAAGTCGATTTCGCACGCGTCAACGCCAGTGTCACCGCCATGCCGCGGGTGGGGCTGAATCCTTACGCCCTGGGCATGCGCCTGTTCTATGCCATTGAGAAAATGGCCGATCAAGGCCGGCTCTCCATCGAATTCCAGCGCATTCTGGATGCGGACCAGCGCCGGCGTTTCGACCGCGCCACAGGCAGGGGGCGTTCCTATATCTTCAGCATCCGCGAAAACTTCTGCGACTTCCTGTTCATCAAGAACTTTGTGGACCAGGACTTTGTCACCGCCAATAACCTCTTCGTAGCCGGTCGCCGCCTCAACCGCGACCGCATGGTGTGGGAGTTCTACGTCAAGAGCCGCAAAGCCGACGATTACCGCCAGATGGTGCTCGACAGCCTCTACCACCCGCCGGTCATCGAGGTGGATGAAGAACAGGGCCAGGACGGAGAACTTTACCTGGTACACCGTTTCGAGGAAAAACCGCTGGTACAGGAGTTTATCGCCAACACCATGCTGGGCATCGAGTTCCTCTGGGGCGCACCGGTGCACCTGGAAACCAGCGAGGTGGTCAGTATCGGCACACCGGAGGGAAAGGACTTGCCTGCCGGCACAGCAGCCACGGATGCCCAGGAAAATGTGGGCAGCGTCACCTGGCAGCGCGTGCGGTACACCATGAGGGACCGTAAACTGAGCAAGAAAACGCTCTGATTCGCGGGAATGCCTGCCGGCTTGTTCGAACACACCGGCAGGCCCGGGGCGTTTCCCGGGAAAGGCGCAGCATGGAAAAGATCAAAAAGGCTTTGGAGCATCTGACGCAGGACATCAGCAACCGCGATCAGTACACCGCCATGCCCTTCGAGGACTACCTCGACCTGCTCTTGAAAAAGCCCAAGCCCCTGATCCGCAACATCTTCCAGCTGTTTCACGACATGATCAAACACTATGTGGGAACGGGAACCGAAGAATATCCCGACGACCCCGAATCCATCCATTTCGTATGCTACGACTGCGACCGGCTGTTTGTGCAGGGCGCGGACCATCCGTTTTTCGCCGACCGCATCTTCGCCAACCGCTTGATCAACATGGCTGAATCCCTGGAGCGCAGCGCCCAGCAGAACAAAATTTATGTCTTCGAGGGCCCCCCGGGATGCGGCAAAAGCACCTTTTTAAACAACCTGCTGATGAGGTTTACCGAATACGCCAACTCTGAAGCCGGCATGCGCTACGAAACGGTCTGGCGCCTGGATCGGGATATCCTGGGATCCTTTGGCCGCCGCCAGATCAACCCGCTGGTGCAAAAGCTCGCCAGGCTACTGGACGCCAACGGGCAGGAAGAGCCGGTGGGCTTTGACGGCGAACCGGCGGGGCCGTTTTTCAGTGATTTACTGGAAATTCCCTGTCCCAGCCACGACAACCCGATTCTGATGATCCCCAAGGCCTATCGCCGGGATTTCTTCGATCAGCTGTTCGAAAACAACGAATTCAAGTGGCAGCTTTCCGACAGCAAGGAGTATGAGTGGGTTTTCCGGGACAATCCCTGTACCATCTGCAGTTCACTGTACGATGCCCTGCTGACGCGGCTCCACCAGCCGCGTAAAATTTTCAAAATGATCTATGTGCGGCCATACGCCTTCAACCGGCGGCTGGGGGAAGGTATCAGCGTCTTCAATCCCGGCGACCGCCCGCTGCGCCAGAGCGTGATGTCCAATCCCATGTTGCAGCGCAGCATCAACACCATCTTAAACAACAGCAATCTGGTGAAATACATCTTTTCCGAATACGCCAAGACCAACGATGGCGTTTACGCGCTGATGGACATCAAATCCCACAACAAGGAGCGTTTCGTCGAACTGCACAACATCATCAGCGAAGGCGTGCACAAGGTCGAGGATATCGAGGAAAATGTCAAGTCGCTGCTGCTGGCCGTCATGAATCCCGAAGACAAGCGCAATGTCGAAATTTTCAAATCCTTTTCCGACCGCATTGAAACCATCACCATCCCCTATGTCATGGATGTCCAAACCGAGGTGGAGATCTACCGCAATATTTTCGGGCGCCACATCGAGGAAAACTTCCTGCCGCGCGTGCTGCGCAACTTCGCCCGTGTCATCATCTCCTCGCGTTTGAATCCCGCCTCCGTGGCCATGCGTGAATGGATTCCGGAACCCCGCAAGTACCAACTATACTGCGACAAGGACCTGCTGCTGCTGAAAATGGAAATCTACACCGGCGTCATTCCCAGCTGGCTCTCGGAGGAAGACCGTAAGCGGCTGACCGCCAAACTGCGGCGCAAGATCCTGGCCGAGTCGGAAAACGAGGGCAAACGGGGCATCTCGGGCCGCGACTCCATCCGTATCTTCAACAAATTCTACTCCATTTACAGCCGCGAAGACAAGCTCATTGACATGACCGATCTTTTTACTTTTTTCGAAAGATTCATCGGAGAGCACAAAGGGTCCATCCCGGAAGGATTTTTGGAGTCTTTGCAGCGCATGTACAACTACACGATCCTGCAGGAAGTCAAGGAATCCCTTTACTACTACAACGAAGAGCAGATTTCCAGGGACATCCGGAACTACCTGTTTGCCATCAATTTCGAAATCGGATCGGTGGAGACCAACCGTTTTACCGGTGAAAAGCTTGAAATCAGCGAGGAATTTTTAGACAGCATGGAAAGCCGGCTGCTGGGCGCGACGGCCGGCAAAGAAAGGCGCCGCGCTTTCCGGCGGGACACCCAGCGCGAATACACAGCGGAAACGCTGCCTCAGGAAATCATCATTGAAGAAAAGGACGTGACTGCCACACGCCTCTATCAGTCGCTTTACGAACGCTACGTGTACAACCTCAAGGAAAAAGTGTTGGATCCTTTCCTGGAAAACGAAAACTTCCGGCGCGCCATCAAGGATTACGGCCAAGAAGACTTCAAAACCTACGACAAACGCATCAGAGATGATGTCAATTTCCTCATCGACAACCTGATCAGCAAGTACAAATATTCCCAGCGGGGTGCCAAGGAAGTGTGCATCTACGTCATTTACAAAAAGCTGGCCGAGGAGTTTGCGGCTGCCTGATCGGTCCGACAGCGGGAATCTTTAAGCTTGACAGAAAGCGGCCCACCGTGTTGTAGTGCTCGCATAAACGATGCATGCGTTTCCTGGGGTGGCCTGTCAGCCTGAGAGCATACCCGTCGAACCTGATCCGGATAATGCCGGCGCAGGGAGAAAACGAGCAAGTACCGTGCGTGATTGCCAAGGCCGCTTCCCCTGGGGAAACGGCCTTTTTATTGCAAAGGGGGAGGAAGCATGCCGAATTTGGGTACCAGAGCCGCCCGCAACCTGGCAGCTGTAAAAGAAAAAAAACCGCTTATTCACAACATCACCAATTTTGTGGTCATGAACACCACGGCCAATGCACTGCTGGCCATGGGCGCTTCGCCGGTGATGGCGCATTGTGAAAAGGAGGTGGAGGAAATGGTTGCCCTGGCCAGTGCGCTGGTGCTGAACATCGGTACATTGACCGAGGAGTGGGTGTCGGCCATGATCACCGCCGGCAGAAAGGCCAATGCGCTCAACATACCGGTAGTGCTCGACCCGGTGGGCGCCGGTGCCACGGTGCTGCGCACCGAATCAGCCAAAAAGATCATCGATGCCGTCGACATCTGTGTGATCCGCGGCAATGCGTCCGAAATTCTGGCACTGTGCAACAGCGCGTCAAAGACCAAAGGCGTTGACAGCATGCATGCGGTGGAAGAAGCCGCTGGCACAGCCGCTATCCTGGCGCGCGAACTGGGCACCACGCTGGCCATCACAGGCCCTGTGGACCTGGTGACCGACGGCGCTAAAACTCTGCGAGTTGCCAACGGGTGCGCCCTCATGGCATATGTTACCGGCACCGGCTGTGCGGCTTCGACTGTCGTGGGTGCTTTTCTGGCAGTGGATGACCGTCCGGTCGATGCTGCGGCCACGGCGCTGGCCTTTTTCGGATTGGCCGGTCAGAAAGCCGCCCAAAAGGCGGCTGCACCAGGCAGCTTTCAAACCGCATTGCTCGATGCGCTCTACACCCTGACACCACCGGAACTCGAAGCTGGCGCACAAATCGAGCTGACCGGGGCATAAGCCTCGAAGAGCGCTGGTTGACGGCAAAGATTCCCGTGAGAAAGGCCTGGCAGCCTGCATCATGAGGCCGGTTTCCATCGATTATACACTCTACCTGGTGACCGATCGGGACTTGTCCCGCGGCCGATCCACCCTGGATATCGTTGAAGCTGCCGTGCGCGGCGGGGTCAGCTGTGTGCAGCTGCGTGAAAAGACGGTCAGCGCCCGTGAATTTATCCAAGAGGCCCGATCCATCCAGGCATTTTTAAAGGCCTGCCGGATTCCTCTGATTATCAACGACCGCCTGGATGTGGCCCTGGCTGTCGGAGCCGATGGCGTGCATCTGGGCCAGAAGGACATGCCGCTGGCCATGGCCCGGGCGATTGTAAAAGACACGTTGGTCATCGGCATATCCGTAGAAAGTACGGCCGACGCCGTGACAGCCGAACGTGATGGAGCGGACTACCTGGGCGTAAGCCCCATTTTCGATACGCCCACCAAGACCGACACGGCCCCGGCCTTGGGAGTTAAGGGACTGCAACGGATTCGACAGGCGGTCAGTCTGCCGCTGGTGGCCATCGGCGGTCTCAATCACCATAACGCGGCCGCGGTCATCCAAAACGGCGCTGACGGTGTGGCTGTGGTATCCGCCATCGCGGCGGCAGACGATCCCCGGCAGGCCGCCGCGGACCTCCGGAAAACCATCCGCCGGGCCCGGGAGATGCACCCATGACGCTGGCAGACATCGGTGAGTTTGGTTTCATCGACAGGATCCGACAAGGCTGCCTGATTCGGCCGCAATCCGTGATCAGGGCCATCGGCGATGATGCCGCCGCCTACGAACCGGCGGCCGGGGAGCTGGTCCTGGTGACGACGGACCTGCTGGTGGAGCGTGTGCACTTTCTCAAGGCCGCCACCAGTGGATTCAACCTGGGCCACAAGGCGCTGGCCGTCAACCTGAGCGACATCGCCGCCATGGGTGGTACCGCCCGCCAGGCCTTTGTGGGGATTGCCGTCCCCGAAAGCTGCAGCCTCGCTTACCTGGAAGATTTTTATCGGGGCATGCAATCACTGGCCGGCGAATATGGCGTCAATATCCTGGGCGGTGACACCACCGCATCCAAAAACGATCTTGCCATCAGCATCACCGTCACCGGGTCGGTGCCCGCCGCTCAGATGCTCTGCCGCGACGGTGCCCGTCCGGGTGACCGTATCTGCGTAAGCGGCTTTCTGGGAGACAGTCGGGCCGGATTGCATCTGGTTTTAAACCACATCACGCCCGACACGCCTGCCTTTAGAAATCTTTTCCAGGCGCACGTGCTGCCAAGGCCCTGCCTTGCGGAGGGCCGCTTCCTGGCCTGCAGCGGCGCCGTCAGCGCCGCCATCGACGTCAGTGACGGCTTGAGCGCCGACCTGTGGCAAATTGCGCGCTCCAGCCGTGTGGGCGCCTGCCTGCACGCCGATCGCATACCGCTTTCAAAAGACCTGCACCGTTTCTGCAGCCATTTCGGCTATGACGCGCTGGAGTATGCCTTGGCCGGCGGAGAGGATTACACCCTCCTGTTTACGGTGGAACCGACCCATTTTCAGGCCGTCGCGCAGGGCTTCAGCGAACAGTTCGGCAACCCCCTGCACGTCATCGGCCAGATCACGGACAGCGGCAAACTGGAAATCGAAAGCGCCGGTGGCCGCCGCACCCCGCTTACCCCCAGCGGCTGGAATCATTTCAAACCCGGATAGACTTTTGCACCAACCGCGCGGTATCTTGTCGTCCGTAGATGGAGGGCCCGTTACCTATCGAGAAGAGACGCGCACGCGTTCCCGAAACTTCGCAAAAAACGCGGGGTTCTGCAGGCCCACCACTTTTCCGTTGCCATTTCCTACAAAAATGTATAGTTTAGGGTAAACGTCGGCCTATGTTCCCTAAGGCTTCTTTAACGGCCCGGTTTCGGGCATATAACTTTTTCACACACGATGTGTATTCTGCTAAACGTCTATGGCCATGAAACGCATTCAGGAAATCACGCTTCTGTATCAGATCAGCAAAGCCCTCAACGAGCACCTCGATCTGCGCAATTCGCTGTTCCAGGTGCTCGATATTCTGTCTTCTTCCATGAACATGGTGCGCGGCACCGTCACCCTGCTGGACCCGGTGCACAACGAGATCAACATCGAGGTGGCGCACGGCATATCTTCCAGTGCCATGAAAAGCGTCAAGTACAAGCTCGGCGAGGGCATCACCGGCCGGGTCATCGAAACCGGAAAGGCTGTGACCATCCCCAAAATCAGCGAAGAGCCACTCTTTCTGAATCGCACGGCCGCGCGCAAAAAACGCCGCGATCAGGACCACTCTTTCATCTGCGTACCGGTTAAAAAGGGCGGCCTGGTCATCGGCGCATTGAGCGTCGACCGCCCCCTGGACGAATCCTACAGTCTGCAGGACAGCGAAAAGCTGCTCTCGGTGGTGGCCACCATGATCGCCCGCCACGTCAGCAACCTGGAAACCATCCGCATCGAAAAAGAGCGCCTGCGCGAAGAAAACCGGCGCCTGCGCGGCGAGCTCGAAAACCGGTACAGCATCAACAACATCGTGGGAAACAGCAACAAGATGCGCGAAGTCTACCAGATGATTTCCCAGGTGTGCCGCAGCAACGCGACGGTACTGGTCCGCGGCGAGAGCGGCACCGGCAAGGAGCTGGTCGCCAATTCCATCCACTACAACAGCCGGCGCGCCAAGAAGCCCTTTATCAAGGTCAACTGCGCCTCGCTGCCCGCCAACCTCATCGAAAGCGAACTGTTCGGCCATGAAATCGGCGCCTTTACCGGTGCGGTGCGGCAGAAAATCGGGAAATTCGAACTGGCGCACAAGGGCACCATCTTTCTGGATGAAATCGGATCCATCGGCCTCGACGTGCAGGTGAATCTGCTGCGCGTGCTGCAGGAAAAGGCCTTCGAAAGGGTGGGCGGCCACCGCACCATCAAGGTGGACGTGCGCATCATCGCGGCCACCAACAAGAACCTGGAGCGGGCCGTTGCAGACGAGACGTTCCGCGGCGATCTCTACTACCGCCTCAATGTATTCCCCATCTACATGCCGCCGCTCAGGGAGCGCAAAACCGATATCCTGCTGCTGGCCGATTATTTTTTAGAAAAATACGCCGCCGAAAACGGCAAGGCCATCCGGCGCTTCTCCACCCCGGCCATCGACATGCTCATGAATTACCACTGGCCGGGCAACGTGCGGGAGCTCGAAAACTGCATCGAACGGGCCGTACTGCTCTGCGAAGAAGGGGTCATTCACAGCTACCACCTGCCGCCGACGCTGCAGACCGGCGATGAATCCGGCACCCTGCCGGCCCTGTCGCTGGAAGACGCTGTCGCCAACCTGGAGCGTGAGATGATCATCGATGCCCTGAAAAACACCCGCGGCAATGTGACCAAAGCGGCTGAACTGGTGCGCACCACGGTGCGCAAGTTTGCTTACAAAGCGCGCCAGCACGGTATCGACTATCGCCAATACCGGTAAGCCCGCCGCTTGCATAGCGGCCTTCAGCGCGATTTGGTGACCCCCACGCGGGGGCACATGCGCGCCACCGGGCAGCGGCTGCAGAAGGGCGAAAGCGGCCGGCAGATGACCTGGCCAAAGGCCACCAGCAACGGATTGTAGGCTCGCCAGTAGCGCCGCGGCAGTTTTTCGCGTAGCCCGAATTCAGTGGCTTCGGGCGTGCGCGTGCGCACATAGCCGATGCGGTTGCTGATGCGGTGCACGTGCGTGTCCACGCAGACCGCGTCCCGGCCAAAGGCTTCGGACAGCACCAGGTTGGCGGTCTTACGCCCCACACCCGGCAGTTCGAGCAGCTGTGCAAGATTGTCCGGCACCTGGCCGTCATGTTTTTCCAGCAGCATGCGGCTGATCTCATGCAGCCGCCGGGCCTTGGTGGGCGCGAACCCCACCGGGTGAATGCACTGCCGGATGTCTGCCTGCGTCAGCGCCAGCATCGCCTGCGGCGTGCGCGCTGCCGCCAGCAGGCGCTGGGCGGCCACGGCGGTGACCTCGTCCTTGGTGCGCAGCGACAGCAGCGTGGAGACCAGAATCTCGAAAGGCGCAGCACCCCGTTTGGCGACCAGCGTCACCACCGGCGCCTGCCAGCCGGCCCGGTGCCGCTGCAAAGTTCCGATGAATCGTCCGATGTTCATTTGCAGATTCCCCATGGACCCGGATCTATGGCCGGAGCACATGTCGCAAGCCGTACGTATATTGGCATCCGCCATCGCCGAGTCAATACACTGGCACCAGGTTCGCCACCACCATATATTGCTAAAAATGAGCAAATGGTATACATGCCAGAGTGATTTTTTCCCACCGTAGCCTGCAAGGAGCAAAAAAAATGCGTCTGATCGTGTCCGGATCGCTGGCCTACGACCGCATCATGGAATTTGATGGAAAGTTCGAAGACCATATCCTGCCGGACAAGCTGCACATGCTCAACGTCAGCTTTCCCGTCAAGGGTGTGCGCGAACGCTTCGGCGGGACCGCCGGAAACATCGCCTACAACCTGGCGCTGCTGGGCAAAAAGCCCCTGATCGTGGCGTCCGCGGGCACCGATTTCGAGCGTTACCGCCGGCGGCTGGACGATCTCGGCCTGCCGCTGGAAGGCATCCGCCAGGTGCCGGAAGAGCCCACCGCCTGTGCCTACATTGTCACCGACCGCAACAACAACCAGATCACGGCCTTCAACGCGGGCGCCATGCAGGTTGCCGCCGGATGTGCCTTCGCGCCCCCCCCGGATGCAGATACCCTGGCCATCGTCTCGCCGGGCAACCTGGACGACATGCTGGCCTGCAGCCGCTACTACAAAAAACACGCCGTTGCCCATATCTTCGATCCCGGCCAGGCCATTCCGATTCTCAGCGCCGGGCATCTGAGGGAACTGACCGACGGTGCGCTGCTACTGATCTGCAACGCCTATGAACTCGGGATGATCCAGCAAAAAACCGGCCTCGACGAAGATGCGCTGCTGCAGCGCACGACCGCCCTCATTATCACCCGCGGCCAGGACGGTTCGGTGCTGCACAGCGAAAGCGGGGTGCATACCATCGTCACCGGGAAACCGCGCCGCGTGGCCGACCCCACCGGCGCCGGTGATGCCTACCGCGCCGGCCTGCTGGCCGGTCTTGCGCGGGAAAAATCCCTGCTCGAGTCCGCCTGCATGGGCGCCTGCTGCGCCAGCTTTGCCGTGGAAGAGACCGGCACCCAGGAACACCGTTTCTCTATCGCGGCATTCGAGGATCGCCTGCAGGATCATTTCGGCGTCTTTCTTTGACGCCCGGGCGCACATGGGCCGACGGCACAGCCGGTCCGCCTGAAATCCCGGCTGTGCCTGCGCAGGCCAATGGCATTCAAAACGCCGGCCGAACAGGATGGTACCGGGTTAAAACTTTTTAAAAATCCTCGCCAGCGGCTGCCCGGGAGCCCTGATTTCCAGGTCATTGAAAAAACCGTACGGTGTCTGCACGGTTTCATAGCCGGCCTGCGCAAGCCTCGCACAGGCGTTTTCGATGAGGTTTCTGGCTGCGGCCGGATCGGCTTTTTCTGTGGCCAGGTGTGAAAAAGAGTGCAGCACCACCTGGCGGATGCCCCACTTGCGGGCCAGCCACTTGGCGTTTTTGACCAGTTTGGTTTCGGCGGCACTCCCCTTTTGCGTGTCACCCGGTTCAACGTGGACAAATGCCACCACCACCTTTTCATATACCGCCGCACGGGCCACGGGCGCATCTTCCAGGGTCTGAAGGGTGGGCTTCCAGGCAAACCGGTTGCAGTACCAGAACAATACACGCATGGCCTTTTCCTCCTTTGCTGCAGGATTTGGGCGCTCTTTGCAACCTGACACACGCTACACCGTGCGATGATCCTGACTTAGGGTTCGCGCAACAATAAGTTCGCAGATTTTTGGTGTCGAGGCGCCCGGCTGGCAAGGCGCGAAAGTGCAGGAATATCAGGCATATTCCGAGCTTTCGCAACGCAGTCAGACGGGATGCATCGGCGATTAAAATGGGAAGTTATTTTTGCGCGAACCCTTAGGTCGACAGATTCTCTATCACCCCGCCCGCCGCTGTGTCCAGAAAAGATGGCGCCATACGTGCCGCTCCGGAATCGCGCTTGCCATGCAAAAACATCGGTATTACATTGCATGGTATGCTTTTCGCTACGACCGGACGTTCCGGTTTTTTACTCTGAAACCGTCAAGGAGGCTGCAATGAAAGACAATGCGCAGGCAATGGTTATGGCATCTTTTACCGCCGATTCGCTGGCCCTGGGGGCGCACTGGATATACAACACCAATGTCATCGACCGCAAGGTCGGCCGCGTGGAAAAGCTGCTCAAACCCATCGTCAAATCCTGGCATCCGACAAAGGAGCGCGGTGAATTCACCCACTACGGCGATCAGACGCTGGTGCTATTGGAATCTGTGGCCCGCAGGGGGCAATTCGACATCGATGATTTCGCCGCCGCCTGGCGCCGTTTTTTCAAAGACTACGACGGTTACATCGACAAATCCACCACCGCCACACTGGAAAACTTCGCCGCCGGCAAAAGCCCCATGGAAGCCGGTGCCGATTCGGAGGAAACCGGTGCCACGGACCTGGGCGGTGCGGCCCGTATCGCCCCTTTGGGCTACCTGTACCGCAACGACCCGGACCGTTTTCTGGACGCTGCCCGCCGCCAGACGATCATGACCCACAACCACCCCGTCACCATTGCCAGTGCGCTGTTTTTCGCGCACGTCGCGATATCGGTCCTCGGCGGCGAATCGCCGGTGGCGGCGATCCGGACGGCTGCCGGACGGCCTTACGAAAATGCGCCGATAGCGGAATGGGTCAATCAGGGGCTGGACAGCATTGCCGACGACACGCGCAAAACCATCATCGAATTCGGCCAGATGTGTGAAATCGAGGCCTCTTTCCCCGCCACCATCCACCTGATTGCCAAGTACGAAAATGATCTGCGCGCAGCCCTGATTGAAAACGTCATGGCCGGGGGGGATTCGTCGGCGCGCGGGCTGATGACCGGCATGGTGCTGGGGGCCTACCTGGGCCCGGCGGCCATTCCCGGTGACTGGCTTGCAGACCTGAAGGCCCGCGGCCGGATCACCGCCCTGCTGGCTGAAATCGACCGCAAAGCCCAGCCGCCGGATGCATGACCTTGTTTCTGCAGGGCAATACTTTGCCCAATGGCGGCCGGCCTTATTCCACGGTTGAAAATTTACGCCAATCTGATAGTAGAAGCGTTTTGTGAGCAATTGATCCCGGATCCGGCGCATGCCGCGTGCGGTTGCCCCGCCGCGATGCGCTTTTACGTATTGTGCAGCTACGAACTGCCAGCATGGTAAGAACCGTATGGCGCTCCCCCGTTTCGAACGGCCCAAATCGCTGAAAGACGCCTACGAACGCTTTCTCAAAATCCACGGCCACCCACGTGAAGTTGCGCTGGGTTTCGCTCTGGGGCTCTTTGTGGGAATGACCCCTTTCATGGGGTTTCAGATGCTGATCGCCGTCTTTTTTGCCACGCTCTTTAAGGCCAACAAGGTTTCAGCCGCCGCCGCCGTCTGGATTTCCAATCCCCTGACGGCGCCGGTGCTCTACAGCATCACCTACCTGACCGGCGCCAAAATCTGCGGCTTTTCCAAAATAAATACGCCCCCGCCCTACCTTGACACCTCTACGCTCTGGGCGCTGCTGCAGAGAACACCCCACGTGCTGACCATGATGATCGTGGGCGGTGTCGTTCTAGGCCTGCCCCTGGCCATTGCCGGTTATTTTTTTTCCTATCAGGCTGTCAGCAAATACCAGCTGGAAATCAAACAGAAGCTGCGCCGCAAAAAGCACAAAAAGAACACCTGATCTGCGGTTCACGCCCAATGCAGCGGCAGGCCCTAACGCAGCCGCCGCTGGTACTTCCTGACCGCCCGTCGGTGGGCCTCCAGGCTGGTGGAAAACTGGTGGGTACCGTCGCGCCTGGCGACAAAGTACAAAAAGCGCGTGTCAGCCGGGTACAGGGCGGCCTTTAGAGCCGCCGCCCCCGGGTTGGCGATGGGTCCGGCCGGCAGCCCCCTGCGGCGGTAGGTATTGTAAGGCGTGGGGGTGTCCAGGTCCTTGCGCGTCAGGTTGCCGTTAAAATCCCGGATGCCGTAGATGACCGTGGGGTCGCTCTCCAGGCGCATGTGCCGTTTCATCCGGTTGTAAAAAACCGATGCGATCAGCGGCCGTTCGTCAGGGTCGGCGGTTTCCTTCTCGATCATCGACGCCAGGATGACCACCTGGTGCACCCCGAGTCCCATGGCTCCGGCGCGCGCCCGCCAGCGGGTATCGAAAGTTTCCCAGAAACGCGCGATCATGGTTTCAACGGCCGTTTGCGGTGCAACTCCCTTTTCAAAAAAATAAGTGTCCGGAAACAGGTAGCCTTCCGCTGTGGGCGCATCGATGCCCAAACGTTTCAATAGCGCCTTGTCCGCGGCGGCTTTCAGAAATGCCGCGGCCGATCCGATTCCGCTCTTTTCAAAGGCCCGCGCAATCTGGTATTGCGTGTAGCCCTCGGGAATGGTCAGTTTGTGGCATAGCACTTTCCCGCGGGCCAGGGTATCGAGCAGCTCCCGGGGCCGCATGGCCGCCGACAGGCGGTACTCACCGGCCTGGATGCGGCGATCGTAGCCGGCGATGCGCGCCAGCAGGCGTAAACGTAACGGACTGTCGACGATACCGTCGGCGTGCAGGGCGTCCAGCAGGGCCCGCAGGCTCTGGCCCGGCTTGACAACCACCACTTTTTCCACATTCCGCCTGCCGCAGGGGCGTGCCAGAAAGGTATGCACCTGGACCTTGAGGTAAGCGCCGAGCCCCAGGAGCACGGCAAGCGCCAACAACAGAACCGGCCAGCCTTTTTTCACATGTCCTCCGCTCATCGCTTCCCCAGGCGGGTACAGCCGCCTGCGCCCGACTATGCCAGAGCCCCGGCGGCTTGTCAAAGCTCGGCCGATCCGCCGGGGGATGTTCCAAAGCAAGGCCCCCGAATTCCCTTGACTTTCAATATCAAAGCCAATAAAGCCTGAATGCAGGATACCCCGAATGTTGGGAGGAAGATTGCATGGCCAAACCAAAACTGAAAGCACACCATATCGTTCGCGAGTGGTGCAAGGGCTGCGGCATCTGCGTCCACTTTTGCCCCACCAATGTTCTTGAACTCGATTCCGAGGACAAGGTGACCGTGGCAAGAGCCCAGGATTGTATCTGCTGCCTGCAGTGCGAACTGCGCTGCCCTGATCTTGCAATCGAAGTGGAAACGCAAACAGAGTGAAACCATGGCTAAACAGATAAAATTTGTGCAGGGGAATGAAGCGTGCGTCGAAGCGGCGATTTACGCCGGACTGGATTTTTTTGCCGGCTACCCGATCACTCCTTCGACCGAAATCGCCGAACTGCTGTCACAGCGCCTGCCCCGCAAGGGTGGCAAGTTCATCCAGATGGAAGATGAAATCGCGTCTATCTGCGCCATCATCGGGGCCTCTCTGACCGGGCACAAGGTGATGACCGCCACCAGCGGCCCCGGATTTTCGCTGATGCAGGAAGGACTGGGATACGCCATCATGGCCGAAATCCCCTGTGTAATCGTCAACGTTCAGCGGGGCGGCCCATCCACCGGCCTGCCGACCCACGGTAGCCAGGGAGATGTTTACCAGGACCGCTGGGGGACCCACGGAGACCACGCCATCATTGCCATGACGGCCTCCAGCCACCAGGACCTCTTCCAGATCACGGTAGAGGCCTTCAACTTGGCCGAAACCTATCGCACGCCGGTTATCCTGCTCTTTGACGAAGGCATCGGGCACATGCGCGAGCGTCTGGTGCTGCCGGAAAAGGGGGAAATTCCGCTGGTCGAACGGCTGCGCACGGCGGTAAAGGGCGGCGTTGATTTTCATCCCTATCTGCCGCGTGAGGACGGCCGGCTGCCCATGGCGGATTTCGGCGGTGTTCACCGCTATAATGTTACCGGCCTGTACCACGACATGTGGGGCTTTCCATCGGACAGCCCCTCAATTGTACACGGCCTGATCCGGCACCTGGTGGATAAGATCCACAACAACGTCAACCACATCGCCAGATATAAGGAATACCACCTGGAAGATGCTGACAACATATTCATCTCCTACGGATCGGCTGCGCGTTCGGCGCTGCATGTGGTTAAAAGCCAGCGCAAAAAAGGCGAACGCCTGGGGTTGCTCGAACTCCAGACCCTGTGGCCCTTCCCCTACGACCTGGTTCGGGAAAAATGCGCCCGCGCTCGCTTCGTTCTGGTTGTGGAAATGAACATGGGCCAGATCGTCCTCGAGGTCAAACGGGCCGTGGAAAAACCGGACCGGGTGGTTCTGGCAAACCGCGTCGACGGCGTTTTCATCACGGATGCCGACATCCGTAATACGCTGCGCATCATCGAGGGAAAGGGTGTATAGACATGGCGGTCAAGGATTACATCAGGGAGCGGTTTTTCCCGCACATGTGGTGCCCCGGCTGTGGACACGGCATCGTCTTAAACAGCATGCTGCGGGCCATCGACGCACTGGGCCTGAGTAAAAACGAAATCGTGATGGTATCCGGCATCGGCTGCTCTTCGCGCATATCCGGCTATGTTGATTTTCACAGTCTGCACACACTGCACGGGCGCGCGCTGGCCTTTGCCACCGGCGTCAAGCTGAGCCGCCCGGAGCTCAACGTGATCGTCCCCATGGGCGATGGGGATGCCCTGGCCATCGGCGGCAACCATTTTATCCACGCCGCCCGGCGCAACATCGATTTGACGGCCGTGGTTATGAACAACCGCATCTACGGCATGACCGGCGGCCAGTATTCACCGCTCTCAGGTCAGGGCATCCTGGCCACCACCGCGCCTTACAACAGCATCGACAGCGACTTCGACGTGGTGGATCTGGCCTCGGCGGCGGGCGCAACCTTTGTGGCCCGTACGACCACCTATCATGCGCGCCAGATCACCGATCTGCTCAAGGCGGCCATCCTCCACGAAGGATTTTCGGTGGTGGAGGTCATGTCCCAGTGCCCCACCTATTTCGGGCGCAAAAACCGCCTGGGAAGCGCCGTGGACATGGTGGAGCGTTTTAAAAAAATCACCACGCCCATCGGCTCCAAAGCCAAGCGTGAACATCCTGAACTGATCGAACGCGGCATCTTCGTACAGAAAGAGACGACGGAATACTGCAGCGCGTACGACGAGGTCATCGAAAAAGCGATGAAAGGGAATTAACCATGGAACGGTGCCGAATCGTATTCTCGGGCTCCGGCGGTCAGGGAGTCATCACCGCCTCCATTATCCTGGCCGAGGCCGCTGTGCTGTATGAAAACCTGAACGCCGTACAGTCGCAGACATACGGCCCCGAAGCCCGCGGCGGAGCGACACGTTCGGATGTCATTATCTCCGACTCCGAAATATACTTTCCCAAGGTTTTTCAGCCCAACGTGCTGATCTGCCTGACCCAAACCGCCTACAACAATTCTATCCCATCATCCGTCCGGGAGGGCTGCTGCTCACCGACACCCGTTTCGTGAAAACCGAACGTAAAGTCGATGCCCGCCAGATTGAACTCCCCATGTACGTCCGTGTACTGGAAGAGATCGGCAAGCCGATTGTTTTTAACATCTGCATGCTGGGCGCGGTACTGGGCCTGACGGAACTCATCTCGGAAACATCCGTCGAAAAAGTGCTGACCCGGCGCATCCCCTCCGGATTTCTCGACATCAATCGCAAGGCGCTCAAGCTGGGCATGGCGCTGGTCCAGGAAAGCGTCGCGGCCTAACCGCTGCAGGATGCTGCCGCAGGAGACGCGGCCGGTTGCCTCACCCGGTTCTCGCCTTGTGGCGGGGGGTAAAAAAAATCTCGATTTCTACGCGGCGGTTGAATCTGCGGGTTTTTTCGGACTGATTGGACTGCACCGGATTTGCCGGCCCGAGGCCGCGGGTTTTGATCCTGGCTGGATCTGTGCCCTTGCCCACCAGATAGCTTTTGACCATGTTGGCCCTGAATTCAGACAGCTTTTGATTGTAACTGTATACCCCTGATGAATCCGTGTAGCCTCTGATGGTGATCTCTGCCCGCGGGTAGCGCTGCATAAACGCCGAAAGCGTATCCAGCGATCTGAGCGTCGTGTCTTTCATCGCATTGGAGTCGTATCCAAAGTACACGACCATTTTTTTTCTGCGCGCCAGTTCCTGAATACGCTTTTCCAGATCCGTGTCCACCGCAACAGCAGCATCCTTGTGTAAAACCGGACCCACGGGCGTTGCGGATTGCGCTCGGGGCGGCGCACTGCGCTGCCCGCTGCTGTCTGCAGGCTGGTTGCGTGAAATTTCCTGCCCCCCTGGCATACCCGCCGCTGCATTCGAACCGACGGGTTCAGCAGAACCGGCCGCCCGCCGGCCAGCGCTTGTACTGCCGGCCGGATTTTCTCCGTTCGCAGAAGTCGTTTGCCCGCTTTCACGTCCGCCGCCGTCCGTCGCCTGGCTACCTTCCAGATGGGTGGCGGCAGCGCCCCGCTGGGCTGCAGGAACCGCCGCCACGGGCGGATGGACTTCGGGTAGCTGCGTGGATACCTGCATTTCGCCGGCTTCAGCGGGTTTTGGGGTCCGTACGGCAGGGGCCTTGGCAATCATCGGCGCCTTCTGGTTTGGCAAGCGCCATCCCAGATAATATCCCATAAGGAGTACGCCGGCGGCCAGCAAGATGCCCAGCAGGCCCCACAGCCAGGCTGGGTGCCCCGCTTTTGCAGGCCTCACGGCTGCATGTGCGGCCGCAGACGGCACCGGGGCGGATGCCGGCGGCCGGCGGCCCGAAGGCGACGGGCCGGATTGTGGACGCGGAGTCGGTGCAGATGCGTCCGGCAGCGCTTGTTGTGGAGCCGGACTGCGACCCGGAATTTTCAACTCCCGGGCACATTCGGATATAATGTCGGGGCCAATCTGATGGATGCCCTTGACGTATCCGGTTACCAGCGCATAGTCACACAGGACGTTAATCAGGCGGGGATACCCCCCGGAATGGATGGCAATGCGGCGAACGGCTTCGGGGGTAAACATGGATTTTGCCGCCTGGGCGACTTTCAGCCGGTGGGCAATATAGGCCGCCGTTTCCGCTGGCGCGAGAGGCGCGATGTTGTAGTTGATGGTAATCCGCTGGCGCAGCGCCCGGTTTTCCGTACGGCGCAGAATGTCGTTAAACTCGTTCTGACCGATAAAAAAGATGTTGATCAGCTTGGTTTCTTGTCTTTCAATGTTGGAAAGCAGGCGAATGGTTTCCAAACGCTGCTGCGTGAGCTGTTGGGCCTCGTCGATGATCAGCAGAACTTTTTTATGGCTGTCATGGGCGGCATTCAGGAAACGCTTGAAATGGATCAGGAACTCGCCCTTGGAGGAAAAGATCCTGTCCATATGAAAAGCATCGGCGATGAAATTGAACAGGTCGAGTTCTTCCAGACCGGGATCGGGGACTGCGGCCACGATCACCCGTTCATCGAGGCTTCTTAAAAGTGCATTGATCAGGGTGGTTTTGCCGGTTCCCACATCACCGGTCAAAAGCAGAAACCACTTGTTGTCCAGGATGCCGTACTTGAGTATGGACAAGGCTTCTTTGTGCTTTTCCCCCAGCCACAGGAACTTGGGGTCCGTGGTAATCTGGAAGGGTTTTTCTTTGAGTTGATAGTATTTGCAGTACATGGCATGTCGCCGGCCGCTGATCACGGCACTTTGCGCAAAAATTCCAGATCCCGGGTCTGTGAGTTCTTGGTGCCAATGGCCAGTATTTCCACTCCCTGGTCCTTGCCTTTCCGGAAATACAGCCGGCCGTTATAGGCAAAAAGCACCTCGAAAAAGGTTCCCATGCCCTTTTTCCCAAACACCTTGCGTTTGATGGGAACGCTGTCCGGCTCCTCGTTCAGCTGATGGATAATCTCCTCGGCTTTGATCTGCATATCATCGGTGAGTTCTGCAAACCCTTCCACCGCACGCCGCCCGATGGTCAGATTTTTATAGAGCGCCTTGAAGCGTCTGGCCGCCGCATCGGAGGACTTGGCTTTATGTTTTTCCCCGCGTTTGCGGCGCTTTTCATAGCTCTGGATTTTTGCCGTCAGGCTCTCGATTTCACGCTGTTGGGTGTTCTGCAGCGCAATGTTTTCCGCAATTTTCTTTTCCAGCGCGACGATTTCCTCGATCATCTGGTCCTCGTTGCGGCTGGCGCGGTTTTTTTCCCGCTCTACTTTCCGGCGTAGCCCTTCCAGTTCCGCTGACAGCCGCTGACGCTCGGTCTGCAGGGTTTTCAACCCCCGGCTGCGCTTTTCCTCGTAGGACTTCAGGCGTTCGATTTCGCGATTTTTTTCGAGTGCCTCCTGCCGGACACGATGGGCGCCCTTGCGGTAATAAACATAGAGCAGCAGCCCGAAGAAGAGGATATAAAAGGCCAAAATGGCGTTGGTCAGCAGCGTATTGTACGCCAGTGTCACCTGTACCTTCACCCGCAGGCCCGCCTGCATCAGACGGTAGTTTTCAGCGGCGATTTTCATGGGGTCTGAGACCAGCGGCGCATGCGGCTCCTCGATGACCGGCGGGTAGAGCAGCAGCCCGCCCGCGGTCGTTACCGTCACACCGATCCGGACGCCCCATGCCGTGAGCCGCCGGTTGCGCAGAAAGCGGTCGATGTTAGCGCTGACCGCGTCTCTCAGGCGCAGATTGCCGCTAAACAGCGGGGCGGTATCGCCGGTGCAGGCCTGCTCGACTTGGCGTGTATACTTGCGCTGCAACCAGGTTTCCAGTCCCTGCACCGAAAAAACATAGAGCAGCGGGGGCAGCAGGATGCAGCTCAGCAGAATTTTAAACGACAAATATTTCATCTCGCACCCGAGCGGTCCTCTTTTCCTGGACTTCAGCCGTCCGGTATTTCACGTGCTACAGGGCGGCGAGTATTTTGCGGGCTTCATCAGCGCCGTCAAAATTTCTGTCGAGGTGCAGTGCTTTTTGAAGCTCGGTTCTGGCCTTTGCCTTTTGTCCCTTCTTGTAATACGCCAGACCGAGATGATACCTGACCGTCGGGTTTTCAGGAAGTTTCTCCAGGCTGCCTTTAAATTCGTCGATGGCGCTGTCATATAGCCCTTTTTTGTAATAGACCCACCCCAGGGTATCCATGACGCTGGGATCTTCCGGCAGTTTCTCCTTGGCCCTCTGGGCCAGCTCGAGGGCCTCTTCAATCTTCTCGTTCTTCTGGGCCAGCAGAAAGGCCAGATTATTGGCCGCCGGTGCAAAATCGGGATTGAGCTCCAGGGCCTGCCGGTAGTGCTTCTCGGACAGGCCAAAGCGCTTCTGCATGTCATAGATGGTCCCCAACAGCATATGGGGGGCCACCTGTTTCGGGTTTTTGGCCAGTACCGCTGCATACTGTGAAATCGCCTGGTCCTGTTTCTTTTCAGCCAGGTAGATTCTCGCCAGGAGGTAATAAGGCCGCAGATAATTGGGATTGACAGTGATAGCTTTTTTAAAATTTTCCTCCGCCGCATCTCTTTGGTGCCTGGCCAGCAAGAGGCTCCCCTTGAGTGTGTAGACAATGGCTTTGGCCGCCGATGAATTCTTGACAACCGCCAGCTGACGGTCGCAACGCTCAAGGGCATCTTCGAATTTTCCACGCGAAGCCTGCAGCAGCACAACGCTGCTGAAAACATCCATGAGCCGGGGGTTCAGTGAAAGCGCTTTTTCAAAGCTCTTGAGAGCCAGATTGTATTTTTTCTCGATCTGCTGCAGGCGCCCCAACCGGTAATAGCCTGCGGGATTGTCCGGTTTTTCTTTGATCAAACGCTCGAACACCTGCGCGGCCTGTCCGACTTTTTTCTGATACATGAGTGCATCGCCCAGAATCAGCTGCGCACGGTAAATATGCGGAAATTTTTCCAGGATCTTACGGCATGCTTTGGCCGCCAGTTCGAAATCATGTTCCCGCAGATAAATATCGGCCATCAGCATCCGGGCCTTGGCATGGTCGGGGTTGAGCTCAATGGCCCTGGCCAGGGCGTTTTTGGCAAGCCGTATCTGGTGCTTGCCGAGGTAGGCGACCCCTTTGAAATAATACGCCCGGGAGGAATTGGGTTCTTCCTTGATCAGTTGGTTGAAAATTTCGATGGCCACGTCAAATTTTTTCTGAACAACGGCAATTTCGCCTTTCAGCATGCGGGTCGGGAAATAATTGGGGCGCTTTTTCAGAATCTCGTCGACGATCCTGGTGGCCGGCGCCATTTCACGGTTTCGGAAGTAATGCCGTGCAATGGTATTTTTAATCCGCACGTTTGCGGGCTCAAGCGCCAGGGCCTTGCGGTACATGGCCAGGGCCTTGTCTTTTTGATGGCTGGCTTCGTAAAATCCCGCTGCCACCATATAGGGTTTGACCGTCTTGGCCCCCTTATCCACAGCCGTCAGATAGGCTTTTTCAGCGGCCGCCGGTTTTTTCCGGCGAAAGTAAAAATTGCCCAGAACCAGGTAGAGGTCGACATTTTCAGGATGGGCCGCAATCGTCTGCCGAATCTCTCTTTCAGCGTTCGCAAAAGCTTTCGTACTGACGTAAAAGCCGAACAGCGCCAGATGGGCTTGGATGTCGTCCGGTTTCAGGGAAATGGCCTGCTTCAGGTTTTTCTCGGCCTCCTGGAGCTTGCCCTGCCGCATCAGCACCCGGGCCAGTCCCAGGTAGGCGCGCGTCTGCTTGCTGTCAAGGTCGATGATCTTCCTGAAAACCGAGGCCGATGCGTACAGGTTTTTCCCCAGGCTCTGGATTCCGGCGAGCAGGAAGAGGGCCTCGATGTTGTCCGGCTGTTTGGCCAGCACCAGGTCCACCCGTTTTTTGGCCTCATCCAGTTTTCTGCCCAGCATGTAAAAAGTGGCCAGTTTGAGTTGCGCATCGACATCCTGGGGTTTTAGCTTGGCCAGCTGGGAATACGCCTGGAAAGCACCCCGGGCATTGCCCAGTTTGAGAAAAGTTTCGGCCAGGCCGGCATAGGCATCCACATACTGCGGGTCAATCTGAATGGCGTTTTTGAACTCCAGCACTGCACTCTTATACTCCCCCTTCTGGAAATACTGCTGCCCCTTCTTGAGGTATGAGACCTTTTTCTCCTCATCCGAAGAGCAGCTGGTGGCGAGAAGGGAAACGACGACAAACAAAAGAAAAATGGCTTTCGGTCGGCCCATGTTTTTATGCCTCCCATCCTGGATTGATACTCCATTGCATCGCTAGTGCCGTTTTCTATCAGAATCGTACAAAAATATCAAACCGGCTGCGGTTTATGGTGTGCGGCGGCCAATTGCATTTGACGGATGAAGGGTGCGCGCTGACCTGACGCCCCGCCGCTCTGGCCCATCGAAAAGCGTATCCCGCCGGCCGGAAATGCCGGGCGTATCGGAAGGAAATAAACGGCTTTGGCTGCTATCTTTGAATCTCCAGCAGGCGGCGGCTCATGGAAACCGGATAGCCATTGTGCGCCGATGGTGTTTTGTACACCGGATCCAGGGCGTCCAGATTGGATGCCGCCCGCCGGCGCAGGTTGTCAAGCGACGCAATGGGTTGCAGGATTTGGCCGGACTGCATCACTTTTTCCAGGAGCGGCTGCATCCCGTGGAGTCTCTCTTCACGCAGGGCGACGGTGTCTTCAAGGTAGCGCTCCCGGCCATCCAGACGGCGGTAGACCTGCTTGTGCCCGGCTCGTGTGGCCTTGCCTGGACTCAGCTTGCGCACCCCGCGGCCGTTGAAATGGACCATTTTATAAACGATATCGAGGTAGGGGGCATCCGCCGAAACACCCATTTTGGTGCCCACTCCAAAAGCATCGATGCAGGCACCCTTTTCAAGTGCTCGGGCGATGGAAAACTCGTCGAACCCGCTGCTGGCGAAAATTTTTACATCCGGTAAGCCGCCGGCATCCAGAATACGGCGCACCTCGCGGCTCAAAGCCACCATGTCACCGCTGTCGAGGCGTACGCCCTTCAACAAATGGCCTTTTTGCGCCAGCCGGCGGCCGACGGTGACGGCATGGCGGGCGCCCTGCAGCGTGTCGTAAGTGTCGATCAGCAATACACAACTGTCCGGAAAGGCATCTGCATAGGCTTCGAAAGCCGCCAGCTCGGTGTCAAAAGCGGTCACGAACGAATGCGCCATGGTCCCTGAGATGGGGATTTTGTACAGTTTACCGGCCAGTACGTTGCTGGTGCCGGCAAAGCCCGCCATGTAGCTGCTACGCGCGACTTTCAATCCGGCATCCTGGCCCTGGGTGCGCCGCAGTGAAAAGTCGATCAGCGCTTTTCCGCGTGCTGCCTGCACACATCTTGCCGCCTTGGAGGCGATCAGGGTCTGGAAGCCGATGGTGTTGAGCAGGTAGGTCTCCAGCAGCTGGGCCTCCACGATGGGCGCATCGATCTCGACAAGCGGCTCCTCGGGAAAGAAAACCGTGCCCTCGGGCATGGCGTATACATCGCCGCTGAAATGCAGCTGGCGGATATAGTCGATGAAATCCGTTTGAAACAGACCGGTTTCTCTGAGGTAATCGATCTCTTCAGGAGAAAAACGAAAGTCGGCCAGCTCCTGCAGCACGTCTTCGAGGCCGGCGGCCAGATAAAAGGCCCGTTGCCGGTGGTGATCGCGAATAAAGAGTGAAAAGGTGGCCGGCTCAAAGATCCCGTTGCGGTGGTAACCGGCGGCCATGGTCAGCTCGTACAGGTCGGTGAAAAGCGGCCCGATGCGTTTAAATGGCGTCATGTAACGATATCCGCTCCATAGATCTGTTTCATTCGCTGCAGGGAAAAAGTGTGCATGCGGGCATCGAAATCGGCCACACCGGCCACTGGCACGCGCACCTTGTAGTCGCGGTTGGCCAGCCCGCCTACCGTGTCCATGACGCAAATGGACGTACAGACACCCACCACCTCAACTTCGGAAACCGCCGCCGCAGCTAATGTTTCGGCCAGGTCGGTCCCGTAAAATCCGGAATAGCGTTTTTTGGGAATCACCTTTTCATGAGGTTCGGGCTCAAGTTCAGGGATAATCCGGCTGCCCCATGAATGTGCCAGACAGTGTTTGGGAAATTTTTTGAATTCAGCGTCGTCTTCATCGTGGGCATCCTGCAGATAAATCACGACACAGTCGCTGCGCCGGCAGTCGGCCAGCCGGGCCTGGATAAAGCCGATGATTTTGCGCGCATTCGGGCCGCAGTAAAGCGCTCCTGCGGGATCGACAAAATCATTGAGCATGTCGACGATGATCAGTGCCTGTCCGGACATCTTCTCCTCCTTGGCGGGCCGGCACGGCAAACGGCCGTGTTCTTCCGCGGCTGCAACCAAGATAGGGACTGAACGCCACCATTTCAAGGAGAAATTTGCAATTGCGGGAACCGCCGCCGCCCGGCCTCAAGAGGTAGCGGGGAAGGGTGCGGCACGCTAAAAGCAGCGGCCGGGTGCTGCAGCAGCGGTCACTCTCCGAGGTAGGCTTTTTTGACCTGCTCGTTTTCCAGCAGTGCATCCGCCCGATCGGTCAGAACAATGGTGCCGGTTTCCATGACGTAACCGATTTCAGCGATGCTCAGCGCCATCTGGGCGTTCTGCTCGACCAGGAAAATGGAGGTACCGCGCTTGTTGATCTCTAAAATCGTCTCGAAAATGGTTTCGACGATTTTGGGTGCCAGTCCCAGCGAGGGTTCGTCCAGCAGCAGCAGCGAGGGCCGGCTCATCAACGCCCGTCCGATGGCCAGCATCTGCTGTTCTCCGCCGCTCAGGGTGCCGCCCAGCTGGTTTCTGCGGTCCTGCAGTATCGGGAACAGGCTGTACACCCACTCCAGGTCTTTTTGAATGCCTTCCCGGTCGCGGCGCAGGAAAGCCCCCATCTCGAGATTTTCGAGCACCGACATGCGGGGAAATATCTGGCGGCCTTCCGGGCTCTGGGCGATTCCCAGGGCGGCCACCTTCTCGGGGGTTGTCCCGTGTATCGGACGGCCTTCGAAAAAAACCTCGCCCTGCCTGGGACGCAGCACACCGGACACGGTCATCAGCGTGGTGGATTTGCCGGCCCCGTTGGCGCCGATCAGGCAGGCAATGCCGCCTTTCGGCACCGCCAGATCGATACCCTTGAGGGCGTGAATGTTGCCATAGTAAGTGTGGACATTTTTCAGAACCAGAACGTCCGCCTTATTCATTGCTCTCCCCTGCCAGCTGGCGCCGCTCTGCCATCTGCACCCGGCGACGGCGCGCGGGAATCAGCCCGTCGGGTTTCAGAACCATCATGATGGCCATGATGGCGCCGAAGGCCAGCATGCGGTAGTTCTGCAGCTCCCGGAAAATTTCCGGCACCGCGATGAGGATAAAACCGGCCACGATAACACCGGGGATGCTTCCGGAACCGCCCAGCACCACGATACACAGCACGATGCACGATTCCATGAAAATGAAGAAGTTCGGGTTGACATAGCTGAGCTTGGCCGCAAAAAACGCCCCGGCCACGGCGGCGAATCCCGCTCCCAGCGCGTAGGCCAGCAGCTTGAGCCAGGTGGTGGGCACGCCCGAAAGCTCGGCGGCCGTCTCGTCTTCGCGCACGGCCACCCAGGCGCGACCGATGCGCGAATCATTCAGGCGCCGGATCCCGACCAGTGTCAGCAGGGCGATGATCAGAATCATATAGTACAACGCCGGCAGGGTTTTAATGGAGTAGACCGACAAGTGCAGCCCGCCGTCATGAAATGCAGGGTAATAAAGCGTCGGCTTTTGCATGCCGAACAGACCGTTGGGTCCGGCGGTCAGCTTATCCCAGTTGTTCAGCACCAGGCGGATGATTTCGCCGAACCCCATGGTGACGATGGCCAGGTAATCACCGCGCATCTTCAAGGTCGGATAGCCGATGACGCAGCCCAGGAACATGCCCATCAGCACACCCGCCGGCAGCGACGCCCAGAAGGAGACACCGAACCTGAGATTGAGCAGTGCGTAGGTGTAGGCCCCCACCGCGTAAAAGGCAATATAGCCCAGATCCAGCAGGCCGCAGAGCCCCACCACGATGTTGAGCCCCAGACCGAGGGTCACATAAATCAGGCAGGTGATGCCCACATCGATCATATAGTTGTCCGCCAGCAGGGGAAAAACGGCGGCAACGGCCACCAGCAGGCCGAGCGTGTAGATCTTAGGGATTTCGGCAAAACGCAGGCTGATGCGGTCGCCCAGCGATACTTTCTGCAGCTGATCTTCCCCCCGCCGGCTGCGCACGACTTTGGCAACAAAATTGGCCACCAGGATGGCGATAAAAAGGCCCAGCACTTTAAAGGCGCGCTCGGCCTCAAAATGCGTCGTCCGGAAGCCCACCATGGGAAGAATCAGAATAGCCAGAAAAACGGAGTAAACCGCCAGTTTCTTGATTTCTTGACGTATCATTACACCCGCACCTCGACATCACCCTGTCCCCAGAGTCCGCTGGGTTTGAAATACAGCACCAGAATCAAGAGGGTAAAGGTGGTCACATCTTTCCAGGCGCTGGGCAGGAAAGCGGCCCACAGCACTTCGACACCGCCGATGATCAGCCCGCCGATCATGGCTCCCGGGATAGAGCCGATACCGCCCAGGATGGCGGCGGCGAAGGCTTTGATCATGAAGATAAACCCCATGTCGAACCGCACGGCCCCGTAGTAGAGGCCCACCATCACACCGGCCGCGGCGCCCAAGGCCGGCCCGATGATGAAGGTGATGCGGATGGTCTGGTCGATGTTGATGCCCAGCATGCGCGACATGGTGCGGTTCTGGGCCGTGGCCCGCATGGCCTTGCCCAGGCGCGTGCGGTGGACAAAGAGTTGCAGGGCGACCATCAGGGCCACCGCCAGCAGAATGATGAAGATCTGGCCGTTGGTGATTTTGGCGCCCATGACGGTGATGCCCTCGGCGCCGAAGATGGATGGATAGGCGCGGTCCGATACGCCCTGGCTGAGCATCATGCCGTTGGACAGGAAGATGGACATCCCCAGGGCGCTCAGAATCGCGGCCAGGCGCGAGGCATCCCGCAGCGGCCGATAGGCCACGTGCTCGAGGGCCACCCCCAAAACGGCCACATACGCCATGGCCATGGTGAACACAATCACCATGGTGAGGATGAAGTGGCTGTCCACCCAGCCGACGGACTGCAGCGCGGAAAGTACGATCAGGACGATGAACGCACCGGCGGTAAAAAGCTCGCCATGGGCGAAGTTGATCAGTTCGATGATGCCGTAAACCATCGTATACCCCAGTGCGATCAGGGCATAGATGCTGCCCAGAAACAGGGCGTTTACCAGCTGCTGCAGGATGAAACCGGTTGAAGTCATGCAACAAGATCTCCGTAAAACCGCTTCCGCTGCTTTTCGAAAACAGCGCCAAACCTCCCCAGCCGTTAATGTACATCCGGCCGATGGTAACCGGCCGGATGTCCTATTTTCTTACTGTTACAGGTCTTTTCCGGTAATCGGATTCCAGTAGGGCACGAACTTGTTGTTTTTCACTACCCAGATAATGTGTGCCAGTTTGCGGTCGCCCTTGCTGTCAAACTTGATCTTGCCGGTGATGCCCGGCCAGGTGTTTGCGCGAATGGTTTTTTCCAGTTTGTCGGGATCCGCGGTGCCTGCTTTTTTGATGGCCGCAAGCGTCATCATGCCGGCATCATAGGCATAATAGGCGTAGGAACCGATGCTCTTGGCGTTCCACATCTTCTTGTAGGTTTTTTCAAAGGCGCGGCGCTCGGGAGAATCCGGCGCCTTGGCAAACGTCAGGTAAACCCCCTCGGCCGCCTTGCCGCCCACCTCCAGGAACTTGGGATGATAGACCGCGTCTTCGCTGATGAAGGTCGACTTCATGTCCAACTTGCGGGCCTGGCGGATCATCTTGGAACCCTCCGGCTGGTACACGCCCATGTAAATGGCATCCGGATTCAGGCGCTTGAGCTTGGTGAGCACGGCGGTAAAGTCACTGTCGCCGGGGGTGATGAATTCATGCGCCACGATCTTGATCATGTTGTCTTTCTTGGCGAACTTGGTGATGTTGGCAGTCAGGCCGGCCGTGTAAGTCTGCTTGTCGTCGATCAGCGCCAGGGTTTTGGCCTTGAGCTTCTTCTCCAGGAACTGTACCGTGGACCAGGCCTGCACATCGTCTCTGGGCGGCATGCGGAAAAAGTACTTGTAACCTTTCTGCGTCAGCCGTTCGTTGGTGGAGGCCGGTGTGATCATGATGATCTTGGCGTCCATCAGCGGAATTTGGGCCGGCTCGGTGGCCGATGAGCAGTAGGCGCCCACTACTACCTGCACGCCGCTGTTGATCAGCTTGTTGGCGGCCATGGTGGCTTTACCACCGTCACAGGCCGAGTCGCCGGGAAGAACCTCCACTTTGTCAAATCCGGGCAGCTTGCCGAACACTTTAACGGCGGTCAGAACACCCTGTTTGATGTCCGTGCCGTCCTGGGCATAGGGGCCGGTGAGGGGGCTGAGGGTCCCGATTTTCAGGGTCTTGGCGGCAGCCATGCCGTGGAAGCCGGCGATCAGCGCCACGCACATGATGACAATCGCAATTTTTTTCATACTTCCCTCCTTCTTCATTTGGTGGGTTGTCGTTTCTCCCGGCACTCACACCATGGACTGCCGGGCGGCGGTTTTACTTTTTCTTTTTGCGTCCGCTGCCGAGGTAGGCTTCGATCACTTTTTCGTTTTTCTGGATTTCTGCGGGCAATCCCTCGGCAATCTTTTGTCCATGGTCCAGCACGCTGACGATCTCGGAAATTCCCATGACCAGTTTCATATCATGTTCCACCAGTAAAATGGTGATCCCGTTATCGCGCAGTTTCAGGATCAGCTGCATCAGTTCGGCGGTTTCACTGGGGTTCATGCCGGCGGCCGGCTCGTCGAGCAGCAGCAGGCGGGGCTCGGCG
>Ga0114931_10000676_pt1 | contig 42323 bp, 40 predicted proteins | sample 2SBtaG_FD_89579 | JGI IMG/M metagenome (GOLD analysis project Ga0114931, IMG submission 89579) | Deep subsurface microbial communities from Kolumbo volcano to uncover new lineages of life (NeLLi) - 2SBTROV14_V59a metaG | ecosystem: Environmental > Aquatic > Marine > Volcanic | place: Kolumbo... | reverse complement strand
TTTGTACATCAATATTTTGTATATTACTATGAGATGAAGTTGTATCAAGTAATTCTATGGGATCATCTTTGTAAAACTTGGAATAGATATTAGTCAGATCAAGATAATAATTATTTAATGTTTTATTATTTTCGACATTTTTAATTTCTTTCTTAAGTTGATTAATTTCATTAGACAATTCATGTAACTTTATAACAATATTATGATATTTTACATTCATACGATCAGTAGATTTTTTATTTAATTCTTTTTTTAATTCATTCCAAATAGATTTATACTCTTTATTAAGTATCTTGATTTTGTTCTTGTATTCCGGAGTGATTTCTTTTATAGAATTAAATTTGTTAACAAATGCTTTATGTTTAGAGTGGAGAGTTGTTCTATTATCAAACATAAAATTTTTATTAGATTTGACTTTAAATAGAGACATTTTTTTTTAAATAAAACTAGTGTTTTTATTAATAAAAGTTCGTGTTTTTATCAAAATAATTGTAATATATATATGTATATGTTATTGAATTTAAGTTAGGGCAAAGTTAAAAAAGATTATCATTAAATGTCGTTGTCTTCTAAAAAGTCCCAGTATAAAATAAAAAAGAGTTTCGCCAAAAAAAGTAAAATTAACATTACCAAACAAACTAATAGGATAAATACACCATCAATTGTATTTTTATATCAGGTTTTATTTTTATATAGTTGTTTCTTGGATGGATGGATGATTAATATTGCAGATGGTAAGGTAAAATTGGAAATAAGTAAAAAAAAGCAAAACAATGTATTATTCAATATTGATAAATTTATAATTTATAATCACCTTTATTGAATTTTTATTTTTAATTACGTAATTTTCTAAATTTATTTTCTCTGATATATATATAATTAATATTAATCTTAACTAAATCTTAATCTAAAATGCCTGGTGGTCTTATTCAATTAGTGGCGATTGGTGCACAAGATGTTGTTCTTACTGGTGAGCCAGAAATTACTTTCTTCAGTGCTCTTTACAGACCTTATGTAAACTTTGCAATTGAAGCAATTGCACAAACCTTTTCGGGAACACCTGACTTTGGTAATCGTGTAACATTTGATCTTTCTCGTAGTGGTGATCTTATTACAAATGTACTTCTGGAGATTTGTCTTCCTGAAGTAACTGTTCAAGGACAAAATGCAACATTCCAATGGTCACCTAAGATTGGTAATACTATTATTCGTGATGTATCTATCGAGATTGGTGGTTCTACAATTGATAAACAATTTGGATTTTTCTATAATCTCTGGAATGAACTTACTCTTCCAGAGGAAAAACGTCAGGGATATAACGACATGGTTGGTCAACAAAACTTCCAGTTTAATGAAACAGACCCATCTGATATTGTTGTATTTACTAATGGTCTTCAAACACCTATGCCAACTCAACCCTCCACTTTTCTCCAAGTTCCCCTCTTCTTCTGGTTCTGTAACAACTCTGGTCTTGCTCTCCCCATCATCGCACTTCAGTTCCACAACATTCGATTCCAATTTTGCTTCCGTTCATTTGCTGAACTTAACCGTATCACTGGTACTAATGTTACCTTTGTGGGTGGAACCCCAAGCATTGACAGTGCACAAGTTTGGGTAGACTACATCTACCTTGACAATAAGGAACGTAAGAATTTTGCCAAATCACCCCATGAGTATCTTATTACTCAGCTTCAAGAACTTATTGAAGGTGTCAGCCAATCTCAATCAAACATTCGTCTTAATTTCAATCATCCTACTAAGGAATTGATCTGGGCAATCCAAGAAGATGCGGCTGTTGCTGCTAATGTCAATGATTGGACTGATTGGGAAGTTGTAAATCCAGTCAACCCTGGTGTTGCTGTTGGTGATAACCCCATCACAGATGCTCTTATCAAGTTGAACAACACTGAACGTTTTGCTCGTCGTCGTGGTGAGTATTTCAATTTGGTTCAACCATACTACCATCACTCTCGTATTCCTGCAAGCAAGGGTGTATTTGTATACAGTTTCTCCCTTAATCCGGAGGAATACCAACCTAGTGGAACGGCTAACTTCTCACGTATCGATAATGCTACTCTTGAACTCAATCTCAAGAATATCACCTCTCAAAATCCTGGTAAGGTATACGTATATGCAATCAATTACAATTTGTTCCGTGTAGCAAATGGTATGGGTGGTATTGCATACGCATCATAACAATCTGTGGTGTGTAGCAAACGGTATGATAATAATTTTAATAAAAAAATAACAATAATATTAATTCTTTTTTTTCGCTTTCAATTTATTTAAAGTATGAATAGAAATATTTTTACATTGTTGAATAAATTCATCATAATCAATTTCGCGTTTAATATAATTACATATTTTGCAACAAGGTACACAATTATCTTTCTTATAAGGACTCTTCTTGTCGTTATCACTATTAAATGAATTAATCCGATCAATACCAATTTTATCGTGATATATATTACAATAATAACAGCATTGTTTATTGGTTAAGAAATCAAATTCCAAACTGGATAATTGGTAATCAATCCCCCGTTTCTTTGCCTTACTTTTATAAATATTTTCAGAAATGGAATATTTATTGTATGTGAACATAAATAGTGCCTTATATTTATTCTTTCTTATTGATGGCAAATTAATGATATTTAGATTGTCAGATATATATAATATTTTATGAATAAAATCTAATTTCAATGATGAACTTTTCATTATACAACAATTTGGACATACTGGTATTACATTATTTTTAACATAACCTCTGTCAATATTATTTCTACAAATAAATGACATGTCATATGTGGTTTTATTAATTTCTCTATTACAAAAGTAACAATTGGATTCAATTAATGTTTGAACATAATTATCATCCAAGTCATATTTCATATTTTTCTTTTTGCATATACATCTCAATTCACTAATTTTACGAGATTTTGCATATAACTTTCGTTGTTTTAAATACATTTGATACGGTAATGTCTTTCTATATTGTCTTGCCAATTGCGCATTTTTCTTAAGAAAAGCATTCCTTTCTTCCGGTAACATATTTTTAATCCAATTGGTTTTATTCTTTAGGTTCCATTTCAAGGGTCTTTCCACAGAAATCCAACAAATCTGGTGGTGAACACGCTTTGAATAAATTATAGTTTCTTTTAGATAGAATTATGGAATTATTAGACAAAACTCTTGTTCGCTGAGAGCGTAAAGAATCCCATATGGGACCAGTGTGATATTGCCTAGTTTCTCCTACATTGTTAGATCGCATTCTATTGGTCCATTGGATATTATTCGTGAACCTTTTAGACAATTTCCCCTTTGAAGAAAACCTTTTAGACTATTTCTCCTTTGAAGAGAACCTTTTAGACAATTTTGCATTGGTCCGTAATAATCCACGAGATAGGGTGGAACAAGACATATTTATGCAACTTAGGGTAGTATATATAGTATTAATACTGGAAGTAGAGACATAATAAAGGTTTATAATTGGTTGGTTAATAAATATAATGATTTGAAAAAACACATAAACTGGATAAAATTATGGGGAGATATAGTCAGCTTAGAGTGTAAAAATATTAATATGATAGTTCTTCCCTCAATCTCTTCCGTTGTCGGAGACAGAGGTCGAAGGGGGGGGACGATACCCCAAATCTTCGATTTTCCTACGCTCAACGCGTAGCTTTGAGCTAAGGATGTGCAAAGCACCGGTAATAGTTTACCGATATCTTGTAGAAACAAGAAATAAAGAATTTATGGAATTATTTAAAAAACCTCGAAATAAAACTCACAAGCGTAAATTACACAGAAAAAAAAAACAGATGTTTTAGAGAGAGATTGTTAGACGTCGAAGAAGTAATAGAGTATTTGGATTGGGAATTAGATTAAAGTATTATTAATTTGTTTTTTATTTTACTTCTAAATATAATATATATAATTAATTACATACAATGAAATCTCAAGAACATAGTTTAGAAGATTTGCGTGGCCTTCTTGGAGGCAAGCGTCGTCGATCAAAGTCTCGTAGGCGCAAGTCTAGTAAAAAACGTAAATCTAGACGGCGTAAGTCTCGTAGGCGCAAATCTAGTAAACGTAAATCTCGACGACGTAAATCTCGACGACGTAAGTCTAGCAGGCGCAAGTCTAGTAAACGTAAGTCTCGCAGGCGCAAGTCTCGCAAACGCAAATCTCGTCGTCGATCAAGCAAGCGTAGACGTCGTCGATCAAGCAAGCGTAAATCAAGTCGTCGATCAAGCAAACGGAGGCGTAAGTCTGGAGGTAAACGTAAATCAAAAAAACGACGTAAATCAAAAGGTAAAAATTTATGGTTTATGGCCCTCAAAAAACACGGATATATGAAATCTGGAGCATTTAAGCCATTACCAAAGAAAGGATCTGCCGCCTATAAGGAGGTGAAAAAGACACATGAAATGTTGAAAAAAAAACATGGTAAATAAAAAATTAATTATTTTTTTTAATTGTATGCCTTATCTCGTACATGAATACTTGTTTGTATTCTTTTTTGTAATTTAGACAATATTTCAACAATTATATCAGCAACTCCTAGTTTTAAATCACCAGAAATTAAGTCTTTATTACTAAATGCTTGTTCCACTTCAGCATAAGTTTTAAAAGTCTGTGGACCACCCCACATATTAGGTCTATTGCAAACAAAGGGTTTCTTTTTTGCCTCAAGCCATGGAAATATAATATATTTTGTCATGGCTAATAATCCATTGCCTTTAATCTTCCCATCAATAGAATATGCTTTTTTTATTTTTCTGTGTATATCTTGATATGTATCATCAAGTTCTATTTTAGAATCAGTTCCAAAAGATGCTGACATTTTTCCTGATTTTGAAAGTCCAGGAATAAGAGGATTCATTAAATGGCATCGTTTTGAATATCCTAATAGAGGTAGTTTTTCACGAGCAAACATAAATATTTTCCGTTGATCAATTCCTCCAAATTGTGCATCTACTTGCAAATATTCTTCATCTAAACTTTGTAGTATTGGATATAACATCCGACTCATTAGAGGATTTTTAGTTTGTTTTACAACTTCTGAACCAGCTTTTAATGTATGTTCTGTTGTTACATAAGATGTTAGTTTATACATATCCAAATTATATTCTGGACTTAATTGGAATTGTGTTCCTTTCATAAAACAAAGGTTTTTTAATGATACTCCAATCAAACTCAATATTTCTTTGATAACAATTTCATACCATTTACATCTTGCATCTAAAAGTTCCCATGATGTTTTACCATCAAGTATAGCATGTAGATCCGCAAACAGAATTATAACTACACATCCAGCCTTGAGAAAATCTGCTATTTTCCACATTGGCACAAAATATCCAAGATGAGGTTTTCCAGTTGGTGCTGTTCCCCAATATATTCTCAAATCGCGTTCGGCAATTATTTTAAGAATTTCATTTTCTCCAATAACTTCCTGAAGATTTTTTGTAATAAGACCTAATTTGATATTTGAATCCATTTAATATATTGTAATAACAAGTTTTTAAATTAAAACTTTAATTGTTATAATTACCTTTTGATAATTATCCATCCAACATAACGAAAGTTATTTAGAGAAACAACTTGTCATTCTGGTAATATAAAAAACTACAAATAATTATATTATAAGATTATGCTTTGGTGTAAAGTAACACTCTTATTCTAAAATTTAAAAATATAAATTTCTTTTTTTCACTTAAATTTAAAATATTAATATATATTGTTATTGCGCATGATCCATCTTGTGATGTAAAAAACTATAGATAATTATATTTTAAGATAATGCTTTGGTGTAAAAGTAACACTCTTATTCTAAAATTTTAGTTTAGGTAATCTGCGGTTAAATTCCGCAGGGGCTAATAGTTTAGAATATAATTATTTTTTTCACTTAAATAAAAATATATATATATATTGTTACGGTGTATAATTCATATAGTGCGTGTAAAAAATGGTATTATTCTACACTTTCTATTAGTTCTATGGAGAGATTAGAAAAGAATATCGTAATATTTTTTGTTTGTTGAATTAACTAATATAACTACACTCAGTGTTTCTGAAATTTGTTGATGGATTTTTTATATCTTTAGTAGACTGGGTGTTGATATGTATTTCTCTATGAACAACGTCTTTAATTATTTTTTCCATTTTCTTCCAAAAATCAGGTTCTGATCCATGATTTTGAATAATATCAGACTTTATATTTTTTTTGAGGAGTGGTAATTTATCATTAATAACAACCTCTTCTCTTTTTCTTTTTTTTTGTGGTGGTTCTATTGACATTTCCCCAAAATTCATATAAATACCATTCATCGGAGTTAACAAAATATAAAATATTATTATTTGATAATTTATATTTTCAATATTTTTTCTTTAATTAAATATACAATAATAATAATATTTCTATCTTGTATTCAAAATGTCCACCAAAGCATTACTCATTGGAATAAATTATTGTGGAACTAGATCCGAATTGAGTGGTTGTATCAACGATGTAAAAAATATGAAAAAATATCTTCTAAAAAACTATAAAATTGATAATATGCAAATACTTACTGATTATACGCCCAGAAAACCTACAAAAAGAAACATTATCAGGAAATTAATGTGGCTAATTAGAGATGTAAAAGCTGGTGATTCCTTATTTCTTCATTATTCAGGACATGGGTCTAATACTTATGATCTAGATGGTGACGAAAATGATGGTCATGATGAAACATTAGTTCCTCTTGATTATCAATCCAAAGGTATGATAACGGATGATTGGTTAAGAGAAAACTTGATTTATAAATTACCGTCAGGAGTTAGGTTATTCTGTGTACTTGATTGTTGTCATTCTGCGACATTAATGGATCTCAGATATAAATATGATATTTATCGTAAATATTATAATACTAATAGAAATCCTAAATATAAAAAACCACTTGGATCTATAATCACTGTTTCGGGTTCTCTTGATTCACAAACCTCCGCTGATTCTGTATTTCTTAAAGAGGAGTATCAAAAAGGACAAGAATATGAGGCTCAGGGAGCATTAACACATCATTTCTTGAAATTACAAAAGAAAAATTATAACTACAAAGATTTCATTTATCATTTACAACAAAATTTAAAAAATAATGGATATTCACAAAAACCAAAATTATGCTCGGGAAAGTTGATGGATTTAAATGAAAAATGTGTTTTATTACTTTCAAAGAATAGAGATATTAGCTGTAAATGTGAAAATTGTAAATGTATAGATGGATGTAGTGATAACTGTGTATGTGATGATAAATGTCAATGTAATAATAATGTTATTCTTGAAATTTCTTCAAATATGCCAGAAAAAAAATGTAATACAAAGTTAAATACAAAATGTATTTTATATTAAACATTCTCGTCACCTTCTAGATTTTCTACCTGTTTATTTACTCTATCTAACATTCCTGATAATGTATCAATCGTTTGTCCTAAATTTGGTCTTAAGTTAGATCGAATAGTTGATGGATATAATTCAGAAATTCTACTTTGCATATTTGTATTAGCGGTATTTATGTTCATGTTGACATTTGTATGTTTGTTATCAGTTCGTTCTATAAATTCTTTTTGTTCTTCTTTCATATGCCATTCTGGATAGGTTTCCTTGAAATTAATTAGTGACATTTCTAATTTCCCATATTTGCTTTGATCTTCAATATTAACATCATATATTGAACCATATTTCAGATTACCATTTTCTCGAAGATTGAATTGTGCAAATTTACATACATATCCAATTCGGGGATGATGAATTGTAAATCGTTGCATAAACTTAACTATGTTATCTGCACTCTTAGGTAATACAAATATAAATATTAAAGGTGTTAATATTATGCTAACAATTTCCATTAACCAATTAGTTATTTTATACGAAAACAATTCTGTAAATTCATCCTTCACTTCTTGATGATGAGCTCTTTCTATCCAATCTTTTGGAAAATAATGGATATGTTTAATAATTTCTCCCATAGATCCAGCATAATCATATATCTTATATTTATGGGGAATCATACTTCGAACAAATCCAATAATACCTCCTAAAAGAATTAGCAATGTACTATCTGTTACCATATTATCATATTGTAATGGATATATAAAGATACCTAATAGTAATACAATAAACATAGCTCCTAGAACAAATATTAGAAATTCTGATAATATTGTAGTAATTGGAGAATCAAAATAACTAATATATTTCATTGCCGGCTCATAACTATGATTTAAACGTTTTTGATACAGATGGGGTAATTCATTAAAATCTCTGAATTTATATCGGGCAATTAAATTCCATTCTCTACTGGCTAAAAATGCCGGTTTATTTTTAATTTGTTCTACATAGGTAAACAAGAAGTGAGCAATTAAATACACAAATATAAATGGAGATAAAATCAACAATATAATCCCAGTTATTCTACATTGACTTTTCAATCTATTTATTATTTTATCTGTATTTCTGTTCATCATAATATGATGTTTTACTGTATTATCATCATTAAATAATGTTAAATTAAATAGTCCGGGAATGCCATGTATTCCAAAGAGACCCCATTCCATAACTGTTGTTAAATATTTTTTTTTTGGTTTTAATACTGTAAATGGTGATGTTAAGTTTATAATGTCTTTATTGATCATGGCAATTATAAAATTATCTTTAATCATTATAAAATTAATAATATCCAAATCATCCAAATAATCTTTCTTCATAACATCATTATGAAAATACTTTATTTTTTCTACTATTTCTGTAAATGTTAATGTTATTAATTTTTTATCACTTATTCCAAAAATTTTATTATATATTCGTTTTGTTTTTAAATTGTTTTTTATAACTGTGGGTATTTTGAATATATTGTATAGAATATGTAATATTAACACTAAACCAAACGCTATCAGTACCCATCCTCCTCGTACTTCTAATATATTATAGCATTTGTCACCCATACATAATACTACATATGACAAAAATCCAAGAAGGAAAACTAACTGTAATATATTATGAAATATATGTCTTAATATAATTGGCCAAAATCCTTTATAATAGTAATAATTATAAATATTCGATAATAAAACAGCTAAACTATCTTTTTCCCACAAATAATAATATGTTTCATCTATCTTATCATCCATTTGGTTATCAAATTCTGGTTCATGCTCAATATCACTTATTAATGGAATTTCATCCATTGTATTTAACAAGAGTTGTATTTAACAAGAGTTGTATTTAACAAGAGTTGTATTTAACAAGAGTTGTGTTTAACAAAGATAAAAAAAATAATAAGATTTATTATGATTCATTTTTTTAAGTTAAGTATCTTCTTTAGCTGAGGTATCTCCTCCGTGTGAGCTTTCCTCTGGGGAAGAAGATGTCATTAAACAACTTCTTTTACATATTGGACATTCTTTATTAATCTTTAGCCATTTAATAATACATTCTTTACAATAGAAATGTTTACAAGGCAATGTTATAATATCCGTTTTATCCTTCACTAATTCTGATGTACAAATAACACAACTTTCAACATCGCCGGTGCTTTGCACGCTATCATTAACACTATATTTTGATACGGGTAAGTTATTAATCTCTTCATTATTTGCACCCTTTGATACATTTCCCATTATTTCTGACAACTGACTTAAAAATTCATATGAATTATTCTCAAACATTAAACCCGGAGGAAACATCATACCTTGTGAAAAAGGCGTGTTCCGAAAATTATTAAACTGAGACACAGTTCCCCCCACCCTTGCAGGGGAATCAAAAATTTGCATAGGAACCATCCCCGTAAAACCTCCCATTACAGAAGGATGAGAAACTGGAATAGGCAAAGAATATACTACCCTTCGTCTTCTTGTTTGTCTTCCGTTCTGTGCTGTTGTAACTAAATCATAAGTTGACATATTATTAGTTTCTCTTATCATACCCATAAGAGAATTAATAAATTCGTTTCTGTTTGAATGTTGGGGTTGATCAAAATTATTTCCTAGAACATCTATTATGTTAGGTATATCATTACTTCCACCTACACCTATACCATGACTCCATTCTTCCTCTTGTAATTGACGAGCAAATTCTTCATCATCAATTATATCTTCACAACTTAAATTATCATCACTTTCACTACTTAAATCAATATCAATTTCGCTATTTAAATCAATATCAATTTCACCGGTGCTTTGCACACTACTTAAATCACTGTCAATTTCACTGTCAATTTCACTGTCAATTTCACTGTCAATTTCACTGTCACTATCACTTTCACTTAAATCACTATAATCAGATATAATTATAGGTTCATCATGTGCACTATCATCCGGTGAACAACTGTCCATAGGACAACCATTCATTATATTTAACTCAGTTAATATTATAGAAAAACAAAAGATAATAACTTTCAATTTTTAGCGATTTTTGATAATATTTTATCTTACTGTGTTATATAATATATAATGAAAATTATAGTATTTATTGTTGTGATTGTGGTAATATATTTTCTATATGTTGTGGTTGACAAATATTTAAATTATAGACAGTGTAATAGTAATTCAAAAGATAAAAATATACTACTATTGTATTTTGTTCCATGGTGTGGTTATTGTAGAAAACTTACCCCCATATGGAAAAAGATTCAAAAAAAACTTAAGGGTAGAGTAACATGTATATCTATTAATTGTGAAAAAAGCCCAGATTTATGTAAACGTGATGGAGTAACCGGTTATCCAACAATTAGATTAGTAACAAAAGACGGTAAAGTAATTGATTATGATGGTGATCGTAGCGAATCAGATTTAAGCAACTTTGCATTACTTTGATTATTTTTTTTTCATATTCAGTAATATAACGTTGTGAATTAACGTTGTGAATTAACGTAGTGAATTAACGTAGTGAATTAACGTAGTAAATATGTCATTCACAATTAGGGATTTACAAAAAAAAGAGTTAAAAACTAAGAGACGATTGCTTTATGTATACAGAAATATATTTAAAATTTGCAAAAAAAATATCATTCATGGTCATAATGTTGGGTTAACATCTTGTATATATTCTCCACCAAAACAAATCACTGGAGAACCAGATTATAATTTATCGGAGTGTTTATGTTTTTTAATTAAAAAATTACGTAATGCTGGATTTACGGTTTTCTATAGACATCCATCAAACTTATTAATAATATGGGAAGGTTTCGAAAAATATGAAAACCTAATACAAAATACGAATTTTCTTTGCTCTGAAAATAAAAATACAGAAAGTTTTTCAAAAACAGGTGATATTTTGAAATTATTAAAATATAATCAGGAAAAAATAGATTCAATATCTATAAATCCTCAATTAAAAAGAAATAATGTTAAACTTCCAAGAATAAAATATAAACAAAATCAATTCCCAAGAATAAAATATATCAAAAATTAGTAGTGCGCGTAAAATTAATCATATTATATATTTTCAATTAATATAATTTAAAAAAATACTCCTAATTATAATCAATAATGTCCAAACGAAATAAAATCGAAGAACTTGATGGAGATTCCGGAGGGGAATACAGTGATCTTGATCAATATTTAGAAGATGAAGCCGGTAGTGATGACGATTTTGATATCAATAGTGATGCTAGTGATATCGATGGTGGTAGTGATGACGACAGTGGATTTGATGAAGATGATTTCACTGACGACGATAGTATGCAAAGCGACAGTGAAAGTGATTTTAGTGATGATGATAGTGATGATAGTGATAGTGATGATAGTGATAGTGATGATGATGATAGTGATGATGATAGTGATGATGATAGTGATGATGATGATAGTGATGACGACGATAGTGATGATGATGATAGTGATGACGACGATAGCGAAGATGATAGTGATGACGACGATAGCGAAGATGATAGTGATGATGATAGTGATGATGATAGTGATGATGATAGTGATGATGATAGTGATGATGACAATAATGTACAAAGCACCGGTGAAGATGATAGCGAAGATGACTATGAAGATGATAGCGAAGATGACTATGAAGATGATAGTGATGAAGAGGACAAACAAAAAAAATCTACACCAAAACGTCAAACCAAAAAATCAAATACTAAAAAAACACAATCTAAACGTGTCACAAAAAGTACCCGAGGGCGTCCAAGAAAAAAATAAAGTTAATTATGGAATAGGGACTACTGGTGCTTTGCACATCCTTAGCTCAAAGCTACGCGTTCCTTTAGCGACAGCTTCGCGGTCGCGTGAGGTCCCTTTCAGGGATGAGCGGCCTTAGCGACAGCTTCCTTACCCAAAGCTTCCTTACCCAAAGCTTCCTTACCCAAAGCTTCGCGTTGGGGTGGGAAATTCCTTTGGAATTCGCGTTGAGCGTGGGAAAATCAAAGATTTAGGGGATGGGGTGGGAAATTCCTTTGGAATTCGCGGTCGCGTGGGCCCGGCAAAAGCCGGTAGGGAAAATCGAAGATACCTTTAGCGACAGCTTTGCAGGTCGCGTGAGGTCCCCTTTGGGGATGGGGTATCATCCCCCCTTCGACCTCTGTCTCCGACAACGGAGGAGATTGAGGGAAGAACTAAAACCGTATTATTTTTTTGTTATAAATTTTGCCGTTCTTTTTCTATTTCGGCTAATAGAGCTTCGTCATATTCATCATCCTCGAAATTAGAAGGTTTGGCTTTTTCAAAATTACTATTAGGTTGCGGTGGGGTAAAATCATTAGACGACGACGTAAATAATTGTTTTATAGAACCAACACTTGATCCCACACTTGAATTACTTGCGGCATGCTCAACAGCACTAACAAGCAATAATAAACCGAGTTTGGCTTCTGGTGGCATACTTGGTCCATCTCCTTCATCTGTGCTAGTATATTTGTCTACAATATCCTCAATGATATCGTCATATTCATTTAAATGATATTGTACATTCCGGTGCCAACCTGTAAGATGTAAATCAACAATTTCTATTTTGGTAGTTATCAATTCAATTATTTTTATAATATCTAATAATATTTGAGTAAAAATATGTTTACCAAATTCAATTTTTCGGCGTTGTCTATGTTTTAAAGCTTCAAGTTTAATATCTTGAAAGTTAGAATTAGCATCCAATGGACGAACAATTATACCTTTTCTTTTTAATCTATCAAGATAAGTCAATAAAGTAATTTTTTCATTTAAAATTTGCATTTGACGACGTTTTTTCTTCTTTTTTAACCGTTTATATTCATCATAATTTGTTCGACGAAATCGGGATTGTGGGGGTAGAGGTGGTCGATTATAAGGAGAAGGAGATTGCCCGGATCTAATTACTTCAGTAGCAGACTGATAAGGAGTGGGATGATGTTGAGATTTATAATCATCTGGTTCACGCTGTTCTCTGGGTTCAAAATTATCATCGATAAATTTAGCTACGCCAAAGGAGGGATTTTGTATATTTATTGGTTCATTTTGATATTCATTTGCATTAGAATTTGGAAAGACATTAGTATAGGTATTTGTGGAAGTATTTTGGTTAGTCTGTGAATATGAATAATTATTTTCTATAGATGGATCCATTTGTTCTTTAATTTTATCTTCCATTAGTGCTTCAATTTTATCCCTATTAATCAGTTTATCCATACCATAAAGTAGTCCGGGGGCATTAGCTAATTTGGAAAGAATATCAAATTCTTCTGTTTCTTTTTCCAATTCGTTTAAAAAATTATTCAAATATTTCCTATCTTTAGCGACAGCTTCGCGGTCGCGTGAGAAAATTAAAGATTTGGGATCATCTCCTCTTATCATATTTTTAAAATATATTATATAATATTATATTCTTCGTTTTAAATCCTAATATACTCATAAATTCATATATTTTTTTCAAGTATTCAACGCATATTGATTAAATTATATTTTTTCTTTACTAAATACCATAATGTTTGAATTACACAATCTGATATATCGTCCTTTTTTCTCAGTTTATCCAATTTTAAATCTTTATTAGTTTTAAAACAATTCTTTGTTAGATAATTTGTTAATGTTATTGCATTTTTTTTTCTGTCTGCCTTAATTTTATTATCCCTAAAAACAATTTTTTTTCGACTACAGTCTTTTTTAAATAATTTACAAAATGTAAACATTCTTTTTCTCGCTGTTAAATATTCTAGTATAACTTTTGTTTTACCCTCTTGATTTAAACGTGTCATTAAATACATGTACAAATAATGACTAATTTCAGACATCATTTTATTTTTAGGAGGTTGTACTTCTATGACAATTACATCAACATCAGTTAATTCTTTTTTCTTATTTAAAATATTTATCATATTATTACAAAGTTTCTTTTTACCTATATAAAAACGTTTCTTACTTGATGTCTTTAGTTTAAGTGGTCTCTCTTTAGTATGTTTACCACAATATTTTAATCCATCAATTGTATTATTATCACATTTCAATCCTTTCCTAATACCAGATTTAACTATTGCACAACAACCCTCATAATTAATAGATTTATTCGGATCAAATAAGTTTATTAGATCAAATTTTAAAATTTGACAATTCTTGAGATCAACAGTTTTTTTATAAGATCTAGTTTTACCCAATTTTTGCACAGTTGAATCTTTCTGATCTTTAGAAGTAGTGTCTAAATACATTATTGTATAAGCTAGATTATCTGATCCAATATCCCAACTTTCAATTTTCATTTTAATTTAAAAGATAAATATAACTATTTTAATTATATTGTTTTATTACATCATTGTCTATAAATTATTTTATTTTATCTTATGTCACTCTCACGAATATATAATAATGTTAATTTAATCATGAAATTGAAAATTCCTAAGGAAGAATCTGACAGAATTAAAATTAAAGTATCTGTTGCCAATAATAATCCACCACAACCTATAATACAATCTAAATTTTCACATTCTGGACTAACTCCAGCCACTAATGGTTCTTCGAATCTAACGTCTTATTCTATTTACACTCCAAGCAGTCAACGTCAAGTTAGTGGTATAGTATCTCATTCATCTTCTTTGTATCAGGTAATTTCACCAACTCACCCGTCCCTAAAGGACGGGACTCACGCAACGCAAAGCCTTACTAAAGTAAAATTAAATGATCAATCCACATCTATATCAACATCACCATCATTACCACTTTCGAAGGAATACTCAACATCACCACTCCCCTATTCCTTAGGAATTCCCATTTCTCCTATCCCTACTGGTAGTTCACATGGTACTCAAAGAGTGCCACTAAAAGTGCAACATAAATGTGTTACAAAGGATGGGGAGGATTCACGATTAAATAAAAAATTTGATCAAAAGGAAGAACATGATTCTCTTCAACAATCATCGAATTCATCACCATTGATATCACATCCTTCGTTTAAAAATATAACAGAATCACAATCATTTTCTCTAGAAGAAAATGATATACCAAAACCAGATTATGATAATTTCACTGATACACATACTGTTTATGATTTAAATAAAAAGAACAATTGGCCGAAATCAACCAATTTGCGATGTTGGCATTGTACATTACATTTTGATACAGTACCATGTGGACTTCCAACTGACTGCGATGGAGAAAAATTTAAAGTATGTGGATGTTTTTGTAGTTTTAATTGTATGGTTGCATATAATCAAAAGTCAAGAAATTCTCATAAATGGGAAATTAGTTCTTTAATTAATCAAATGTATAAAAAAATATTTAAAGAATCCAAAAATATTTTACCAACTCCTGATTATGAGTTACTTGAAGAATATGGTGGTAAATTATCACGTGAAGATTACAGAAAATGTATAAAAAATGGAATAGTTACATATGAACTATTGTTACCACCAATAATTAATATTGGTTATACATCACAAAAAATAGAAAGAAATATCAATAAGAAAAATAAACCTCATTATAATCCTTTAAATTTCAAAAAAATAGATAATGCTGTGATGGAATTAGATGAAAATATGATAAAAAATACTGATAAAAATAAAAATAAAAATACGTTTATGGATAACTTTATAAGAGTTAGAAAAAATAACAGTATGAGCATTAGGACTTAAATGATTGATTATATAATCTTAAAACCCCCCTAGAATATTTTTCTAATTCATTTGAATTTAAATTAAAAGCTCTATTGTATTGAATAATAATATTCTTAATTGCCATCTTTTGTATCTCTGATGGTTTTTTTGAAAATGTAAATACTAATACTTTTTCATGATAATTAGAATCGATATATTTCATTATATGAGTAGATATTTCTGGATTAGAAATTAAATTATCTGTTTTTCCAGTTGATATTACAACAATTATTAAATATTTAGCAATACGTTGACTGTATTGTTTTACAAAACTTAATGTTCTGGGATTATAGGCTTCATTTTTACCTAAAATTACAATTCCAATATCTGCAGATTTGTAATAATTTATTTTTCTTCCTAATCCAAGCCTAACTGTTATTAAATTACCAATTATATTTGTGGAATGATTTAAAAGATTAATACCTGATTGTGTAAATTTCCCATTTATTGAAATAATTGCTATTCTTGGTTTATGCATACAACATAAATACTTTGATCTGGATCGTAATTTATCAATAGATATATTAGTATAACATTTCATCTTAAGGTCTGGATTACCAACATTTATATTGACAACTTTGTAAAATGGATATTGACTTAATTCAGATATTTTATTCTTTGGAATTTTTACAAAATGTTCTGTATCTCGTGTCATGTTAATCATTTTTGTATATATATAGGGGATCTTAATTTAAAAAATATTGACGCGCAAAACAACTTAATAATTTAAAGAGGACATAATATGTACAATATTTCAAATGAATCTTAAAAATATGAATCCCACACCATTAATTATAAGAACAATGACTATAACATGCAAAACATCTCATCAATTAAATTATGCAAAAGTATCAACTAAACTACCATTATCCAAAAAAATATTAAATTTAGAATACAAAGGAAAAGATGGAAATATACATACACGAGGAATTAAAAAGAAAAAAAGTAAACGGCTGTTTTTTAATCAAATGACAATTGAGGTAATTGTTGATACAACCAATAATAAAATTGTTAATTGTAAAATATTTTCTAACGGTGTTATTCATATGACTGGTTGTAGATCAAAAATGGATGCAATTGATGCATCCTTGATTATTGTTGATAATATTAAAAGTATCAAGGGATATTTAGTTAAAAATAAAAATGATTGTATACAAATATGTAATTTTAAAATTCATTTGATTAATAGTAATTATAAAATTGGAAATAACAAAAATATTGATAGATATATTTTATATAATACCTTTACTGCAAAATGTCCATTCAAAATACATTTCAATCCAGGTCATTATCCTGGAGTTAAAATACATTACAAATATTATAAAGATCCAAACGTTTATAACTGGAATTCTATGAATACTGAAAACTGGTTAAAAGATATTGGTTGTTCAGTATGTATTCCAATATTCTTTAAATTTAATATTAATGGAAAAAAATTAATTATGTTAAGTCACAAAAAATTAATAAATATGGGTATTGATAATACCGAAATAAGACATAAAATTATAAAAGCAATTCACGATAATTCGTTTATAAAAATAATAACAATTATTGTTTTTCGTACAGGACAAATTATCATAACTGGGGGTCAAACTATACCACAACTTAATTCTGCATATAAATTTATCAATGAATTCATTGATAATAACTACAAAAATATAGTTATTGAATCTTAAATTACTTCAACCGTATAACTATAGTTATTCCAATCTACTAAATCTAATACTTTAAATGGCATTCCTCTAGTTCCAGCTAGACGAAATACTAGGAATTTATTTTGATCTGGTAAATATGCAACTTGCCATTCTTGACTTCGAAATCGAAGAATATTTATTACACGTTTTTTATTAAGTCTATTACTTCCCATTCTCCTAAGATAAAATACATTATTTACTAATTGAGCCGTCCAATTAGTACCGTCCCAAGTTTTAAATCTAAAACTATCAGAAATTATCCTATTAAAAGGTTCACCTGGTGGAGTTATTATAAATTTTTTCTTTTTATATAAAGAAACCTCTTTTGTATCTATCATTGGTTCCATATTTCTTTTCAATCCCCATTGATAAAGTATTATTAATGCAATTAGAATTACTACAATAATTATCACAATTTTTGATAAAACCATATTCTATATTATTATATAATATTAAAAAAGATCTCTAATAATCTTTATAACTATATACAAAATCAACTACCAATGGTGTTGTCCGGGTTTCATCATAGATTGTATTAATAAACCAAGTGTAGTAAGGATGATTATTATTATGTAATAATCTTTTTATTGATTTATCTCCATTAATTATGCTTGTTAGTCTCATCATCGATCGATATAGTTCATTATCCCCTATAATTACTAGATTATCTATTGTATTCACATTAGGAAGATATTGTCCCCAATATTCCTCCAATTGGATAAAACCAAGATTATCCATTTTCTCCATTATGAATAAATTTTCCTTTTCTGATGAATTCAATTCTTTTAATATTAATTTTTTATTAATCTCCAAATCTTTATCTAAAACCATTAAAATTTTTATACCAAGAGGTTTTTTACTTAATAGATCTATTATTTTTTCCTCTTTGGACATATTCAAATCTTTATATTGTTGTAAATTTCTTAATGTTGGTGTAATAAATATTTCTGGAGAGATGGTTGGTGATTTACATATAGGACACGTATAACCCATAAATTCAAATTTCTTATATTGACAATTTAATTTGGAACACTTCCATACTATTTTCCTAGAATTTGTACTACTTACCTTCCGTAATTTTATTAAACATTCTAAACACATTATGTGACAACATGTTGGTATTACTATAAAATTTAACTCATCTATTTTATGTAAACAAATTGGACATATTTCATTATGTTCCTCAAAAGACTGAAAGAATTTATCTATATATTTAAATTTATTTTTCAATTCAGACACAATTCTCTTTGTAGCATTCTTCGTTATTGATTCAAAAGTTGATATATTATTATCACTTTCACTTTCACTTTCACTTTCACTTTCACTTTCACTTTCACTTTCACTTTCACTTTCACTTTCACTTTCACTTTCGTTAGAATTATAGGTTGAAATCCTGGAGAATATAAGATTATTTATGAATATCTTATTATCCGAATCCAGATTATAAATATCATCTTGAGATACATTTTGTTTAAATTTAGATAAAATCAACATATTTTTTAATTTACTAATTAATACTTCTTTTTTCGTCATTACATTATTTAATACATTTAAATCCGAAACATGATTTTTCTTAAATTCTTTATCAATAAATATAAGATCAATATCTTTTAATGTGATATTATTAATTAAATCTTTTTTTGATAATTTTTCAGTTATATCTAAATCTAATTTTATTTCTTTCCCTAAAACAATATCTGATTTCTTTCCATAATATATATTTTTTAATATATTATTAATTAAAATATTTTCTTTATTCCCATTAAAATACCAACTGTTTTTTATTCCTATTGACGAAAACTCTAGAGAAGAATTTGTATATTCTCCTATAGATCCACCAGTTAATATATAAACTAATATAGCATTAAATCTTTTATAATATTTGTCAAGAGAATTGTTACACTTATTATCAATTATATTATACTCTATTGTTATTAAAGATTGTGTTATCCATCTTATATCGGTTTTTAAAAATCCCAAACATAAAGTTGTTAATTCATTATTTGATAAATATGAATAATTAAAATCTATAATTATTCGGTTCCACCAAATTGCATATAAATAATCAACATTTACCATAGTTGACATATTAGTAGTTATAAGTTGTCTAAGTATGTCATCATAAACTATATCAGATAAAATATCGGTATATTTATAATTACAAATGTTCTCTTTAAAACTATCTATAATACAACTTTTACTTAAATATTCAAAATCAACAAATACGACTTTGACAGTTAGTAATTTTTCAATAGAATATTGAGATTTACCATCAAGAATAATATACATATTATCATCAAGTTTATTAATCCATGCAGTTACAAAGTTTGTAATTATTAATGTTCCATTACCATTAAAATATTTATTTTTCTTGACATTCTGATAAATAGGCGAGTTTGTAACTACTTCTGTAAGAGCAGTGATATTCATATTAGAATTTTTATTGAATAAAATTCCTCCCCTTAAATTTATGCTTTTTAACTCTAATGATGTTATATGAATCGATGATAAGTATTTATTATAAATTATTAGAGAATTATTGTTAAAATCATACACCACATTATCCATGGGTTCGGAATAAACATCAAATATAAATCCCTTTGTCTCTCTTTCTTTAATCCATTCTTTAATTGGTTTAGTATTCAAAACTAATTCATTATTATTTTTATTTAATGCATCATCTATAAATTGAATATTATTCGGCGGATTTGAGTTTAATAAATTGTAGTAATTTTTTAACATATGTAATACAAATTTACATTCAGGTTGAGATTTATATATAAATAATTTATTCATATTTACTGCTAATTTTATTGGTATTATCTGACCTTCATTCATAGATTCTATTAAAACACTAATGGGAATCATACTTGCCAAACACAATATTCGATTTTTCATAAATTCGTAATTTATTTCATCATCAGTTACCCATATTTCGTCATTTAATATACATGGATATTTCTTATAATTTAATATAAATGTATCGTAAGTATTATAAAATATATCCTCTGAAAACTTTATTATATCATGTATTAGTTGATTGTCTTCTGTAAGTGTTAACAAATCAATCTCATAAATTGATAATTGATAGGTTTCAAAATATTTTTTATTCATTCTTTTAAAAAAATCGCAATTATATTTCACTAAACTTATATCATTTTAATATATATTAAAAAATTCTTCAATTTTTGTATTGCTATAACCAATGAGTAATACAGTTAGCAATATAAACACTATAAAATATCTTGGTTCAGATGGTAAATTTCATATAAAGTTTTCTAAATCAAAAAATTTTAAAATATATGATTTTACATCAACAAAGGAAAATGTATCAATTGTTAATAAAAAGATCAATAATTCCATCAAAGAAAACCAAAAAGAATTAGATAAATTAGAACTACAGTTAAAAAAAATTTTCTTGAAAATGTTAAAAACAGAAAAAAAAGAAAGAAATAAATCTGATAAATTAAAAAAAGAAATAGTTAAAGAACTTAAAACTCGAATAGATTATCTCTCTGCTCTTGAATTATCCAAGAGTAATATAGGTATTGTTGAACCAGATGATGTTAGATATACTAATAGAAAAATAATTATCTAAATGGATAATTATCTAAAGGAATCCTATGTAAATTAACAATGATGAAACAATTACATAAATTATTCCCAAGATTGATCCCTGAACAAATATTCCACTAGTAGTAGGTATTAAATGATTTTCACTAGTCGTTGATACTGTTAAATTTCCAATATTGGTATTTAAAAATTGTAGAATATATTTATTTGAAACTAAGACAAAAATTACTACTAAAATTAACACTACTTTAACGTATTTTTTTAATTTATCTATCAAACTCTCATCTTCACATTCTTCTGGTAAATCTTCTAATAATCTTTCAATATCCGTATCAGGAATTTGATGTGATGATTGTATTTGTGGTTGTATTATATTTTGTATTTCTTGGGGGGAAAACTTATTTGTACTTTCACTCATTTGCATCTCTTTGTTTTCTGAACCATTTCTTGATTCTGAAGAAGTTCGCTGAAGAGAGGATTCATCCATTACATTTTCCTCTTCAAAAGGGACTTCCTGTGAAGCTGGTTTATAATTGGATGGAATTAAGTTTCCAATAGGAGTTCTATCAGAGTATTTTTGTTTTTTTCCACTCATTATTGGTATATAAATGTAAACAAATATTTTTCTTTAGAAATCCCGAAATAAAAAATTAATTATCCCGAATATTATCAAGTTTAATATCTAATAAATCACTTTGTTTTGTTTCATTTTTCGATAATTCATCCACTAAACGTACGAAATGATACATATAATCTTCTTTTGTCATTATTATTTTACACGAACCCTTCTTATCTTTTGTATCCCACACACATTGAGCTCTTTCATATATTGATACGTGATCACAACTTTTAATATTACGATCACTACAAAGATCAATTACCTTACTACTTCTAGAATTAGATAAAGAGTTGCCTAATTCTTCTCCATAAAATTGACGCTTATGTTTATATTTTTTATGAGGAACTTTTTTTACAATAATAATAATTTCATCCATAAATTTTTTAAGAAGATTTTGTAATTTTTTTATTATTTCTTCTCTCTTCCCAGAGAACTTTTTGTAATCTTGAAAAAGTTCTCTGATTTGTTTTATTGATATAAGATCAAATGTAAAAGTAAGTGTGTTAAATAACACCTTGATATCTTTTAAATTATCTTTTTTAATAGTACCACTATTAGTTTTATTACAACTATCCCTACTTTTATAATAAACTATATTCAATATCTTCTCAATTTGTGTTGAATCATCATCATTTAATTTCAAATTATTACTTATTTCTTTCATTATTTTTCTAATATTTTTATAGTTAGTAATTGGAAAATTACTATTGGCGTATTTTATAATTTTACGTCTCATTTCATCATTCTTTTCACTAAATAACTTATTGTTTAATTCTAAAGTTAAAACCCTATGTAATTCATTAGTATATTTCAAGTCTGAATAATTAAAATATTCAGACTCTAATCCTGGTGTGCGTTTTTCTAAAGCTTTATTCACTTGATTAACCACATAACTATGATATAATATTTTTCCAAAAACGTGTTTTAATATATCAATATCGGATTTGTTTATCCAATCTTTTTTGAAGTTATTACGAGTTTTAACCCGTGAATATGTTCGTAATTTTTTTATACTTATTCCATGTTTTTTCAAAGGAAACGATTTAATATAAATTATTTTTTTGTTAGGTAACATAAATCCGGTAACATATAATTTATTGTCTGCGCTTTCCTCTAATATTACATTTACTACTTTTAATCTTTTTTCAGATAAAGAGTAAACTTTATGATAAAATATATAGAGAAAATTATATACAGTATAAAAATTGCCATAACGATATATATTTTCTATCTTTAAATCTTTAGATGGAGATGGATCTATTGGAAATATAAATTTATTTTTATTAATTTTTGATTCTATTTCCACTCCTAAACTAATATTTATTTTATCATTATTTACCATAACATATTGTGCAATTATTCTATAATTATTTGATAGTTTTGGAATTTTATCAAATATATTTAAAAATTGATTCAATTTTATTGAAGAATATATTTCTGAAGTATAGGACTTTCTTCCGATTTTTTTGAACTGCTGTCGATTTTTTTGTAAAGAAAGTGGTAAAGTATCCACTCTCATAGAAGAATCAAAGATTGGTAATGATATCAATTTTTTAAGAACTTTTATGGCATCATGATGAATATCATATACGAATTTATTACTTTGTGTCATTGGATAATAATATTTTTTCTTTTTAATTAAAATTATTATTTTGGATCTTGAATCCTCCAAAATAGAAGTTAAATATGATAAATTATGTTTGCTTTTTAATATAATTTTTGTGGAAAGATCAATAGATTGGTCATCAAAAATTATCACATTTAAAAATTTTGGATAAACTGGATTGAATATTGATATAAGATCCTCAATATTATTTTCATTAATTATATTCTGTTTATTTTTAATAAAATTAATGTAATTCCGTAAATCCTTAAATTTGTCCTTAACCCTACCAAATTCTAAAGAATTAAATAGTTGCTTATTCTTTTTAAGATTATTAATTATTATTGTTAATAAAGATCCATAGGGAATTCTTAACGCAGATTCAATTGCCGTTACATAAGAACGATTTGACTGTTTTATACCATATAATAAAAAACACTTACTACTTTTGGCATCTAATAATCTGATTTTTCTAAATCTACATTGACTTATATATTTTAAATCTCTATCGCCGGTGCTTTGTACGCCGGTGCTTTGCACAGGGGGGTATCGTCCTCCCTTCGACCTCTGTCTCCGACAACGGAGGAGATTGAGGGAAGAACCATCATTATTAATATCTGCACCAGGGGGGTATCGTCCCCCCTTCGACCTCTGTCTCCGACAACGGAGGAGATTGAGGGAAGAACTTCCATAACTTGTGTTATAATAATGTGGAGTAATTGCATGATAAAATGATGTATTATTAGATTTTTGTATAGTTTTGTACAAACTACCGCTTTTTAGTTCTTTATTACAACTTGTACATTTTAAAGATTTTTGTGCAACTTTTACATCACCTCCTCCATTTGAAAATGTATTGGGATATCTTTTAAACGTCCATGATTCATTGAATAATTTCATTAATGGATTTGGTAGCCAACTATAGCGATCTGGACCTATTTTACCATATCCTTTTATGTATTTTTTATTTTGTAATATTCTTTTATTAACTCGCAACCCATTACGTTTAACTGGTACTTTTCCCATACATTCCATGTATTTACGATATGCAGAAGAATTAGGATTCTTCATAAATTTCTTTTTACGACAACATGGTAAACAATATCCTAATGGTGAATCACGATTTTGAAAACCTGGATATTTATAAGTCTTATCAATACAAACATAATTTATAATTTCGCCTTTTCTGGTTCTATTTGGATAATGTAAAATATTTTCTTCTTTTAATTTAATTTTTATTTCGGTTAATTCTTTATCTGTTACTGGTATTGGTTGCATATTACTTTGGCAAATTCTTGAATAGGGAATTATTTTTTTAGTTCCTTTCTTTTCTGACTTTTTTATAAGATGGTCATAATTAAATAAAATATTATCGGCTTCTTTTAACAATTTAACCTTATATTTTTTAAGATCTATACCATCATTAATAAATTTAACAGTGTTTCCATAAGATGGAATATCAACTTTTACTCTCTTTGAATATGGTATCGAATATCTAATATATTGTTTGTGTGCAATTAAATAATATTTTTCGTTTAAATCCAATATTTTCATAATTTCTTTATCCTTTATTTTATTTGCTTGAAAGGCCCTATATAACATCAAAAATCTAGAAATGAAATTAGAAATATAATGTAATGTTGAAATATCTCGTGTTCCATAAATACTCACTTTAAATTCATCTTCTTTCTGTGATAATTTCAATCTAGAAGCATTTGTTTTGATAATTTGTGTACTTAGACTCATCTGATTCTGTACTTTAGAATTTAACACATTATAATCACTAACTTTACCAAATCTTACATCCAATGATTTAATCATGTCATTCTGCGGTTCATTTATTTTAAATTTATCGTCAATTTTAAAATAAAATGTATCATACAGTTTTATTAATGCTGGTAATTTTATTGGATCTATATAAATTAAATCCAATTGCTCAAGTATAAAATCTCTTAATTTAAAAGTTATTGCGCTGTTTAAATATCTTACTGATATGTTGTAATTGGTAACAGGATCCAATTGATAACCCGCTATTAAAACCATGCTGCCTAGATTATTAATTTTTTCAACAAATTTATTAGCCGTTGGAATAACATCATCTATGAAATTCTGAAATGTCGGATGTTCGGTTCCTTTCCATGCAGCCATTATGATAATATTTCCATTTTTGTTTAATGATAAATCAATTATTTTATTGTATTCATTCCTATCTATATCTACAGAATATCTCAATTTAAATGCAATCTTTTTTGACGTTGCACCAGTCGCCTCTTTTTCTTTAGCTTTTTCTAACATTTTTTTCATTTTTTTCTTTGATTTTACTATCAAATTTTTATATTTTATATTTTGTTTTATTTTACTTCCAAATTCAACACTTACCATAAAATCATCAGTATCTAAATACTCATATAATACCCTTAAATCAACAATATCTCGGTTAAGATAATTAAACATGGCATTATTAATAGCAACATGTATCATAATTATGGATGGATGTACCATAAATATTTTTTCTATATTTTTCTTGTTATATTGTGCTACTAATTGTCTTAATTTAACACCTATTTCGTATTTTTTTATTAAATGTGGAATATTGGTTAATTCATATCTTCGTTTACCTTCTATAACTCCATCTAACATTGATCTATTGCTTATAGATGGCCAATATTTCAATATAAATCCTAATCTTAATTTTTCAAAATTTTGTAAATTTGTATTTTTAATATTATTATAATCAACCATATCTAACCCATTAACAAAAATATCACTTATATCAGTAACAAATATAGTAAATGGATCAAATCCGTAAATCCTTTGATTCATTGAAAAATTTCCTCTATATAATCGTTTGAATCTTCTATTAAGAATGTCATAAAATATTTTATATTTGTTATTTTTAATTTTAATATTTTTGGATGTATATGATTTATAAAATTCTAAATCAACTGGAAAACCTAAAATATTTTCTAAAGAATCGGTTTTAAATAAGTCCAATATATTTATATCATAAAAATACTCTAATCTGTTAATAAACTTTACTTCATAATCCAAAGGAAACACCTTATTATCTTTCGTATTATTCATGAAAACATGTTGATTTATTTTCTCTATATTTGTCTCTATTTCTATTTTATCTTTTATAGTATCTATTGAATCATCCAAAAATATTTCATATTTAAAAATATAACTCAAATAAGTAGGATATTTATTAACTTTTTTCTTTGGTTCTTCTACTTTTTCAACTTCATCACCAAAATCAATATCTATTAAATCATCACCCCCCTTTTGACTTCTAATATAATTTAATCCAATAATTTCTTTCCATCGTTCCCCAAATACATGTCTTAATTTTGATTCATATTTATTAGTTAATTTAAATTGAGAAGGATTTAAAACCAATCGATTTAAAATATCCTCAATTTCCGGTTCCTGAGGTCCTAAGAATATATAAATTTTTTTTATTTTAAAATTTTTGTCATTTTTGTCTAAATTCAAATGTATTAATTTTATTGGATATAATGGATATATCCATGTATCTCTTTCAACAATATTAAACTTGTATTTATCCATCTGGTTTTTATTATTCTTACTATTGTTGTATATATATATTTCATTACATATTTTTATTTAGCATCTACTTTACCTAATTGTCTCCTAAAAATAATAGAAAAAGTTCTTACAATATACAGTATCGTGATGCAATAAAATTAAGCTATACAATAATTATTATCTAATATAAATAATATAATACGAAGATTTGTCCAATGTTTTATCAATATATATTACCAATAATCATATTGGTTATTTTTCTATACATTTTTTATATATGGCGATTTCAAATAGAACAGTTCGTAAGTGCCATAGTTGACTCAAATTTCCATAATATTAAAAAACTAAAATCGGGAGTTGATGAAAATGAATATTATGTTCAAGATATGTTTGAAAATCAATATGATGCCGTAAATATGATTGCCGAAATTAATAATATTATTATTCACTTTATAAAATCGTTAAAAGTTAAATATCCCAATAGTGCACGAGTTACTAGATTGGTATCAAAATACAATCCCGAAAGCCTAATGGAAGGTAGTCCTATTAATAATAAAAATTCAACATCATATTCAGTTGCTAAAGGTAAAAAACTGGTATTTTGTTTAAGATCCAAAAAAAATAAAGAATTACATCGCCGAAATTTATTAATGTTTGTAGTTCTACATGAATTAGCTCATTTAATGAGTGTTACTTATGGACATAATGCTGAATTTTTAAAGAATTTCAAATTTCTACTTCATGAAGCTATGGCTTCTGGAATATACAGATATGATAATTACTTTACTAAACCCAGAGAATATTGTGGTATTAATCTTACAAGTACTCCAGTGTAAACATTTTTTTTTGTCTTATTGAAAATGTATCAAAAATTTAACCATTATTTATACTTATGTAAATATAAGATTTGAATGAAAAAAGTGAAGACAATAATAATATAAAAAAATGTTTACATTATTATTATAATGAGCAAACCAATCATATTTCATGTTACACGTTGTGAAAGTAGAGATGAGACATTAGAAGTAAGCAAAGATGAGAGTTATAAACAATACGTTTGCTATTTATACGGCAGAACATATCAAAATAATAAATCAATATGCGTTGTTTGCAAAGGTTATACCCCATATATCTATATTGGTATACCACCAGATATGGACCCACATGAATATAAAGAATTAATACTTGAAGTAATTGAGGGCTATATTGATTTTTTAGTCAGACGAGGTATTTATGACAGGGAATACTCAGATAGTATCGATTATGATAAATGTCGATTTTTAAAAATGACAGACTTTTCCGGATATCGAGGTAACGAAAAGACACGGCTTCTAAGATTAGTATTCAAGAATGAACGAGTAATGAGAAGCGTGGGCAATTATTTATCTAAAATAGAAAAAAGACAGGCCATTGTAGAGAGATTATTTAGACAAGGAAAAGATATGACCGAAAGTTTTGTGAGATGTAAAGTCTATGATGAATTAAGATTTGATAATAAACTTAAATTGTGTCATATTCGTAATACTAATCCAGCAGGATGGGTACAAGTAAATAATTATAAAGTAATTAAAAATAATCCTCGAACAAAACAATCTATTGAACTGGAGTGTAGTTTTCGAGATATTAGTGATGTTACTGACCAAAATTTTGATAAAAACAGAATTCCAAAATTAGTAATGTTATCTTATGATGGAGAAATGTATAGTATGGACGATCTATTGCCACAACATAATCGACCAAGTGATGTAATTATACAAATGGGAACTATTTTCAGACGTTATGGTGAAAAAGAATCTTATAAAAAAATTGTTGTCACTCAGAAAAAATGTGGTAAACTACAAACACCTAAAACTACTGTATTAGAATGTAAAAATGAGAGGGAATTAATATTAAAATGGGCAAAAGTTATTGAAAAAATCAATCCGGATATAATTTATGGTTATAACACATTTGGTTTTGATTACCAATATATTGTTGAAAGAGCTAAATTTCTTGGTATTAAAGATACATTCTTAAATATTGTAAGTCGTTGTAACAATTGGACATCAACATATGTTAACAAAGAGTTAACAAGCAGTGGTTTAGGACAGAATTTTCTAAAATATATCGATATGAGGGGTCGTATCACAATTGATATTATGAAAGAAATTATGAAAAATGTAGCATACAAATTTCCATCATATACACTTAATTATGTATCTCAGGAATTTATAGGAGATAAAAAGAATGATTTACCTGCATATGAACTTTTTGACAAATTCAAACGCGGTCACCCAGATGATATTGCAATTATTACTGATTATTGTATTCAAGATTGTGAATTAGTACATAATCTTGTTGCCAAACTAGCAATTATTCCATCTAATATTGGTATGGCAAGAGTTTGCAGAGTTGGAATCGATTACATTATTAACAGAGGTCAAGGAATAAAAATTCTTAGTCTTTTAGCTCATCAAATTATGCAAATGCCATTAGAAAAAAGATTTATTACCGAATATAAAACTCATTCAACTGGTAAAAGTTTTGGTGGAGCAATTGTATTATATCCAAAAATAGGAATATATAATGAAGACCCAGTTGTTGTTATTGATTTTAATTCACTATATCCATCTATTATGATTGGACATAATATGTCGCCAGATACATTTGTTAAAGATGAAAAATATATTAAAAATGAAGATGACTTTGATGAATTGCATTTTGTGGACAAAGAAACATGCAAAAAAGTTAAAGTCAAATTTCTTAAATATAATAGTGACCGAAGCAACATGGGTATATTACCTAAATTATTACAATATCTATTAGCCTCAAGAAAGAAAGTTAAAAATGAAATGGCATTAATTACAGATCATTATACACTTGTGAAAAAAATATTGGAGGAATTAAAGAAAGATAGCAACTATTTAAACAATTTTAGAGAAATTATACGACCACTAAACAGTAAATTGGAAACATTTGTCAAAGAATTAAAAATAGATTTTGGTCATTTTGAAATAGTAGGAATAGAAGAGAAAGGCTATGTAAATATCAAAATTAACACAAAAAATTCGCAAAGTGATGTGGATTGGAAGTCTATAAAAGAGTTTAAATTAACATATAATGGAAAAACTACTGTAATTGACATATTTAATTATCAAAAAACAATCGATGATCTTAATTCGCAAAGAATTGTATTAAATGCACTTCAAATTGCTTATAAGATTACAGCTAATTCCGTTTATGGTCAGTGTGGAGCACCAACATCAAGTTTATATTGTGTGGAAATTGCCTCTGTTGTAACAACATATGGACAATTATATATTGGAGTAGCAAAAAAACAAGCCGAAGATAAATATGACGCTGACTGTGTATATGGCGACACGGACAGTGTGTTCCTCCGGTTTCCGATTAAGATTGAAAACCGGGAATCAAAAACGTATGAAAAAATAAGAATTGAGAAATTATTAAAAGCTAAAGCATTAGGATATAAAATATCAAAAGAAATAACTACAATTATTAATAAACCACCTATAAAGATTGCATATGAAAAGGCAATTCTTCCATTGATATTAATGGGTAAAAAAAATTATTGTGGATTGTGGCATGAGGAAGATGTCTATAAAAGTAAATTTAAAATGATGGGATGTAAAGCTAAAAAGAGAGAATATGCACCAATTGTTAAAAAATTATTTATGGGATTAATTGATAGAATTGTTTACTCAAAAGATTTAGAAAAATCACTTATTGATGGTGTTGAATATTTCTATAAAAGATGTAAAAATCTAAACAAATATCCAATAAAATATTTTGTAATAACTAAAAGTTTAAAGAAAGATTACAAAAATCCAAAACAAATTGCCCATAAAGTATTAGCAGACAGAATTACAAAAAGAGATCCAGGGAATGCTCCAAGATGTAATCAACGTTTAGCATATACATTCATTGATATTGATCCAGCAGATTGTACTATTGATATGTTAGGATCAATTGGTGCCAAAAGAAAGGAAAATGGTAGTACATTAATATATAAAGAACATGTTCTAAAAGGATATAGAATTGAAACACCTGATTACATTAAGAAAAATAAACTTTCTATCGACTATGAAGAATATATCATTAAACAAATTGCTGTACCGATATTGAGTGTATTAAGGTTAGAAATATCTATGGATGCTTTAGAATATATGTTTAATAAAATTACCGGAAAAGATGTAGCAATTAGAATTAAAGAAAATAAACGAATTATATACACAACTGGTGAGGAAGAAATAACAGAAAGTGTTATGGTAAAAGTTATGAAAAAAAATAGAAACAAAATTTACAAAATTCCAAATAAAGATATGAAATATATAAATTTTATAAAATCATTTAACAGTGATTTTATAACCAATAAAATTGAATTAATTGATTAAACTTTTTTTTTAAAGGTTCTTCCTTCAATCTCCTCCGTTGTCGGAGACAGAGGTCGAAGGGGGGATGATACCCCCCTATCCCCAAAGGGGACCTCACGCGACCGCGAAGCTGTCGCTAAAGGTATCTTCGATTTTCTCAAAACCTTTGGTTTTCCCACGCTCAACGCGTAGCTTTGAGCTAAGGACGCAAACGCCGAATTCCGAAGGAATTTCCCACCCCATCCCCTAAATCTTTGATTTTCCCACGCTCAACGCGTAGCTTTGAGCTAAGGATAGGGACCTCACGCGACCGCGAATTCCAAAGGAATTTCCCACCCCAACGCGAAGCTTTGGGTAAGGAAGCTGTCGCTAAAGGAACGCGAAGCTTTGGGTAAGGAAGGCTTTTGCTAAAGACGGAATGGATGGGATACATGACTCTCCTGATTAAGCTTCTTTTTTTACATTTGCAACTTGTTTAATATCACTTGGATATTCACAACCAGGATAAGCATTTTTATATTTTAATCTGGCATCTGCTCTGTTACGACCATAATATTCATATACCAAACCACCATCTTTTGTATCTCCAGCCATTACATAAAATTTATCATATGCACCCTGAGTAATTGGAAAAACAATGGGACAACCTCTAATACTTCGGTCATTATATTCCGGAGGCATAGGTTGGAAAGTTCCAGGAAGATATCCTTCTTCAAATCCAACCTGGAAGGGTTCTTTTCCTAAACCTTTTTCTTTATCTTCAGCAATACGTCTCATTTGTCGAGGACCTTCCGTAAAATCTTTATTGTGTAAAAATGCACTTACATCTGTGTTGTAGGGGACAACTTTTTTATATTTGGGATAAGGTTTGTATAACCTTTGTGGGGTATATCCATGAGGATATGCTTTAAAAGATGCCGTACTTGTAACATTCGTTATATCATTTACATTATGTAATGGTAATTCACCTACTCCAAAATCTTCATCAGGCATTTGTTTCAACATTTGACCACGAGGATCAAAACCTTCTGTCTGAGATTGAAAAGTCTCAACATTCGGTGCAAATTCCATAGAACCTACATATTGTGGAGTAGTAAACCACATATCAATCATTTTCTCTTTTTTACTCCAAATTAGCCAAATCAAGAAAACTACTACTATTACTACAAAAGTACCTGCAATCCAACCTTTATTATTTAAACCCATTTGTTTCTAACTTAACAGTTGATTATTTATATATTATATATGATATAATATTATGAAGGATAATTTAATTTAAAAAAAATGAATATAATATTATTATAATTCCTATTTAACCATTTTCTTACTGCTGTATATAAAACTCATAAATTTACAACATGAAAATCTATGCATTTGTCAATAAGGGTACTGATTGCTATATAAATTCAATTCTTCAAGCTATCCTAACACAATATAAATTTGTTAATTATTTATATATTCACAGAGATAAAATAATGTCTCAAGATACATCATCAGTTGTCAGCACAGGTAATGTTAAAGCACAATTAGGAGTTAAATTACTGAAAGCATTAACCATTGTTATATATAAATTATACTATCCAGAAATTAATATGTCTAGTTACACTCAAACTGAACATACTGCATTTAATAATCTTTATCGGGATTATGACAAAATTACTATGAATCTTGAAACCATACAACCAGTTCAAATTTATATGGAAGATTTCAGAGATGTTGTTACTAAAAATTTTGGAGAAAATTTTGGTCCATTTTATGGTCAAAAGGATGCACATGAGTTTTTAAATAAATTAGCAGATTTTATTAGTTGTGGATTAATTCAATTAGGATTATTCACCAATAACCAAAAAAGATTTACAATTATGGATAATCTATACTCTGGATCTGTATATACACAAATTATCAGTCAAGAATGTAAACATTCATCAACTAAAAATACTTACTCCGAGTATTTTGAATTAGATGTTCCTATTAATTTAGATGAATATTCAAAAAAACCATTACCAGATGGAACTGATATTCAAACCTATATTAATGAACATTTCAAAGATGTTCAACTAAATGGAGATAATAAATGGTATTGTGAAGAATGTAGTAAAAATAAAAATTTACCCTTGCAAAAAAATCAAAATCAAAATCATTACAAACAAGCAATTATGAAAACATTCGTTGGTAATACACCCGAAGTTTTAACAGTGTTATTAAAAAGATTTGATAATAATGGAAAAAAAATTAGAAAAAAAGTAATAGTGAATAAAAATATTACTATCAATTCCATTAAAGGTAAAATAACATATACCCTTCATTCAGCAATTATTCATTATGGAAATACTCTTTTGTCTGGTCATTATATCTCTTTGGTTAAATATTTTAATGATGAATGGTTTCTATGTAATGATACAAAAATTAACCGCGAACAAGAATTTGATATTAGTTGTGGACTCAATTCATCAGATACATATATCGTGTTTTATAAAAAAGTGTGAACTTTCAAAAAAGTGTTTTTTTGTCTGAATCTATCAAAAATAATTCTATATTAGATTTAGATAAATCATCATGCATTATTTTAAATCCATTCAAAAAATAATTATTATTTCCTTTTGATAATTCACTATATAATTTATTAATCCCATCAAAATTTAATTTTTTATTTATGTATTTTTTAACAATAATTAACTGTTTAGAATTAGCTTGAGGCAACATTACAAATTCATGTTCAGTGCCGGTTTTGTTAAATTTATATCCACCGATATTTGCAGTCATTTCGTCAACTACACCATATGCTACATAACCTCTAGCAACTTCTGATGATGTTGAATTCATCTTTTATGCTATTTCATATCTAAATAGAGATCCATAAATTAAAAAATCATTTTTTTTTTGTGAAGAAGATATATTTTATAAGAATATTTCAAAGTCTGTTGACGTTTTTTATGTCGTCGACTTCGTGTTTTTCCTCGTCTTACAGACACTACAGAGTCAGTCCCTTGCATTCTTAGTAAAGCTGGACCTTTTTTAGTCATGAAAGTAGGAAAGGGATCTTGTATGATTGCTTCATATAAATCCTTATCGAAAAAATTTTCCACAAATTCAAGAATATTACCATGACAATAATTATTACCATACCAAGAGTTATCATTAACTAAATCTCTCTTTATATCACATTTAGTATCAGTAACAATTAAATCTAACCATTCTATCACATGATCAATATCATCCTCAATTAGCGTATAATGCCAATATGTATAAAAACTTATTTTATTGTTTTGTTTACCTTTACCAAAAACAAGTATAGTTTCCATAGGGTATATGCCAAAGAAGATATACTCAAGTATAAAGCATGAATAATCAATTTTTGTTTCAATAAATACGTGAATATGCGAAAAAAATTGAATTTTAATAGTCGAATCTTTAATAAAGAGATTTATTATCTATAATAACAATGGCCACTCTCCAGGAGTTTTGCCAAATTGTGTTAGAATCTATTCCAGCAGATGTTAAGACAAAAGAGTCCGAATTTATTGCCACTTTAACTACGATGAAACAAATAGCCGAAGATGGTAAACTTGACTTAGAAGAGGGACATAAGGTTAAGTTTAATGGTTTTTGTAGGACAGCAGTTTTAGATGAAATCAAAACCTCTCTCTCTAAATACCAAAAAGAACAATGGACTAGAGATATGATGAAGCGTATTACTTAAGTGATGTAAAAAAAGTGAGTAAAATAACTATATATTTTTTATTTTTAATGGTCTTTTTGGCAATGCTATCAACAAATTTACAACAACGTCGTTTAAAGAATTCTTATGTAACAGATGATGGTCTATTAGTATTATCTCAGGAAATTGAAGAAGGAAATATCGAATATAAATTACAATTAATTAATCTTTCAGCAGGAAAAATAGAACAATTGGCAAGTCAAATGAAATGGAGAATTAATGAGGGTAATGGTGAGGCACTTTATATCATAGGAATTTCCGATAATGGTTTTCCTGAAGGAATATCAAATGAATATTTGAATGAGTCACATCGATCTTTAAAAGAAATGACAAAATTAATTAAAGCAAAAGCTTCAGTAATTTGTGAAAGAAAAGGAAAAAATGGATATTTAAGAGAATTTTTAATCAGAGAAAAAAATAATAATAAATATATTGATATTAGAATTGTATTGCTTGGAGATAATGCTGCCGGAAAAAGTACATTAGTTGGAGTTTTATGTCGAGGCGATCTTGATGATGGTAAAGGAAGTATGAGGATGTATTGTTTTAACCATCAACATGAATTAGAAAGTGGTGAAACATCAAGTTTATCCCATCAAATATTAGGATTTGATACGGAAGGTAATTGTGTAAATAATGAGACACTTTATGAAAAAAAATGGGGTGAAATTGTGGAAGAAAGTCATAAAATTATATCTTTTTTGGATCTTCCAGGACGACCATCTTCCAGAAAAACTACTATTAGTGCCATATCCGGTCGTTTACCCGATTATGCTTTTATTGTTATTGATTCTCCTAGAGGAATGACACAAACTACTCAAGAATATTGGAATTTATGTGCAGAACTTGGAATATTAGTAATTGTAATAATTACAAAAACAGACATGAATGATTCAAAATTTGAAGAACAAATTAAAAATTATTTAAATTTAAGAAAACATTTCTATTCAGGTTACACAATCATTAATAACAATTCAAAACAATCGAGAGGTATATTAACTAATATAACAGGAATGATAAAAACAAGAATTGTACCAATATTTTTAGTAAGTAATACTACTGGTGAAGGTATCTCAATATTAAAAAAATTCTTAAATTTATTGCCTCAATGTGCGGATTGGTCACGGTTTGATAAAAATCCTTCTGAATTTAGAATTGATAAGGCATCATTTATTGAGGGAATTGGAACCATAGTTGGTGGAATAACTACGCAAGGTAAAATAATAAATAAAAATACTTTGTCACTTGGACCTAATACTGAAGGTAAATTTAAGGACGTTTCAATTAGCAGTATTTATAGAAATTACCAATCAGTTGATGAAATCAAAACTGGACAAACTGGTACAATTTGTTTAAAAGGTATTGGAACTAGTTTTGTTAAACGGGGTATGGTTTTGATTGATGAAAAAATGCCCAAAAAAGCTTATTGGAAATTTGTGGCATCAGTTACAATATTATATCATACTTTACAACCCAACAAAAAATATCAACCCATTATACACTGTTTAACAATTAGACAACCGGCAAAAATAACAAATATTAAAAATAAAAAAGGACTTAAAACATCAGATCGTACCCAATTAACATTCAAATTTATGCAAAAACCAGAATATATTAAATCTGGTATGAAAGTTATTTTTAATGGTAATAGATGTAAAGGGATTGGTACAATAATAAAAGTGTTTTAATCTTTACATTTTATTTTTTTCTTAGATGGTTCCGATGTTTCAATCGATTCAGAATAAATTTTTAATTGGCATCGATGATATCCATCATTATCATAACTGTAAGAATGATGAACCGTATAATAGAGCATTTTATCCGTTTTTAACAAATCTTCTGGCATTTGCACAATAAGATCAGACGGCACAACCCATATCATTCCATACCAAGCCCATGGATGTAATGTTGTTATATCAGCTATTTTGTGAATAACTTTACCATTCTTGAGAATAATTTTAAACTCTTTATCATCAACATCACCTAAAACCTTAACCTCTTTTTGACAAATATGCATCCTCCGACCTTTGTCTTTTGGTTGTAAACGTTCAACAAGTTTTTTCCCACAACATTCTTTAATTACACAGAATGTAGAATGTGCCGTAAATTGTTCAAATTCTTCTTTAGTTACATTTAATTGAGCTTTTTTGAGAGCCTCTAATCCTTTTTCATATTTAGAACCTTTCCTGTCATAACAATTCCTTTCTCCAACTTTGTAAACCCAATCGTCTGCTGGAACAAAATTAGGATTATCTTTGAGATACCTATATGCATTTTTATTACAATCTCGTTTTTTATCTAATTTGTAATCTTTCCCATACTTTGCCAATAATGGATTAATTGTGTATGGAATTTCAGATGACATTATGTGATTAAAAATAAATAAATATATGTGGTATTATATTATTCAATTTTTTTAATGATTTTACTGTTTTTAAGATATTCCCAATAGATGACATTTATAGTATAGCAGATGTCAATTTCAATAAAATATAGTTTCAATTTTAATTTATTTTGTTTGTTTATTAATATAATAGATAGAAACAAGATGTTGAAAGGATGGAGATTGGTTGGTCTTAGTTTATTAATTGTTAGTGGTATTATTATTACCATATATATTTACAATCTTAAATTTAAAAACGAAGGATATATGACACACACCGGAAATCAAGCCCCTATACTACCAGAAAAAAGAAAAAGACTTTGGGATTATTATGGCAATTATAATAACTATCTAACTGATGCATATTTAGATGGAAAAAAAATACCTCCATATTCAGAGGCTATACCACCGTATTGTGATTCCCCTAATAGAAATAGATCTTATTTGGTTAATCCATTGCTTACTCAAAAACATATTTTTATTAAACCAGATATTAATTCTTTTGATTTAGATCAATCAATGCCTGATTTTGGTAATAGTGCAGAAGCTATAAGAATAGGAGCATTTGAAGAATTATTAGTACCACAACCTAATGCATGGTTTTGTAATTTCAGAAAAGTATATAATGCATTCAAAAATCCTAAGGTTCGTAAAGAGTTTCGTGAGGATTATATTCAACGATGTGGACTTTCTTCAAATGATATTCCCAGTAATGTGTATAATAATCCTTATTAGTTTGATTTTTTTTAATTTAAAAATTGCATTATATTTAAATCATATTAAAGTATTATATATCTTATCACTATAAATGACTACATTACAAAAAGATAATAAATTTATTATTAATCTATATAATATTCGTAATAATGTTTTGCGAATGTTAAATGATAGGGGATATCATTCTTTTGTTAAAAAATATTATGCGGACATTACGTTTGATGAATTTAAAAAATTATATAGAAATAATAATATAAATCTTGAGGTTTATAAAGAAGATATTGTTGATGGTATTAAAGTAAAAACTCAATGTATTATATATTTTGTTGATCCTACATCCCAAGTTGGAAAGGTTAAACAACGATTTACTAGATTAATGAATACTTTGGAAGAAACTTACAGCAAAGATGATAATATTGTTGATATTATTATGATCGCTGAAGACAAAGATAGAAATAGTTTTATGAATAGTATTGCAAAATATATAAAAAGCTATCAAAAAATCTATAATTCTACTAAAACCGTAAATCACACACTAAAAATGGAATTATTTTATTACAGTGAAATAAGTTTCAATATTACTGATCACTATCTTGTTCCAAGACATAGGTTAATAACAAAAAAAGAAATAACACAAATACTAAAAGACAAAAAATGTACATTAGAACAACTCCCCAAGATATCAAAAGATGATTCTGTTGCAAAATATTTTGGCGCAAATGTTGGTGATGTATTTAGAATTTCTAGACGTAGTCCTACTAGTGGTATATCAGAATATTATAGATTAGTGATTCCTTAATAATAAAGATTGAAAAAAATTGATTTTTCTTTTTTGAATACTCAAGTGTAATGAATATGTAATGAATATTCTGTTATAATGAATACAGTATTAAAATGTAGTGTATGTGACAAAACTGTAGGTTATATTGATAATAAAGGAAAAATAAAACTAGTTGTTAAATATGTTTTTGTTAGCACAACTGATAAAAACAAAAAAATATATAATTGTAGTACTACATGTTTACACTATGTAAACACTATGTAAACACTATGTAAACACTATGTAAACACTATGTAAACACACTATGTCAGTATATGAATTTAGACAATTTTCTGTTTCTTAAAGCCCAAACAACTTAAAAAGTTGTAAAGGTATTTTTTGATCTAGTTTTTCTTTTATTCCATCTAGTTTTTGCATAGCAATATAATTTACAAAATCCATAAACTTAATTTGTATTTTTCAAAATTACAACTTCTTCTTTTTTTCAATTTTACACTGTGTTCATTCCATAACATATGATAGTAATCTAAAATATTTATACACTGTTGATCAATTGAGTTTGGATCATTTTTATCCAATTTTCTTAACAACTAAATCCATAACTTTAAATGATTTTTTTGTATTGATCTTTTACTTCCTTTATTTTGTTTTTTTTCATTTATAATAGAAATTCTCTTATGTTTGTGGTACAGACATCAACCTATTATTGATAAAATTTGAATTAATTTTATTCAGGAATTCCTATATAACTATCATCGATGTAAAAATGAATTATCTACGTAAAAAAATATCTAATAAAAAATGTTTCTTCTGTGAAGCAAAGGTAGGTAATAAATACACTACTGCACCCAGTACTAGTTTGAACTATTGTGATAAAAAGTGTATGAACTTTAGTACAAAACGTTGTTCCGGATGTAATACTGTACTCTGCTTTGGTAATATTGATAATTCAACCATAGAAAAAACTCAAAAAGACTATATTTCAATAAATAATTCTAGTTATGTTGTTACTAATTATGGTGTTATGGATAAAATTGAATATTATTGTAGTAAAACCTGTATAGATAAAGTTAATAATTAATTTAGAAATCTGAATGTTAAATTAAATCGAGGTTTTGTGACATTTGCTCGTTTGGGGATAGAATGATACCACTCATTATTTGTCTTCCAAGACATTACTAACAAACTTCCATTTTTTAAAGTAACTTTAACAGTTTCTTTTTTCTTTCTATTTCTAAGTAAAAAATCTCTTTCAGCACCAAAACTAACAGAGACAATTGGTAAACCAGTCTTTAAATCTTTTTCATCATCACGATGATATCCTATATAATTTGATCCATCAACATACAAATTTATCAGTACAAAATTTATTTTCTCTGTAGTAATTATTTTTTTATTACGTAAATAGTTTTCAACTTTATCTTTAATTTCTATTAAAAATGGAATATTTGTCCAATCTTTGGCTGGTACTTTATTACCAGAGAATTTATAATTTAATCCAGGTTCTCCATAAGCTACTTGTTTACGTGGAATTTTAAACTTCTTTCCGTAAATTTCTATCATTGAGTCATTGTCCAAATTAAATTTAATTTTATTTAATTCTTTAATATATTTCTTTATTTCTGAATTGTCAAAAAAAGTAGATTCATAATATGCTAATTGACTCAATTGAGTCGGTAAAGTAATTGTTGTTGTCATTAATATATTAATTTTAAAGTTAATTCACGTATTAAATGAATTATGTATTTATATAATCTTTCAATTTTTTTGTTTATATTTTATTTATTGTATTGTTATCAGTTATATTATAAGTTTTAATTTTGTTTAATTAGGATTAAAATGTTTATTCTTTTTATCTTTAATATTGAAATTCATATGTTAATGATTTATTGAATATAATTATTGTTATTGTTATTGTTATTGTTATTGTTATTATTATTGTTTATTATATCTTTTTATTATACAGATTTTAGATAGTTTTTTAGTTTTCTTCTTGGAACATATACTTTTGGTGCTAATTTTCTTAAAGCTTTATCATAAAAATCATCACTTGGTTTTACCATTTTAGATTTACTTATTAATAAATCCATTAATTGATCATATGTACAACATGTATTAGATATTTCATAATCATCATATACTTTTTCTAATTTTGCAGCTATTTTAGGATACATACTTCTTTTTAGATATTGTCCTTTAGGATCTAATTCCCATTTACCGTCTTTTGTTAATCTGTTATATGTTGATCTACTTGTATCTGTACAAACATAATTACTTTTTCCATTAGGTAATCTTGTTCCTTTATAAATAATATCACTTAATCCAACTTCTTCATTGGCAATATCATTAATATTAATTTTATCTACATTAAAATTATCAGGTGTTAAAGCAATAGTATTAAATTGTATATTAGCATTAATAGTATTATTAATATTATTATTAATATTAGTTGTACTGTTATCAATATTAGTAGTATTATTATCAATATTAGTAGTATTATTTATAACACTAGTTCCTTGAACGTTTGGTTGAGTATCTTTATTAGTTGTTGTTTTATTATTATTTACAACACTGGTTCTTTGAACACCAGATTTACATGGTATCTTTCTATTTAAATGTCTAGTTAAATCTCTTTTTTTTGTGAAAACTTTATCACATATATAACATTTGTTTTTATTAGGATTAAAACATTTATTCTTTCTATTAATATGTCTTTGATATTGGGATTCATACATAAATGATCTTTGACATAATTCACATTTTAACATTTGTAGCGTGTATTATATTACACTATAATAGTATCTTTAAATTATTTTACCACTTTTTTGCAAGAAATACATATTACACTTTTTTGCAAGTGTGGTTGTATAAGAGATTTTCTGTTAGGGGTCATGATTTGTAGAAAAGTGTAAAAAAAGTTTGTGTGTAGAAAAATTTTAACAAAATCTAAATTGAAAATTCCTAATTTTTTCCCTATTTCACGAATTTTCACGAAATTTAACAATTTCATAGACTTTGTATGGAGTTATTCATAATTACAAAATACAAACTTTTTTTAATGATCACGTTTTCAGTCAAAAAATGTTTCAAATTGTACACCTAAAATTTGAATGGATAAAATAAAAATCTAATCCTGATTTTATGTGTTTGGTGTGATAGAAATTGTGATTGATTTTTGCGTTCAATCATATTTTTCAGTAATATGGTCTATTGGCTTGGACACTC
>Ga0114931_10000675_pt1 | contig 42325 bp, 44 predicted proteins | sample 2SBtaG_FD_89579 | JGI IMG/M metagenome (GOLD analysis project Ga0114931, IMG submission 89579) | Deep subsurface microbial communities from Kolumbo volcano to uncover new lineages of life (NeLLi) - 2SBTROV14_V59a metaG | ecosystem: Environmental > Aquatic > Marine > Volcanic | place: Kolumbo... | reverse complement strand
TTTTTAAAAGAGGGGTTTTGAAGCCAACCGGAAGTCCGGCGCAGTACATTTTGGCAAATGAAGTTGTTACAGAGCTGGTTCACAATATCGCAAATGGAGCGACAGATATTTTCAATTATTATGATTCGAGTTACGATGGAACGACCAGCCCGCTTTCTTACCCGATAAGCATTTCAGATGTAAGACTTGTGGAAATAACTCTTGTGATAGACGGCAATGGCTCAAAACCGCCAGAACCTGTTATAATACAATCAGAGGCATCAATGAGAAATTTAAAGGATAATTTATAAAAATGAAGAACAACAAGAGAACAGAAAAACAAAAAGGAATGATAATAATCCAAGCCATTGTTTTTGGTTCTATTGCTATTGTTTTAATAAGCGGGTTAGTCACTTGGGCGTCTATAAATATAAAAGCTTCAAAAAACACAATCAATAAAGAATTGGCATTTCAGATAGCGGAAGCGGGAATTGACTATTATAGATGGCATCTTGCGCATGATCCGGATGATTTTCAGGACGGCACCGGAGCAGCAGGTCCATATGTCCATAATTTTTTGGACAAGAGCAATAATATTATAGGTCAGTATAGTCTGGATATAACGCCTCCTCCGATTGGTTCTACTCTTGTGATAATAAGATCTACCGGAACAGTTTCTGCCGATCCAAATGTATCCAGTGAAGTGGAGGCTCAACTTGCCATCCCATATCTGGCAAAATACGCTGTTGCCGCAAATGCTAATATGCGTTTTGGTTCTGGAACAGAGGTGTTCGGTCCAATACACTCAAACGGCGGAATAAGATTTGACGGTCTTGCGCACAATATAGTCACAAGCGCAAAGGATAGTTACACAGATACGGATAGCGATAGTTGTAATGCCGGATTTTCTTTCGGAGTTCATACTTGTTTGGCGCCAAGCGATCCATCTCCGCCAAACCCGGTTCCATCAAGACCGGATGTTTTTGAGGCGGGAAGACAGTTTCCGGTTCCTGTGGTTGATTTTGCCGGATTTACTTCCGATCTTGCAAATATAAGAACAGACGCTCAGTCCGATGGTCTTTATTTTGCTGATTCCGGAAGATTGGGTTATCATGTTATTTTACAGACCGATGACACTCTTAAGCTTTATAGAGTAAACTCACTTATGCCTACAGCCAGCGGTTGGTGCAGGAACTGGGCCGGCGAGGATAGATGGGGAACTTGGAGCATAAGGACAGAAACTCTGCTTGGAACATACGCTTTTCCAAATAATGGACTGATATTTTTAGATGATGATGTTTGGGTGGACGGACAGATAAATACCGCGCGTCTGACCATAGCTTCCGGTAAATTTCCGGAAAATCCGTCAACCTACACAAACATCATAGTCAATGACGATCTTTTATATACTAACTATGATGGACAAGATTCTATAGCGTTGATGGCGCAAGGAGATGTGTTGGCCGGGCTCTATAGCCAGGATGACTTGAGAGTTGATGCTGCCTTGGTAGCTCAAAATGGAAAAATTGGAAGAAATTTCTACTATTGGCCTTATTGTCCGATCGGATCTCATAGAACTACAATAACTCTTTATGGTATAATAGCTACAAATCAACGATATGGGTTTGCTTGGGGCTGCGGTGCTTCTTGTTGGTCCGGCTACATAAATCGTAACATTATCTACGACGCAAATTTGCTTTACAGTCCGCCCCCAAGTTTTCCTTTGACTTCAGACCAATATATAACTATATCTTGGAAAAGAATAAGGTAGTTTGATTATTTTTTGATCCTTGTTTTTCTGCGATGATCCTATGGATCTTGCTGGTAGTATAGAAACGAATCAAGGAGTAAGAATTATGAATCAAGAAAAAATATTTCATTCGCATCTAGTTTATAATTCATAATTTTTTATTCGCAATTCTTTTTGTTTATGTTCAGATTTTTATTTAAAAGTTTATACGAAATAGAACCGGAATTTTTCGGTTTGGATCTCTCGGACGAGTCTTTCAAGTTTGTTCAATTGAAAAAAATTGGGTATGGTTTTGATGTTTTCGCCTTTGGTTCCTATCCTATCCAAAGGGGAATTATGGAAAAAGGGGAAATAAAAAAAGAAGATGAGCTTGTAGAGCTTTTGAAGACTGGATTGAATAATCCGGAAAAAGGAAGACTAACAACCAAATATGTTGTTTGTTCTTTGCCGGAAGAACATTCTTTTATCAGAGTGCTGCAACTTCCAAAAATGAGCAAAGACGAAACAAAAGAAGCCATAAAGTGGGAGATAGAGCAAAATATTCCGCTTGGCATAGACGAGGTCTATTTTGACTGGGAGATCATAAATAATCTGGATGTCAAGCTGGACCATCAAGATATTCTGATAGCCGCTGCACCAAAGACGGTTGTGGATCCTTATGTTTCTGTTTTGAGGAGGTCGGGGCTTGTGCCGGTGGCTATGGAAGTTGAGTCTGTATCTATAGTTAGATCCGTTATTAAAGGACTTGTTAGCGATTCTCCGGAGCTTGTTGTCGATGTTGGAGCAACTAGAGCTAATTTTATAATATTTTCAGGAATGTCCTTGAGATTTTCATCATCTGTTTCTGTTGCCGGAAACAAAATGATAGAAGCCATAGCAAAGGAATTTCAAGTTGAAGAGAAAGAGGCAAAAAGAATATTCTACGAAGTTGGACTTGATAGCGAGCTTGATTCGGAGGGGAAGGTCAAGAATGTATTACTTCCGATCTTAAAAGAGCTTTCCGATCAGATAGAAAATTACATGTCATTTTACAGCAGTCACTTGCTTCATGACCACAAGGTCAAGAAAAAAAGTTTGGAAAAGATACTTTTATCCGGAGGTGTCGCAAATCTTACAGGTATAACAGCCTATCTTTCTTCCACCTTGAAAGTACCTGTTGAGATCGCCAATCCTTGGACTAATATTTTAAAAGAACCTTTAAACGAAGTTCCGGATATGTCTTTTAGGAAGTCGCTTCGTTACACAACAGCCCTAGGGCTTGCTTTAAGGGAGCCGGGGAATAAAAAATAAAAAGATCGAAAAATGATAAAGTTAAATTTACTGCCAGGAGAATATAAAAAAGAATACAGCCTTGAAAAGACAAGAAGGTTTGTTGTGTTTGTAGCTGCTTCTTTATATTTTGTATCGGCCACATTCATACTGCTCATTTTTTTCGGATATTTTTATTTGAAGTTTGAAACAAGTTCTGTTATATCAAGTATAGATTCCGCAAAAACAACACAACAAATAAAAGATGTTCTCAGTCTTGAGGATGACATCAAGCTTGTGAATAAAAAAATAGACATAGCAGAAAAGGCAAAAGCGGAAAGCGTGAGCATGTCGGATGCGCTCAAAAGCATAGCTTCTTTTGATAACCCCGACTCATATATAAAGAGCATAACAATAGATAGCGATTTGAAACGAGTTTCTATAGCCGGATTTGCCTCCACAAGGGACGCGGTTCTTCTGATAAAAAAAGCAATAGAGGAAAGCGATGCGGTAGATGCTGAAAGCCTGGAGAGTCCAAAGTCAAACATCTTAAAAGAAGAGAATATAGATTTTACTTTCATATTTAATTTGAAGAAATGATAGAAATGACTTCAAAAAATAAATTTTATATAAGTCTGATGATATCCCTGGTCATCTTGGCTGCTTTTTTGTTTCTTTGTTGGCTTTCGGTCAACGCTTTAAAGAATGAAAGCCAGAACCTGAGAGACTCCCAAGGTTATTTTCTTGAGTTAGAAAAAAAGAAAGAAAAAGTGTCTGAAGCATTGGATGAATACAACACAAACAAAGAATCAATAGATGCGCTTAACTCGGCTATCCTTTCAGAGGATGAGGATTTGGAGCTTGTTGTTCTTATAGAAAATGCCGCAAAGGCAAATCTGTTAAATCATGAAATATCCATAAACGAGATAAAAGACAGTAGAAACAGGAATGTAAAGGATATTAATTTTCAGGTCAATGTCTCAGGAGCTTTTTTGGGAGTTTTGAATTTTATAAAATACATAGAGAATGCTCCGTATTATTTAAGTATTAAAAACATTACCCTCGATAGGGTCACCGCTGATATTGATACAGGAAAAGATGCCAGGTCATTTCCATTGAAAGAAAATGACGTCAGGGCGTCCTTAATAATAAAGGTTTATACTTTCTAAATAAGTAATATGAAAAAAAGCGAACTTGATCTGCAAAACTTAAAAACAAAAACAAAGGAATTCTTTTCCGGTTTTCTTGATAACATAAGGCTTCATACAGATAATTTTCTGATGTTGGTTTTTCTTACAGTTATAGCAGCTTGGGGTTTTATGTTCTATAACTATGCCTACAAGGTCTCGATAACAGAGCCTGAGGTCACTGTTTCGGTTCTTAAGATAAAGACAGATAGATTGAATAAAGTAGCGGCTGACATAAAAGAAAAAGAAAATATAAGAGAAAGCACAGATCTTAGTTCCATAAAAAATCCATTTGAGAACGATGTTGTAGAGGAGGCTGGGTCGGATTCCGGAAAAATAAGTCCAGAAAAACCAAAGCAAAGTATCTAAAGTTGCTTTTTTGCGGAAAATAAGGTAATATTTTGCTTGTATTTGTTTGTTTTTAGCAAATGCTCCCGTAGTTCAATGGATAGAACACCAGCCTTCTAAGCTGGTTATGGGGGTTCGATTCCCTCCGGGAGCACCAAAATTATGGAAGAAAATAATCTTATAAATTTTGACGAATTTTTGAAAGTTGATCTGAGAGTGGTCAAGGTTTTGGAGGCGGAAGAGGTTCCGGAATCAAACAAGCTTTTGAAGCTGAAGGTGAGTATGGGTGGAGAAGAACAAAGGCAGATAATAGCCGGGATCAAAAAAGCATACAGCCCGGATGATCTTGTAGGAAAGCAGGTAGTGATCGTTGCAAACCTAGAGCCTAGGAAATTGGCTGGGTTGGAGTCTCAAGGCATGATATTGGCAGCGCATGACGAAGAAGACAAAGCAGTGCTTGTCTCTCCTGTAAAAGAAGTGCCAGAAGGAACAAGGCTGGGGTAGAAAAAAGAATTTTGAAGTAAGAATTTTGAATTTTGATTGAATTTCGAATGAGTTAATATTTAAAATATTGAAAATTGAATCAAAATTTGAAATTCTTAATTAAGAATTTTCAATAATATGGTGGTCGTAGCTCAATTGGTAGAGCCCTGGTTTGTGGTACCAGTGGTTGCGGGTTCAAGTCCCGTCGACCACCCCAAATAAACAAAAAGAAGTGATTTTACTCACTTCTTTTTGTTATGTGCAGGATGTGGTAGTATAAAAATAAATAGAGATTGAGGTAAAAAGGTTCCTGACACCTTTTATCCACCTTTTATCCCAAATTCGTGAATTATATCTGTAGCACCTCTTGGTATGGATATTTTGCCAGTATTTATCCTTAATCCTAAAAAAATTATTTTACACTTCAGTGCTTCTTTTGAGTTTTTATCACCATCAACCTCCACTCCTTCTTCTGGGTTTGAGATTTTTTCATCAAAAGTTTTTATATCCACTATGCCATTTTTTATCATTGCTCTTACAATAAGTGGGTTAGAAACAGGATTTTTTATGACATCTGTTAATAGGTTGGGGTACTCAAGCAATATAGCTCTTATAGTAGGTTCTTCTATATCAAATAAAATGTCTGTGAGGTCTAATCGTTTAGAATATCTTTTTAAAAGATCAACAAGATATTTTTCGTCTTGTGTAAGTCTTGGCAGGTCAGAAATATCAAGATAATTATTTTTAATGAGGTATTTTAAGCATTTAATAGTCCCATCAAAAAATACCTTTTCTGGTTGATTTTTTAAATAACTATTTACCGTATGCAGAAGATCTAGGCATGTCCTAGTGCTTTTTATATGTCTTGTTAGCTCTGCTATAAGTTCAAAGTCAAATCTGGCATTGGTCCATAAAATGAAATTAGCCTTTCCCCACACGTCAAAAGATTCAAAATTATTTTTTTTATTCGATATTGAACAGTCTTCTTTTTTCATTGATCTGGTATTCATATTAATTTTCATATTTATGCTATTCTAATCATAGCTTAAGGGGGTATTTTTTCAAGCGTTTTTGCTTGATTTTTAAGCTATTTAGAGCTATATTGAGAATAACAACTTAATTGCCTAACCCTTATGTTTTTACATAAGGTATGGTGATAAACCGCACGACATGAAAACCCCATCATTAGGGCGTGTCGTGCGTTGTACAGGGAAACCTGTATAGGGGCTTAGGCTCTCCTAGTGGTGGGCTTTTTGTTTCCAGAATAATTAATATGAAAATAAATATGAAGAATATATTAAAATACACACTAATATTTATGACATTTTTTATGGTTGTTAATTTTTTTCTTGTGAAAAATGTTTTCGCCATGGATATCCCAGTTTTTTCTTTAATTGTTTCGGAAAATTCTTCTGGATATATTTGCTCTGGAGATTCAATTGGTTGTTCTTCATTAAGCAGTATTTATAAAGTTGAAAAACGCGACGAAGACATATATATTTGCCCTAGTAGCTTAATTGGTGGTTGCTCTCCTCTAAACACTGTATATAAAACAAGTAAGTACAGTAAGGATACTACTTATGTCTGCCTCAGTAATTCACTTGGTAGCTGTTCGACATTTAATGTTTTGTATAAAATAAGCAAGCACGACGAAAGCACGAGCTATGTTTGCCCTGGAGATTCTATCGGCAATTGTTCGATTTTTAACGTTTTATACAAAATAAGTAAGCATGACACGAACACGACTTTTGCTTGTCCCGGAGACTCTATCGGTGATTGCTCTATTTTCAATGTCCTGTATAAATTTGAGAAAACAGATACTCAATCATCTGGATATTCAGAAACCAGTTATAACGATCAGATAAAAGCAGGGCAAGATAAGATAGCACAACTTGAACAGGAAAAACAGAAACTCACCGAGGATTATCTTAATGCGCTTAATAATTTAAACACCCCGCAATATACATGCCCCATAAATTCAACATTGAATGGCACCGTTTGTTCTTGTAATATCGGTTATGAAGTAAGCTCCAGTAAAACTTCTTGTGTTAAATCAAATATAAAACCTAAAACCAGTGTTTATTTGCAAGATGGTGCATTAATTAGAGCTAAACATACAAGTGATATTTATATAGTTAAATATGTTGGTGCCAAAAAATTTAAAAGACTTATTTTGAGTCCATCTGTATTTAATAGTTATGGTCATTTAAGATGGGATGATGTTATAGACTTAGATAGTTCTGTTGTTGACTCATTCACTACCTCTAATCTTGTGCGTGCTATAAATGATCCAAAGGTATATGTTTTGTCTCCAAGTGGTGACACTGGAGAAAGACATTGGATATCAAGCGAAACTGCTTTTAAGAATCTTAGTTTAGATTGGGACTCAATTTATGAAATAAATGAGAAAGATCGAGATTCCTATGTTACAGGATCAACTTATTAAATATTATAGTTAAAATTTAATGAACAAAGAAAAACTAATACTACCAATAACTATTTTATTAGCGAGTCTTATTGTCGGTGGATTCTACTATGCTAGCGAGATAAATAAACAGCAATCAATTGAAAGACAACAACAGATAAAAATAGAGTATGAGCAACAAAAACAATCAGAAAAAGAGTTTAAGGAAAGGCAGATTTTAGAAGAAGCAAAGAAGGTAGAAGAAGAGCAGGAAGAAGCGTTAAATCTGTGTTTGTCTAATGCTGATGAATCGTACTCTAAACAATGGTATATGGAGTGTAAAAGGTTGGGAAAACTAACAAATAGGTGTATAGAGTTTAATGAGATGACATATGAAGAGTATTCTGAGCAAAATCCTATACCTGAAGGATTATCAAGGGAAGATTTATTAGGTGCTATTTCAAATAGAAGCAAAGAGTTTTCAAAGAAAAAATCTGATTGTTCGTGTGCATTACCAATTTCTTTGGCAGAAAGTGTCGATGAAGACTTAGATAGAAATAAAAATGAGTGTTACAAGAGGTATCTTAAAAATTAAATTATGCGTTTCATAATTTTATTTTTAACAGTTGTTTGGGTTAGTGGAATAATTGTAGAAAATGACAGCATTGACTTGTGATGGTATTTAGAGTAATAATATGTTATTATATAAGTATATTAAATTTCTCATTTTTATGAGCTACTCAAAAAAGGATAAATTAAAGGAACTTATTTGGTTTATCTGCAAGAACTATAATTATGATTTATATATAACCAAGCTTTGGAAATTGGTGTTTTTTGTTGATGCTGATTTTTATGAAAAGTATAATAGCACAATAAGTGATGTTAAATATATAAAAAATAATTATGGACCAACACCATCTTATTCTACTGCAGAAAAAGCACTTAATGAGCTAATCAAAGAAGGCTTTATTTCAAAGAGCAAAAATGATAGTTATATAGCTATAAATGATCTTGGTTTGAAATACCTTGATAGTCAAAAGGTTGATGCTATAAGATCAACCTGTGAGAAGTATTATAAACTCTCAACAAGAGATATATGTTTATTAGCTCACAAGGATCCTATTTATTTATCTGCTGAAAAAAAGAATGATTTACTTGATTTTGATTTCGTAATTTACAGAGATGATTATTTAGAAGAAGAAACAGAATTTGAAAAGGTTACATTTAGTAAAAAAGCTCAAGAAGGACTATTAAAGTCTTGTGCGATGTAATTTACAGATATGAATTTTGTTGTAGGTCCATATATAAAGAGAGATATAAAAAAGATTAAGATCAATAGTATAGAGGAAGATATAGAAAGCCACTACAAAATATTTAGAGGTAAGGTAACCGAAATTAAATCACAATACTCTGTGCCACTGGCACAGGCTTTTTTATATGAGACTACAGTTGATGATATAATTGTTTATTTTTATAAAGATAGATGTGCCACAAAAAATCCAAAAAATAGTCCAGCAAGCGGATTAAGAATTGTATTTGGACTTTTTGTTGTTGATGGAAAACCTATTAAATATATGCCATTTTTAGTTTTTCTTGCTAAAGACGAAGGCAATTTCTATCTTGCACCAAATAACAAAAAATATAGATTAACATCCTCTAATTTTAAGCATATTATAGAGGCTAAGCTTACGTATCTTTCCTAATATAAGATATTTTAGGTCTGATACTCCAAATATTTGGTCCAAACTTCGTTTACTACGGCACCCCAAATAAACAAAAAGAAGTGATTTTACTCACTTCTTTTTGTTATGTGCAGGATGTGGTAGTATAAAAATAAATAGAAATTGAGACAAAAAGGTTCCGGACATCTTTTATTCCAGAATGGTTAATACTTAGACATGACTATATTTAAAATAAAAGAAAATAAAATAGAAATATTTAAAGATTGGGCTAATAAGATTAGCACTGAATTATGTGATAAGGCCATTGAATCTTTAAAGGAAGAAAATTGTACTCATGAAATATTTAATTATTTCGAGATAGATGGAAGATTTTATGTTGTTGCTCATATGGAGGGGGGGGGAATATATTACCAGCAAATCCTGACAGAGAGATAAATAAAAAATATCGTGAAGTACTAAAAAAATGTATAGAAAAAATATTTTAACAGAAGAGTTGTATAGTATAAAAATTTAATGAATTATCTATATCACAGAAAAAAAGGAATAAAAGGGAATACTCTTTATCCATTAAATGAGCTAAAAAATATTTTTCCTGAAGTATATGGAAAGCATATTAAAAAATATGTAGGTAGAGAATTTGTTATGGAACAAAAAATTCCAAAACTGAATTGTCTTTGGAATGACGTTTTACATTTTTCAGCGGTACATCCTTTGGAAATAAAAAAATCTTTAGCAGAAGTCGGATTTAAATACGAAAATGTGTCCTGGGATTTTTATGAAATAAATCAGAGCGATTTAGACCAACAAAAAATAATCGTATATTTATATAAACCAGAATTTTTAGGAGATAAATTTAATAAAGAGAATTGGGAAATTTATAATCCAGAAGATATTGAAAAATACTCAGTTTTGCCAAAAGAAACAAAGGAATATTATAAAGAATCATTTGAAAAAGGAGAAAGCCCACTTTTTATGGCATTTAGTTCCACATATTTTATATAAAGACTCTTTAGATTTAAAAAATTTGAATGTTATTCATATTGAATAACACTAAAACAGGTTCTAATCTCATTACATGATGACCCATTATAAGAAAAGACCGCTTGAAATAGCGGTTTTTCTTTTAGGGTAACGAGAGGTTAGAACTTGTGTATATTCAATATTGTAAAAGGTTTGATTTAATGATAAACTTGAATAGTATTTCAATTGAAGTATAATTCAACTATAAAATATATGACAGATAAAATAAAAAAGGAACTAAATAATAAAAAAGAGATAGTAAGGTGCGCAGAGCAGTTTGGACTTGTTGGCGATCCGACGAGAATGAAAATATGTTGGCTTTTGTGCAAGCACAAAGAACTATCGGTGAGTGAGATAGCGGAAATTTTAGATGTTTCCATTTCCGTTGTTTCACATTCCTTAAAAAAACTCAGGGAATTTGAAATGGTTAATTCAAAAAGAGTGGGCAAGCAGATTTTTTACAATCTTACAAATTCAGATTTTAATAAATTTATTAAGAGCAATCTTAACTAAAAATATGAATGAGCAAAAATCATTAAAAAGAAAAATTACTTTGCTTACCATTTTGAAAGTTGGTCATAGAAAGGATATTCATTCTTAGAAATATATCATATGTTTTTAAATATATTTTTAAAGAAAATAGGTTCCAACAGCTGACACAAGACGGCCCAAAGATAACAAAAACTCCGGAGCAAAGCTTCGGAGTTTTTGTTTGATGTAATGTGATATCTTGTATTGAAGAAGATATCGCCTTTCGAACTACGCTATTTATTTTCCATTATCTCATTTATTGAGACTTGAGTAAAGCTTTTTGCTTTTATTTTCGAACGAGCGCTGAAACTACAGGTAACAAACCTTTATTTTCGAACCTGTCCGCCCCTGGAGGAAGGTCGTCGTAATACTCCGCAGAGCTTTTTATCGGGGAAGCTTTATTATGTTTTTTGCTTACCGAAATCAACAATTGAAGTGGTCTTTGCTGTTTATAAAAATGCTTTATTTTTACCTGAGTTGTTGTATAATAAAGATATGAACAAAGAAGAAATTATCAAAGAGATAAATATGGAGGCGGCCGGAGTGAAAGAAGATACAGATGAGAAAGATGGCAAAAAGGCGCATTCTCCAGAGCATTATTATGGAGACATAATAAGAAAATTGTTTTTCTTGGGAAGTATTGCTATTTTGGTGACTTTTCCGTTCTTCTATGATGTTCTTCCTTATAGCGGACTCTCCATCTTGGGCGGCGCCACTTTGTTTATTTTGCTTGCCGGCCTTACAAGTCCGAAGCAGAGATTGGTTCTTTTCTTTGATGCAATAGTTTCTTTTGTGGCGATAGTATTTTTTGAATATTACAGCGTGCAGTTTTATCTTTGGAATAATGGGGCTTTTGAGAAATGGTTTTTGTTCTTAGTCAGTTATTTTTTATCTATCAATTTTCTTTTTGCATTTTATTTTAGCGTAAAGACGCTAAGGAGGATATTTTCAAAATCAAAAATTTAAAAAATATATAGGATGAATATTTTTCCGCCCTTGGCGGTTTTTTTAGGCAAGATACAAATGCAAGCAGTTTGCATTTGTATCTTGTTTATGCTATTCTTTTCTTATGAAAAAGAAAAAACAAGACATCGTAAACATCATCAAGAAATTCGGGCTAAAAATAACACCGGCGCGAGTTGATATATTGAGTCTTTTATCCGGGGACGAGACTCCTATTTCAACAGAACTCATTTACAAAAAGCTTAAAGAAAAGTATGATCTTGCGACTATTTATCGCAATATGTCCATCTTTGTCCAAAAGGGGGCTGTGTTCTTGGAAACCATAGGACACAGCGATCGATATTATCTTTCAAACTCGGAGCATCACCACATAGTTTGCCGTTCTTGCGATGCAGTATCTTGTATCCCTTGCGAGCACAAAGGAGGAAAGCTGAAGGTCAAGGGTTTTAGTGATGTATCGCATCGTCTGCTGCTTACCGGTTTGTGTAAAAAGTGCAGTTAAATCTCTCATGCTTGGCGTAGTCTTAAATAATTTTAAAGTAAAATAAAATGAAAAAAATAATTTTAATAATATCAATAATGCTTGTCATTATCTTTGGATTTTTTTCATTACTTAATAGGAGCTCAAATGAGGCAGTTGTAGGGGAGAAGATGCTTGTCTCGGCGAGCTTTTATCCGGTTTATTTCTTTGCAAAAGAAATAGCTAAGGACCATGCGGAAGTTTTGAACATTACGCCGGCCGGCGCAGAGCCGCATGACTACGAACTCTCCGCAAAGGATATTTCCAATATTGAAAAAAGCAAAATACTTATTTTAAATGGCGGCGGACTTGAGCCTTGGGGCGAGAGTATGAAAAAAAATCTTGCGTCTTCAGAAACGCTTGTTGTTGAGGCGGGCGAGGGCGTTGCTGACAAGATGATGATGGAAAATGGGAAAGATGTTGTTGATCCGCATGTTTGGCTTAGTCCTGAGCTTGCCGAAAAGATGGCAGATAATATTTTGGAGGCTTTTAAGAAATCTGATCCAAAAAATGTTGACTCTTATATTGCCAATGCCGCCCTACTTAAGTTAAACTTAAAAGAGTTGGGTGATGATTTTAGAGTAGGACTTTCTGAATGTAAGAAAAAAGAGATCATAACTTCTCATACGGCTTTTGGATATCTGGCGGCAGCTTACGGGTTCTCGCAAATAGCGATAACCGGAATGTCACCGAGTGCCGAGCCATCCATTCAGCAATTAAGAGAGATAATAGATCTCGCGAAAAAGAACGATATAAAATATATATTTTTTGAGAGCTTGGTCAGTCCAAAACTTTCCGAGACCTTGGCGAGCGAGGTGGGTGCGGAAACTCTGGTGTTAAACCCATTGGAGGGGCTTACAAAAAAAGAGCTTTCGGAGGGTAAAGATTATTTTACAGAGATGAGAGCAAATCTTAATAATTTACAAATGGCATTGGAATGCAAAAAACAGTAGAAGAAAATGTATTAGAACTTGCCGATGTGAGCTTTTCCTATGGAGAGGTTCCGGTTTTGAGCGATGTTACATTTTCCATAAAAAGAGGAGAGTATGTCGGGATCATAGGCCCGAACGGAGCGGGCAAGACAACTTTACTTCGGTTGATATTGGGGCTTCTCACGCCAAGTAAGGGGAGTATAAAATTCTTCGGAGTTGATGCTAAGAGATTTAAACAATGGTCGCGAATTGGTTATGTTCCGCAAAGAGCAGCACATTTTGATGATAATTTTCCGGCAACGGTATTTGATGTTGTTATAATGGGTCGTTACGGGAAAAGAGGGCTTTTTCATAAGATAATAGAGCACGACAAAAAACATGCTGAAGCCGCTTTGAAGCAGGTTGGAATGTGGGAGCTTAGAGAGAGACTTATTAGTGAGCTTTCCGGCGGGCAACAACAAAGGGTTTTTATAGCAAGAGCCTTAGCTTCGGATCCTGAAATAATTTTTCTGGACGAGCCGATGGTTGGTGTGGATCAAAAAACAAAAGAGGATTTTTACAGACTTTTAAAAAAGTTCAATGAGGAGTTGAAGATAACGATCATTTTGATATCGCATGACCTTGGTATGCTATTAAACGAAGTTTCCAGCGTTATTTGCATTGATGGAAAGCTCGTTTGTCATGATTCGCCAACTGATTTTTTAAAGGATACGAAGTCGCATGCTATTTTTGGCGGCGGAATAAATATAATAACTCACGATCATAATCACTAGACTATGAATTTTTTAGATATATTCCAATATAGTTTTATCATAAGGGGTTTTGAGGCTGGGTTTATTGTTGCTGTGATAGCACCGCTTATCGGTATTTTTTTGGTGCTTCGCAGATACTCGCTTATTGCTGATACGCTTGCTCATGTTTCTTTAGCCGGGCTTGCGGTCGGCGCTCTTTTTGGAGTGAACCCGATATTTACCGCTCTTGGCGCAACACTTCTTTCTTCGCTTGGCATTGAACGCTTGCGAATGACAAAGAAAATATACGGAGAGTCGGCGCTTGCTATATTTTTATCCGGAAGTCTTGCGGTGGCTGTGATAATCTTAGGCATCGCTCATGGTTTCAACACCAGTCTTTTCAGTTATCTTTTTGGAAGTATCGTAACGGTAACCATGACCGATGTTTATACAATGCTGGTGCTTTCGCTTATTGTTCTTCTGGTCCTTTTTATCTTTTTCAAAGAGATAGTTTATGTAACATTTGACGAGGAGGCGGCAAAAATAAGCGGCATACCAACAAAGAGATTGAATACGGTTTTAATACTTCTTGCCGCTCTCACTGTTTCGCTTTCCATACCGATAGTTGGAGTTTTGCTTATCTCTGCCTTGATAGTTCTTCCGGCGATAACCGCCTTGCAGTTCAAAAAAAATCTTACAAAGACAATAATATATGCAGAGGTCATCTCGATATTCTCTGTTCTTTCCGGTATTGTGGTCTCTTTTTATTTGGACCTTGCAACCGGTGGTGCGATAGTTCTCTTGATGCTCATTATCTTTATGCTTTCTCTATTCTTTAAAAAGTAGCTGTAAAGAATATTTTAAAACAAAAAGATCCGCCTAGCTTTTACAAGGAGGATCTTTTTGTTCGCGGTCTTTTCCAGGTGCTTGCGTAGTGAAGTGTTGGTCTTCCTTTGGTGTTTATGCTGACAAAAGAGGATTGATGAGAATCAAAAGAGCCGACGTTCAGGTATCTTACATTGTTAAGAGTTGTCTCAATCGGCAGGTGGGTGTGGCCGGCTATGGCAAAGTGCGCCTCGTGTTCTTTTGCGGTGCTAACCATACCATACATTACTTTTTGTGATGTCTTAAGCCATTTCTTGCTTTTTCTTTTTACCGTGGATGCCATTCTTTGTTTTTCCCCATCAACGATCTTAAAGAGAGTGTAAAGCCGGCTTCCGACAACAGAGATAAATTTGAATTTTGTACTCCAAGAGTCAAACCTATCGCCATGCTCAAAATAGTATTTTGTATCTTCTATTTTGAGAGTGAGGTGGGAGTTGTGTATATTCCAATTTTTAGTTATTTCCTTTAAAGATGCATTGATATTTGCAGCTTCAATAAATCTGTCATGATTCCCAAGTATATACTCCACTTCTTTTTCTTTGAGGTGCTCTATCACTTCAAGGTCGGTCTTTTTTAGCCTGTGCATATGGTGGCTGTCAAAAAAATCCCCTAATATTATTATTTTACAGTGTTCCGGCAACGACCTGAGTACCTCAAGCAATGCCCCGGACCGATTTGGCGCTCCAAGATGGGCATCTCCGGGAAGTATTGTATGAATGTCCTCTGGCAGAGGCGGTTCTATTGATCTTAAGTATGTTGTCATTTTTTTTATGATACTAGGATAAATGTTTTTAGGCAAGAAAAAATATCTAAGCTTGACGCAAGGTGAGTTTAATTATGATGCATTATCGGCTGTAGTGTAAACGACGCGTTTTTTTAAACATTTTAGTGGTTGAAATTTGGATTGATTGATAGTAAACTGAAAACAGTAATAATTAAATTTAAAATTTATGAAAGGATATATCGTAAACATCGAAAAAGAAACTTTGGAGAATGAGTTTTTTAGAAAGGTGCTTTTCACAGCGCCAAACAGCCAGCTTGTTGTTATGAGCTTAAAGCCGGGTGAAGACATAGGGAAGGAGACACATCACTTGGATCAGTTCATAAGGATAGAGGCGGGAAAAGCGAAAGTTATTTTGGACGGAGAGGAAAGTGAGGTTAGAGAGGACTTTGCTTTCATCATTCCGGCCGGAACCGAGCATAATGTTATCAATGAATCAGAAACGGAAGATCTCAAGCTCTACTCTATTTACTCTCCGCCGGAACACAAGGATGGAGTTATCCACAAAACAAAAGCAGACGCTATGGCGGACGAGCACGATCATTATGAGGCAGAATAAATTTTAAGATAAGCTTTTTTTAAAAACCCGCCACGAAGTGGCGGGTTTTTCTATTGACTTTAAGTATCAGATTATCGTAATCTTATACTGTAGTACAGATCTTTTAAAATCAATGTAACTTTATATGGGAGTGTTGCGTGTGAATGCAAGAGTTTCGGAAAAAGCGGGTAAAACTTTAAAAAAGACGGAGAGTTTTTTTGCGGAAGTTATCCATTCAGTTATTTTGATGGCGGCATTTTTCGGCATCTACTACGAAGCAATGCCATTGTGGGTTATTGTTTCGGGTTAGGGCGGTTATGAGTTTGAAGCTTTTATGAAGAATATTTTGCATATAATAATCTACATGGAGGTTATTCATATCGTCTTTTTGTTTTTAAAGAAAGAAAGCATACTTCACATAATAAAAGCTCTATTAGTTCTTTTGTTTACAGCGGCTCTGAGGACCATTGTTATCAAGCTGGAATATCAAACAGTGGTTTTAGCGACCATAGCGGTATCCTTAACATTTTTTCTGGTAATATGTTATATGGAAAACAAGATGAAAGAAGAGAAGAAAGTTGTTGGAAATAGTTAGTTTGAAATAAATATGAAACGAGGGCTTTTGCCCTCGTTTTTTTTGAAATAAAGCTTCCCCGATAAAGAGCATGCGGGATATCACGACAACCTCCCTCCTGAGGCGGACAGGTTCAAAAATGCAAAGCTTCGCTTTGCTCGGCTTCCATTTCGCTCACTCGCTTGAAAATAAAAAAATAAGAATAGCGTATATTCCAATATGGTTGTATAATTTTTATATGTTGGAAGATATTGATCACAAAACAGACGAAGAACTTGTGGAGCTGACCCTAAAGGATCAGGATAATTTTGCGTGGCTCATAAGACGATATGAGGACAAGCTTTTAAGATATATTTTGAGAATAGCGAACATTTCAAAAGAAGAAGCGGAGGATGTCTTGCAGGAGGTTTTTATAAAGGTCTATCAAAACTTGAACGACTTTGACAGAAATTTAAAATTTTCTTCTTGGATATATCGCATTACTCATAATCAGGTAATAAGCAATTGGAGAAAAATAAAAGCCAGGCCAAAGAGCGTATATTTTGAAGTGGGAGACGCTGTTTTTAACGGACTTATTTCCGAGTTGGATATGGAGAAAAAAGGAGACGAGTATTTTTTAAGAAAGAACCTGGATAAGATATTTGATAAGCTTGATCCAAAATATAGAGAGATCCTTATCTTGAAGTTCTTGGAAGACAAAAGTTATAAAGAAATATCAGATATCTTGAAAAAACCGATCGGTACGGTGGCGACATTGATAAATAGGGCAAAAAAGTCTTTTGTCGAGGAGGTTAGAAAACAAGAACTTGAATTTAGTTAAAAATATATGAATGAAAAAGAACTGAGCCAAAAAGTGCTTGAAAAAATAAAAGAAGAAAAGATCCAACCAAAAGCAAAATGGGAGTTTTTGCTCAAAGAATCTTTGGTCTGGGTTTTGGGAACCATATCTCTAATCGTCGGCGGTCTGGCTTTTTCGGTCGTCATTCATATGTCTCTGACCAATGATTGGGATGTCTATGAATACATAAGCGAGAGTTTTCTTGGATTTTTATTTGGAACTTTGCCGTATTTCTGGCTTCTTTTCCTTGCTCTTTTTGTCTTTATAGCAGATTATAATTTTAGACATACAAAGACCGGCTATCGCCACAAACTTTATGTTATAGTGACTGGCAGTATTATCACCAGCATGCTTTTAGGAGGTATATTTTATGTTGTTGGTATGGGACGAACAATAGACAGAGCGCTTTCCGAAAATGCTCCGCAATACTATCATATAATGAATCATAGAAGAGCTCTGTGGGGACATCCGGAAAGGGGGCTCCTGTCCGGTGTTGTTGTTGAGCTTGTTGATGAAGATAACTTTAAGTTGAAAGATATGAAAAATAGCGTTTGGATGATAGATGGGGATGATGCTGTTATGATCGGCGGCATGGAGCTTATTAAAGAAGGAGAAAGATTGAGAGTGATAGGAAAGAGGTTTGACGATAACAATTTCAAAGCGATAAGAATAATGCCGTGGATACCAAGAACCGGCCCCGTAATGAAAATAAATTCGGAAATAATGCTAAAATGGGTTGCCCCGCAGCCAAGATAAATATAACTTATTCACTTAGGGGTCCAAACCCCTAAGTGAAATTTTTTTAGTATGTCTGCGTATTATGTAATGTGAACGTTTCACAATAAAGGCAATAAATAAGTTAGTTTTAACCTGTTGGGAAGACCTCTATGCTAGCTGGAGGATTCCAGCACAAATAAAAATATGAAAGATGTATCATTAAAACTTGGAGCGGTAGCAATAGCGGTTCTCGCAACAACAGGACTGGTTGCCGCAGCTTCAAGTGCGCATTTTGGCGGCGGTCATTTTGGACAAAAAAATGAAGCGGTTAAAGGTGCGGTGGACGCGGGAGATTATCAAGCTTTCAAGGCGGCTGTCGGAGATGGTAAGGCCTCAAGCGTAACAGAGGAACAATTTTCTAAAATGACAGAAGCTCACAAGCTTATGGAAGAAGGAAAACTAGAAGAAGCTAAACAGTTAATTAAAGACTCCGGTCTTAAGATGCCGTTTAGAGGCAGAGGTCACGGAATGATGAGAGGTCATTTTGACCCGGAAAAAAGAAAAGCTGTAGAAGCTGCTTTTGAGGCAAATGACTACAATGCTTGGGTGGCGGCTGTTGGCGCAGACTCAAGACAAGCTAAAGAAGTTACCCAAGAAGAGTTTCCGCAGCTTGTGAAAGCTCACGGTCTTATGGAAGAGTCTAGAAACATAAGACAAAGCATTGGTCTCGGACCGCAAGCCAAGTAAGGTAAGGTAAAACCTTTTGACCATAAAAACCGCTTAGAATAAGCGGTTTTTATGGTTACTATTGACAAAACCATACTTAGTTGTATAATAATTAGTGAAGACCTGAATACATGAACCACACCAACAGGAGGTGCATCATGGAGAAGTATTGTCGTAGACAGAATGATGGACGGAAAGTTGAAAAACTTTCAATTTTACCGGCCATTTTGGTCTGTGGAGTGCTGCTCGCGGTGGCGCTTGTGATCTTTCTTTTGCGTTAGGGAGGAATTATAAAAAGGCGTGGATAATATCCCACGCCTTTTTTCTTTGTTTCAGTGATGCAGTTTATAATGTATAATATCTTTATATAAGAAATAAGTTTTTTGATATGGGCTTTAGAGAAAAATATCTTAAAGATATGGTCTATGGCAGCATAGACGGAATAATCACTACCTTTGCGGTGGTTTCCGGAGTTGTTGGAGCATCTTTATCTTACGGTATAATAATAATTTTGGGCTTGGCCAATCTTTTGGCGGATGGTTTTTCTATGGCGACCGGAAATTATCTGAGCACAAGGTCCGAACTTGAAAAGATAAGTAAGAGAAGAAAGGAATATCATAAAGAGGTAAGAGATACTCCGGAACTTAAAACAAAAGAACTGGCGGATATTTTAAGGGAAAGGGGTTTTAAGGATGAGACGATAACAAGACTTACCCTAGAAATAACTCCGGATAAAGAAGCTTGGGAAAAGTTGATGATCAGTGAGAGTTTTGGGGAATATGAGAATATAGACCCTAAAAAAACCGCTCTTGCGACCCTCGTTGCTTTTGTTACCGCCGGATTCATTCCGCTACTGGCTTTTGTTTTAGCTTACTCGCTGGATCTTTTTAAAGAGTATGCGCCTCTGATCTCAGTTATTTCGACCGGGCTTGCGCTTTTCTTTGTCGGAACATTAAAAGCTTCCACAGTTAATAAAAAATCGTTAAGAAGCGGGCTAGAAACGCTTTTCATAGGCGGGGTTGCCGCTTTTGTTGCTTACTTGGTTGGGTTTATTCTTAAGGGATTTGCTTCTTAAGCATTTTAAAATATGAGCAGAAAAATAAAAAAGATCCTAAACAAGCTTTACTCCATAGATGATGGTCTAAAGGATTATGAGAAAGAGTTAAAAAAGTTCATTGGCAAGCTGGTAGATGTTTATCCTCCGACTAAATTTGATGATGATGATTTTTTACGTACTTTACACAAAGAGGTGGTGGATAAAGAATATGACTTTGAAAAAATAGTCAAAAAGATAGATGTAACGGACGCAAGACCGGTTAGCGGATTTAGAATGGTTCAGTCTTCTTATCGTATTCTTGGAGGAATAATGCTTGCGGTTATCTTGATGACTGCCGTGACCTATTATTTTTTCGATGGGTCTATTTCTGCGCCTGTTAACGGGAGCTTTTCTTCACTTAGCGTATCTGATGCAAAGAGCGAGGCTTTTGGTTCTTTTGAAAATATTTTTATAGAAAAAAATGATAACTACACACAGGATAAATTTGTTTTTAAGGAAAAAGAGCTTGTTTTTGAGCTTGAGAATATGCCTGTATTAAAAAGAGTCTTTTATGCAAAAGGTCAGTTCAATGCAGAAAGCATATTTAAAGATTTTAGTAATTTTGATCCTCTTGACCCAACTCTGTTTAGAGATGAAAAGCTTGATACGATATTTTTCAGCGAGAATAGGGGCTATGGATATTCTGTTCTTATAGATATGAAAAATGGAAGTGTGAACATAGCAAAGAACAAGGAAAAGTGGTCGGGCGATTCTGTTTGCGGTGATGGAGCTTGTGCAAGCGTGGATAATAAAAGAGTTTTGGATGTAGCGAACTCCTTTGTGAAGGCATACGATATAGATCTTGCTTCTTATAGTGATGGGGTTGTTGTGAAAAGGTGGAGAAGCACGCTTGGTGGCAAGCCGGAAAATAACAGTTCTTCTGAGTTTGATACTGCCTCGGTGCTCTATCCTTTAAACATAAACGGGAAAAAGGTTTACGACAATACCGGACATGAATTTGGTATTATCGTGGATGTTGATCTTGGTTCTCAAAGGGTGAGCGGAGTTCATAACTTATATGCAAATAGTTATGAAAGTTCAATTTACGATTTTGTGAGCGATAAAGATGCGATATTAAAATACGCAGAACGCGGCGGTTTGGGACATATTTTTTCAGGCGGTTCTGGCGCAGTTGAGATGGGTGCTCCGGAAAATGTCTATATCAGGATGATGAGCACCGGAAAAAACTCAGATCATGAGTTTTTGATCCCGGCGCTTTCATTTCCGGTATTGAACAAAGAGGTGACAGACCAAGATCTTTCAGGCGCTCGTATTTTGGTACCGCTTGTAAAGGATGTTTTTGAAAGGACGCGTTAGAAAGAGTTGTAAAGTTATCCACAAAGTGGGTTTGCTAATATCTTTTATAGTGATATAATTTAAGTATATAAATAAGAGTTAAGCACAAGAAGTACAAAACGCAAAATAATAATGTTTTGTCATAAGGTGTCCACTCTATAGATCATTAAAAAAGAACTTTGAATTGCGAAATTTGCTATTTTTTCTAAGATGTCAGGTTTCGCGATTCAAAGCGAATAACAGTATTAACAAAAGGCGTTCCTATGGAGCGCCTTTTACCCTTTTAAAAGGCAAATTTAACTCTTTTGAGTAGTTGTTTTTGTCCTTGAAAAATGCTATAAATCTTGTATGAATAAAAGAAAAATATTAATGGTAACAGCGGTCGTTCTTTGTTTGGCAGCTTGGATATATTATTTCAACTTTGTTTTTAAGCCTGACTTCACAGAGGTAAAGAGGGGGGATATGATGGAAAAGTTGAATGTGATGGGAAAAGTTATAACTTCAGATAGTGTTGATGTTGAATTTCAGGAAAATGGCAGAGTGGATAAGATAAACATTGCCCTTGGGGACAGTGTGAAGCGCGGAGATATTTTGGCAAGTCTGGATTCCAAAGAGCTTGATGCTGAGCTAAAAAAAGCCCAAGCTCAGATATATGTGGCAAAAGCGCAACTTTCACAATTGCTTGCCGGAACAAGAAGTGAAGAGTTGAGTCTTTTTGAAACTCAGGTTGAATCTGCCAGAGTGGATCTGGAAAATGCTCAAAAAAACTTTGAGAATGTGAAGATCAAAGCCGATAATGATATAGACAACTCCTACCAGACAGCAAGAAATGTTTCCGATCAAGTGCTTTTAAGCACGGAAAAGGCAATGCAACTTTTAAACTCTATCTATCAGCCGAGCAATCAATTTCAAACATTCTTTTTTATACCCGATTTTAGCAAGAAGTCAGATGCCGAGTGGCAGATAATATTTACAAAAGATGCCTTTAAAAAAATAAAGGCCGATTACGAATCTCTAAAAGATGATCCTTCAAACAAGAACACAGATACTGTGCTTTCTGATTTTAAAGTTAACCTTGAGCTTATAAGAGTGGCTTTAAACAAAACATCCGAAGCCTTGGAGTCTGCTTCAGCGGTTTCCGGCGATGCGACGATCGAGGAGTTTAAGAATTCAATAATAAATACTAGGGAGGATATCAACTCTATTCAGACGGAAATTTTAAATAAAGAAAGATCCATAAAGGAGCAAGAGGTGGTAAACCAAACGAGTATAACTGCAGCAGACAGCTTGGTTAGTTCAAAAAGAGCCGCGCTTGCGGAAAAAGAGGAGCAGCTTGCCCTAAAAAAAGCAAAACCCAGAGATGTTGAGGTGGCTGTCTATGATGCTCAGATAAAAGATGCAGAAGCTTTAAAGTATTTGGTGGAAGAAAAACTAAAAAATACTAAGGTATTTGCTCCTATATCCGGAGTGGTAAAAAATATAAATACAAAACAAGGTCAGCTTGTCGAGTCGGGAAGTCCCGTGATGTCAATAAGCGGATCGTCCGATTTCCAAATAGAGACGGAGGTCTTAAAAAGTGATTCTGATAAATTAAGGGTTGGTGATGAGGTTGACATTGATGTTAATCTATCTGATGCTACGATAAAGGAGATAAAAGGCAGTATTATCAGTATAGACACAAGCAAGGAAATATCAAAGAATGATGATGTGTATTATAAAGTTTTTATTGTGAGCTCGGAGAACGATGTTAATTTAAAGCCGGATATGAGGGTAGAACTTGTTGTGAATGCTGTAATAAAAAGAAATGTTTTGATCGTGCCTGAAAATGCTATCACTGAAAAAAACGGGGTTTTTAGCGTTATTTTACTTGAGGATGACTCAAACAGATCCGTTGATATAGAGGTCGGTTTAAGGTCCAATGGTATGGTCGAGGTGTTGGCCGGGCTTTACGAGGGCGATCGAGTTATCGTAAGATAACTAGCTTAGATTTTAGTTTTCTCCAATATATTTTTATAAGCGCAAGACCAAACGCAGAACCAAGGATATTTGCTCGGATATCTGTTAGAACATCATTGTCTATTATCTGGTCTTTGTCGAAGAACATATAGCTCTTGAACAAAAGGTCTGTTAGATATTGGTAGACCTCAAAAAGCATTCCGCCAAGAAGCAGTATAATGAATAAGACAATGAAGCTTAAGTTCATTCTTAACGAAGATCCCTTTTTTAAAAAATCTACCATAATTATTCTATATAGAATAAAAACTATAAAGGAGAGGCAGGTGAAAGTTAGAAAATGTACGAATTGATCATACTCAAATGGGGCGTCAAAAAGAAAAGCCGTACCCAGTCCGTTTATATATAAAATTAAAGATGTTAGCGCTTTTAAACCATATTTTAGATCTTCAGTGTAACTTTCATAGACTATTTTCAATTTGAATAAAAGTAGCGGTGCGGTCAAAAGTATCGGGTCTACCAAAATGTAAATAAATGATCCGACCACATCGTTCTTTATGAAATATGAATAAAGAACACCGATAGAAATACTGAACAAGAAAGCATTCAGGTAAAAAATGTTTATAAATAGTTTTTTTGTATTGCTAAGCATAAAAATTAGTTATATACTTGTATTATATAACTAATTTAAAAAATAAACACTATGAATCATTTCATACAAAAAAGTATTTTGTTCGGAGTCGGGGTTTACTCTAAAGCTCAGAAGGAGCTGGAAAGGTCAATAAAGGGTCTTATTAAGAAAAACAAGATAAGCAGAAAAGAGGGTGAGGCGGTTTTGGAAAGTTTTGTAAAAAGCTCCAAGTCAGCTCAGGCAAAAATGGAGAAAGAAGTCAAAAGAAATGTCACAAGCTTTGCAAAAAGAGTCACTTTAGCAAAACAAAAAGATCTTGTCGCTTTGGAAAAAAAACTAAAAGTTCTTGAGGGAAAGCTTTCTTCAAAAACATCCGGAAAAAAGAAGGCTGTAAAAAAAGCAAAAAAGAAGCTTGTAAAAAAAGTAAAAAAGACGAAGTAGAGACAATAAAGGTTCCCCGATGCAAGTATGCGGGGTATTGCGCCGACCTTCCTCCAGAGGCGGACAGGCGCTACGCTCGCTCAATTTCGGGAGAAGCTTTAGAGGTATTGAATCTGTAGTTTCTGCGCTCTTTCGGAAATGTAAACCTTCGCTTTGCTCGGCTTCTATTTCACTCACTCGCTTGAAAATAAAAAACAAAAAAGCTCATTTTTAGGGGCTTTTTTTGTCTTTTTGTCTTCTGATTGATTTTTCTCTAAAATGAGTGGTATAATTCTAAAACATTCTATAAAAATTAAAACAATATAAACAATATGGAAAATGAAGAAAATAACACAATTAATTCCGGACAAGGAAGTCCTTGGGCGGTTCCCGGAGCGATACTAATATCCGGAATCTTGATAGCGGGAGCGGTGATCTACGGAGGCGATTCAAAAAATAACAATGCTATGGAAAATAATGGACAAGGAAATGTTGCGGTTAAGCAGCAGGAAGCAATCACTTTAAGTGAAAAGGATCTTAAAAAAGTTGCGAACTTTCAAGAATGTTTGAACTCCGGAAAGTATGCGGCGCGCGTCTCGGAAAACTTGGCAGACGGAACGGCTTCAGGCGGACAAGGCACTCCTTGGAGCATTGTTGTTGTGGAGGGCGGAGCAAAATATCCAATAAACGGAGCTTTGCCTTACGCGCAAGTAAAAGCTGTTTTGGATAAGGCTTTAACGGAAGCAAAAGATGGAAGCACAAAAGGACAAAGTAACGGAGCACTTGACTCTGTGGCAAAAGTGACAAAAGATGATCATGTTCTTGGTAATATAAATGCTCCGGTCAAAATAATCGAGTTCTCAGATCCGGAATGTCCTTTTTGTAAAAGATTCCATATAACAATGGAGGAGATCATAAGCAATTACGGAAAAGGTGGTCAAGTTGCCTGGGTTTATAGACATTTTCCACTGGATTCACTTCATCCAAAGGCTAGAAAAGAAGCCGAGGCTCTTGAATGCGCTGGTGAGCAAGGAAAATTCTGGGAGTACACAAGCAAGATATACGAAGTAACTCCGTCAAATAACAGGTTAGATCCAAACCAACTATACAAAATAGCCATTGATCTCGGCTTAAATTAGAAGTAGCTATAATGATTTCTTTATGAAGATCATCTCAATCTTAAGGGAAGCGATCAAGGAGGTTTTCTCAAAAAAAAGATATATTTTGTTGGCTTTGTCTGTGTTTTTTGTGGTGTTGTTTCTAGCTTTTTGGTTGCCAAATCTAGCGCTTTTATCATCTTTTTTCCTCTCTAAAAATATTGGCTTTTTTGAAAAGCTCTCATTCTCTTTTTCTGTATTCAATTTATTTGATAATGGAAAGCTGGAGTTATCAAGCTTAATGCTTTTTTTGGAGTCTTTGTTGTTTGGTCTGAACGTCGCTCTCTTTTCTTTTTACTATAAAAAAAGAAAAAAATATGTTGGTGGAACAGCAAGTATTGGCGGTATGATGGCCGGACTTTTAGGAATAGGTTGCGCCTCTTGCGGTTCTGTCTTATTGTCTCTTTTTGGTTTTTCCGGAGCCGTCCTGTTCTTACCCTTTAAGGGAGAGGAGTTTAATGTCTTATCTATAGTTTTGCTGTTGATATCTTCGTATGTCCTTATGAAGCGTATATCGGAAAAATCCTGTAAAATTCAGTAAAAAACACTAAAAACAAAGAACGCCGGACCAAGTCAGGCGTTCTTTGTTTTTAGTGTTTTTTTATTGTATAATAGAGCTAAAGACACAGCACAGCGTTTGTTTTGAATTGCTATTTTAAATTTTCAAAAATAGCACAGTCTTTTGACCATTATAAAAATGAAGATCTTAATGTTTGGGTGGGAGCTTCCCCCTCAAAATAGCGGCGGTCTTGGGGTCGCTTGCTTTAATATTGCGAAAGCGTTGGGTGAGAAAAATGCCGAAGTTATTTTTGTTTTGCCAAAGAAGGGAAATGTTTATCAAGATGGATTTAAAGTGCTCTTTGCCAATGTTAGAGTGAAAGTAAGACAAGTGGATTCCATCTTGTCTTCTTATTTAACTCCCCAAAAATATTCCAACATATTGAGCGAGGTGGAAATAAAAGATTTTTACGGAAATACTCTTTTTGAAGAGGTTTTAAGATATGGAAAAGAAGCCAGAAAGATAGCGAAGAATGAGGAGTTCGATGTGATACACGCTCATGATTGGCTTTCTTTTGTTGCTGGTGTAACTGCAAAGGATGCGTCAAGAAAGCCTTTAGTGGTCCATATTCACGCAACTGAGTTTGATAGGACTGGTGGCAGAGGAGTAAATCAAATGGTCTACGATATTGAAAAATGGGGAATGGAAAAAGCGGACAAGGTTATAGCCGTGTCACAACTTACCAAAAATACCATAATGGATCATTACGGCATACCGGATGAAAAAATAGAGGTTGTGTATAATGCTCATGTAGAGGAAGATGCAAGAAGATATGAAAACACTTTAAGAGATATATTGAAAAGGCCTATCGTCGCTTTTGCTGGAAGAATAACCATACAAAAGGGTCCGGACTATTTTGTGGAAGCGGCAAAAAAATGTCTTGAGTATAACCCTGATATAATGTTTGTGATGGCGGGAGCGGGGGATATGAAAGATCAAATGATAGAAAAGGCCACCCTGTTGGGTATAGCAGATAATTTTTTATTCGAAGATTTTTTAAGAGGTGGTGATCTTGAAAAATTGTATCAGGCCGCCGATCTTTTTGTTATGCCATCGGTCTCCGAACCTTTTGGCTTGATGGCTCTTGAAGCAATACAAAACGGTACGCCGGTTCTGATATCAAAGCAAATGGGCGCAGGAGAAATGCTGACACACTGCTTGAAAGTTGATTTTTGGGATGTTGATGAAATGGCTTCAAAGATACTATCAGTTATTGAACATAAGGAGCTTAAGGAGTGTCTTATTGAAAATGGCACAAAAAATCTTTCCAGGTTTAGTTGGAAAAATTCTGCCAAAAAATGCATCGACATATATAGAAATGTTATAAATTCAATAAAGAAAAATGCCTAATATCTGTTTTTATTTTCAAGTACATCAGCCAAGAAGGGTAAAGAAATATCCTATTTTTAATATTGGCAAAGACCACGATTATTTCAATGATAATTCTGAAAGTAAGCTAAACAACGAAAAGATATTTAAAAAGGTTTCCGAAAAGTGCTACTTGCCGGCAAACAAAGTAATGCTTGACCTTCTGAAGAAGCACCCAGACTTTAAGATAAGTTACTCTCTTTCCGGTATATTTTTGGAGCAAGCGGAAGAATATGCGCCGGAGGTATTGGAATCTTTTTATAAGCTTGTCGAGACCGGGCAAGTGGAGCTTTTGTCTGAGACCTATTATCACTCGCTCGCTTCTTTATATTTGCCGGATGAGTTCAAAAGTCAGGTCCAGTTGCATAAAAATATAATAAAAAGACTTTTTGGTGTGGAGCCAGAGGTTTTTAGAAATACCGAATTGATATATAATAATGATATAGCCAAGATGGCCGAAGAAATGGGTTTTTCCGGAATATTGACCGAAGGTGTGGATGATATTCTGAGTTGGCGAAGCCCAAACTTTCTTTACAAGCCAAAAGGAGCCGAAAAGATAAAATTGCTTTTGAAAAACTACAAGTTATCGGATGATATAGCCTTCAGGTTCTCTTCAAGGGATTGGAAAGAGTGGCCGTTGACGGCTGATAAGTTCGCAAGTTGGGTGTCGGAACATAACGGAAACGGAGAGATAATAAATCTTTTTATGGATTACGAGACTTTTGGCGAGCACCAATGGGAAGATACCGGAATATTCCATTTCTTGTATGATCTTCCGGATAAGATATTTAGGAATAAAGACAACGGTTTTAAGACGCCGTCGGAAGTTATAAAGACCCACAAAGCCCATGATGAGATAGACATAAAGAGGCATATTTCCTGGGCGGATGTCGAGAGAGATCTGAGCGCTTGGCGTTCAAACTCAATGCAACACTCTGCACTTGATGGAGTTTATTCGATAGCCGAAGCGGTATTCAAAACAAAGAACGATGACCTGATATCTGACTGGAGAAAACTGCAAACCTCGGACCACTTTTACTATATGTGCACAAAATGGTTTTCCGATGGCGATGTTCACAAATATTTCAACCCGTACGACTCGCCGTATGATGCTTTTATCTCCTATATGAATGCTCTTCAAGATCTGAAAACCCGCATACACGAAGCTTGAAAATTTAAACAATAATACATCATCTGCTTTGTTGCGGCGGCGCTCCTTGCGTCGATGTATCGATAAGTACAGCTCCGCTTCTTCGCTTGCCGCGCCGCGCAGCTGATGCATTCTTGCTTAAATTTTTGCATGGCTTGTTATAAATAATATTATAAATAAATAATTATAATGGAAAACTCACAAAAACCGGATTTTATGTTTGAAGTTTCTTGGGAAACGATCAATAAAGTTGGCGGTATAAATACAGTCATAGTCTCAAAAGCGCGAGAAATGGTAAAACGGTATGGAGCAAATTATTTTTTGCTCGGGCCATACTTCAAAGAAAAAACAATAGGACAATTTGAAGAGTTGGCTCCGCCGGAATATTTTGCCAGTATTTTTGAAAAACTCAAAGACAAAGGAATTCATGCTTATTTTGGAAAATGGCTTATAGAGGGTGAGCCGTTTGCCATTTTATTTGACTTTGACTCTCTAAAGCCTTATACCGATTCAATAAAAAAAGAACTCTGGGATATTTACCAGGTTGATTCTTTAGGAGCGAGTCTGGATTTTAACGACCCGGTTGTTTGGGGCTTTTCGGTTGGAAAGTTCATCGAAGAGCTTAGCTTGTCTATGCCGGAAAAAAAGATCATAGCTCATTTTCACGAATGGCTTTCCGGTTCGGCTCTTTTGTATCTTAAAACAAAGAATGTAAACGCAGCTACGGTATTTACAACTCATGCGACTGTGCTTGGTCGGAGCTTGGCAAGCAGGAACTTTGATCTTTATTCAAATCTTGAGACAATAGACGCGGACAAAGAAGCAAGAATAAGTTTTGTGCAACACAAGCATATGGTGGAAAAAAGAGCAGCTCAAAATGCAGATGCTTTTACAACTGTAAGCCAAATAACAGCAATGGAGGCAGAGCATTTCTTGGGCAGAAAGCCGGATGTTATATTGCCAAATGGTCTTGATATAGAGAAATTTCCGACCATAGAGGAGATAACCGTAAAACACAGTATCCAAAGGGATAGAATAAGAAAGTTTTTGATATATTATTTTTTTCCTCATTATTCTTTTAACTTAAGTCAGAGCTTGATCTATTTCATCGTTGCCAGGAATGAATTTCACAATAAGGGTGTTGATGTTTATATTAAGGCGCTTGCCAAGTTGAACGATAAAATGAAAAAAGAGAATGCTAAGAAAACCGTAATAAGTTTCTTGTGGGTGCCTATGGCGACAAAAGGAATAAATGAAAGATTGATAAGGTTTAGGGAGGTTTTTCATGATATAGAAAATGCATTTGAAGAGGTGAAGGACGAAGTAGAAGATGCAATATTTTATTCACTCATATCTCAAAAGGGGATGCAGGTTGAGGATCTTTTTGACTCTTCATTTTTGAGAAATATCAATAATCAGATAAATACTTTGAAAAGCAGATCAGATGACCTTCCTTTGTTGTGCACGCACGAACTTGTAGACCAGAACAATGAAATATTAAAGGCTCTAAGAGATAACGGACTCACCAACAAAGAAGAGGATAAGGTTAAGGTTATACTTTATCCTATATATCTTACCGGAGCGGATGGTCTTTTGGACCTTGATTACTACGAAAGTATTCAAGGATCTCATCTTGGAGTCTTCCCATCTTTTTATGAGCCTTGGGGATATACTCCTCTTGAAAGCGCAGCTTTGGGCGTTTCTTCTTTAACCACCGATCTTTCCGGCTTTGGAAGATATTTTAAAGATGAATCTGCAGGCAAGGATTATCCCGGAGCCTTCATAGTAGACAGGTTCCAAAAAAATGATGATGAGGTTATCAACGAATTGGTTGATGTGATGCATAGATATGCCGGATTTTCTCACAGAGAAAGAGTACAGAATAAGATATCCGCTTATAATCTTGCAGCAAAGGCGGACTGGAGTATATTTATTCAAAACTATTTTGAAGCGCATCAATTGGCAATGCAGAAAAAATTTCAATAAAGTTTATTTACATCTATGATAGTTTCTCATAAATTTTCAAGTAAAAAAGTAGAAAAAAAGATAGATGAAAATCCGGGTCTTTTACTGACCAACAAATCGGGTGGATTTTTTGATTGGCGCGCTGTTCCTGACTCAAGATATGGAGGACTTTATCATAAAACAAAGAACACTCTTTTTAAATCTCTAGATTCTATTGACCTGAAAGAAAGATCAGAGATAAAAAGGATAGAAAATAATTTTTGGAACTTTGAAATAGAAAGAGAGAGTGGTTTAAAAGAATATTTTTTTACACCTTACGGTTTTGATGCTCTGGTCTATGAGGCAAACAAGAATATTACGGTCGATCTGGTTTTGGACGCTAAAGCAATGTTTGACAACGATGAATGGGGAAGAAATTATGAGGTCTCAGAAAAGAACGGGAAGGTCGTGATAGAATATTCCAAAACAAAAGATGGTATAAAAAAATACAGTTTTTTTATGGTGATAGTCGGAAAAGATCTTAAATTCAAGATGAAAAAAGATTGGAGATTGAGGGATTACAAGTATGATTTTACAAGAAAGGATTCGCCTTTCGGAAGATATGTTTTTTATGCAATGGAGATATCCGGATCAGGCTTTGTATTTTCAACTTCACAAAGCAAAGAGAAGGCGCTTGAGGATGCGGAAAATATATTAAACAACTTAGAAAAACTTAAGGGGCATCATAAAAATAACATTGATCATTTTTACTCAAATTACAATGTCGGAATATCAGATGAAGAAATAAATATAGCATATCTTGCATCCAAGTTCTCGCTTTCAAATATGCTTGTTTATGACTGCGATGGAAAGCTTGAGGGGATGTACGCCGGGCTTCCTTGGTTCTCACAATTTTGGGCGAGAGACTCTCTGATATCATTAATATCACTGCCTCCAAAGTTAAAAAGAGCTCTGTTTCTAATGTATTTAAATGAGTTGGATCAAACAAGAGAGATAGCTCCTTGCAGTATCGGGTGTATAGAAAGTTCCGGTTCGCATGGTTTATTCTTCAAAAGAGCGGAAGATATGATAGCAGAAGACCTGCTTTCTCAGGAAGAGATATTTTTGGTCAAAGAGCTTTTAGTAAGGGATATAGAAAAATTGCTGAGAGAGAAGACAAAAGATGGCTTTGCAGTGAACGGACCAAAAGAGACCTGGATGGATACAGACTATGCCGGTGACACTAGAGATGGCATAAGAATAGAAATGCAGGCGCTAAGACTTAGGATGTATAACCTTGCGGCAAAACTGACAGGTGAAAGAAAATATTTTGAACTTGAACACGAACTTTCAAAGAAAGTAAGAGAATATTTTTGGAATGATGAGGTATTGAAGGATGGGATCTATGATAAAGAGATCAGACCGAATATATTTATAGCCTTTTATGTGTACCCGGAACTCATATTTAAACACGAATGGTCAAAGGCCTTTTCTTCGGCGCTTGAAGATCTTTTTCTTGATTGGGGCGGAATATCGACCATTTCTAAAAGAAGCCCGCTTTTTTGCAAAAAGCACAGAGGATGTTTCGATGTTGACCAAAGCTATCATCACGGAGACTCTTGGTACTTTTTAAACAATCTATCCACCATAGCTCTAAGAAGGGTTGATCGCAGAAAATTTGAGAAGAATATAGACGAGATATTGAACGCAAGTACTCGTGAGATATTGTGGCATGGTGTGCTTGGTCATCACGCCGAGCTCTCTTCTGCAGAAAAATTCAGCTCTTTCGGTTGTAGGGCTCAGTCCTGGTCTCTTGCTATGTATGTGGAAGCGATAGACGACATCTTGAAAAATATGAAGTAAATTTATAATTTTCTAAAAACAAAAACTGCCGCGTAAGCGGCAGTTTTTGTTTTTAGCATCTTTCTTGAAGTATTGCGTAAGTTGTTTTTTCTGAGCCTCCTCTCAAGTACTTTACCTTAACTTTGTCTCCAACTGAGCTTTTTTGAACGAGTTCATCAAGTCCGGAAGCCTCTTCTACTTTCATGTCGTTAAACTCTAATATTATATCTCCTTCTTTTATCCCGGCTTTATCAGCTGATGATCCGGGAACTATTGCATAGTCATTTGGCAAATGTTCTTTGATTATGAATGCCCCATAGTTTATTGGAAGTCCGAATTTTTCTTTCATTTCCTCGTTTATCATTATATACCTTACACCAAAAGAGGGCTGGACTATCTTTCCGAATTTTCTCAGGTCTTCAATATCTTTTTCCGCATTTGATATGGGGATAGCGAAATTTATGTTTTGGGCGCCATTTACAACGACAGCATTTATACCGATGATCTTGCCGGAACTATCTATCATCGGCCCGCCGGAGTTACCGGGATTTATGGCGGCATCTGTCTGGATGAGTCCGCGCAGGTTTTGGGATCCGGATCCGGAAACGTCGTCGGTCGAGATGACTCGCAAGAGTCCGGATATTATTCCTCTTGAGACTGAGTTGTGAAATTGCGATAAAGCATTTCCTATTGTTATGACCATTTGGCCAAGTTTCAGGTCATTAGAATTTCCAAGCTCCAAAAAAGGCATATCAGTGGCATCTATTTGGAGTATAGCAAGGTCGTTTATCGGGTCTCTTGCTATCACCTCGGCGGGATATTTAACTCCTTGGTATGTTTCCACCATATAGTTTGCATCTTTTTCAGAAACAACGTGCCTGTTTGTGAGGATGATGCCATTTGGTGTAACAAAAAAACCGGAACCGCCGCCAACCACAACCCCGATCTTCTCTTTATTGGCTCTTCCTATCAGTTTATTTATTCCCGTTTTTTTAGGCTTCTCCTCGGAGATTATTATTATGTTTACAACAGCGGGACAGAGTTCTCGACCAGGTCTATCACAGACTTTTCATCTTTTGTGTGCTTCATTTTTTTAAGAAAATATTGATTATCTAAACCATTTTAACATATAGATAGCTTGATAACAAAGGGGAAGGCTCAAGCCTTTCATCAGATATTGAAAAAAAAATCAAAAGAGTGTAGAATAGGTAAAGTCTGTGTAAGGAAGTAAAAAGAGCCGGGGTGGCGGAATTGGCAGACGCGGCAGCCTTAGAAGCTGTTATGGGCAACCATGTGGAGGTTCAAGTCCTCTCCCCGGCACCAAAAACAAAACACACATTTAATGTGTGTTTTGTTTTTAATTTTTCTGATTTGGTTGAATTTTTTAAAAAACCATTGTATAGTATTGCAAGTTAAGATTTTGGACATTGAGAATTGAATTATAGACCTGAGAGAGGAGAAAAGCTGATGAATATTGGAGTTTACGAAAGAAGTTGGTATAAAGATTCATTTTGGTCTAAGTTTACACTGCTTTTAGACTCGCATAAAAATGTTGCTCATTTGACCAGCTCAGATGATACTATGGAAAGATCAGACGGTTACTCTTCACTTTCGAGTACTTACTACTCAATAGCGGGAACGGCTTTCAGCTACATCAGGTATTTTTACAAGCCGGTCTGGCTTTTACCGGTCTTTCCGTTAAGGGTTGTCTTGTGGGGTCTTTTGGGAGCTTTTTGCTATTGGAGGATGTTGCCCCTTTCTGACAAGGCTTTGGCTTGCGCTGGCGGCTATCGCAATTTTTCTGCGGATAAGTGTGATGTTAGACAGAGTGTTTTGCGGAAGCGAGGGAGGTTTGAGGATGCAGCCATTTGTTGCTTGAATGGTCAAGGAAAGCCTGATGTTTCACCCCATACAAGAGCACTTTTAGACCTGGGCCTCGCTGATGCTCATATTCATCTTGGAAATAATAATGAGTATGCCGAAAGAAATGTCAAAAGAGCCGTTGAGCTTGTGGAAGAGGTCAAGCAGTATGATAAAAAACAAGCGATCCGCATTTATAAAAAAGCGGCTGAGCTTGGTGAAAAGATAAAATTGAGCGTTCCGGCTCCGGAAACTCTTCGCAGGCAAGCGAAAGAACTCGCCAAAGAGGTTGGCGCCAAAGATCAGCTCCTGAAGATGGGAGCAAACTAAGTAAGAAGTAGCCCCGTTGCGCGTATGCGCAACGGGGCTTTATTTATGTTCTTATTTTTAAATTAAGTAAAATAAGATTCAAAATTGAGTGTAGGTCGCAGCTAAAAAGGAAGAGTGAGGTTAAGTCGTACCTATAGCTACGGCGAAATTGAGCGATGAGTTTTTAGCAAGAGATACGCCAATTTTGGATTCTTATTCCAAGGGATTTTTTTGAATAGGGTATAAATCCGGTGATTTGTATGTAGACCAGAAAGTTCTTTTTGTTGTGATCTCACCTTCTTTATCGTAGATCTCTCTTGTTAGTTTTGTTTTGAGTGAGCCATCCGGTTTTGAATCGTATATTTCCGGGCCTATCAATTTTACAGAGCGGCCGTCCGATGTTCCGTAAAAGTCAAAATAAAGTTTATTTCCTTTGACATAAGATTGGATCAAGACATGTCCTTTTGTGTCATTCATAAATCTTAGGTCGGGATGCGGTCCGTAAATGGCAGCATCAAAGCCTTGGGGGTTGTAGTAGTGAACAGGGTAGCTGTGCGGAAATCTTTCGGTTATTTTGAGGCCGGCATACATTGCTGCTCGGAAAGTGGTAGTGGAAACCTGGCAAAGTCCGCCGCCGTATTCGGGGAATGTGGCGCCATTTTTTATGACATAAGTTGCTTGGTAGCCTTCTTTCGGCCCCACCTCACCCAAATTTTCCACAAAAGAGAATTCCTCACCTGGTTTTATAAGAACGCCGTTCATCTTTAGCGCTCCCAGTTTTATATTGTGCACCCTTGCTGCAGGTGAGCCGGAAAAGTCTGATGCACCCGAGCCTATTTTTTCTCTTATTCCAAGATTTTCTATGGTGTCTGTTCTTATATCTGCCAGAATCTTTTTTGTGACAAGCTGTATGTCTTTTTTACCTTTTAGTATCTTGTCTTCTATTTCTATTGCGCTTTTTTCAACATCTAGTTCTATTCCATTTTTTGAAATGGCAAATTCGGTGACCTTATTGTCTTTTATTGTTAATACGGCATTTTGCGGATCTCTGTTTATAGATGGCGATATTTGTATGAGAAAATCTTTTATTTTTTTCTCGTTAAGAGTTATCTTTGCTGGGCTGTTCTTTATTGGTTCTATCCATTCTTTCATCTGGGAGTCATCTATGTCCCAGCTCTGAGAATCATCCTCCGATATCGTGTAGGGAGAGTTTTTCACTATCATGGTAACTTTAGCTAAAAGCGGCATAAGGTCTTTTTCCATTATTTTTGGATCATCAGTCTTAAAGCTTACTTCTATCGGTTTATTTGAAAATGTAGAAACATTATTTAATATGTCTTTTTTTAGTTTCTCTCTATCTACCACCTTTCCCGGCACTTCTTTTGTTATGTAAGGATCATTTTTGTCATATGAGAACTTTGCATTCTCTGCCGGAGAGTCCAGTTTTGAAATGTTTTTTGTCATAAATCCATCTAAGAGTTCTTCGTTGATATCCGCTTTTGCGGTAAAAGAGTATCCTTTTGCGATAGATCTTACTTGGGTGTTTATCCCGGAAAATATATTTTTTTCTCTTCCAATGGAAAAGGCTGAATTTATGGTGTCATTTATATTTATATTTATACCAAGATCTTTTGGCGCCTCTTTCCATTCCATCCCATTCGATCTTAAGATAACATATTTTTGTTCTTTTGATCTTGATATTAAAAAGTCTCGAAGTTCGCCGGCATTCAGCCCGCCTATCTTTTCATTTCCAATGTTTACACCATAGATAACTTTCTTTGAACTTGTTATCTCAAGTCCAAGCACTAAAACAAGCAGTATTATTGCAGTTGAAATGACGGCTATTTCCAATGTTTTTATCATTTTATTTTCCATAGAATAATTATATCACAAGTTAAACGAAAAACCGCCCCCGACCTTTTGGTCAGGGGGCGGTTTTTCGTGAGATGCGTTGAAAGGTATTGTTACTCAAGTGTAACTGATATTTTCTTTGTCTTTATCTTTTCTGATTTTGGAAGTCTGATGGTGAGTATTCCGTTCTTTAGTCCCGCTTTTATCTGGTCCGCTTCAACTTCGGTAGGGAGGATAACCGACCTTGAGAAGGGGCCCCAGTAGCATTCTTGGTAGTAGTAGTCCTCTGCGCTCACTTCTTCATCTTTTTCTCTTAAGCCTTTTATAGTGAGCATATCGTTTGTTATAGTTATGTCGATGTTGTCAGGACTTACGCCGGCAAGGGTGGATTTTATGACTATCTCTCTTTCGGTCTGATAAACATCTAAAACAAGTTGACCTTCTGACTCTACCATTTTGTTCCTTGTCTCTTTTCTTTCAAGAGATGCTCTTACTTCTGGTCTTGTTGGCGCAGTATCTTGCTGTATGAATGATTCTCTTTGTGTCGGTTGTTGCGCTGGAGTCTGAGCTTGCTGTGTTTGCGGTCTTTGGGCTGCAGAGAAGTTGTGTTGTGCTGTTTGCGGTTGAGAATTGAAAGATGGCTGGGTCTCAGCCCGGCTTTCATCAAAGCTTTTTGTGCCTGTTATTTTTTCGAAAAAAGATTTTTTTGTATCCATAGTGGTCAATTTTAGTTATTTATTTTTTGTAAATTATAATGTATTTTCTTGATACTTACAAACATATACGACACATAAGCATACATAAGAACAAGAAGTCCTGTTAGATACAAGAAAGCAAGATCAGACTCTTCGATAAGCAGGACGAATAGATTGAACAGCGCATGAAGAGAAGTCGCAAGTATCAGTCCTATTATTATATAGATAGCATGATTTTTTTTATGTATTAAAGAAAGAGCAAAGAAATATCCAACAATGGCTGATGCTAGAGCATGCAGGAATGTGGCTGTAAAGAATCTGAAGTATAGTATTCCAAAAACACTGCCAGGGTCTGAGGATATTATGTATCCTATGTTTTCTGCCGCTGCAAATCCCAGAGCTCCTATTATTAAGTATATCATCGGATCTACCGGCGCGTCAAAGTTTGAATCTTTTAGCATTCTAGCTTTCACGATGGCATATTTTATGAATTCCTCTATAAATGCAAGACCCAAAAGCACAACAAAAGAAACAGGGCTTAAAAGCTGAAAATTAACAGCCCCGAGAAAGTCGGGAACAAGAGCATTGCAGTCCTGACATTCTATGCCGGCAGCGTAAAGCCCCTTTAAAAAGAGTATCTCAAAAAAAAGCGCCCACAAGGTAGCTATTGCACCAAGTAAAAATACCTGTACTATTATTCTGCGCGGTTCTTTGTCAGAATCTTTTCTAAGGTAGTAAAAAAGCCAAATAAGACTCGGTATGGTTCCGAGTATTACCAGCGACAGAAAATAGTGTACTGATTCGAGTGATATGGAATCAAACATTGATTAAGATTGTTTTTAGCTTGAGTTTTAAATAGAATTGATCTTTTTCTCCAGACCCTTTAGGGTTTTTTCCTGCTCGGCAAGCTTTGCCTTTTCTTGTTCTACTATGTTTTTCGGAGCGTTCTTTACAAAGTCCTGATTATTGAGCTTTGTTTTTAGTGAGTACATATATTTTGTTATGTTCTCTATTTCTTTTTGCAGTCTTTCTTTTTCCTTGTCTTTGTCTACAAGGTCTCCAAGAGGAACATAGACAGAAATATTTTTTGCGGAAGATGTCGCAGAGTTTTTTGGTTTTTCTCCGGACATTTCTATTATAACATTAGAAAGCCCGGCAAGGAACTCAATTGATGATTTTAAAGGCTTGATAACTTCTTTTTCTCTTGAGTGGATCACCGCTGTTATTTTCTTCTTCGGCTCAACTTTATATTCAGTTCTTAAATTTCTTATCATGATAATTGCATTTTTTACGAGCTCAAATTGCTTTTCCGTTTCTTTTTCGAACTTTAACTTGCTTTTTTGCGGCCACCCTTGAACGATTAAAAGATCTTTTTCGATTTTTTTGAAACCGGCAAGATCCCAAAGATATTCTGTTAAGAATGGCAGTAGGGGATGAGTGAGAATAAGGGTATTTTTAAGAATGTGTTTTAAAACATCGCTGTCCTGGGTTTTGGATATCTCAACATACCAATCAGCTAGGTCACCCCAAATAAACTCTCTTAACTTTTCTCCGGCTTGGGAAAGTTCTATTTTTTCGTAATGTTCGGTAAGTTCTTCTGTTAAAGTCTCTAGTTTTTTAAGTATCCACCTATCAGCTAAAGTAAGCGTCTTTGGGTCAAGCTTTTTTTCCTTTGAGTTTAGTATGGTGTATCTTGCGATGTTGTATATTTTGTTTGAGAAATTTCTAAAAGATGCGATTTTTTCCTCGGAAAGTTTGAGGTCGCTTCCGGGAGAATTTCCAATGATCAGTGAGAGGCGAGTGGCATCAGCTCCGTATTTTTCTGACATTATGAGCGGGTCGATGACATTTCCGATCGACTTAGACATCTTTACGCCATCTTTATCACGCACCAATCCATGAAGATAGACTTTTTCAAACGGCACATCATTTAAAGCGTATTCTGACATTATGATCATTCTGGCAACCCAGAAAAATATTATGTCATACCCGGTCTCCATCAAAGATGTCGGGTGAAAGGTTTTTAGATCCTTTGTTTTTTTCGGCCAACCCAAAGTAGAGAATGTCCAAAGACCGGAAGAGAACCATGTGTCCAAGGTGTCTTCATCTTGCTTGAAAACTTTAGACTTGCATTTTTTGCATTGCTTTGGTTTTTTTGTATCCACCACGGTCTCGCCACATTCCCTGCAATAGTAAACCGGCAGTCTGTGACCAAACCAGATCTGTCTTGATATACACCAGTCGTGCAGGTTGTTCATCCAGTGAAAGTAAACCTTTTCAAATCTTTCCGGCATTATCTTTATCTTGCCGCTTTTTACAGCATCGATCGCTCTTTGCTTTAAAGACTTCTTGCCTTTTATTTTTTTATCCACCGCGACGAACCATTGCTGAGAAACTTTTGGTTCTATTATGGTTCCGCATCTGTAGCAGTGTCCGACATTGTGTTTGTGCGGCTCTATCTTTACCAGCATGCCGTCATTTTGAAGGTCGCTTATTATCTTCTTTCTTGCTTCGAACCTGTCCATTCCCGAGTATTTTTCGAAATTATCTTCCATGGCATGTTTTTTGTCTATTTTTCCATTGTCGTCAAAAATATCTATTGTTGGAAGATTATGTTTTTTACCAAGTTCAAAGTCGTTCGGGTCGTGTCCGGGTGTAACCTTCAAAACTCCGGTTCCAAAATCGGTCGCAACATAGGAGTCGGCAAGAACAGGGATCTCGCGGCCGGTTATCGGCATTACGGATATTTTTCCCACATAGTCTTTGTATCTTTCGTCACTAGGATTTACCACAAGGGCGGTATCTCCCAAAAGGGTTTCCGGTCTGGTGGTAGCAACCACTAAGAATCCGCCATCAAGCATGGGGTATTTTATGTAGTAAAGGTTTCCGTCCAATTCTTTGTGGTTCACCTCGTCATCAGCCAAAGTAGAAACACAACGCGGACACCAATTGACCATTCTGAATCCTCGGTAAATAAGTCCATCGTTATACATTCTTACAAATATTTCCGTCACCGCTTCGGAAAGTCCGGCATCCATCGTGTATCTCTCGCGAGACCAGTCACAAGATGAACCCATTTTTTTTACCTGAGTTTTTATAGTGCTTTTCGAGCCTCTTACGAACTTATCAACCTCTTTTAAGAACCTTGTTCTGCCAAGGTCCTCTTTGGAAATGCCATCTTTTGCCAAAAGTTTTTCAACCACATTTTGAGTGGCGATAGAAGCGTGATCTGTTCCGGGTATCCAAAGCGCTTTTTTGCCTTGCATTCTGTGAAAGCGTATTTCGGCGTCCTGAATAGCAAGCATCAGGGTGTGACCAAGATGCAAAACGCCGGTTGCATTTGGCGGCGGCATAACGATAGAGTAAGATTCTTTTCTTTTCTTTTGATCGGGAAGTTTATCCGGGTTAAAATAGCCGGACTTTTCCCATAGCTTATATATTTTATCCTCAATCTTCTGAGGCTCGTAAGCGGTTGCGACGTTCTTTGTTTTGTCGGATGTTTTTTTCATTTTTTAGATAGAGTTTATTTATATAGATAAATACTACCTTTTTTAGGAAGAAAACTCAAGTAAATAATAAATCTACCAACTTGGATGAGCTCTGGAGATTTGGCATAAGTTGCCCGCTCCAATTTTAAATTTATTGACGCAAGTAATAAAATGAGTTATAAATAAAAGTATGAATAATATATATCAAAAACTAAATAAAATCTCTATGAAGCCGGGGACATGCGTGCCTGCTTTAGGTTTTTTGTTTAGCCGCGATATTTTTAGACTTTCTTAAGCTTTTATGATAAAAATATTTTAGAACTCTCTCGGCTAAACAAAAAGTCGAGATTTTTTGTTTAGCGTTTGCACATTAACAATCAAGCTCAAAGGAGAATGTTATGAGTGACTTGATCTTTTTAAAAGGCAAGAGAGTTGTCCTTCGTCCGCTTTTGGAGTCGGATATTCCAAGTATGCTCAGGTGGATAAATGATCCGGAGGTCAATCAGTATCTTTGTATCTATACTCCGCAAATGGAGCAGGATCAGAAGAATTGGCTCGAGCGGGTGAGAGAGAGTCAAAAAAGAGGAACCGATCTTGTTTTTGCCATAGAGACATCGGATGGTGAGTGTATAGGCAATATGGGAATACACGGTATAAGCTGGAAAGACAGAACGGCAACGACCGGCGCCTTGATAGGTGAGGAGGAATATTGGGGTAAGGGCTACGGCACGGAGGCGAAGATGTTGCTTTTGGACTATGCTTTCAATACCCTTAACTTGAGAAAGATATATTCCTCAGTGATAGCTTTCAACGGGAGGAGTAGGGCTTATAGTCTGAAGTGCGGCTACAAAGAGGAAGGAGTAAGAAAAGATCATTGGTACAGGAAAGGACAGTACTGGGATGAAATATTGCTTGCTGTTTTCAAAGAGGACTGGCTGCCTTTGTGGAAAAAGTTTAAGGAAGAGAGTCTTTCTTAGATCAGGGGTGAGTACCCGTCGCGCATAGCGCGACGGGATTTTCAATTTCATAAAATTTTGCTCTGTTTTGACCCCACCTTTTAAGCCCGCCTCACTATTCACACATCTCTGCGACTAATTGCGCGGTCGCGCAATTAGTCGCAGAGATGAAATTTAACTTTCTTCTTCTTCTTTCTTTTTCTTTCTTCTTCTTCTTCTTCTTCTTTCTTCTTTCTTCTTTCTTTTCTTTCTTTTTTTTTGCCAATGCGACTTTTCTCGCGGTCGCGAGAAAAGTCGCATAAAAGACAGATAAAGGATAAACTTTCTTTTTTTTCTGAAAAATGTGATAGATTTATATTTTTCTGAAAAATGTGATAGATTTATATTATGAAAAGAGATATAGAAAATATTTCAAAGATAGTTACTCTTTTGGAAGAGGCGGAGAGCATGCTTGGCGCGCCTTACAAGTACGGCGCATACTCTGAAAAAGCTAAGGGGGCAGAAACGGAGTTTGACTGCTCGTCTTTTGTACAATATATTTACAAAAAAGTTGGCGTAAAGCTTCCAAGAAGCACTATTTTTCAGGCCAAGGAAGGTAAGGATGTGAAAGGAAAAAAGTTTTTGCCTGGCGACCTTTTGTTTTTCAGAAGCGATAGAGGACACTACCATGATGATCTTTTTTCCGGCAAGAAAATATATATAGGGCATGTTGCTATTTATTTTGCCAACAACCTCATAATTCATGCCAAAAGCAGTTTTGGCGGCGTGGTTTTGCAAAAACTCTCCGAACTGCAAAAGAATAAGAACTATGAGGTGGTTTTGACAAAGAGATATTTTGATACGCCTAACATCGGCGGCTATAAGATATCTCCGTTTTCTCAGCTTTTGGATATTAAAGAAAAGAAATGGCAGA
>Ga0114931_10000674_pt1 | contig 42335 bp, 25 predicted proteins | sample 2SBtaG_FD_89579 | JGI IMG/M metagenome (GOLD analysis project Ga0114931, IMG submission 89579) | Deep subsurface microbial communities from Kolumbo volcano to uncover new lineages of life (NeLLi) - 2SBTROV14_V59a metaG | ecosystem: Environmental > Aquatic > Marine > Volcanic | place: Kolumbo... | reverse complement strand
TTTTTTTCCAAAACAAACTTCGGCTCCGCCATGGGCGCAACACTCGATACGGGTGGGTGGTTAACCCTTACCCGACAGGGACTTTCACCCTGCAAGATGCACCAAGCTTCGCTTGGCGCTCTAGCGCTGCAAATCACCGGCGGCAAAAAGCAGAGTGACGAGGAGCGCTGCATTTTACCCTCCGAGTGAATTTGCCTTGTTATGTTCTTACATGCCAAAATGCTCCTCTGAAGCCTGAAAGCATGTTTGATAGTAAGGTTCGATATCTCTTGGCAGATTACGTAGCCGCGCTTCCCCGAACCCATCTGAATAAGAGGCATCGAGGATCAGCCGACGGCTTATTAGATACCAAAACTGTTGGAAAAACGGATGATTATTCCACGTCTACGTGCCGTCACGTCGGCTCGAAATGACCCTCGCGACGAAAATTTCTGAAATATCCGGGCTACGGGTTAGTACTGTATTAAATATCAGTCAAACGATTTAGTGGGTGTCATTGCTTCCTCGTTGATTTTTTCCTCTATTTTTTCCCTTTTCAGCCGGATCATCGTCCATAGTCTTCGAGTTTCCCGTCTCATAAAAGCTTAAGCTCCAGCGTTGGATGTGGCAATCGCCGATACACTGAAAAATGCGTCCTGCCGCGGCGGTATGTTATATAAATAGCCTTTAATGGGATCCACGTAAATAATGGAAAGTTCGTTTGCCCTGGATTTCGGCAAGCCCAAGGGTTGCTTACCATTGCCTTGTCCAAGTGATATGGCTTCGATTTGTGTATATTTGTCCCTGGCCGCTTTTTCCAGTATCTTTTGTGGATTAATTTTATTTTTCTCGTACATTTCTATCAAATGTTCACTAATTCCGAGTTCAACGATGCCGAGCTTTCGGGATTCCCCGCTGACGACTGTCAGCAGATTATTGTACTCTTCAAACTGAATACCAAATGGAAAACGAATCGTGTCAATTTTTTTGACTATTTCCCGTTTCTCCGTATCCACGACAACTACCTGGTGGGTCCGGTAATTACTGACAAACGCCAAACCATTTTCCCTGTGGATGTCGATTTGGCAGCTGTCACCGGGGCCAAATTCCTCATAAGGTTGGGCAATTTCGGGCTTACCCACCTGTAAAGTTGCGTTTACCGCAAGTGATTGCATGTCTATAAATGACAAACTCGAATCCATAAAATTCACGACAACTGCTGTCTTGTTGTCCGGTGTTATTCCGATATCGAACGGACTGCGTCCAACCGGGATTTCTTTTATGACCGAATAATTGTTTGCGTCAATAACCGAAACAGAATGACTGCCCATGTTGGCGACAAACACAAGCTTGCCGCTCTTATCGACGGCTACACCGTTGGGACGCATGCCAACATCGATCCTGGCAGTTTCCTTTTTTTGGGCGGTATCCACAACGGTGATGAAGGAATTTGAAGTCTTGCTGTCCTCAAAACCGGAATGGGCCACAAAACCAAATCGGGCATCCGGTGTGAAAGCAATCTCCCACGGTTGGCGTCCACCACTAAGGTTGATGGTGTAATCCAAGGTAAAATCTTCCAGGCGTACAAAACTTAAATTGCTGCTTTCCTGGTTTACGCTAACCACATACTTTCGATCCGGTGTGATTGCAGGAACACCCGGATGTTTGCCTTTCAACTCCACCACTTTAATTTCCCTTCGACGTACCTTTGCCAAGGTTTGACATCCGGTAAACAGCAAATCGGATTTGACGGTTAGTAATCCGACTGTTATGGCTCGGAGAAACTTTCGCCTGTCCTGACGTGCCGAATTATACCTACCGGCTTTTTTTCCTTCCCTGTTTGTCATAACCTATTCCTTTTGTGTTGCCGGATCTTCCTTTTACGCACAACCCGGCTTGGAGCATAAGTTTTGTGCAACGACCATTTAACGTTTCTAAAAATGCCACCAATTGAAATTTTTCCCTTTTGGACAACCTCAGCGGTATCAGCGCGGGATCCAGGTTAGTATTGAATTTTCCGCCTTTATTGTAGAAATCCACCACTTCGAACAACGTTTTCAGGCTGCCGTCATGCATATAGGGCGGGGTACGATCAACATTTCTCAAGCTAGGTGTCTTGAATTTACCCATGTCATCCATGGAATGGGTTACAGCAAATCGGCCGGGGTCCTTGCGGTTATCGCCGATACCGATACCGATACCGATATTGTGAAAGCGAAAATCGGTAAAAAGCGCTGATTGTCCTCCCAACGGGTGATTGTTGGGATGGCGGATAACATGGCAGATGACACAGCGTGCTTTACCGATAAACAGTTGAAAGCCTGTTTTCGCGGATTCACTTATGGCATGCACGTCGCCTCCATACAGATATTGATCAAAATCGGAATTTCCGGACACCAACCATTTAGTAAAATAGGCGATGGCGTCGGCCACCAACGCCATGCTCATATCGGAACCGTATATCGCACGAAATGCGCACTGGTACTTGCGACGAAGCACGACATTACTTTCTATATATTTTTTGTCTGCGGACATTTCCCGTTGATTCGAAAGTGCGAGCTTGATCTGTGCCACCATTCGCGGTGCCCTGCCATCCCACAGAAAACTTTGCTGATAGGCTGCATTCAATAGGGTGGGTGAATTGCGGGTACCGCGCCGGCCAAACACGCCTTCGGATACAGCTTTGCCGTCACTGTAGGCACGATTCGGTATATGGCAAGAGGCACAACTTATTTTCAGGTCTCGGGATAAGTGCTTTTCAAAGAATAACGCACGCCCCAGAAAAAACCGAGAGCGGTTTTGTGCTTTCATTGACTGGCCGTACCTGGCATAGGCTGGCAAGCCCAACGGCAACTCCGGTGCCGGCAATTTTAATTTAGATTGCAGCACCGGGCAAGCCGCCAGTTGCTGAACAGGTAATAGCGCAACCATCAACACCAACAACCCGACGGTAGAATTTGCCATGGTGTTCAATTTTTATACTATGGCGAACTTAACGTAACCTGAGGCCGAGAAAATTGCACTCGTTTAAGCTTGCGCCTGGTGATATTCCCCGCCGAATCATTCACACTGGCCCAAATATCAATGGACGCACCAGGTGAAAACGGACCAAGCAGTGCCTGAAAACGCGTGGGTTTAATGAAATTACCGTCTATATAAGTGGCGACCTTGTTGCTAAAGGTTATGCCACCGTCAGTTGAATATTCGATTTTAACGCCGCTGGCTTCTGCGATACCTGATATTTTGTCATGGGCGACCAATTGCAGGTTGATTTCACCCTTTTTATTATTAACATCTATGTCAGTCTCACGAATTTCAGGGGGATGGTTGTCAGCAACCAAATACCATTCCCGCTTGTCAAACACATTTTGGGTTTTAGTATCCGTAAGCGTAAACTGCAAATCCAGGAACTGGCCTTCCGTTACCTTTGTTCCCGTTTCGACCATGATATGACCTTGAAACATCTGCCCGGGCTTCAGCTCAACTCCGCTGATCTCCTTAGTCTCCGGTATGATTTTCCAGTCTTTGGGAATGTTGGTGGCGGTAATTGACAGCTTACCGCTAAGCATTTTTGAACTTGTATTTTTAAAATAATACGGATAAAAAAACGTGCCGCTGGCATGGGCTAATGTGACTGTATTATATGTGCGCACACTAACATTGTTGGCATCATTCACATCGCCTTGCAATGGTAAAACCGTTGCACGAATGGCGTATTTCGCCTTTTCCCGGTCTAATTGATCCAACAAGCGATTAGCATCCTTGCTGCCAAGTATTTGGACGATTTTACCTTCCTTACCGCCTTGACTGGCTGGTGGTATGGTAACTTTTACTTCTTGTCCGGGTTCCGGGCGACGCATTAACACATCACCTTTTTCGTCCAGGATCTCCATATATACTTTCCCTGATCCTTCCCGCTCACCGAAATTTCGAATTTGAACTTCAGCTTCAAATATTTTATGTGTATTCCGCCATGCAATAAGAATAGCCGGCCGGTTTGTAACCTCACTGCTTGTAATGCCAAGATCAACATAACGATAGGGATGTGCAAAATTACTGCTGTGAAACAATAGAAAAGGGACAGAAATTCCTAATAGATATCGGGGAATCATGACAAACCTCCTTGTAATTGATACACCTTGATTCATATTAGGTGCTTTTTAGAACGGTTTAGCACGAGAGGGTAACCCTGTCAATGAGCCGGGATCGAAAGAATAGAAAAAAGACATGTATGGACGCCTCCCTGGTTGTCGACACCTCGATGCGCAATTTTTCCTAAATGGACGGCATACAACACGTTGGTTACCCTTTCATAGGTATGGGAATCCAGCCTCGTCGACCTTTATACCCTCGAGGAATCGGATCCGCAGCCTTTCCGAGTATAAGAAGAATAAACGCCCTTTTTTCCCAAGTCTAGCGATAGTTTGCCACCGTAAAGCGGTAAATGTCATTTGAATTTTGTCGCAATGATTTATACCATTTTGGTGCGGTTTTTCGATGTATTTAAGGCGTCCGGACGCCAGTATCCCTTTAAAATCAAAAGAACTGACGCTTTACCGCCAATTCTGATTTGATCGATCTGAATTTAAATTCAGTGTACGTGGTCGGTTGCCTAGTGTAGTGTCTCCTATAAAACGTGCATTGAGAAAGCCACTCAAGGTGCGAGTGCAAGGCGCAGACCGCCGGGAATGGTGGTCACCTTCACTAAAGGTCTGGAACGCAGCAATCGCACCTTGAGCGGCTTCCCGCAGGGCGAGATGGATTTTTTTAGGCAACCACCAAGTCTATCTCGTCACAATGTGCGTTTTATATGAGACACTACACTAGTACACTAGGTGTTTCCCACTTTTTTAGTGCGAACAATCAAATACGCTCGGCCAAGATAACCGAACGGTGCGCTCCAGATATGCACCAGACGGGTAAAGGGAAAAAACAGAAACACGGACATACCTACAAAGATATGCAGTTTGTAAACCAGCGGTACGTTCAGCAGCAGGTCAGGATTGGGGTGAAGATAAAGTATACTCTGCACCCAAGCCGCCAGTGTTAACATGGTGTTGGCATCGCCCGTGTTGGCGTGGTGTATGGATACCGGTAATGTGGATAGCCCCAAGAATACTGTTAATACCAGCCAACCTAGTATATTGATGTCCATCCAGCGTGATGCGGCTCGTACGCGGCGGTTGAACAGGCGTCGCAGCCAGAGCACCACACCACCAATAAAGCACATGGCGCCGAACAGCATACCGGCGGTGATGGCGGTCCACTGGTGGGCCATGTCCGAGACACCCAGCGCGAGAAAAACCGCATGAGGAGTAAGCAGGCCGACTACATGACCGCCAAACAGCGCCAATATGCCGATGTGAAAAAAGTTACTGGCAAAGCGCAGGCCCTTTTTTGACAATAATTGGCTGGAGTCGCTTTTCCATGTGTATTGCTCATTGTCAAAACGAATCCAACTGCCGAGTAGAAATACCGCCGTGGCTATGTAAGGAAAGATGCCGAAAATCAATATGTGCGTGTCCATGTCATGCTCCTTAAGCTGCAATACGGGTAAGCCGGCCGAGATTTTCAACCACGCGCACGAGCGGTGCATACGGACTGTCGGCTTTTTCCAGATTTTTTGCCAGTTGTTCCAACACTTTTACGGTCTGGCCTAAAAACAATCCGGCTTCGCCGACATCCAATTGGGCGCAAAATTCCAGAATCATGGGCAGGTAGTCCGGCAACTCCCGTTCATCGACCTGCAGGCCGTATTCTTTGTAGTATTCGGCCAGGTCAATAAGTGCCGGACCGCGCCCACGTTCGTCACCAAAAAGGTGATGGGTCAGGTGCAGGCTGTGTTCGGGCGTCAGGTCGAATGTTTTTACATACTGTACCTGTAGATCGGTAAGGTCATGGCTATGCAAGTATTTAAAAAACTGTTCCAACGCGAAGTGTTCCTGTTCCTTCAACCGGGTTTCTTCATCGATTAAAACTCGAATTTCTGAAAGGGCTTCAAGCAGTTCCTGTTCCGGGTATTCCAGCAGGACCGAACAAATTTTGTAAATTGACATGGATTATGCCTCCTCTTTTATGATTGGCCATTAGTGAGCCCGTTTTACTTACAGGGTCCACTATTTTTCGTCCGCTGACGGAGCGTCTTCGAGGGATTCAACCGATTCCCTGCGTCGTTCCGGAAACAGCGAGCCCGCGCTGATGCCCGGTGAACTGTCGTTGCCGAAAGTAAAGCCGTTTTGACCTTGAAAGCTGTGGAAGTCTTCCAGGCGAGTTTCTTCTTGACTGGTGGGAATGACAAAACGATCTTCGTAGTTGCCGATGGCAAGGTAACGGTACATTTCCTTAGCCTGATCTTCGCTAATTCCCGCTGCATCAAGAGCGCGGGTGTCCGCTTTACCTTCAACATGAATGGAACGTTGGTAACTGCGCATGGCGATCAAACGGTTCAATGCGGCGCGCACCGGCTCTTCATCACCGGCGGTGAACAAGTTGGCCAGATATTTAAGCGGCGTGCGCAGAGTTCCTACCAGCGGAATGGCACCGTCCGGCCCGGTGGGAAGGTTGCCCTGATCAATTTGTGACTGCACCGGCGACAACGGCGGCACATACCAAACCATCGGAAGGGTGCGAAACTCAGGGTGAAGCGGAAAAGCAAGTTTCCAATCGATGGCAAGTTTGTAAATAGGTGATTTTTGCGCGGCTTTGATCCAGTTATCCGGTACCCCGTCTTTGCGCGCCTGGGCGATTACTTCCGGGTCATCGGGATCCAGGAAAATATCCAGTTGCGCTTGATACAAATCCTGTTCATTGGGTTTGCTGGCCATCTCCTCAATTTTGTCCGCGTCATAAAGTATGATGCCGTTGTAGCGTATGCGACCCACGCAGGATTCGGAGCAAATCGTCGGCATACCCGATTCCACGCGGGGATAACAACCGATGCATTTCTCGGCTTTTCCCGATTCCCAGTTGTAAAATATTTTTTTGTAGGGACAGGAGCTGACGCACATCCGCCAGCCGCGGCATTTATCCTGGTCCACCAATACGATGCCGTCTTCCTCGCGTTTGTAAAGGGATCCGGATGGACATGCCGCCACACACGATGCATTGAGGCAGTGGTTGCATATGCGAGGCAGGTACATATGAAAGGTCTTCTCAAACTCCGAATAAATTTGTTTTTCAATATCCTTAAAGTTCCTGTCGGCCGATCGTTGCTCGAATGGTCCCGCTAAGTCATCCTCCCAATTAGGCCCCCAGGTGATTTTTTCCATGCGTTCGCCGTCGATCTGAGAGCGTGGTCGCGCGGTTGGTGTGGCTTCAGACAACGGTGCTTTTTGCAGGTGGGTATAATCAAACGTAAAAGGTTCATAGTAGTCGTCGATTTCAGGCATATCGGGATTGGCGAATATATTCAGCAAACGCTCCAATCGGCTGCCGGATTTTAATTGTAACTTGCCGTTTTTAAGTTCCCAGCCACCCCGCCAAAGCTCCTGGTTCTCCCATTGCTTGGGATAACCGATTCCCGGTTTACTTTCCACATTGTTAAACCAGGCATACTCGACTCCTTTACGGCTGGTCCAAACATTTTTACAGGTTACCGAACAGGTGTGGCAACCAATGTATTTGTCCAGGTTAAATACCAGTGCAAACTGTGCGCGAACTTTCATTTAGTTTCTCCTAAAAAGTGTTAGCTCATTGGCGTGTGCGCGAAGCGTGCGCACTGGTTTTATCTGGCGCCGATTCCCGGCGGATTAAGTTGTGCTTCGCGCTCAGGTGTTAAAGGCCGCTCCAGCCAATCGATATCGCGATCCTCGATTTTGTGCATAACCACGTACTCATCGCGCTGTGATCCCACGGTACCGTAGTAATTGAAGCCGTAAGCCAGTTGGGCGTAGCCACCGATCATATGGGTGGGTTTGACGACCACTCGGGTTACACTGTTGAGAATGCCGCCGCGCTTGCCGGTGGTATTGGATCCGGGTACGTTGATATTCTTTTCCTGGGCGTGATACATCATCGCCATGCCTGACGGTATCCGTTGACTTAACACCACCCGGGCGACAGTGGCACCATTGGCGTTGATGGCTTCTACCCAGTCGTTGTCCTGCAACCCAATTTTTTTTGCGTCGACTTCTGAAACCCAGATATACGGACCGCCGCGAAACAGCTGCAGCATGCGAATGTTGTCCTGATAGGTACTGTGGATTCCCCATTTCGAATGGGGGGTGATCCAGTTCAACACCAGATGGGGTTTGTTGGTAACCGAAGAAGGCACGGTCAAATGGGAATTCATATCGACGGGCGGGCGGTAGGCACAGAATCCTTCACCGAAATCCAACATCCATTCGTGGTCCAGATAAAACTGCGCGCGGCCGGTGAGGGTGCGAAACGGTATATGCTCGTGAATATTGGTATACCCGGCGTTATAGCTCACGGTTTCCGATTCAATACCGGACCAGGTCGGTGCGGTAATGATTTTTCGGGGTTGCGCCTGGATATCGCGAAAGGTGATTTTATCTTCCTGGCGACCGGCATAGAGATGATGGTGGTCAATACCGGTTTTTTGACTCAGCGCATGCCACGATTTATGGGCGACTTCTCCGTTGGTTTCCGGCGCCATATGCAGCACGGCTTCGCAAACGGCGATATCTTCCTCCAGGGAAGGCATGCCTTTGGTAATACCGTCGTCGGTAATGGTGTAGTTGATCAGTTTAAGTTTTTCGTATTCCTGTTCGGTATTCCAGTCAACGCCTTTGATACCGTTACCGAGCTTGCTGAGCAGCGGTCCCAGTGCGCTGAATTTTTTAAAGGTATTGGCGTAGTCCCGTTCGACCACTTTCAGCAAGGGTAAGGTTTTGCCGGGCACCGGTTCGCAGTCACCCTTCTTCCAATCCTGTACTCCCAGCGGTTGGGCCAGTTCAAAAGGCGTATCGTGATTCATGGGCAATGCAACAATGTCTTTGCGGACACCAAGATGTTTTTCCGCCAGGATTGAAAAGGCTTTTGCGATGCTGCGAAAAATTTGCCAGTCACTTTTCGATTCCCATCCAGGTGACACCGCTTCGGACAGTGGGTGAATAAAGGGATGCATGTCGGTGGTATTGAGATCGTTTTTCTCATACCACGTGGCGGTGGGCAGTACGATGTCGGAATAGGCGCCGGTGGAATTGAGCCGGAAATTAATATCCACCATCAGGTCCAGCTTGCCAATGGGACCGTTTTCCACCCATTTTACTTCTTTACTGTCCTTGCCCAGGGTACCCTCCTGCATGACGCCGTTTTGTGCGCCGATCAGATGTTTTAGAAAGTACTCATGGCCTTTGGCGGAACAGCCGATCAGATTAGCGCGCCAGACAAACAGGTTACGAGGAAAATTTATCGGCGCGTCGATATCCGCGTAGGCAAAATCCAGTTCGCCGCTTTTGAGTTTGTTGACAATATGAGCGGCGACTCCGGCTTCGTCTGCGGCACCGGCTTTTTCCGCTTCGTCGACTAAATCGAGGGGGTTTTGATTGAAATGAGGTGCCGAAGGCAGCCATCCCAGGCGTTGTGATACGATATTGTAGTCTGCCATCGTATAGCCTTTGTATTTCCCTTTGGCAGTAGGCGACATTAAATCATCAGCATTTATCGATTCATAACGCCATTGATCGGTGTGGAAGTACCAGTAGGTGGTGCTGTTCATATGACGCGGCGGGCGGAGCCAGTCAAGCCCGAAAGCGATTGGCGCCCATCCGGCCTGGGGTCGTAATTTTTCCTGCCCCACGTAGTGTGCCCAGCCGCCGCCGGATTGACCCACGCAGCCGCACATATGCAGCAGGTTCATGATGGCGCGGTAATTCATGTCGTTGTGATACCAGTGGTTGACCGCCGCGCCCAATATGACCATGGATTTGCCTTTGGTCTTAGCCGCGTTGTAGGCAAACTCACGTCCGGTACGGATCAGATCTGCGCGTTTAACCCCGGTGATTTTTTCCGCCCATGCCGGTGTGTAAGCAACGTTGGCGTCCTCGTAGTCCGTTGCCGTATTTTCTCCGCCCAAGCCCCTGTCCAAGCCGTACTGGGCGACCTGCAGATCGAATACCGAGGCCACATATACCTTTTCACCGTCGGCCAAGGTCAGCCGGCGAGCGGGAATGTTTCGGGACAACAGATTTGCCTCGCCGGGGGCGAAGTGCGCATAGGCGACCGCGACTACCTCATCGCGGTTGTCGATACAGGAAAGTTCAGCGCTGATTTCTTTTTGATTGGCGGCGTTTTGCGATAATACATTCCATTTGCCCGCTTCTCCCCACCGAAAACCGATGGAACCATTGGGTACGACAAAAGCCTTGGTTTTTTTGTCGTAGACTATGGTTTTCCATTCCGGGTTATTGCTTTCCCCCAGGTTTTTGCTGAAATCGCTGGCACGCAGGTAACGGTCACTCACATAAGCCTCGCCGTGTTTTCTCAATATGACCTGTACCGGTAAGTCAGTGTAGGTACGTGCGTATTCCTGGAAATAGGGAATTTGTTCGTCGAGGAAAAATTCTTTCAACGCCACATGCCCCATGGCCAAAAAGGCCGCCGCGTCGGTACCTTGTTTAACCGGCATCCATAGGTCGGCGAATTTTACGTATTCGGCGTAATCCGGTGCCATCGATACGACTTTCGCGCCTTTGTATCGCACTTCGGAGTAAAAATGGGCATCCGGGGTTCGTGTCATGGGCAGGTTGGTACCGCATACTATCAGGTAAGTGGAGTTGTACCAGTCGGCGGCTTCCGGTACGTCGGTTTGTTCGCCCCAAACTTGCGGTGATGCGGGCGGCAAATCGCAGTACCAGTCATAAAAACTTCCGCAGGCGCCCCCAATCAGTGACAGATAGCGGGAACCCGCGGCGTAGCTGATCATGGACATTGCCGGGATCGGCGAAAAACCGAACAAGCGGTCCGGACCGTATTTCTTGATGGTATAGACATTGGCGGCTGCGATAATCTCGTTTACCTCATCCCAATTCATGCGCACAAATCCGCCCAAGCCGCGAACCGCGGTATATTTCTTACGTTTCTGAGAATCGGTTTGTATCGCTTCCCAGGCTTGTACCGGGTCTTTACCGGATTGACGTTCGGCGCGATATAAATCCAATAAACGACCCCGAATCAAGGGATATTTCACCCGGTGCGGGCTGTATAAATACCAGGAGAAGCTGGCGCCGCGTTGGCAGCCGCGAGGTTCATGGTTTGGCATGTCTTCGCGGGTTCGGGGATAATCCGTCTGCTGCATTTCAAATGCAACCAAACCGTTTTTAACGAATATTTTCCAGCTGCATCCGCCGGTACAATTGACGCCGTGGGTTGAGCGAACGACTTTGTCGTGCTGCCAACGGTGGCGATAAGCGCTCTCCCATTTGCGGTCTTCATCGGTAACGATGCCGTGCCCACCGAAAAATTTGCTCTGTATGCGATGGAAAAAATTCAGACGATCCAAAAAATGGCTCATGAGTATGCTCCTCTAAATACCGTTGTTCTCAATGTGATCCGATTTTTGTTCGTTGTCGGATCCTGTTTATCGCTCCATGTCTGGTATTCGATGTGCCTGTCAGGGGTTCTTGATTTCGGCCTTGGGTCCCAGGTAGAACCACCAATTTAGTACTAAACATAATAAGTAATACGCGGCAAAACCGTATAAGGCATATTCCGGCGTAGCCGCCTTGATTTGTTCGCCGAAAACCTGCGGAATAATAAATGCGCCGTAGGCGGCCATGGCGGAAGTCCAGCCCAGGGCCGGGCCGGCCTGTTCCTTGGAAAATACCATGGCTATGGTGCGGAAGGTGGAGCCGTTGCCGATCCCCGTGGCCGCAAACAGCACCAGGAATAGAATAAAGAACGGTACGAAATACTCCTCCGGTGTGGCCGAGTGGTAAGCGGCACTCATAAAATAGGCCACCCCGAATGCGCTGGCGATCATAACGATAGTGACGATCTGTGTTACCTTGGCGCCACCCATTTTATCGGCTATCCATCCGCCAACCGGGCGAATAAGCGCACCGATGAAGGGTCCCATCCAGGCATACATCAGGGCGCTGGGGCCGTTGGGGTTAGCGGCGGTATGAACAATTACACCGTCGGCGCCGGTGACATGGGTAAATCCGAAAATGACTTTTATGGCCAGTGCAAAAGCCGCCGAATAGCCGATAAAGGATCCGAATGTCATGGTATAGATGACACTCATGATCCAGGTATGTTTATTGCTGAAAATCTTAAACTGGCGCTGTAGATTCGGTTGAATATCGCCGGGTATCATTTTCAGTAAAATCACGGTTAAGTTGATTACGCCGACTAACACCAGCCACTTGGTCCAGGACGGCAAGCCAAGTCCGGTGGGTGCAGGCAAAATCAGGTACAGGCCAATCGCAGCCGAAACAAATCCGATCAGCAACATACCGGATATCTTAAGGAATGCGGCGAATGGTGAACCGATATTCGGCGATACTTCTTCAGTGCGTATATTGTTCATGCCAAACCAACCGGCAATAGCCAACGGCACCAGTAACACCAGCCATACGAATCCGGCGTTATGGATAAACGTTTCACTGCCGGCCGGAATTTTACCGATAAGCGTACCGGAAGTACTTTCCAAAATCATGGAAGTTCCGCCGAATAGACCCGCGGTCATTACAAGCGGCACCAGGATTTGCATGGTGGTGACCCCGGCGTTGCCCAGACCGGCATTCAGTCCCAACGCCAGGCCCTGCATGCGTTTCGGATAGAAAAAACTGATATTGGACATGGATGAAGCGAAGTTACCGCCACCGAAGCCGGAAAGAAAGGCCAGGATTTGAAACACCCAGAGGGGTGTGTCTTTACTTTGTAATGCGATACCGGCGCCGATAGCCGGTATCATTAATAATGCCGTGGTAAAAAAAATGGTGTTTCGTCCGCCGGCGATACGTATAAAAAAGCTACTGGGGATACGCAAGGTCGCGCCGGTTAATCCCGCGATGGCGGTCAGGGTAAAATACTCGGCAGCGGTAAAGGGAAAGCCAAGATTGAGCATTTGTACCGAGATGATGCCCCAATACAACCAGATGGCGAAACCGCAAAGCAGGCTTGGAATCGAAATCCAAAGATTTCGGGTGGCGATTTTTTTACCGGTGGATTCCCAAAAACCGGAATCTTCCGGATTCCACTCTTTTAGATCAGACATAGGATTTCCTCTGTATAATTAAAAAAATATTGAAATATTGTTCATTTGTAAATCGCGGCCCTGAGGATCGGCTGTCCGCATCAACACGGAAATTCCGCACCTTTACGGAAATACCATTTCCAGGTGACCCACATGCAGCTCAGGTAAAACACGCCGAAAGCGATCATGGCGGTATATGGATTGCCGTACACACTCGTGGCAATCCCCAGTGCGATGGGAATAAAAAATCCCCCGAAAGCGGCAATCGAAGCACTAAAACCCAGCGCAACGGCTGACTCGGTGTCGGCCTTTCGCTCAGTCAGCTCACGTGTTTCTTTGTCCTGACTTGTCAACCGACGTTTGTGAAGTGTGTGAAAGATAATGGGGATCATCCGAAACACGGAACCGTTTCCAATGCCGGCGGCCATGAACACGATTAAATACAGTAGGTAAAAGCCGGTTGCGTTTCCCGGTATAAGCCCGGACGGAAGGCAAAACAACACACCAAACATGCTGCTGGCCATCACCGCAAAGTTCCAAAATGTGATGCTGGCGCCACCCATGCGGTCCGCCAGCCAGCCGCCCAGCGGCCGAATTAATGCCCCCAGCAGTGGCCCGATGAAGGCGTACATCACCATATGCGAAACCGGAAACTGGGTGGTCAGCAACATGGGAAAAGCCACCGCAAAGCCGATAAATGATCCAAAAGTGCCGGTGTACAACCAAGCCCCTAACCATGCGTGTTTACGGGTGAATAGGGTAGCTTGTTCCGCAAACGTGGCTTTCACGTGACGAATATTGTTCATGCCAAGCCAGGCCGCGATGGTGGATGCCAAGATAAAAGGCACCCAGATATAACCCGCATTCTGTAGCCAAATTAGCGTTTGCACGCCTTGTTCCTGGGCTGTTTGTGCTTTGCCGCCCATAAAGAACAAAGCACCACCGTAAATCACCATGGGAACGATAGCCTGGGCAACGGCAACGCCCAGGTTGCCCACACCGGCGTTAAGTCCCAGCATCGTGCCTTGCATGCGATTGGGAAAAAAGTAACTGATATTGCCCATGCTTGAGGAAAAGTTGCCGCCACCGAATCCGCACATCAGAGCGATGACAGCGAAAACAGCGTACTGGGTGTGGGGATTCTGTACCGCGATACTCATCCACAACGTGGGAATCAGTAATGAGGCGGTACTGAATACAGTCCAGTTTCGTCCACCGAAGATGGGCACCACAAAAGCATATAGCATGCGCAACGCCGCGCCCGACAGCCCTGGTAAGGCGGCTAACCAGAATAGTTCACTGGTGGTGAATTGAAATCCGACCTTGGGAAGCTCCACGACCACAACACTCCACACCACCCAAACGGCGAATGACAGCAACAATGCCGGCATGGAGATCATTAAATTGCGATACGCGACAAACCTGCCGGTGGTATGCCAAAAAGTCTCGTCCTCCGGACGCCAATCGAATAACCATATTCTTCTTCCGGGTTTGGCGCTGACAAGGCCGTCGCGAGCCAGCTCGGCACGCAGGCTTTCGTTTTCCTGTAGTATCGTTTCCCGTTGGCTCCTGGCAGCTGCCCAGGTCCAAATCATCACACCGGCCAACACCACGTACATCAACATAAAGCAGCTGCTGCGTACGCCGACCAGATCGGCCGCGATACCGAACAATATGGGCAACGAAAAACCGCCAAGCCCGCCGATGACCCCGACCATGCCGCCGACCGAGCCCATGTTGGCGGGGTAATGATCGGCTAAACTGCGGTAGACGCTGGCTTTGCCGATACCTTGCGCTACCTATAATAAGGATGAGCGTGGTAAACAATACAACACCGACACCGATATCCAAGGAAATGTCCTCTGAGATTCCATGAACAATCAACATGGTTTGCGGGTAGGAGACGATAAACAGGCATATGATGCTTACCCAGAACACAATCCAGGTCACCCTGTCGCCGCCCCATTTGTCCGACATCCAACCACCCAGCGCACGTATTAACCCGGACGGCAGCACAAATAACATCGTGATCAATGCGGCATCTTTCAGGTTAAGCCCGTATTCACCCATATAGTATTTGGGTAACCACAAGGCCAATGCCACAAAACCACCGAACACAAAATAGTAGGCCAATCCGAACCGCCACACCCTGGGCTCGGTCAGTGGGGCCAACTGTTGGGCCAATGTTAGTCGGGTTTTAACATTTTGACGTTGCAAGTGGAGAGGATCGGGAAACGTTGCAAACCAAAACAATACGGCCATGATCAGCATGGCTAAGGAGTAGACCTCCGGCACGGCCCGCCAGCCGGAAGCGACCACAATCATAGGTGCCACCAAGTTGGTCACTGCCGCTCCTGCATTGCCGGCACCAAAGATTCCCATGGCCGTACCTTGCCGTTCCCTGGGAAACCAGGCGGACGTATAGGCAATGCCGATGGCAAATGAACCGCCGGCGAGTCCAACGAATAAACCGATGACCAGGTATTGCCAATATTGATCAGCAAAGGACAGACCGTATGTGGGTATGGCCACCAAAATCATTTGGATAAAATAAACAATGCGGCCACCGAATCGATCAGCCAGTAAACCCAACGGCAGACGGACCAGGGACCCCGTCAATATGGGTGTGGCGATCAGCAAACCAAACTCGGTTTCGCTGAGGCCCAATTCTTGTTTAATTTTAATGCCGATGACGGAAAACATTGTCCATACTGCGAAGTTCACTGCGAATGCTACAGTGTTCATGGTCAAAACGGAAATCTGTTTTTGCTTGTCAGTGAACATGGCGGCGTCTAATCCTTTGCCGAAAAAATTGTATAGCCGAATTCTCTAATGAACCTAGTATAAACACGTCAAAGTGGCGCAGCAATTATTTGTCTGCAGCTAAACCACTTTATTTAATGCACACGTTGTTATATTTATGGTGATCAATTTGGTCTTATAGCCTATGCCGTTATGGCTGCATAAACATTAAAAAAATGCTTTAAATCGGTATCATTCGGTTTCCGCCAAATCTAAGCATGGTAGTGTCCACACTGTTGTATGTTGCGGTATCAATCGGTAAAACTTGAAACTAAGTCGCGAACAGTATTATCTGGAAATATTTTATACTATTAAAATTTGATCTCTTGCTTACGAGCCCATGCAGTGGAAATGCGTCCAAGAAGGCCATGGACATATCTTGCATGACACTGTGCTTGCACTCATTAGCGTTTACGGCAACAGGCGGTGATTCAACCAAATATGGATGATCGTAAGGTGGACGTATAACGCGGCTTGCCGATACCACCCTTCAACCGGGATGCTATAACACCACCGCTCCGCAATTCGATTCCACGGCATGGTTGCTGCGTTCGAAATTGATTGATGGTTTCCAGCCAGCCCGCTGGGGTATGCCAAATTAGCGGCAACAAAAACCGTCGTCTATCCACACAAACCATGCGGATTAATAACGCCCCTCCAACCAATACGGCATCATGACTAAATCGGTCCTCCCGGTGCGCCATAAACGACGAGGAAAAGGATACTGTTTTAATACTGTATCAACCATGAAGGTAATCACATAAGGAATCATGATATCGATCAAGGAACGAAACCCGGTCAAACATCTTAAAGAGCGTAATGGATAGTGTCACGTGACGTGCCCTCTGGCGGTTTGATTGCTTGTCTGAAGACGAAAGTTTTTGATCCATGTCAGGCGTTGCCATAAACCGCTTCTGATGATGATGTCATAGTCCTGTAACCTCATGGTTCATTGGTGAATGTACCCCTCTTCGGGGGGGCGTGAGGTTACATTGATGACTTTGTGGTGTGTTTTCAGTATCGTTCAGATGCTAAGCGTTTTCAAGGAGTGCTGGTTAAAAGGCTTTGTCAATTTGGGTTGGAACTGGAACCGAATAAAACTCAACTTGTGGAGTTTGGACGTTTTGCGCAGCGGGATGCAAAGAAGTGGAAAAGGAAAATGAAGACGATTTATTTTCTTGGTGTTACCCACTATTGTACCCGTAACCGTAACGATAATTTTATGGTTGGGCGTAAAACAGAAAAGTCTAGGTTGAAGCGCAGTGTTGTAAAATTACGGCAACTCATGCGAGACATTCGGCATCATCATCCGAAAGACCAAGCTAAATCAATTAATCAAGTGCTTCGCGGCCATTATGCATACTACGGACTTGGAGGCAATCATAGATCACTTTGGTCGATCTATCGAATGGTTAAGAAGTATTGGTATAAAATGCTCCGTAGCCGGTGCAGGAAAAGTAATATGACTTGGGAGAAATTTAAGAAGCTCAAAGATTATACCCGTTACAGTTACCGAATTACCGAAATTAAATCAAAATAATAAGATATAATATAAGATAATTCGATATGTTTAGCGAGGTCCTGCGGGAAGGCGCCCAGAAGCTGATCCGGCAGGCCGTGGAGTCGGAATTACAGGATATGCTCAGCCAGTACAAGGACTTTAGAGACGATCAAGACCACCAGTAAGTGGTGCGCAATGGCTATTTGCCGGAGCGCGAAATCCAGACCGGTGTGGGCGCTGTCAAAGTCAAAGTGCCACGGGTGCGCGATCGCAGCGGTCGAGGGAGTCGATTCGAATTCAAGCTATTGCCCCCCCCTATTGACGGCGTACGAAAGCGTTGAAACATTGCTGCCGTGGTTATACCTCAAGGGGGGTATCCACCGGTGGCCGGGATGCTTTTTTTATCCAGTTTCAATGGCGATAGCAGCACCTGTTTAAACAACGCTTCAGGCATTCCGATACGCGTAACCTGGCGGTTAACGCGTTATCATCGTTACCGGCCAGAAGACAGGAATCAGACAGGAATCCTAAGTCACGACATGACGACCCTGACCGATACAACGCAAAGGGTTATGGAAATTTTCATTCCCCACCCGACATCCGGCATGCAGCCACCATCCCAACCGCGCCATTGAAAGGATGCAGGCAACAACATGTGAACCGGCTTATGAGCCGACCAAACGGCGTAACGCGCAGGTGATTGATTGAGCGTGCCAATCGGGGTACTGTATGCAAACGATTGCAGGCACGAAATGTGCACAAGGTTTTCGCGGCTCATGATCGACCGTAACCTTGAAGCGCCGACCTACATTTAAAGCACGAGGTGACATCCATGCTATCCCGCGTTTTCCGCTGGTTTGAACGAACCGTAATCGAATTGGGCCGAGAGGTGCGGTTATCGTTTTTACCGCCGTTGATGGTGTATTTGGCCTACGGCGCATCCAACGTTACCAGTATTGTCGGTACATTTTTCGTTAAGGATTATTTAGGACTTTCTGCTGAATTTCTTGCCGCACTGGGTTTTTGGGTTGGCATTCCTTGGGTATTAAAAATGCCGGTGGGTCATCTGGTGGATCTACTGTGGCGATTTAAATCCATCCTGGTCTATATCGGTGCCGGCCTGATCGCCTGCAGTTTGGCAATCATGATCGGACTGCTGGCCCATACCGACAGCATGCGTGCGGTCATGTCGGTGGAGGCATGGTTTGTCATCAGCACGTTATTGGGACCGGTAGGATTCGTGCTGCAGGATGTGGTGGCGGACGCCATGACCGTGGAAGCCATTCCGCGCTTTGATGCCGACGGCAGTGCGATTGACCCGGCAAAGACCAAGCTGATGCACACCACCATGCAAACCTTGGGAAGGGTGGCCTTGATCGGCGCCATCACCGCTGTCGGTGTATTGAACTACTTTATGTTTTGGGATGTAGCCCACCTTGACGAGGCGGCGAAAACGGCGATATATGTGCGGATTTACTACTTTGCCATGATTATTCCAGTGTTATCGGTCATCGGTGTCATGCTTGGGGGCGTATTACGGATCCGGGACTTTCGGCGCTTAAAAGCCACTGGTATCGACAGCCATGAGGCCTGGAAAATGGTCCATCCGGTGGAAGGAACACCCAAACCAAACTGGTGGATCCTGGGAGGCAGCTTAGCTTATGTAGGATTTATCACCACCATGGGCGTCGCCGAGGTGCCCTTTAATCAGGAAATCGTGTTTGCCGGCTCCCTGGCCATCGTCTTGTTTTTGATGTGGCGACTGGTGTTGGTTTTGGATGCAAGTTCGCGCAATGTTCTGGTCGGCACTGCCATCATCATTTTTGTGTTTCGCGCCATTCCCGGCCCCGGCGCGGGCGTAAGCTGGTGGACGATTGATATCCTGCAATTTGACCAGCGCTTTTTATCACTTTTGAGTATCATTGGCGGCTCTCTGACTATTTTTGGTATGTTTATTTTTCGTCGCTTTATGGCGGAAAAATCCATTGCCTATGTGGTTGGGTTTTTAACCGTTGTGGGCGCCGTCCTGTCCCTGCCGCAGTTAAGTATGTTCTATGGTTTTCATGAATGGACCGCCGCCCATACCAATGGCGTAGTGGATGCACGATTTATCGCCGTCATTGACACGGCTCTGGAATCCCCGCTGGGACAAATTGCCATGATCCCCATGCTGGCTTGGATCGCCAATTCGGCACCCGCCAGACTAAAAGCCACGTTTTTCGCCGTGATGGCCTCGTTCACCAACCTGGCCTTGTCACTGAGTCAATTGGGCACCAAATACTACAATCAGATCTTCAGCATTACCCGCGAAGTCAAAGACAAAACCGGCAAGATTAGCGTGCCCCAGGATTACAGTGAGCTGGGATTGTTGTTGTGGACGGTGATCCTGGTGGGATTGGTGATGCCGTTTGTTGCCATATTTATCGTTAAGAAAACCCGTTTGCGCTGGGCCTAGTATAGTGTACTGTATTAAACGCAATGCTCCTATGAGCGAAACGCGGCTATTGGGTACTCTCATTCGGACGCCTCGCCTTACGGAAGCCTGCCCATGCGCCACAGCATCGTTGGCGGCGGCATGCTTGACCGCATCGTGAAAGAGTACGCACTGGCAAACACGCGCCGAATAGGACGCAGCAGAATTTTCTCTAATACCGGGCTGGACCAAACCGGCCGCACAGCCGGCTTATGCTTTGCGCGCCTGCCTGAGAATCTCCTCCCAATGGGAGTAGTGGATAAGCTGCCCCGCGTCTTTGACCAGATAGTGTCTGGCGTATTTTAGCTTCACCGCCAAACGCTGCACGGACGATGCTGGAATAAAATAGTCCTGGTCGCCGCTCCAAAGGCTGACCGGCGTTTCGCAATCAACGACACTAAACGGCCAATCCTGCATAAACAATCGGGTATCCTTGGCCATGGCAGCCGAACCTTGACGGCTACTCTCACTGAGTGCATATAAAAACAAATTCTGGAATTGTGTTTTCGTCAGCAACGATTTCTCATTTTCAGTCATACGTTCCCCGATATAATTGAAATATTTTCTCGGGTTTTTATTGATTCCTTCAATCACCAGCGACATCAATGGTTGGATTAGTGCCGGAAAATCCCGCGCTACCCTCATATGCAGGCGATAGAGGGGTAGTACGCGTTTGAGTTCATCATTGTTCAGCTTATCTCCCAAGCCGACCATGATGCAATGCTTCACTTGAGGAAACAGCAGGCTTGAACAAGCCAACCCAATCAGTCCGCCGACCCCCGAACCGACCAGGGTAAAACGCTCAATATCCATACGCTGCGCCAAGCCCTTTATATCGGCGGCTATGGTGGCCATAGACAGATCGTGACACGGGTCGGACCGTCCATAACCGGGTCGATCGAAAGTGATTACTTTATATCGATATTTCTTCGCCAGCTTCAGTGCGTTCGGCGCCAATTCAAAGCGTGAACCGAAAATGCTGTGCAAATAAAAAAGCGGCTCACCGTCGTTATCGCCGTACACGCAATAAGCCAGATTTCGCCCGTCGGCCAGCACATGAAATTGGGTTTGCAGTGCCTCCGGTATAAACGGCGTGTCAATACCGACCCGGTTGTCGCCATTGCTTAAATATTCCAACATCACGGAATTTTGATTAAGTACCCGGCTGACAAGTTCAGTTTGCTTATTGCACCCGGCTTTTTGCAGAATTTTTTTTATATAGTTTCGTATGGTATGTTTACTTTTGTTTTTAATCGCTGCAATCTGTTCGAGACTGACGCCCTGCACAACCAACTGAGAAAGCTCTGCTTCAAGCCGAGTCATTTGATACTGTTTACGAAATATTTTAACGGGAACAGGAAGACTCCGCCGGTCCGTCATAAACAAGCTGATATGAGGCTCCTGCAACAAATTGCTTGAATGATTAAAAGCTGCATGCACAATGAGTTGATTGTTGCCGTTTGTATTATCATTGAGGCATTCGGCAATCGAGGCCTTATCCATCCAAACGGGCTGTAACCTATTGTTGAAATCTTCGGTAACCTGGCCGGAATCTTGCGAATCAACCAACCCGAATTGCCGTAGTAAGCTGAGGCCGATTTTGTTAGAGTCGATAATTTTCTTTGCCGGCGATATCAGGCATACGCCGATCGGCAATTGATCGATAACGGCGAGTACTGCATTATTTTTTTTTTCCAGTTCAACGATTCGCTTGGCTACGGCAAGCGCTTTTTTGAAATGCATTGCCAAAAAATTGTACTCTCCATAGCCGTCCTGTTGAATACCTGTAATCGCCTCGCCGATATGCTTGTCAGCCTGAATCGCATCGGCAAGCTTGTGCGAACGCAGCGTACCTGCCGGCGGTAATTGATCGAGACATGACACCAGCGCCGCCCAATTTTCAGGATGAATGGCTGTGTCATAAATGGTTTCCAGTGCGGCATCCAGTGGGTCGAGCTGTACCACTAATTTTACCTATTTTTTAGTCAAGGTATGGCTAATCTCTTTACCCCTGAATTCAGGACCAATTAAAATATAGCAGAATACACTCAGCCGGTAAATTGACCTGTGTGATATAGCCTACAAATTCCACCGATATTTCCCATCGTCCCGTATTCCATTTATAATCGCCGATGTTGGCACCCTGTTTTGTGTATAATCCATGAGTCACATTGTCACCACGGCCACCGTTGCAAGCCGGACACTTTTTCACTTTTTACTTGCACAACTGGCCAACCCCGACTTCCAGGACCGCACCTCATGAAACAGCCCTGGTGCCTGGTGTTTTCATGCCCGGCTTCGAGCATTGAACCGTTTCTCCAGGCAAGCTGACGGCATTTCTGGATCATCCCAATAGGAATATCAAGAAATCCGCGGCGCAGGCGCTAGGGCTTATGGGAACCACCCGGGTTTTAAGAAAAATATTGTATTGGTTTATTGGTTAAAAACGCACGATAATCCCGGATTGATCAATTTACTCCTGGAGGCACTAAAAAACATTTGCGGATCGAATTATGTAGCGGTTCTGGTTAGCGAGTACGCGAACAGTCCGCCCGTCCGGCAAGACCGCCTGCCCGCCATAGCGGCTGACTGTTTGGCTCCGGCATCCGCTTTTCACTTTTTGCGGCGCAACCCCGGGCTGACCATGGAAACCTGGCGACAGGCAACAGCAGGCAACACACTGACACTGTATCAATTGGCCCTGCAATGGGGATGTTGTAAGCTCACAACAGCCCCGGGTTTACCCGCATTTGGAATCACCGCAATTCAGGCAGGTCAAACAACCGTCCAATTTAATCATAGCCTTGGTATTGCATTTCATGCAAAGGTCTGCCCCGGCCGGAAAATTGCCGTCCTCATCGTCCCCGGACAACGAAGTGTTTTGAGCTTCATACTCCGCGCGTTTTTCGCGAATAAGCTTTTGTTGGTGCTCATCCAAATCATCGGACTTCAACAGGCCGATCATTTTTAAATGCGATTCAATTGCATCACCCAGTTCGGCTACCAGGGACGGCATAAACTTGCCGCCTTTTTTGAAATAGCCGCCCTTGGGATCAAAGACGCTACGCAGTTCCTCCACCAAAAAAGTGACATCCCCGCCCTTGCGAAAGACCGCTGAAATAATCCGCGTCAACGCCACAATCCATTGGAAGTGGTCCATGTTTTTGGAATTGATAAATATTTCAAAAGGCCTGCGAATTTCATGCTCGGTACCGGGATTAAGCACAATATCATTGATGGTTAGATACAAAGCATGCTCGGACAAAGGTGTACGGATCTTGTAAGTAGCGCCCAGCAAGGTTTCCGGGCGTTCCACTTTTTCGTGCATTTGAATGACATCGGCGGATTTCGGTTTGGCCGGTTGTTGCTCCGCTTCGTCAGTCACCACCCTGTAGCCGGTAATTTTTTTGTCGATTTTGATGGTCATGACCTCGCCCCTTTAAAATTTTCCGTAATATCCTTCTTTAAGCGCATCATATAAATTCGCCGCCGTATGCATTTCACCATCGTATTCAATTTCTTCATTACCGTTGACCTCAATCACCGAGCCATCCTCCAGGGTAAACTGATAGGTGGTATTGGCAAGATCCTGTTCTTTGACCAGCACCCCCTGGAATGCTTCCGGATTAAACCGGAAAGTGGTACAGCCTTTAAGATCCCGTTCGTAGGCATACATATAAATATCCTTGAACTGGTTGTAGTCAAAGTCGGTGGGAACATTGGCCGTTTTGGATATCGATGAGTCAATCCAAATCTGCGCCGCCGCTTGAACATCCACATGTTGCTTCGGCGAGATATCATCGGCGGTATTAAAATAATCCGGCAATGCGTTTTCCTGCTCGGCATCCGGCGCGGCATTTTGATTGATCAAATACCGGTAAGCCAATAATTCAAACGAATACACATCCACTTTTTCCTTGCTCTTTTTGCCTTCGCGGATAACATTGCGAAAGTAATGGTGGGCAAAACTCGGCTCAATGCCGTTACTGGCGTTATTGGCCAAGGACAAGGAAATGGTACCTGTCGGCGCGATAGAACTATGATGGGTGAATCGTGCGCCACGTTCGGCAAGCTCTTCCACCAGGACCGGATCCTCCGTGGCGATTCGCTGCATGTAACGGCTGTACTTGGCGTGCAAAACCTTGCCTTTAATGGTTTCACCCACCCGCCATCCGTCACGCTCCATTTCCGGCCGTTTACTCAACATTTCCTTGGTTACGATAAAATCGTCTTCCATAATCGGAGCCGGGCCTTTTTCCTTGGCCAATTCCAGGGCTGTTCGCCAGCCCACCAGAGCCAGTTCCTTGGTGACTTGCTCGGTAAAACTTAACGATTCCGGGGAACCGTATGTCATACGCAACATGGTCAAGGTGGAACCCAGTCCCAAATAACCCATGCCGTGCCGACGCTTGCGGAGAATTTCGTCGCGTTGTTTGGCCAAAGGCAATCCATTGACCTCAACCACATTGTCCAACATACGGGTAAACACGGCCACCACTTCGCGGAACTGCTCCCAGTCAAAGCGGGCATTGTCGCCAAACGGGTCCAACACAAACTTGGTCATGTTCACCGATCCCAGCAAACAGGCGCCATAGGGCGGCAATCCCTGCTCCCCGCAGTTGTGCGCATGAAACCCGTTAGCATCAAAGGTGTTGATACCCGGGACCTGTACGTCGTATACGGCTTCTTTGGTTTCTTCGACCAATTCCTGCACTCGGGCGGTAAAGCGATCCGGAGCTTCCAGAATTTGATCCCTTTCAATGGCGCGCATCAACACGAGCATTTTGTCTTTACTGGAAAATCCCACCTGCATGCTGAACTGGCGTAAATCATAATCGGAAATGATCAGTTCATAGTTCGGGTCGGCGTTGGCCTGCTGATAGGGATGTTGTTCATCCTGTTCGGCTCCACGACCCCGGTCGATATAAGAGACAATAGCCAGGCGCAGCAGCATGCGTTGCAGGCTTTGCAAGGTTTTCTTATCGGGATGGGATACACTGATAAAACCGCCGGTCAAAGCGGTGCTTTCCAAACGCGCCTGCCCATCGAAAAATCCACGAAGGAATCCCCGATAAAATTCACTGGACGCCCGCTCCATTTGCCGGGTAACGATCAGTCCGTTTTTCACCACACCCAACTGCTGGGCCAGGTCCAATTGATACTTAAAGGTGAGCTTCTCCTGCGCCCGGGTCAACTCGGCAACCGCCATGGTCGCCGTGTCATAGACGGCCGTCGCAGACGCCGTATGATCGCTGTCTTTTTGCACCATCTCCGCATAGGCCAATTTATCCTCGGCCAACAGATTGCCCACCATCAATCCTTCATCAAAATCATGGGGTCCCTGCCAGTTCACATTGGCTTGGTGATCGTGCAGCAGAACTCGGTCGCCGGATTTCAGTTGACGCGCCTGGCACCATTCGGATTGCACCCGGCTGGCATCAAAACCGGTAACCCGGCGAATTTTATGGTTGTCGGTCAGGCGCAGACAGTATCCTTCCACCGTTTGCAAACGAAAGACTTTTTTTACCGCGGTGCGAAAAAATCCACCGGCTCCGCTGGCGTGCAATTCACCATCGACGGCGGCATGGAAAGATTTGCCGACCAGTTCCCTAACTTGCCGGGGACCCTGCAATGTATGCACCCATGTATCGGCCGTGACACAAGGATTGGTGGCCCGAATATTTTCGCAGAACCAGTTGTTATTCATTTCATTGTATTGATCAATAAGAATAAATCCCGGCTCGGCATAATCATATGTTGACGACATTATCACATCCCATAGGCGACCTGCACGTATGGACTTATACACTTTGCATGCCACCATACCTTTGTCATTGGTGATATAACAATGTTTAACCGGCCACTCTCGCCATACCACTTGTTCAGCATCATGTATGTCCAAGCCATCCTGAGACACTTCTTCATCGGTTAGCGGAAAAGCCAGTTTCCAATGCCGGTCCTGGCGAACCGCTTCCATAAAATCCTTGGTAATCAGCAAGGATAAATTAAACTGCCGTAAGCGACCGTGTTCCCGCTTGGCACGGATAAACTCCATAACGTCGGGGTGACCGACGTCAAACGTCGCCATTTGCGCGCCGCGCCGCCCGCCGGCGGACGACACCGTAAAACACATACGGTCATAGATATCCATAAATGACAGCGGTCCGGAGGTATAGGCACCGACGCCGGAAACATACGCCCCCTTGGGACGCAGCGTGCTAAAATCATAACCGATGCCGCAGCCGCTTTTTAATGTCAGTCCCGCTTCGTGTACTTTCATCAAAATATCCGACATGGAGTCTTCAATGGCGCCGGATACGGTGCAATTGATCGTGGAAGTCGCCGGCTTATAAGCCTGTGCGCCGGCATTGGATATTATTCGTCCGGCAGGTATGGCACCGTGGCTTAATGCCCACACAAATCGTTCATACCACTGCTGCTGTTTTTCCGCGGTCGGCTCCACCGTTGACAAGGCTTTGGCCACCCGTTTGTAGGTATCCCGCATGGTTTCGTCAATAACCGTCGCGTCTTTGGCTTTTAATCGATATTTTTTGTCCCAGATATCCAGAGAGGCTTCCTGATACGGAATGTCTGCTAATTTATCTTGCACTACTTTTAAGTGCGGTTTATTCATGCCACCCCCTTGGTTGTCCATGTTCGCTACCTTTTGCCGCTGCAGGCGTAAGCAGCCCGGATAGCTTGGTCGGCTCTATTTAGTATGCTATCCCACACGGTGTCTTTTATTTAACACCAACCCAGCCCGAGACTGCATACTTTTTGTGCAGACGGTTGGCGGACACAACATATAGTGTTTATATGGCGCAATGTACACTGAATATGGTTTTTCGGTCAACATATATTTCCCTTCTTTTAATACGTAAACCAATTCAGCCAATTACATTTCAGACTTAAATCTGTTTCTAAGTTGCTACCGGCCATTTTAACCAAACCTGTATATTTATCCATTCTTTTATACTTCGACGGTAACCGTGGTGGTTTTACGGCCGTTGCTGGAAAAGAATTGGGCGCTGATAGACAGCGATATCGATATCACCACCACCCGCGACAGCGGCCCGGGCGCCGAACCAAACGGACCCGCGTCAAAAAGTGACGTCATGGAACGTGAAGACTATTTGGGCTTACCATTACCGTCCGCCTATGATCAATTTCTGAGCCATCACAATGAAATAAATAACTTTTACCTGTTACTTTGATTCTTTGATTTACCTTTGTCGCCAATACAAGAGATCATAAAGGACGATGAAGATTGGCGTGACGACATCGAAAAATGTCATCCCAAGCACGTAAAATTTATGCTAGCAAGTTGTGACCGTTTATTTGAAGGTATATTGTATATTTTGCTTAGCCACCGACTTGGCTTGGCACTCTGCCGTGAATATCATCCAAACCATCAAATCAAAACTTGTGCATAACCACTATTTGAATTCATACGGAGACAGCATTCGACTGTATATGCCCACATCATGGTATATATTGGAATACTTTCACCGTCTCAGTGCACACGCCACATGCATTTACAAAATGGGGTTGGTTATCTACCGAATCGTTTCACAGCGGCCCGCCAGCGTTTAAGTTTTTTTTTATACAGTTGTTCGATCCTTGTGGAGAGGGTTTCACACACGGTATTCAAATCATGGGTCTTGATACCGTCATCAATAGCCGTATTTAACATTTGCCTGTTTACCGCCTGATTTTTTCTGAAAATGTCGCTGTGCAAAAATTTTTTAAATTCCTTGCCGTCGCGGTGGTTCAACGCTTTGTACACGGCTTGTTCAGAGCCGGCTAATCCGCGTTTTCGTGTACGCACAAAACCGCATTGGGATCGCTCAAACTGGTTGACGAAATCCACCATGCGGATATAGGCTCCGGCGGCTTCACGAAGACGGCTGCTGTCATAGGCCACGGCCGTGTTAACACCGGTCACGTAAAGCAGCAGCAACAAAACAATGCCACGGGCGGCGTGGAAGGGCATAGGCATTCCTTACTGCGTTTAGTTTGCCGGTTCGTAACCCAGATTTGGGGCCAACCAGCGTTCCACTTCCTTGATGTCCATCCCTTTGCGACCCGCATAATCTTCCACTTGGTCCCGGTTGATTTTACCCACGGCAAAGTAGTGACTGTCGGGATGGGCAAAATAAAAACCGCTGACCGACGCAGCCGGTAACATGGCCATGCTCTCGGTCAAGGCAATGCCGGTGTGCGTGGTAGCCTGCAGCAATTCGAACAACGCGGTTTTTTCGGTATGATCCGGACAGGCCGGATAACCGGCGGCCGGCCGAATGCCCTGGTATTGCTCCTTGATCAATTGCTCGTTACCAAGCTGCTCGTCGGCGGCATAACCCCAGAATTCGGTACGCACACGTTTATGCATGCTTTCGGCAAGGGCTTCGGCCAAACGGTCCGCGAGGGCTTTTAACATAATGGCATCATAATCGTCATGGGCCTCGGCAAATTCCTTAAGTTTGGCGTCGATACGTAGTCCGGTGGTGACGGCAAACGCGCCGATATAGTCCTTAATACCACTGTCCCTGGGCGCGACAAAATCAGCCAGGCATTGATTGGGCCGACCCGGCGGCTTTTCGTTTTGCTGGCGTAGATGATGTAATACCGTGCTTACTATGGTCCGGCCATCATCGCTATATATTTCGATATCATCAAACACGCTGTTGGCCGGGAACAGACCGATCACCGCCTTGGCCTGCAACCAGCCTTCGGTGATGATTTTTTCCAACATAGCCTGGGCATCGGCAAACAGGCTGCGCGCCGATTCTCCAACGACCTTATCATCGAGAATCGCCGGATAGGTGCCGACTAACTCCCAGGTCCTAAAAAATGGGCTCCAATCAATGCAGTCACGCAGTTCGGCAAGCTTATAGTCGTCAAAGGATTTGGTGCCGAGAAATGTGGGTTTGACAGTCTGGTATTTCTGCCAGTCTATTTTGACGGCGTTGTTCCGGGCAGCTTGCAGGCTAACCCAACGGATAGCCGCTTTTTTACCCGCGTGACGGGTGCGCACATCATGGTATTCCTCGTTAACGGTCTGCATAAATGCCGGCTTGAGTTCATTGCTGTTGAGCTGGGATGCCACACCCACGGCGCGTGATGCATCCTTGACCCAAATGGTGCCATGTTCATAATGGGGTGCGATTTTGACCGCGGTATGCACCCGTGAGGTGGTGGCTCCGCCAATCAACAACGGTATCGTAAAGCCCAGACGTTGCATTTCCTTGGCCACATGCACCATTTCGTCCAGCGACGGCGTGATCAACCCGGACAAGCCGATCAGGTCCACGTTTTCCTGCTTGGCTTTTTCCAGTATTTGGTTGGCCGGAACCATGACACCCATGTCAATGACCTCAAAATTATTACAACCCAACACCACACCAACGATGTTTTTTCCGATATCGTGCACATCGCCTTTGACGGTCGCCATCAGTATTCGGCCCGCCTAGCGCCCGCCGCTGCGTTTTTTTTCCTCTTCAATATAAGGTATCAACTGCGCGACCGACTTTTTCATGACCCGCGCACTTTTCACAACTTGAGGTAAAAACATTTTACCGGCGCCAAACAGGTCTCCGACCACGTTCATCCCGTCCATCAAGGGACCTTCGATCACCTGCAAGGGCCGATCGTAGTGCAGGCGGGCTTGCTCGGTATCCTGCTCGATATAGTCGGTGATTCCTTTGACTAGAGCGTGACTTAAGCGCTCCTGCACCGACCCTTGGCGCCATTTTTCGTCTTTTTGCTGGACATGGCCTTGACCGGCAAACTGATCAGCCAGGCCGAGCAATTCATCGGTGGCACCGGGGTGTTTGTTTAAAATGACCGCCTCGACTTTTTCCTTGAGCGCGGGTTCAATTTCTTCGTACACCACCAATTGACCCGCGTTGACAATACCCATGTCCATGCCGGCCTGTACCGCCTGGTATAGAAAAACCGAGTGGATGGCCTCGCGTACGGCATTGTTGCCGCGAAAGGAAAACGATACATTACTCACCCCGCCGCTGATCAGGGCATAGGGCAAACTCTGCTTGATCCGGCGGGTGGCTTCGATAAAGTCGACGGCGTAATTATTGTGTTCCTCGATGCCGGTCGCCACGGCAAAAATATTCGGATCAAAAATTATATCCTGGGGGGCGAATCCAGCCTGCTCGATAAGCAGGTGATAGGCGCGGGTACAAATTTCCACTTTACGGGCCATGCTATCGGCTTGGCCTTGTTCATCGAATGCCATCACCACCACCGCGGCACCGTAACGCTGAACAGCACGGGCTTGCGCCAAAAATTTTTCCTCACCTTCTTTTAAACTAATGGAGTTGACCACGCCCTTGCCCTGCAGGCATTTTAGACCGGCTTCCAACACGCTCCATTTGGAGGAATCCAACATCACCGGCACCCGGGAAATGTCCGGATCGGCGCCCACCAGGTTTAAAAACCTCACTATGGCCGCCGCGCTGTCCAGCATGGCTTCGTCCATGTTGATATCGATGATCTGGGCGCCGTTTTCCACTTGTTGCCGTGCTACATCCACGGCGGTATCAAAATCATCGTCCAATATCAATTTTTTAAATCGCGCCGAACCGGTCACATTGGTACGCTCACCCACGTTGACAAATAAACTGTCAGGACCGATATTCAACGGCTCTAAGCCACTTAACCGACATTGCACCGGTATGGCCGGCAACGACCGTGGTTTCAGGCCGGCGACGCTTTGCTTGATGGCTTTGATAAAAGCGGGTGTGGTACCGCAACAACCACCCACGATATTCAACCAGCCATGGTTAACAAACTCACGCAGCAGTGCGGACATATGTTCCGCACTTTCATCATAGCCGCCAAACTCATTGGGCAAGCCGGCGTTGGGATGCACGCTGATATAAGCCTGACTGACCCGGGCAATCTCCTCCACATAAGGACGTAAATCGTCAGCGCCCAGGGAGCAATTCAAACCCATGACCAGGGGCCGGCTGTGTGCGATGGAGTTCCAAAATGCCTCGGTGGTTTGTCCTGACAAGGTGCGTCCGCTTTTATCCACAATCGTAGCTGAAACCATGACCGGCAGGCACACTTGATGTTGGTCAAAATACCGGTTAATCGCATATAAAGCCGCTTTGCAGTTTAACGTATCGAAAACGGTCTCCACCAAAATGATGTCCACCGCGCCATCAACCAGGCCCCGCACACATTCGCCGTAGTCATCCACCAATTGATCGAAGTCGATCAAGCGCAGGCCGGGATCGTTGACATCCGGTGACAACGAGGCGGTGCGATTGGTAGGGCCAAGCACGCCGGCAACGAAACGGGGTTGTTCAGCCGTGGATTGACTGTCAGCGGCTTCACGGGCGATACGCGCCGCTTCCAGGTTGAGTTCGTAAACCAGCGACTCCAAACCATAGTCTGCCTGTGAAACCCGATTGGAATTGAAGGTATTGGTCTCAATGATGTCGGATCCGGCTTCCAGATAGGCCAAGTGTATGGCTTTAATAATGTCCGGTTGGGTCAGTGACAATAAATCGTTATTGCCTTGCAGTGCCTGCTCAATATCGGTAAAACGCCGGCCGCGATAACCCTGTTCATCCAATTGATAACTTTGAATCATAGTGCCCATGGCACCGTCGAGCAGCAGAATTCGTTGCTGCAACAGTTTCTCGAAAATCGCGCCGGAAGTGGAAGTAAAAACCATGTAAACCCCGTTGTATGCCATTATTTGTTTGGAAATACGAGCTATTATATAGGAATCGTATGGGTTTTTCGCATTACCGGCCCCCGATTCCTGATTAACCGGTATAAAGCCGGTATAAATACGCCGATAAAGCCCTTATAAGTGATAACAGCGTTAGTATCCTGGATAAGCTTGCGTTAAAATCACTGCAGCGACAGTCGCACCGTTGATGAGGAAAAACACGTGCATGGCCAAGACTTTATTGCACAATCCCTGTAATAATCAGGGTTGAATGATGGACTTTACCACTGAATTTGCTCATACCAGTGCCCTGCGTACTGCCATCGCCAATGCTTACCTGGCTGACGAGGCGAGTGCGGTCGAAAAGCTTATTCCCGAGGCACAATTTTCGCCTCAATCACGCCAACGTATTAAGGATCATACCCGCCGCCTGGTGGAAGCCATTCGCGAGAAAGGCAAACGCAACCGCGGTATAGAAGCGTTTATGGCCGAATACAATTTGACCTCCAAGGAAGGCGTGGTGCTGATGTGCCTGGCGGAAAGCCTGCTGCGGGTGCCCGACCGTACCACTGCCGACACCCTTATCCACGACAAGATTTCTGTTGGCAACTGGCGCAAACATCTGGGCCAAAGCAGTTCCCTGTTTGTCAATGCATCCACGTGGGGACTGGTACTGACCGGCAAGATGATTCAGTTCGACGATGCCCGCGATGAACCGGCCACGGTTTTCGATCGCATTGTGTCCCGCAGCGGTGAGCCATTTATCCGTGTCGCGCTGAAAAAGGCCATGCGCAATTTGGGTGAACAGTATGTGTTGGGACAAACCATCGAAGAAGCCTTGTACCGTAGCCGCCGCATGAACCAGGACCGGCATGTTTTCTCGTTTGACATGCTGGGCGAGGCAGCCATTTGCAAGGCTGACGCGGACCGCTACTTTCACGCGTATATTCACGCCATCGAAGCGCTGGAAGAATTCACAAAGAACGAGGACGATATTTTTCGGGCGCCGAGCATCTCCATCAAACTATCCGCCCTGCACCCGCGCTTTGACTATACCCAGCGCAAACGGGTATTACCTGAGCTGGTGGAAAAACTGCTGCATCTGGTCGTCAAAGCCAGATCATTGGGCGTGGCGGTGACCCTGGATGCCGAGGAAGCCGACCGGCTTGAATTTATGATCGATGTATTTACCGAGGTTTATCGATCCAAACCGCTAAAGGATTGGGAGGGTCTGGGCCTGGCGGTACAGACTTATCAAAAACGTGCCAGTCATGTCATCGACTACCTCACCGATTTGTCCTGGACCCATAAACAACGCATCCCGGTGCGCCTGGTTAAAGGCGCTTATTGGGACACCGAAATCAAGCGTTATCAGGAACGGGGATTAAACGGCTATCCGGTTTTTACCCGTAAGACGGCCACTGATGTGTCCTACCTGGCCTGCGCGCGGCGACTGTTTGCCGCCCGGGAAGCTTTCTTTCCCCAGTTCGCCACCCATAACGCGTATACCGTGGCCTCAATCATTGAGCTGGCCGGTGACTATGACGGTTATGAACTGCAGAAACTGTACGGTATGGGTGATGACCTTTACGACGAATTATTCGCCAATTTCGAAGTTGCCGTCCCCTGCCGCGTTTATGCACCGGTGGGCGCCCATGAAGATCTGCTGCCCTACCTGGTACGGCGGTTGTTGGAAAACGGCGCCAATACCTCGTTTGTGCACCGTATCATCAACGATGAAATCGATATTGAACAGCTGCTTACCGATCCGGCGGAAAAACTTCGCGCCACCCATCCGAAATCCCATCCTAAAATCACCTTGCCGCTTGATATCTATAAACCGCAGCGGATTAATTCCCGCGGGGTTAACCTCGATGACCGGGAAACCCTGGAAAACCTCACCATGCAGCTTAATCATGCACTGTCCATGTCGTGGACGGCCTCAGCGCTGGTTGACGGGCAAACCCTGAACGGACAGGAAAAAGAAATCCGCAATCCCGCCGATAGCCTGGTCACCACCGGCTATGTGTCGCTGACCCATTTTGACGCCGTCGAACATGCCATCAGCTCAGCCTATAAAGCCCGTCACTACTGGAATCAAACCGGCGCCGAGCGGCGGGCGGAAATACTTGAACACGCCGCTGAACTACTGGAACAAAACCGCTATGAACTGATCGCCTTGTGCATTAAGGAAGGCGGTAAAACCCTGCGCGACAGCATTGCCGAAGTTCGCGAAGCGGTGGATTTCTGCAATTATTACGCGCATCAGGCCAGGCGCAATTTCGCCGCGCCGAAAATCATGCCCGGCCCCACCGGGGAGTTAAATAAACTCAGCCTGCACGGTCGTGGCGTGTTTGCCTGCATAAGCCCGTGGAATTTCCCCTTGGCTATTTTTACCGGACAAGTGACCGCCGCGTTGGCCGCGGGCAATTGTGTGTTGGCCAAACCCGCCAGCCAGACACCGATCAGCGCTTTTCGCGTTGTCCGCTTATTGCACAAAGCCGGTGTTCCCCACGATGTCCTGCATTTGCTGCCGGGTGACGGAAAGACCATCGGCAATAAAATTATTTCCGATTCACGCATCGGCGGGGTGGCGTTTACCGGTTCCACCGAAACCGCCCGCTCCATGCAATTATTACTGGCCGGCCGCCGCGGCAGTATTATTCCCTTTGTCGCCGAGACCGGTGGGCAGAACGCCATGATCGTGGACAGTTCCGCGTTGGCGGAGCAGGTGGTCACCGATGCTGTCCATTCCGCCTTTAACAGTGCCGGGCAGCGATGTTCGGCCTTGCGGGTATTGTTTATCCAGGAGGAAATGGCTCCCCGGGTAATGGAACTGCTGGCCGGCGCCAGCGCCGAGTTGTGCATGGCGGATCCGGCGGGATTGGCGTGTGACATCGGTCCGGTCATCGACGAACGCGCCAAACTCGGCTTAGAACAACACTGCAAATTCCTACAGGAACACGGTCGCTTGATTTATCAATCACCGCTGCCGCCACAGACCGATAACGGCAATTATTTTCCGCCGACCATATTCGAAATCGAACACCTGCGACTGCTGTCACGGGAAGTCTTTGGACCCATACTGCATGTAATCCGGTACAGTAGCGGGCAATTGGATGCCGTCATCGATGCCATCAACAACACCGGCTACGGTTTGACTCTCGGTATCCACAGCCGGATCGATACGGTGATTAACTATATTCAGGAACGGGTGCGGGTCGGCAATATTTATGTCAACCGGAATATGATCGGTGCGGTGGTTGGCAGCCAGCCGTTTGGCGGTGAAGGCTTGTCGGGGACCGGCCCCAAGGCCGGCGGACCGTTTTACTTGCAGCGATTTGCGACCGAACGTTGTATCAGTACCAACACCTCTGCCATAGGGGGCAACGCGACGCTGTTGTCTTTGGTGGGTGATAACGACTAAATACTTGATCCGGCACGCCGGAGTTGGTAAAACTTTCAACACTATTGGCCAGACATACAACGATGACAAAACTACCTGTGCTAGTCGCGCACCGCGGGGATGCGGAGCGTTTTCCGGAAAACACGTTATTAGGCTTGGAAGCCGCATTCCGTTGCGGTGCTTGTATCGTGGAATTTGACATTCAAATCAGTGCCGACGGGGTACCTGTTCTTTTCCACGATTACGAATTACAACGTATTGTGGGCGTGCCGGGCACCGTCTGTGACATGCCGTTGCAGAACCTGCAGCTATTCGATGTCAGTGAGCCGGCTCGGCTGGGCAATCGATTCAGCCAAATTCGTATTCCAACCTTGGCGCAGGCCATTACGCTGCTCAAGCGCTGGCCGAACCGGCATGCTTTTATGGAGATCAAACCGGAAAGCCTTAAGGCGTTCGGCATCCATAAGGTCGTCAAGGCCGTCATGGCAGTCATTGAAAATGATGTTGAACAGCTGACCATCATATCCAAAGATATGCTGGTATTAAGCCATGTCCGCGCCCTGGGGGCCCGTTCCATCGGTTGGGTTATCGATACCTGGGGCGAAGAAAGCCGTTCACAAGCGGCTCGCCTGGTGCCTAATTATTTATTTGCCAACTACCGTGGTATTCCATCCGATGCCGATAACTTGTGGCCTGGCCCCTGGCAATGGGTATTGTACGACGTGACCAAGCCGGAACTGGCGTGCATTCTGGCAACTTGGGGGGCACAATTTATCGAAACATGGGACGTGGAAACCATGTTGCAAGACGACAAACTGCGGACCAAGGCATGTATTGAGCACTGAGTTTTACGATTTCGTTATCATCGGCGCCGGCATCCAGGGCGCCGGTGTCGCGCAAGCAGCGGCAGTCAACGGACACTCGGTGCTGGTATTGGAAAAATCCGCCGTTGCCGCCGGTACCTCAAGCCGATCCAGCAAACTGATCCACGGCGGTTTACGGTACCTGGAAACCTTGCAGTGGCGTTTAGTGCATGAGTGTTTGCGCGAACGACGCATCCTGCTACGCATTGCACCTCAGCTGATTTCACTGCAACCCTTTTTTTATCCCGTGTACGCCAACGCCCATCGCCGCTGGTGGCAATTACATGCCGGCTTGATGATGTATGCCATGCTCGGCGGCTTCCACCGTGACAACCGATACCGGTGTTTTCATCCCGCGCGCTGGAACAATCCAGATGGCCTGCGCCCGCAAGGCCTGCAAGCGGTTTTCCGCTACTATGATGGTGTAACCGACGATGTCCGGCTAACCCGGGCGGTCATGGATTCGGCCAGGCAACATCACGCCGAACTGCGGGTGCCAGCGGAATTTTGCCATGCCCAACGCGACCGGCAACGTTGGCGGGTGAGTTACCAATGGGCGGGCCAACGTAAACAATGCCGGTGCCAGGTATTGATCAATGCCGCGGGCCCCTGGGTTGCCGGGGTTTCCTCGAACATCGACAGCGCACCACCGCTGCCGGCGGTGGATTTGGTGGCGGGCAGCCATGTTCTTATTCCAGGCCGGCTGCGCGGCGGTGTTTATTACGTCGAGTCACCGATCGACAGGCGGGTTGTGTTTATCATTCCCCGCGGCAATGTCACCATGGTCGGTACCACGGAAAAACCCTTTACCGGCAGTCCGGATGCGATTGCAGCCGGCCGCGATGAAATTCAGTATCTACTGGCCGCCTTTAAACATTATTTTCCAGACAACCGCGTGGATGAAGCCGGTCTGCGATCGTTTGCGGGCTTACGGGTGCTGCCGCGCAGCGATGGTGAAGCGTTTTCCCGTCCTCGCGATAGCCGTATCGTGACCGATGCACGGCACCACGCCAGCTATGCCGCCATTGTCGGCGGAAAACTCACCGCCTATCGGGCAACGGCACAAAAAGTGCTGAGGAATTTTCGTCACCTGTCTCGGCAAAAACCGGTGGATACCGCATCCATCAAGCTACCATAGACGACACCACGATCGTATTCAGCCATACGTCGACAAATGTTGCATGGCAAGCGGCATTGTTTTCATAACGCGCGCATCGCCCGGAAGTACCGTATCTATAGCTGTCATCACGGCGAGCGGGGTAAAGTTGATTTTCGAATCGCGGAAAAAAGCCCATATAGGTAGTTAAAATTTATCGGTTACGGCCGATTACCGTTAAACAGGCCAATGGAAATTTTAAAAAACGGCTTTTTTTTCGAAAAAAATGCACTTTTTTAACTGTTAAGCATTGCGTGAATGTTTTTTGTGTTATATAACTTCAACGTGCACTTAATCATGTGTTTAAGATCTAAAGGAGACACGCATGGCCACAGCAAAGAAGCGAACCGCAAAGCGTACTTCTGCAAAAGCAAAGACAAACGGTAAAGCGACGAAAAATCTGGCTGCCGTTCGTAAAGCTTTTACCAAGTCGGAACTACTCAACAGCTTGGCGGAGAGTACCGGTTTGGCTCGCAAAGAGGTCAATTTGATTTTGGAAGAGCTGACGAGTATTGTCGAGAGGCATATTAAGAAGAAAGCGGTGGGTCAATTCACCATTCCGGGATTGATGAAAATCCAAACCGTAAGAAAGCCCGCCAGGAAGGCGAGAAAAAATGTTCCCAATCCATTCAAACCAGGTGAAACAATGGATGTCGCCGCAAGGCCCGCCCATACCGTGGTAAAAATTCGGCCGCTTAAAGGCTTAAAGGCCATGGTTGAATAAACCTTGCTTTTGAATAAATACCTTATAAAAAAGGCCCGTTTTAGCTAAAACGGGCCTTTTTTCCAAATCTACCGCTTAACATTACCACGACGCCCACCTGCTGCGCTCGCTCGCACAACAACACGGGGCCATCCATACACCTGTGTCACCCAACAGCTCGGCACCGCATTAGCATGGCATGGCGGGTAAGATTTTCAACCAAGGTACATGAATGTGCGCGGCGCCAAGCGGTCAATCGTCATTATTCACCGCTGCGAAGACAGCCTAAAACCGCGCCGGCACCGATATTTATAGAAATCCATCGCGACGTGCATCGGCGCGTTTCCGCTCAACCGCGACTTCCTCATGCGAGTCGTCAGCACGCAGATCTTGCGGGATCCTCAATCCATGGCAATCGGCCTGCGGTGCGTGTGCGCGGCATCGTCAACTTCGTGGAAACCCTCACAACGAAAATTCATGAATTAGCCGGGCCAGCCCGGACGAGCCAGCCCGGACGAGTCAGCAAACTGGAAGCATTTGATCCGCGAATGTCAGACCAAGCGTGAAGATGGCGAACCGGTTTTCACGAACGGCGGTTGTCTTTCGGTGGCACGCGTACCTGGGTGGCTTTTCGCTTGCGTGCAGGTTGGCGATTCAACGGCCCCCAAATAAGAAAGGCAAACAGAAAAAACAACCCCGCCACAACGGCGTAAAACATCAAATTGTCGCTTCGCAGTAACGAGTGCCATAACCGAAGAATGGAACTATCTTTGTCCTTGGCGTAAGGACCAACCCCCAGTTCGCGAAACATCTGGTGAACGTCGGAATAATCCAGCGGTACCGTCCAACCGGCGTAACGGCCCGCCCGCGCGCTCGGCTCGTTTTCCTCCATGGTGAGCAGCGCCACCGCCACTTCCTTGGCTAACCGGGCCGCGACATGGGGTGCCTTGGCAAACGGCCATTCCGGGTACAAACGGGTACTTAGTTTAAAGGGTAACGGTGTACGCCCGTGACGGGCATTCAAGATTGAAAAGTCATCAATATTAATGGCGCCCTCGGCGTGCATACGTTCCAAGGTATCGGTACGCACGATGCCCACATCGACCCTCTTGTCCCGTACAGCGTAGACAATCTGGTCCTGGGGCAAACCCGAAAATTGCAGCGTGGTGTCGTTAAACGGGTCGATGCCTGCTCTTTTCATTTCTCGCCATGCCATTTGAAATCCACCGAATGCATGCCGGCTAACCCCCATCAGTCGTCGCCCCTTAATATCACGCAGGGTGCGAATTTCCGGCCGATCGCGACGGGTAAAAATCACCGAGCCGAACTGGGTGGTCGGACGGTTGCGGCTGAGATTACGCAAGGTGGCGATACAATTTACGCCGAGATCGATTTCCAGCTGAATGTAATTACCGGTATTGGTGAGCACAAAATCCACGTGCTGCCGGCGCACCGCCTGCTCCATTTCTTTCAGGCCAAGCGGCGCGATATTGAAAGAGTGACCGGACAGACGCCGCTCGAGATATTCAGCCAGTGGATACCAGCGTTTCACGGCATTGTCATTACCACGCACCGCCAACACCCCGATGCGAACATCGGCGGCTAACACGGGAGAAACGATGGTGATTGAGGTCAACAGCAGTGCCGCGGCGATGGAAAAATGCTTTATCACACGCTTTCTTACTACGACATCCTCATCGTGTTCGGCTTCAAAACCAAGCACCGAGATCCTCCGTAGTGACGACGAAACGGGCAGCTAATCCAAGACCTGTGGTGCACACGAAGAACGTTGCGGCGCGCTTATCGACAGTCATCATAAGCAGGGCGATGGATTAAAATGATTGATAGAGCTAGGCTGATTATTTATAGCTTAAACGAAACGTATGCTGGAGACAAGCGCCTAATCAACCAGGCTGATTTAACGCTTTGATAAATACTACTTTATAGCCTTTTTTCAATTGCCTGTCTCGCGCGGCCAGAAGCGCGGCTTCGGCCTCGGCAAATTCGTTAAACTGCTTTTTAGTCACCCGGCCTGGTGAACCCTGAATGCCGCTTTCACTGATAAGAAACCAGCCGCCAAGCAGATCCTGTTGCAGCATCAAATGGTAGAACCGCAACGGCCCACTATCCAGGTCATTGAATTGCATATAAATTCGCATCGTTCGTTACGACAGACTGGCTGGATTAAACAGCCTGTCATGCTCGGCGATGGCAAACCGGTCGGTCATGCCGGCAATATAGTCGGCGATCGGCCGCGCCCTGCTGTTTTCGTCATAATCGGCCAGCTTTTGCTGGGTTTGCGGCGGCAGCAGAGCCGGATCATCCATAAAGGCATCAAACAAAGCCTGTATCACCAGCCTTGCCTTGGCCGCCATTCGATGAACGCGGAAATGTTTATACAAATGGGTCAGCAAAAAACGTTTTAACTGCTGGTTTTGCTCATGCATGTCGTCGCTGAACCCCACCAGTGCACGACCCGCCTCGCGAACGTCCTGTACTGTTTGCGGTTTGATTTGATCAATGCGCGCACGGGTGGTTTCAATCAGGTCATTGACCAGCCGGTTGATCATCCGCCGGATGACTTCATGAATGGTGCGTCGATGGGATAGCCCGGGATACTGCCCGCGCACCGTTTCAAACTGTTCGGCAAACAGTCGCACTTGCATCAATCCTTCAATATCCAGCAATTGGGCGCGCAGGCCGTCATCCACATCATGATTATTGTAGGCTATTTTATCGGCCACATTGGCCAATTGGGCTTCCATGCTCGGTCGCCAGCCATGCACAAACCGTTCGGCCACATCGCCCAGTTGCGTGGCTTTTTTTCGCGAACAATGCTTGAGGATACCTTCGCGCGTTTCAAAACAAAGATTCAAGCCGTCAAATGCAGCATATCGCTGCTCCAGCATATCCACCACCCGCAGCGACTGAAAGTTGTGTTCGAAGCCGCCGAACGCACGCATGCAATGGTTCAATGCATCCTGACCGGCATGGCCAAACGGCGTGTGACCAAGATCATGGGCCAACGCAATGCTTTCGGTAAGATCTTCATTCAGCCCCAGGGTTCGCGCCACCGAACGGCTGATTTGGGCTACCTCCAGGGAATGGGTAAGGCGGGTACGAAATAAATCGCCTTCATGATTAACAAATACCTGGGTTTTGTATTCCAGACGGCGGAACGCGGCGGAATGGATGATACGATCGCGGTCGCGCTGAAACTCGCCACGATACTGCGGACCTGCTTCAACAATGCAGCGCCCCCGTGACCCGGTTTCATGTACGGCATAGGTAGCCATGCCTCCCACCTACAATGCCTCGCCCGAAAGCGCGAATGCAATAGTGGCATCAAGATGGGCGCTGTCATAGTCATCGTGTAAAGCCGCTTTACCCACACGTTCCAGCAACACCAGGCGGATTTTGCCTGCCTGCACTTTTTTATCCCTGGCCATATGGTGATAAAACGCCTCCGCACCCATTTGGGCTGGCGGCCTTACCGGCAAGCCGGCATCCAATAACAATTTTTCAATCGCCACCACTTGCGATTTCTCGATCCAACCATGCAGCCACGACATATACGCCGCCATCACCATACCGACCGCCACGGCTTCGCCATGCAGCCAGCCCTTATATTGTAAGGCGCTTTCGATGGCATGGCCGAATGTATGGCCCAAATTCAATAACGCCCTAACACCGCTTTCCAATTCATCACGGGCCACAATGTCCGCCTTGTCTTGGCAGGCACATTCGATGGCAAGGGCAAGCGCCTCACTGTCCCTGGCGCGCAGCCGCGTCATGTTTTGTTCAAGCCACCGGTAAAACGCCACGTCGCCCAATACGCCGTATTTGATAACTTCCGCCAGACCGCAGGAAAGCTGCCGGTCGTCCAGGGTATTTAAGGTATCGGTATCGGCCAACACGCAACGGGGCTGGTAAAAAGCGCCTATCATATTTTTACCCAATGCGTGGTTAACACCGGTTTTACCGCCCACGGAGCTGTCCACCTGCGCCAGCAAGGTTGTGGGAATCTGGATAAACGGCACGCCGCGTTGATAGGCGCTGGCCGCGAACCCGGTCATGTCACCGATCACCCCACCGCCCAGGGCAATCAGGGTAGTGCCGCGGTCACATTGTTCGCGCAGCAACGCATCGAAGATACTGTTGAGCTCTTGCAGATTTTTGTATTCCTCACCATCGGGAAGCACCACCTGGCGGCTTGAAAAACCATCAAGCATGGCCATGCAACGTTGCATGTACAAGGGCGCCACGGTGGTGTTACTGACCACCATGACCCGCTTACCCGGGATATGGGCAGCCAGTAATTGGGGTTTTTGCAATAAACCCGGACCTATGTATATGGGGTAACTACGCTCCCCCAGTGCAACCTGCAAGGTCTTCATGGTAAATGTTTCCAAGCCTCTCGAACCAATCCCACCAGGGATTGGATAACATATTTTAACGGACCGCCGGCGGTATTAAAGCGTATATCGGCAATTTCCTGGTAGTAGCTTTCCCGCTCATGCAACAGGTGTTGCAGTGCCGCCTTGGGATCGGTGGTCTGCAACAGAGGCCGGTTGCGGTCTTTTGCG
>Ga0114931_10000673_pt1 | contig 42341 bp, 39 predicted proteins | sample 2SBtaG_FD_89579 | JGI IMG/M metagenome (GOLD analysis project Ga0114931, IMG submission 89579) | Deep subsurface microbial communities from Kolumbo volcano to uncover new lineages of life (NeLLi) - 2SBTROV14_V59a metaG | ecosystem: Environmental > Aquatic > Marine > Volcanic | place: Kolumbo... | reverse complement strand
CGGCATGTCCGGCGCGGTCGGCATGTCCGGCGCGGTCGGCATGTCCGGCGCGGTCGGCGCGGTCGGCGCATCCGGCGCGGTCGGCATGTCCGGCGCGGTCGGCATGTCCGGCGCGGTCGGCATGTCCGGCATGTCCGGCATGTCCGGCATGTCCGGCATGTCCGGCGCGGTCGGCGCATCCGGCGCGGTCGGCATGTCCGGCATGTCCGGCATGTCCGGCGCGGTCGGCGCGGTCGGCGAGCGTCAGGGGGCCGTGAACGCTCCGCAGGAGAACGTACGGGTCCGCGCGATGCTCTGCCGCTGCCACCAGTTGCCGGTCGCAGCTTTTTGCTGGGGGGTCGTGAAGCGGTAGTCGTAGAAGACGATGCGCACGGCCTGGGGTTCGGCGGGCAGGCGGTCGACGAAGAGCGGTTGCACGACCGCCGGCTCGCGGCACAGGTGCTCGAGCAGCGCGCCGACGTAGCGCGGCATGCGGCGGAAGCCGAGCCCGTAGAACCAGAGCAGGAAGTCGACGCGTGGCTGGTGCGGCGCGACGAACGGCGGCGCGCGTCCGACCGGCCCCGCCTTGTAGTAGAAGTTGTGCTCGGTCCAGCGCGTGCCGTCGTAGGTCGAAAACTGCGGCTCGATGCGGATGCGCGTCACCTGGGTGAACAGGTAGTACGTGTTGATCACGCGGAACGGCCTGAGCCCTCCGCTCAGCGCGTCGAGCCCCGCGAAGCCGCCGCGCGGGCGGTCGAAATGCTGCAGGCCGTTGTTCAGCGAGACGGCGAGGTACAGCGCCGAGAACAGGTACGCCCCGGCGCGGCGCGCGCCCGTGAGCCACACCTGGCTCTCCAGGCGCGCCGGAATGCGCGGGGAAAGCGCGCGGCGCAGGCGACAGAGCGTGCGGGCGACGAGCCGGCGCCGCGCTGCGGGCCGGCGCAGCGCCGGGAAGCGACGCCGGAGCCGTCGCGCGCGCGCCCTGGCGACGGCGCGCAGCCGCTCGATGTCGCGGTCGTCGAGCAGGAAGACGCCGAGCGCCAGCGCCAGGTAGGAGAAGAAGCCGTAGTTGGCGGTGGCGATGTTGATCAGCTGGAAGCCCGTGAATACCACCGCCGCCGCCATGCGCGCGCGCCGCGGCCCGAAGATCAGGAAGGGCACGGCCATCTCCCACACGAGCGTCGCGTTGCTCTCGATGTGGTGCCACCAGGCGGGCAGGTGGTGGGCGTACCAGGCGAGCGCCGTCGGGATCGGCGCTGTCTGGTAGTAGAAGCGCATCGCGCTGCCGTCGAGCCAGTCGCCGGTGGGCGACTGCAGCTTGGCGAGCCCCGACTCGAAGTACAGCTTGAACAGGAGCAGCCGGAACAGGACGTGGATCCACTTCGCCGGGCGATCGCGCGGCAGCAAGCACGCCAGAAGCCCGCACTCGAGCAGCAGGTTGTCCCACTGGAAGCCGGTGAAGCTGCGGCACGCCACTACGTAGCCGAGATAGAGCAGCGTCGAGAGCGCGAAGCAGGCCCGCGGCCACACACCGGCAAGGGCCAGGAGCGACAGCCCGACGCCCAGCCAGATGCCGCCGCGTAGGAGCGCGTCGCTCGAGCCGAGCCAGAGCCAGGTAGGCACCTGGAAGAAGCCCGCGGTCGTGCGCTCGCGCAGCATCTCGAGCCAGCTGTGGGCGGGCAGAAGCCCGTGGCTGCCGACGAGCAGCGTCACCTGCACGCCGAGCGACAGCCACGCGATCAGGAACACGAGCGCCAGCTCGCGCTGGAACATCCGCGCGACCGCCGGACCGGACTCGTGCTTCCACAGAGACACGCTGGACGGAGACTACTCCGCTCGCGTGTTCGCGTCGTCGTCGCTGTCGCTCTGCGCGCCGCTCTCGCCGGCTTCCGGCGCGGTTGCGTCCCCGGGCTCCGGCGGATGCGAGACCCGCGCCGCCACGCTGGGTAGCCGCCGCCAGGAGTAGTCGCCGGTGATGAGCCGCGCGCCGCGGCGGTAGGTGAGGTACGCCCAGAACCAGTTGAGGAAGACGGCGACGCGGTTGCGGAAGCCGACCAGGTACCAGATGTGGACGAAGATCCACGCCAGCCATGCGATGAGCCCGGAGAGCTTGAGCTTTCCCGAGCCGGTCTGCGCGATGGCGCGGGAGCGGCCCACCGTCGCCATGATGCCCTTGTCGCGGTAGTGGAACGGGCGGCGCTCCCGTCCGGCGACGCTGCGCGCGATGTTGTCGGCGACCAGCACGGCCTGCTGCATCGCCACGGGAGCGAGACCGGGCAGCGCGCTTCCGGCGCCTTCCGGTGTGAAGGCGGCGATGTCGCCGAGCGCGAACACCTCCGGGTGGTCCGGCACGGAGCAATCCTGTCCGACCACGACGCGGCCGGAGCCGTCGAGCTCCGTGCCGAGCGCCCGGGCGATGGGACGCGGCTCTACGCCGGCCGTCCACAGCACCGTGGCCGACTCGATGAGCTCGCCGTCCAGCCGCACGCCCAGCTCGTCGATGTCCTGCACCGCCGAGCCCAGCCGCACTTCCACGCCGAGATCCGTGAGCTGTCGGCGCGCAGTTTCCGCCAGTGACGCGACGAAGCCGCCCGGCAGCAGCCGGTCCTTCATCTCCATCAGCACCACCCGCGCCAGCGTGGGGTCGATATGCCGGAAGTCCTCCGCCATCACGCGGCGCGACAGCTCGGCGAGCGCGCCGGCGATCTCGACGCCGGTGGGCCCGCCGCCGATGACGATGAACGTGAGCAGGCGCTCCAGCGAATTCGGGTCCGTCGCGCGCTCGGCGGCCTCGAACGCCATCAGCACGCGGCGCCGGATCTCGAGCGCGTCGTCGACGCTCTTCAGCCCCAGCGAGTGCGGCGACCACCTGTCCTCGTTGCCGAAGTAGTTGGTGCGCGCGCCGGCGGCGAGCACGAGATAGTCGTACGAGACCTGCGCGCCATCGTTCAGCTCGATGCGGCGCTCGTCCACGTCGATGTCCGTCGCCTCGCCGAGCAGCACCTGGGCGTTCTCCTGCTGGCTGACCACGCTGCGCAGCGGGTAGGCGATGTCCGCGGGCGAGAGCCCGGCCATGGCGATCTGGTAGAGCAGCGGCTGGAACAGGTGGTAGTTGTTCCGGTCGACCAGCGTGACCTGCGCCGGCACGTGCGCCAGCCGGCGCGCCGCGCGCAGCCCGCCAAAGCCGCCGCCGATGATCACGACGTGTGGGAGGGATTTTCCCGGGACCATGCTCGACCTGATCGTAGTTCAGGCGGGGGGCCGCTCGAAACCCGGGCAGTGCAGCACCGGCAGCGGCGGATACTTCGGGTAGCGCGGGTCCGTTTTCGAGCGCCCGCACAGCAGAAATTCGCTGCCGTGCGCGGAAACGACCTTCTGCGCGTGCCTGCAGCGCGCGCAGAGCCCGAGCTGCCGCTCGCGCTGCTCGTCGGTCATGCGGCGAAAGCTGCTTCGATCGCCTTCACGTCGTCGCTGTCGAGCTCCATGTTCCCGGCCGCCGCACTGTCCGTGATGCTCTCGGGGCGGCGTGCGCCCACGATGGCGACCAGCTGCGGGCTCTTGGCGAGCAGCCACGCGACTACCAGCCGATACGGCGAGACGCGGCGCTTGCGCGCCTCGTCAGCCAGCTTGCCCAGTGTGACCAGCGTCGGCGCGCCGAGCGTGCCGCCGAAGGGCGAGTAGGCGATGAACAGGAGCCGATGGCGCGTGCAGTAGTCGAGCACGCCGTCCTTCTCCGGACGGCGGTCGTTCGGGTTGTAGCGGTTCTGCACGCTGGCGATGGGCACGATCTTCCGCGCCTGCTCGATCTGCGCCACATTCACGTTCGAGAGCCCCACCTGCTTGACCTTGCCCTGTTCGCGCAGCTTGGCCAGCGCGCCCACGCTGTCGGCGAACGGCACGTGCGAGTCGGGCGCGTGCAGCTGCAGCAGGTCGAGCGCCTCCACTTGGAGCGCGCGCAGGCTCTTCTCGGCTGCCTCGAGCAGGTACTCGGGTCGTGCGTCCACGGTCCAGGCGCCGCGAGGCCGCCTGACCGCGCACTTGGTCGCGATCGTGACCTCCTCCGGGCGATCCTTGAGCGCCTGGGCGATCAGCTTCTCGCTGTGGTTGAAGTCGCCGTCGTCCAGACAATAGGCGTCCGCCGTGTCGATGAACGTCACCCCGGCGTCGAGCGCCGCGTGGATCGTCGCGAGCCCCTGATCTTCGGGCGGCCGGCCGCTGATGCTGAGCAGCATCCCTCCGAGGCCGACCGCACTGATGATCGGACCGTCATCCCCTAGCTGACGCGGCTGCATGCTGGCCAGCATACCGCGATTTCCGCCCGCGCGTGCGGCTCTGCCGCTCAAGCAGGCAGCTTCTTCCAGAAGAAGCCGCGCTCCACGCGATCCTGGCGGAATGCGGCCAGCTTGTCGAAGTCCAGCTCGTGCACCGCCACGGCCCGGTCGCCGATCGGCGCGAACAACCGCGCGGGCTCGACCAGGGTGGGATCCGCGAAGCCGCCCACGCCGCTGGCGGACAGCTCCGGCAGCCGCGACGGATAGCCCCAGTCGCTGACGCCGACGAACGCGCCGAATTCGTAGGCCCGCGCCACCGCCAGGTGTCGCCACAGCGCGCGCGAGTAGTCCGGCGTGGACTTGCGCGTGACGCTGAGCGCCGGCACCAGCACGAGGTCCGGCAGCCGCTCGGCGCGCGCGAATAGATCCGAGAACCAGAAGTCCGCGCAGATGAGCACCAGCACACGCCGCCCCGCGATCTCGATCTCGCCGAGCTCGTTGCCGGGGCCGACCCAGCTGCGTTCGTTCGCGTAGGGGCGCTGCTTGTCGTAGCGGCCGACGACGCGCCCTTCAGGGTCCAGCACGAGCCCGGAGTTGACGGCGCCTGAAGCGCGCTCCTCGTGGTGCGAGCCGCCGACGACGTGACAGCCGAGCGAGCGCGCGAGCTCGCTCATCTCCTGCTCATAGCCGGTGCGTGTGCCCATGGGTTCGAAGCGCTCGTGCAAGAGCACGATGTCGTCGTGCGCGAGCTCGGCCGGCGCGCTCGAGAGGGCGCTCTTGATCCGCCCGAGGTTGTCCTCGTCGGAATAGCCGAGTTGGGGTTGGAGCAGGACGAGCTTCATGGCGGTTCCCCGGGCGGAGCCCTTGCTCCGGCGCCCACTTTGCCATAGCTCTGGGAAAGTGCAGGTGGGTACCGAGCTCGACTGGGTCTTCGCGTACGGATCGAACATGGATGTGGACGATCTGTGCCGCTGGCTGAAAGCCAGGGGGCACCCGGAGCCGCGCGTGGCGCGCGTCGAGGTGGCGTTGCTGAGCGACTTCCGCCTGGTGTGGAACTACCGCTCGGGCGCGCGCCGGGGCGGCGCCGCCAACGTCGAGCCCGCCGAAGGCAAGGAGCTGCCCGGCCTCGCGCTCCAGGTCGACGCCCCCACGCTGGCCGGTATCGACCTGAAGGAAGGCCACCCCCACCGCTACCGCCGCGGTCCGAAGCGCGTCCCGGTCCGTCTCGAAAGCGGCGAGCTCGAGCGCGCGTGGCTGTACGTCGTCTTGCCGGAGTTCACGCTTGGCGAGCTCGTGCCCCCGCGCCGCGCGTATCTCGAGCTCCTGCTCCGCGCAGCGGAGCGTCATGCGTTCCCCGCGTGGTACGTCGCCGAGCTCGGCCGGACGCCGACCGCGGATTAACGCCCGCGATGCTCGTGCTCGCCAAGCCGAGATGACGCGCTGACGCCAGCCAGCACGGAAAATTCCGCGCAGTGCGGCACGCGCTCGTTGCGGCGTCGTAGCCGGGGCGTCACGCTTCCTGTAATCTGCAGCGAATCGGAGGTGTGCCGTGGTGTCCTACGCTCGAGCCGTCCACTCTTTTTCCATGTTGTCCGTACCGCTGCTCGCAGGGCTGTTCGCCCTGGCCGGCTGCGGTGGATCGACGAGCGACACGTCGGGCGGGTCCGGGGGTAGTGCCGGCACGGCGGCGGGCGGCGCGGACGCGGGCAGCACAGGCGGTAGCGGCGGCAGCAGCGCGAGCGGGGGTAGCGGTGGCAGTGCCGGGAGTGGCGTCGGCGGCGCGGCGGCGCGACCGCGCACAAGTGCTTTTCCGACATCCAGGACGGCATCGTCTACGTCAACTACGACCAGTTCCACCCGGTCATCAACTCCACCTGCAGCGGCACCAACCACCAGGACATCCAGGGCGTCGAGAAGCTCGTCTTCCTCGGCGACTCGATCACCGAGGGCACACCGCCCACGCCCGCGTCGGGCTTCTACCGGACCCTCGTCACCAACAACGTGAAGAAGAAGTTCGGCAGCAACCTCGAGGTGGCCGACTGCGCCAAGTGGGGCGCCAGGGACGACGACCTGGCCGGCCAGATCCAGAAATGCTTCCCCACCACCCCCGAGCCGAAGAAGACGCTGACCGTCTTCACCATGGGCGGCAACGACCTGGCGGACATGGCCAAGAACCACCTGGACGTGACGGCCGCCACGGCCCAGGCCGATCAGGCCATCGCCGACGCGCGCTCGGCCGTCGAGTGGCTGAAGGATCCGAAGAACTTCCCCAACGGCTCCTATGTCGTCTTCGCCAACGTGTACGAGTACACCGACCTCAGCGCGAACCTCGATTCGTGCCCGCTCGCCAGCACCGCCGGCCTGAGCGGTACCTGGCAGACGGGCGTCTCGATCCTCACCCGCGTCGACGAGCAGTACATGAAGATCGCGGTCGACACGCAGAGCGACATGATCTTCATGGAGGAAAGCTTCTGCGGTCACGGCTACGAGAACACCGACCAGAGCCTGCAGTGCTACCGCGGCCCGAACACCGAGCGCTGGTTCGACCTGACCTGCATCCACCCGACCCCCAAGGGCCACAGCGTCATCGCGGATCTGTTCACGAAGACGATCGAGGAGTAGTCGGGCGAACGCCGTCGCTGCCCGTCGATCGCGTCAGCTGCGTTCGACGGGGTAGCCCTTCTTCTCCCAGTCGGTGCGGAAGTTTGTTGGCAGATCGAGCAGCTTGAAGTTCTTGCGGCCGGAGGCGTGCAGGGCCTTGTTCGCCGGGTGCACGTTGGGGCAGTTGCGGTACGGGCAGCAGCCGCAGTAGACGACGAGCTGCTTGTCCTTCGGCGTTTCGGCGATCGCCTTGACCAGCGCCCGGTAGCCCGCGTCGGTGCCGGCTTCGCCGAGCGCGCGGGCGTCGGGCACGTGCGCGTGCTGGAAGAGGACCGACGGTCCGACGTGGAGGACGACGATGCGGCCTGCCTTCACGTCGTCGAGATGCTTCACGAGCTCGGCGGGCTCCAGCATCGGTCCGAGTCGCTGGGCGGCGGGCGCCGCGCTCGTCTGCTCCGCGGTGGGGTGCCGATCACAGGCTACGGCCACGGTCGCGACGGTCGCGGCGAGCATCGTTCGTCGGGTCAGTTCCACGCTTCATCCTCCGGACTGGATTGCGGGAAGTACGAGCCCCATAACCATGGAACGGTTCGTGTGTGTCAAATTGACACAGTTTTGTGACATTTTGCTACGGTTTGGGGACCCTCGTGGGCGCGGAGCGCACGCGGGAGGGACCCGGCGCGCGGAGCGGCAGCGAGCACGCCGGCGCTGGCGCGACGGGTCGCGACGGGGGAGCAACCCTGGTCGCGGGGAAAGGTCGGCAAAAGGGGGACGCGTCGCCCCCGTGGTAGAATGAATGATTTCTGCATGGCTGATGGTTCGCAGCACCCCTCCAAAACGCTCGATGCTGGCGACCTCGTCGGTGGCATCTACCGCATCCGTGCCGTGCTGGGCGAGGGTGGGATGGGGAAGATCTTCGACGCCACCGACGAAGTGCTGCTGCGTCGAGTGGCGGTCAAGCTGCCGCTGACCCAGGAGGGCAGCGACGCTCTGGTGCACGAAGCGCGCGCGCTGGCGGCGCTGGAGCATCCGCACCTGCCCATGGTGTACGGCGTAGCGAAGCACGGGGACCTGCACTGCGTCGTGATGGAGCGCTTGCGGGGCGAGTCGCTCGAGCAACAACTCCAGGCGCGCATCGCGCGTCGCGAACCGTACAGCCTGCCCGTGCTGGTGCCGCTGCTAAAGACGATCGTCGAGGCGCTGCACGCGATCCACGAGGCCGGCATCCTGCACCGCGACATCAAGCCGGACAACGTGATGATGGTTCCGGGGCGCGGGCCCGTGTTGATCGACTTCGGTCTGGTGCTGCCCCACGCCAGCATCGACGCCAGCCAGACTTCCGCCGGCTCGCCCTACTACATTGCGCCCGAGGCGATCCAGGGCGGCGTGACACGCGGCAACGGCCGTCAAGTTGATCTGTATTCCTTCGGCGTGATGGCCTACGAGCTTCTGACCGGCGCTCCGCCGTTCGACGCTGCCGAGCTTGAAGCGCTGCTCCAGATGCATATGGACGCGCCCCGACCCGACGTGCGGCTGCGCCGTCCCGACGCGCCGCCGGAGCTCGCCGCGTTGATCTCGGAGCTCATTGCCAAGGAGGCCGGCCAGCGTCCCGAGTCCGCCGAGGAAGTCGGCTGGCGGCTGGACCACATCCTGAAGCAGCTGGCGCAGCTCGACGCGAGCCGGGACGAAAGCGTGGTCGTTCTCACGCCGATCGGGCCGCTCGCTGAAGGGATACGCGACGACATCAAGCGCTGGCTCCGTGGCTCGGAGGTCCACACCTTCGAAGACGCCAGCAAGGCGCTCGTCCACCTCGAGCAGAACCAGCCGCGGCTCCTTTTGCTCGACACGAAGCTCCAGGGGATGACCGCCGCAGAGCTCTTGATGCACGTCCAGGGTCTCGAGCTCACCTCGACGGTCGTCGCGCTGTCGCTCGATCAGCGTCCCGAGGATATCCAGGTGCTGCAGAGCATGGGAGTGATGTGCTGCCTACCCATCGGCAAGCAGCTCCCGGAGCTGCTCGAGCCAGTGGTGCGCAACGTGTTCGCTGGCAGCGTGGAGGTCGGAGCCCGGGGTTCGGTTATCCCGTCAATTCCCGCCGGAAGTAGTATTCGACTGTCTCGCTCAGGTCGAGCAACTCGCGGGTGACGCCGTTCGGCTCGAAGCCGCGGTGCTCGTAGAAACGGTGAGCCGTCTCGAACTTGGTGTCGCTCCACAATTCGATGAAGCGCGCGCCGCGGGCGCGGGCCTCGGCGACGACTAGATCGGTGAGGCGGCTGCCGAGACCGCTCTTGCGTTCGCTAGCGGAGACGTAGAGCTTCTTCAGCTCGATGCCGTCCGGGTCGTGTGCCGGAGTGAGCCCGATGCAGCCGACGACGCGGCCCTGGCACTCGGCGACCCAGAAGCGGCCATTCCACTCGGCAAACGAGGTCGCGATGTGGCGGAGCTCCGGGATCTCCTCGTCGACGGCGAGAACGCAGTTCGGGTATTCGGCGAAGACCGAGCCGACGAGCTCGATCAGCCCCGCTTCGTCGCTATCGCGCGCATCGCGGATCGTCGCTGCCACCCTGTCCCGATACAATGCAACCCGGGGGCAGCGGAAGGGACAAGGAAGCGGCGGACCGAAAGAAGAAGCACCAAGGAAGGAAGCCTGGCTTCCAAGCAAGACCGCGCAGGGCGCGGTAGGAACTCAGGCGAGCGCGGGCATCGGTAGCAGCAGGCGCGCGAGCAATTTCCGGAGTCGTCGCATGATTTGAGCTCCGATCAGCGGGGGCTATGCCCCCCATCAGCGCGAATGTGTGCTGATGTGTGCCGCCGGACTACACGAACCGGGCGCGGAACACAAGTTTTTCGGGCTACCCTCGATCCCTGGAAATGACGAACGCCGGTCCGCGAATCCTGGTCGTCGGCTGTGGCGCCATCGGTGGCGTCATCTGCGGGCATCTGCTCGATCTCGGTCTGGACGTGACGCCGCTGGCCACGAACGCTGCGATCGCCGCGGCGCTCCGCGAGCGCGGTTTCGTCGTCCGCGGCGAGGAAGCGCCGCCCGTCACGCGGCCGGCGCGCGTGCTCGAACGGCTCGACGAGTCGGTCGCGCCGTTCGACTACGTGCTGCTCGCCACGCAGCCGCCGCAGGTCGAACAGGCCGCCGCGGGCGCGGCGCCCTGGCTCTCTGCGGACGGGCGCATGATCTGCTTCCAGAACGGCCTGTGCGAGGAACGCGTTGCGAAGTTCGTCGGCGCGGAGCGCGTCATCGGAGCGGTGGTCGCCTGGGGCGCGTCGATGCTGGAGCCGGGAGTGTACGAGCGCACGTCGTCCGGCGGATTCTCGCTGGGGCGGCTCGACGGCACCACGGACGAACCGCTCGAACAGCTCGCACGGGCGCTCGAAGCGGTCGGCCCCGTGACGATCACCTCGAACCTGCTGGGCGCGCGCTGGAGCAAGCTGGCGATCAACTGCGCGATCTCCACGCTCGGCACGATCGGCGGCGATCGGCTCGGCACGCTGATGCGCCAGCGCCACGTGCGGCGCCTCGCGCTGGAGGTGATGACGGAGGTCGTGGCCGTCGCGCGGGCGGAAGGCGTGGAGCTCGAGAAGGTGTCGGGCACGCTCGATCTCGACTGGATCGCGCTGACCGACGCGGAACGAGCGGCCGGCGGCTCGCCCGGACTGTTCGCGAAGCACAGTCTGCTCCTGGCCGTGGGCGCGCGCTATCGCCGGTTGCGATCGAGCATGCTGGCGGCGATCGAGCGCGGCCGCCCGCCGTCTGTGGATTTCCTGAACGGCGAGGTGGTCGAACGGGCCGCGCGTCACGGCATCGACGTGCCGGTGAACCAGACAGCGCGCGACCTGGTCTGGGCCATCGCCCGGGGCGGAAAGCAGGCCTCGCACGCTACTCTGCGCGGTCTGTTCGACGGGACGCGCTGAACCAGCGGGTGCCCGCTGCGGGTGCGACGCTTTGCCGCACGCGCGCCGCGTGCACGGCGCGGCGGCCTCTGGTATGGGGCGGGCGTCATGCCTGTTCCCCGCCTGCGCGCGCTGTTCGCGCTCGTCGCCATCGCCCTGTCGCTCACCCTCGCCTGCAGCAAGAAGCCGGTCGACCAGACGCTGCCGAAGCTCGGGAAGATTGGCGCGTTTTCTCTGACGGACGAGGCGAGCAAGAAGTTCTCGGCGGCGGACCTGCACGGCAAGGAGTGGGTGGCGGCCTTCTTCTTCACGCGCTGCCGCAGCGCCTGCCCGATCATCACGCACCGTCTGCGCGCCCTGCAGAAGCAGGAGGACAAGCTGGGTGGGCACGTGCACCTGGTGAGTTTCAGCGTCGATCCCGAAAACGACACGCCCGCGGCGATGACCGCCTACGCGAAAAAGTACCACGCGAACCTGTCGAACTGGTCGTTCCTTACCGGGGACTACGACGCGATCAAGAAGCTTGCCGGCGATTTCAAGATGGCGCTCGAAGGCGACTCGACGAAGGGCGCGAGCGGAATGCAGCTGACGCACGCCTCGCAGCTCGGCCTCGTCGACGGCAAGATGCAGCTCCGCGGCTACTACAGCACCAAGAGCGACGCCGACATGAAGAAGCTCGCGAGCGACGCGCTGCGGCTGTCGAACGGCTCGTAGCGGCGCTGCGGCGGCGCGCCCCGGCTTCGAGCACGTCACGGGCGGCCTGGCGCCGCCCGCGGACCGTGGTGGCCTCGCCCCTCGATTCTCTTGAATCGCGGTACTAGTAGTAGGCGAGCAGGCCGGCGCTCAGACCGAACGAGGTCAGCTTGTGGGAGCTCGAGGCCTCGGTGTTGGTGATCGGGTCGGTGGCGGACTGTGAACCGCCCAGACCGATGTCGACGAGCGGGCCGGCGAGGAACACGACGTGCTTCATCGGCGAGATGCCGAACATGGCTTCCAGCGAGAGCTGGGTGAAGTGGCTGCTGGCGCTGGTCGACGTCGTCCCCCCCGTCGCGGTGGGCTGTTGCAGCGAGAAACTCTGGTGGCTGTAGATGAAAGCCACGCGCGGCCAGATGCTGAAAGTGTCGTCGAACGCGTACGCGTAGCCGACGCGCGGGCTGAACAGGAATGTCTTCAGGGACGGGCCGCCGGATGGAGCGTGGCTCATGTACGCGATCGAGCCACCGACGCTGAGACCGTCGATGACGAAATAGTCGAATGCGGCGCGCGGCGTGGCGCTGACGGATTGGCCGCTGTCGTTGCCGAGCAGCACCAGGTGCGTGGTCTTGAGGGTGCTGCCCGGCACGCTCTCGCGATCGAAGAACAGCCCCGTGATGCGCTCGGCGGCGATAGTGAACTGCCCCGCGTTGCCGATGTTGTCGACGCCGCTCGGATAGCTGGGCACGGCGGGGCGGTAGGTGCCGGTGGAGTAGCCACCCGAGTAGCCCTGTGCCGAGGCCGCGGTGGCGGCCAGAAGGATGCCTGTTCCGACCAGAGTGCCGAGAAATCGTTTCATCTTGTCCTCCTGGGGATCGCTTCGGCGCATCCCATTCCGGTCGGAGGAATTTGTCAATCGCTGGCGATGATCGCCTCGAGCCGGGCCACGCGCTCGTCGAGCGTGGCCGCGTCGGGGGCGCGCACCGTGACGTGCCCGACCTTGCGGCCGGGGCGCGGCTGCTTGGCGTAGAAGTGCAGGTGGGCGTCGGGGACGGCGAGCATGTCTTCGCGCCGTGGCAGCCCGCCGACCAGATTCAACATGGCCACCGGCTCCGGCACGCTGGTGTCGCCGAGGGGCAGCCCGAGGATGGCGCGCAGGTGGTTCTCGAACTGGCTGGTGCGCGCGCCTTCGATGGTCAGGTGTCCGGAGTTGTGGACGCGCGGGGCCATCTCGTTGGCGAGCAGCTGGCCGCCCGCTTCGAACAGCTCCAGCGCGAGCACGCCGACGTAGCCCATGTGGTCGAGCAGCCTGACAGCGTAGCTCTCGGCGCGCTTCTGCTGTTCTGGAGCGAGCGCCGGCACGGGAGTGCGGCTGAAGCGCAGCATGCCCTGCTCGTGGTGGTTCTCCACCAGCGGATAGAAGGCGGTGGCGCCGTCAAGGCCCCGCACCGAGAGCACGCTCAGCTCGCGCTCGAAGCGTACGAAGCCTTCCAGGATCAGCGGCACACCCCCGAGCTCGAGCCAGGCGGAGGCGATGTCGCCGGTCTCGCGCAGCAGAAACTGCCCTTTGCCGTCGTAGCCGTGCCGCCGCGTCTTGAGCACCGCGGGCAGGCCCATCTTCGCGATGGCCGCACGTAGCTCGTGTTCGCTGTCCACGGCTTCGAACGCAGGCGTGGGGATGCCGAGCTCGCGGAAGCAGAGCTTCTCGTTCAGGCGATCCTGCGCGATGCGGAGCGCCTCGGGGGTGGGGTGCACCGGCGTGGTGCTCTGGATGGCGCGCGCGGCGGCTTCGGGGACGCTCTCGAACTCGTAGGTGCAGACGTCGGAGCGGGCGAGCTCTGCCAGCGCCGCGTCGTCGTCGTAGTCGGCGAGGACGTGCTTGGCGAGCTGGCCCACCGGCGCGTTGGCTGCTGGATCGAGCACCACGAAGCGTAGGCCGAGCGGAAGTCCGGCGAGCGCGAGCATGCGCCCGAGCTGACCGCCGCCGAGGATCCCGACCTTCACGGCGCTCTGGGGTCGGGCTTGTCGAGGACGCCCTGGGTCTGCCGCGCGCGGAAGCTGCGAACTGCGGCGGCGAGCTCGGGGTCTGTCCCGGCGAGCATGGCCGTGGCGAGCAGCGCGGCGTTGATGGCGCCGGCGCGCCCGATGGCGAGGGTGCCGACCGGCACGCCAGCGGGCATCTGCACGATCGAGAGCAGCGAGTCGAGGCCGCTGAGGGCCTTGCTCTGCACGGGCACGCCGAGCACAGGCAGTGCGGTCTTGGCGGCAACCATCCCGGGCAGGTGCGCCGCGCCGCCCGCGCCGGCGATGATGATGCGGAGGCCGCGCGCTGCTGCGCCTTCGGCGTATTCGAAGAGCAGGTCGGGGGTGCGATGGGCGGATACGACGCGCACCTCGCACGCGACCCCGAGCTCTTCGAGCGTCTCGACGGCGTGGCGGAGCGTTTCCCAGTCGCTTCGGGAGCCCATGATCACGCCTACGAGCGGCTTGTCGGTCGTCGGATCAGCCAAGGGGCGACAATCTACCCGTTCTTCCGGGCGCGTGGAAACCCCCGGTCGGCGCACGACCGGTCGACAAGCCCGCGCAACCGTCTACCCTTGGCGGAACATGACCCGGCCTGGTGCGGCGGCGGCCGCTGTTTCCGCCAGTGCGGTGATGCTGGCGTGTCTGGCCGGGCCCGGGCTCGGGGGTTGCGGCTCCCCGCCGCCGCGTGCACCGGTCGCCGCGCCCCGGCCCGCTCCGAAGCCAGCTCGCGCCAAGCAGCCGAAAGCCCTGCCGCCGCTCGCGCCGCGCGAGCAGGCGCTCGAGACCGAGCTCAAAGGCTACGTGCAGCAGCTGGCGGGAAAGATCGGGGAGCGCAACGCGAAGCAGATGTGGGAGCTGGCTTCGGCCGCGGACTATCTGGCCAACGCGTTCGAGGACATGGGCTACAGGGTCGAGCGGCAGGGCTACGAGGTCGGCGAGATCCTGGCGATGAACCTGTCGGTGAGCGTGGCGGGCGGCGAGCGCGGCGACGAGCTGATTGTCGTCGGCGCGCACTACGACTCGGCCGAGGGCAGCCCCGGCGCCGACGACAACGCGAGCGGCGCGGCGGCCGTGCTGGCGCTGGCGCGGCACTACCGGAACCTGCACCCGTCACGCAGCCTCAGGTTCGTCGAGTTCGTGAATGCGGAGCAGCCGTACTACAAGACCGACGACATGGGGAGTGCGCGCTACGCGAAGGCCCTTGCCGCGCGGAGCGAGCGGGTGGTGGGCATGCTCGGCATCGACAACATCGGGTACTATTCGGACGCGCCGGGCAGCCAACACTATCCCGCCGCGCTGGCGCCGCGCTATCCCCGCGCCGGTCGGTTCGTGGCGTTTGCCGGTCAGGGCGCAAGCGAGCTCCTGCTGCAGCGCGTGGTCACGACGTTCCGCGGGCGCGCGAGCATCCCCGCGGAAGCGGTCGAGCTACCGGCCGACATGAAGGATGCGAACGGGTCGGATACCTGGTCGTTCCGGCGGTTCGGTTTCCCCGCGGTCGCCGTGTCGGATACCGGTGCGTTCCGCTACCCACACTATCGCACCGCCCAGGATACGCCGGACAAGCTCGACTACGGGCGCATGGCGCGCGTGGTGGCCGGGCTCGAGGACGTCATCGATCAGCTGGCGCTGCGGCGCTAGATCGTCGGCACTTTCCAGCGGAGCGGAATCGACCGTTCGCTGCGGGAAACCGGCCGTTGGCGCCAGGTGCGTGACCGGGTATGCTCATTGTGGGCGTTCCTCTTTGCGGAACGCCGTGATTTCGTTCTTGTCGGGCTCGACCATCATGATGAACAGGGTGTGGGCGACAGCTGCGGGGGATTCGTGAGCGCGTGCGACGAGAGCGGCACGCACAGCCGGAGCTGCACCGACTACACGTGCAACGCCGGCGTCTGCGCCGGCAAGGGTCGTACGGAGATAGGGAGCTGTACGCGCAACACCGACGGGGCGACGTGCGCGTCGGACAACAACTCCTGCACACTCGACGAGTGCGCCGCCGGCGACTGTGCGCATCCCAACGCGCCGGATGGGACGCAGTGCGGGCCGTCGCTCGGTTGCAACAATCGGAATTGCAATGCCGGCACCTGTGTCAACATGACGTCTTGCCCGCAGGGCTATTCGTGCTGCCCGGATGGAACCTGCGTCTCCAGCAACAGCATGTGCAAACTCTGACGTACTCTGCTCCGGGCCCGTGACGGCGCTTGCGGCCGATAGCGCAGAATGACACGCTGCGCCGCGTGGACAGACGACGCTTCATCGGGTGGGTGACGGCCGGCGTCGTCGCCGGTGGCGTGGGCATCGGGCTCGTCCGCTCCTCCGGCTACCACGTGAAGGCGGACGTCGCGCGGAAGCTCCAGACGCTTTCGCCCTGGCACTACGTCGTCATCGAGGCGTTCGGCGTGCGTGTGCTCGCGCCCGAGCAGGCCGACGTGGCCGGTTTCGCAGATGGATTCATGGTCGGTCTGGCCGCCGACGACCGCCACGACCTACTGCGCTTCGTGGCCTATCTGGAGCACATTGCACCGCTGGCGGCCGGCCACGTGAGTCGCTTCTCCGGCCTCGGTCCGGTCCAGCAAGACGACGTGCTGCGATCGCTCGAGCAGAGCAACGTCGACCTCCTGCGCGCCGGATTCCAGGCGCTGGAGGCGCTCAGCATGATGGCGTACTACAAGCAGCCGGCGAGCTGGAAAGCCATCGGCTATGACGGCCCGGTGGTCGACCGGGGGAAGCCGTGATCGAACGCGGCCGCGATCAGAAAGGCGACCGGCACATCAAGGCCGACGTCGTGATCGTGGGTACCGGCGCAGGCGGCGGCATGGCGGCGAGCGAGCTTTCGCGTCGAGGGCTTTCGGTCGTCGCGCTGGAAGAAGGGCCCTACCTCGAGCAGGAGGACATGACCCAGCGCGAGGTGGACATGATGGGCAAGCTCTACCAGGAGCGCGGCGGACGCGCGACGGCGGACATGGCCATCCGCGTCCTGGGGGGGCGCTGTGTCGGCGGCTCCACGGTGCACAACATCAATCTGTGCAAGCGCACGCCGAAGGCGATCCTCGACGCGTGGGCGCGCGAGCATCACGTCTCGGGTTGCTCCGGAGAGGAGATGCGACCCGTGTTCGAGAGCGTGGAGCGCGACCTGTCGGTTAGCGAGATCCCCGCTGGCTGGCGCAATCCGAACAACCAGGTGCTCGAGCGCGGCGTCAAGGCGCTGGGCTGGAAGGGTGGCCCCCTGAAGCACAACCGCGTGGGCTGCCAGCAGAGCGGCTTCTGCGAGCTCGGCTGTCCGTACAACGCCAAGCAGAACTCGCTGAAGGTGCTCGTTCCCGACGCGCTGGATCACGGCGCCCAGGTCATCAGCGACGTGCGCGTGTCGCGCATCGTGCACGACGGCCACCGGGCCAGCGGCGTGATCGGCGCGGCGCTCGGCGCGGATGGACACGTCCGCGGCCGGGTGACGGTCGACGCGGACGCGGTCGTCCTCGCCGGCAGCGCCATCGGCAGCGCGGTGCTCGGCGTGCGGAGCGGGCTGCCCGATCCGCACGACCGCCTGGGCCGGAACCTGCACATGCATCCGGGCATCGCGGTCGCGGGCCTGTTCGACGATCACATCGACGGCTGGAAGGGCGTGCCGCAGAGCTACGAGTGCATGCAGCTGATGGACTACAACATGAACAGCGACCGGCGCGTGTGGATCACGACCGTGTTCGCGCACCCGATCGGCGCCGCGGTGATGCTGCCGGGGTTCGGGGTGGAGCACCGCAAGTGGATGCGTCGCTACCGGAACATCGCCGTCTTGACAGCCATGGTGCACGACGAGAGCTCCGGCCGCGTCGGCGTGCGCGAAGACGGTCGCGCGCTGATCGACTACAAGCTGGTGGATTCAGACGTGCACCAGTTCTCGACGGGTATCCGCGCCTGCGCCCGGCTTCTCTTTGCAGGCGGCGCGAAGAAGGTGCTGGTGCCGTCCGTGCCGCCGATCGTGCTCGATCGTGAAAAGCAGATCGACCAGATCCCGATGTCGGCGGCCCGTCCGTTCAACATCCAGATGGCCGCCGTGCACCCCATGGGCAGCATGTCGCTCGGCGACGACCCCAAGACGAGCGTCGTGAAGAGCAGCGGCGAGCACCACCAGGTCGAGCGCCTGTTCGTGCTGGACGGTTCGCTGTTCCCGACCAGCCTTGGTGCTCCGCCGCAGATCTCGATCTACAGCTTCTCGCGCCACCTTTCGAAGCACGTGGCCTCGCGGCTGTCACGCTGACGGCGCGAAGCCGGCGAGCAGCGCCGCCGGCGGTGGCGGAACGCCGCTGCTAGAACAGCTCCGTCCAGTCGGCGAGCCGGCGCTCCTCGGCGCTGACGACGCCGTCGCCCGGGCGGAGCTCGAAGAACGTCGCGCGCTCGTGCTCGAAGTCGACGAAGGCGAAGCACGGGCTGTAGTCCCTGTGCAGCGTTCCGGCATTGATCACGGCGAGCGCTCCGACGCGGCGCACCATGCGCTGGTGGGTGTGGCCGTTGATCAGGAAAGCATACCGACCGTCGTGGATCAGCGACTGCAGCGTGTCGTTGTTCTCGAGGGCGTAGCCGCGGTCGTCCGGGCGCACGCCGGCCATGTCCTGCTCGCCGAGACCGTGGCAGAGAAGAGCTCTGCCGGACATCGTCTCGATCTCGCAGGTCTTCGGCAGCACGCGGAGGTATTCGCGGCTCGAGGCATCCAGCGCCTCGAGCCGCGTCGCGCCGGGCAGATTGCGCATCGCGCCTTCAAACAGCCAGCGCTCGTGGTTGCCGCACACGGTGAGCGCGCCGGCCTCGCGCAAGAGCCCGCAGCAGCGGTTCGGGTCGCCCGTGCCGTCGACGATGTCACCGACGCACAGCACGCGGTCCGGGCCGAGCGACGCCAGGTGGTCGAGCGCCGCCGCGAGCGCTTCGGCTTCGCAATGGACGTCCCCGATGACTCCTACGGTCTTGATCGTCAATCTCCGCGCATCATAGCCCGGGAACGGGCCCGGGCGCGGAGCTCCGGGCAGCGCGCCGCGTCAGGACGCGGTAGCGGCCTGCAGAAAGTGCGTGCGCTCGCGCACCGTGGTCCAGCGCCGGAATGTCTCCAGCGTTTCCGTGTCGGCGTCGCGGAGCTTTCCGAACACGTAATCCTGGATGCCCTTGTGGACCGCGCAGATGTGGCTCTCGCGCATGCGCCCCTGGATCGAGCCCTGCGTCGTGTAGTTGTGCTCGGGCTTGATCCCGCAATAGGGGTTGTAGGTGCAGTTGATGCAGTCGGGCTGCGCGTCGAGGTTCGACGCGACGAGCAGCGCTCGCACGGTTTCGTGCGTCACCAGGTCGCGGTAGCGGGCGGTGTCGACGTGGCCGATCTTGAACGTCTCGTCGCCCGTCTCGCGCAGCATGCGACCTTCATCGCTCGTGTAGATGGTGCCGTCGTAGTTGAACGCAAGCTGCCCGATGCCGGCGCCGCCGGGGTTCCTGATGTCGAGGAAGTTCGGGTCGTCACCGGTGAGGATCTTGGTGAGGAAGATGCTGGCGAACCGCTCCAGCACCTGCGTGCCCTGCTTGTTCAGCTCGATGATATAGTCCGTCGCCGTCTGGTAGAACTCCATGTAGCGGCGGCGCTCGTACTCGATCCGGTCCTGCGTCTTCTCGGCGAACCCGAAAGGATCGACGGGCCTCAGGAATATCGAGCGGCAGCCGAGCTCCACGTAGGTGTCGACGATTTCCTTCGGCATGTCGAGCGCCGCGCGCGTCGTCGTGAGCAGCGCTTCGACGTGGTAGAGGACCGGGTCGAGACCCATCTCGACGTAGCGCTCGTTGATCTTCTTCACCCACTTGGCGGCCTCCTGGTAGGAGTTGCCGCCCGCCAGGACGCGCTGCTTGTTGTGGAGCTTCTCGGGACCGTCGACGCTGGTGCAGAGCTGCACTTTGTTGCGGACCAGGAAATCGAGCTTCTCGTCGGTCATCAAGGAGAGGTTGCTCACCATGGTGAACTCCAGCTCCTTGCCGTACGCGCGGTTCTTCTCGATCGCGTAGTTGACGATGTGCTTGACGACCGGGAAGTTGGCGAGCGGTTCGCCGCCCTGGAACTCGACGGTGATGCGCGGGGCGGTGCTCTGCAGGGTCAGGTCCACGCACTTCTCGGCTGTCTCGGGCGACATGTCGGTGTCGACGCGGTCCATGTCGGCGCGGCTGGCGTGGCAGTACACGCAGGTCTCGTTGCAGCGCAGCGTGACCACCATGATGTTGAGGATGGGGCCCCAGTTGAGGTAGCGCCGCTTGTTCTGGACCCGCTCGCGCAGCGCGCCCACGTCGACCTTGTCCTTGAGGAAGTTGTGCTCGCCGAGCTTCTTCTCGAGCTCGGGGGTCCACGAGCCGGAGTACAGCGTGCAGAGCTCGTCGGGAGTGATGAAGACCCAGTCGCCGAAGTAGCTCGTGAGCAGGACCTGCTCGCCGAGCTGGCGGAAACGGAAGGGGACGAGCCCGCCGGGGCTCTTCGGCGTTTCGGGGATCCGGGTCAGAAGCTGCATGAACTCTCCTCGCGGGCGGGCAGGCCGCCGGGTGTCTCCGGATCATGATGCATATCAACGGCCTGCCGCCAGTCCGGCACATGGCGCAGCGCATCAAAATGCCCGGCCGTGCTAGATTTGCGGGCGATATCCGGGGTTCTGCCCTACGGGACGTTCGACGTGTCGCACAGCGCGGAGAGCGCCCGCCGCTACGCGAAGATTCGGTGGGACGTTCGAGGTTCACTGACGTCGGCGCTCGGGACCGTGGTGCTTCCGTCACACTGTGGGTGGCTGTCCGGCACAGATGGGCGGTCCCGAGCCGCGTAGGCACCGTCATGTCGACCTGTCGACGCGGCCTCTATGGGGAAATCTCCGCGTACGGGACTTCGCTCCGGCTGCCGGCACGTGCATTGCTGTGTCGGTGTGCATGGGTTCTACGCTTCCGATCACCTGTCTTGCGGTCGTGCTGTCATTGTCGATCTGCGCGGGCGCTTCTGCCGAGCCCGCGCCCACGGCGGACTCCGGTGCGGTCCGGTCCGGCACTGCACGGGCGGTGCCCGACTCGGACTTCAGCTTGCAGGGCGGCAACGGCCTGTTCGTCGATCTGGATGCCGGCATCGGTTCGACAATCGGGGGGGGCGGCCTGTATCGATCCGGCCCCCTCGACGTGGGCGGCGCGGCCGAGCTGGGCACGCAGATTTTCGGCTACAGCTATGCGGGCCTATCCTGCGCGGTCGGATTCGGCGTGCGGACGGCGAGCGACGTGCGCGTCGACGCGCTGGCGGAGCTCGGGGGCCATGGCTACGTCGGCGTAGGAACGCACCTCTTCAGCGCCGACCCGGGTACAGGTGGCGCGGCGCCGTTCATCGGTGGCCGTCTGCTCGCGAGCTATGCCCTGTTCCACGGGCCCCGCCATCTGACGCTCGGACTGGAGGGGAGCTACGAGAACGACCTGTCCCGGCGGCACGTCAGCTACGACTACATGGAGAGTGGTTGGTTCGGTGATGCCGACTACACCGAGCATGCCGACCACGTGGTCGGTACGCAGCGTATCGGTCTGTCGGTTCGCATCGGCGGCAGCTTCGACGTTCAATAGGCCGTGGGGTGGCACAAGGCCCCATTCGGGACATTCCGCACCAGCACTGCGCCGCCTGACAAGTGGCGCGTTCTGTACTACCGAACGGCCATCATGCGTTTCGCGGTCGTGTTTCCATTCGTTGTCGTGGGGTTTGTCGCGTGCACCGCCGGAGTCCAGCCGGCGCCCGAAGCCCCTCCGCCCGCCGCGCCAGCAGCGCCGCCCGCATCGCCGGATGCCGGAGCCGCACCGGTGGTCGACGCCTCCGTGCCTCCGACGGACGCAGCGCCCGCCGACGCCGGAGCGGACGCGGCGCCGACCGCTGCAGAGGACGCCGGCCCCAGTGCCTGTCCGGACGGCATGAAGCTCGTCGACGGCGACTTCTGCACCAAGGTCGAGCAGACGTGCACCAAGCACTGGTGGGACGACGTGAACAAGAAGAAGGTCTGCGAGAACTTTGCCAAGCCGTCGAAGTGCATCGGCAAGAACGAGCACAAGCGCTTCTGCATCGACACCTACGAGTATCCGGACATCAAGGCTGCCCGGCCCGAGGTGATGAACAACTTCTTCCAGGCGCAGGTGAAGTGCGCGGCGCTCGGCAAGCGCATCTGCACCGAGAACGAGTGGACCATGGCCTGCGAAGGGCCGGAGCTGAAGCCGTACCCGTACGGCTACGTGCGGGACGCCACCAAGTGCAACGGCGACCACACCTACAACTTCCCGAACATGGCCAAGGTGCGCAAGCGCGACCCGAAGGAGCTCGAGCGGCTGTGGCTCGGCGTGCCGAGCGGGACGCAGGCGCAGTGCATCAGCGACTACGGCGTGGCGGACATGCCGGGCAACGCGGACGAGCTAGCGTCGAGCGAGCACTTCACCGGCTGGGCGAACAAGTACGACAACGTGACCACCGGCGGCCCGTGGTTCCTCGGCGTACGTAACCAGTGCCGGCCCAAGATCTACACGCACAACGAGGGCTTCTATTACTACTACTTGAGCTTCCGCTGCTGTGCCGAGGCTGACGGCAAGCCGACCGATCCGCGCGCGCCGAAGCAGCTCAAGCGTGGATGGAAGTTCTCGCATGTGGAGAGACTTGGCGGTCTCACTATCGAGCAGGCGAAGAAGGAACAGCCCGCGGACTTCAAGCGAGCGAAGGAGCTCGGCGCGAAACAGACGAAGCAGCTCGGTGGCAAGCCCGCCGACTACAAGGACTGGCATCCGAACGAGGGGCGCCACAAGCGCTGGGTGCGCGAGCACCGTCGGCCCAGGCACTGACGCCATGGATTCCGGGCAATTGAACGGCAGCGATACGTTCGCTGCCGTTCGCTGCGCCGAGCGCGAGCAGCCGCGCGCAATCCGTCGCGTCGATTCCGCTCGGCATGGAACGTGCAGCCGAATGGCCGTCAACCCCTTGCGCCGGACAGGTTGCTGGCTAGGTTTCGTCGAGGGGATGCGGATTATCCCCGCAGGACCTGTGTGCGTGATGACTATCCGCTCTATCCCAGGCTATCGCGAAGGCGTTCCCGCAAATCGTGAGTACGCGACGCAACGGCTGCGCGGAACCGTGTGGGAGCGGTTCCGGGCGGCGGGTGTGCTGTACCGCGGCGCGCTCGCCTTCGGACAGGCCCTGGGCCGGGCGGGAGTGACGGCCGATGGGCTCACGTACACCTCGCTGCTGCTGGCCGCGGCGGCGGGGCTGGTCGCGGCGTTCGGCGCGTTCGCTCTGGCTGCCGGGCTCGTCGTCGCCAGCGGTCTGTGCGATCTCCTCGACGGCGTGGTTGCCCGCGCAACCCACACGGCGAGCACGTCCGGTGCGCTACTGGACTCGGTGATCGACCGGCTTGCCGATGCGCTGCCGCTGCTGGGCCTTGTCGTGTACTACGCGGACGAGGGTGGGGTGGTGGCCATCCCGGCCCTGGCCATGCTCGGTGGCTTTACCGTGAGCTACGTCCGCGCGCGCGCCGAGGGGCTGGGCATCGAGCTGCCGCCGCTGTTCATGCGGCGGGCCGAGCGGGTCTCGCTCGTCACGGGTAGTCTGGTGCTCGGGCTGGTCGCGCTGCCGTCTCTGTCGGTGCGGGCGCCGCTGTTGCTGGTCGGCGTCGCGCTGCTCGCGCTGCTCGGGTTCGTGGCTGCCGGCTGGGCGCTGCACATCGCCCGCGTCACGCTCGGCGCGCACCACGCCAGAACGGCTCCGCGTGCGATCAGGACAGCCAGCGAGCGGTAATCCCCGCGAGCACGCCGGCCAGCAGATCGTCCGCCATGATCCCGAGCCCGGGGGGCTCCATCTGCTCCGCGCGTTTGATCGGTCCGGGTTTGACGATGTCGAAGGCGCGGAACAGCGCCAGCGCCAGGAGCTCCGCGCCGAGGCCGCGTTTCTTGACCATGCCCATCGCGATCAACGCGCCGGCGACCTCGTCGATGACGACGCTCTGCGGATCCTTCTCGCCCAGTAGCTCGGCCATCTCGTCGGAGGTCCAGATGCCGGCGAGCGTGATGGCCGCGATGCTGCCGATGTGGACGAGCGGCCCCATGCGCCTGAGGAGCAGGTGAACCGGAATCGACCCCAGCGAGCCCATGGTCCCCGGGGCCACGGGAGAGCTGCCGCAGCCGAACCAGGTCGCAAGCCGCCGCACCCAACGTTCCCGGTTGTCCATGGCCGCCGAGCCTAGCACGGGTTCGGGTTGCCTCTTCACGCCGGGGCGCGGTCAGACTCGCGCGGCGACGGCGCGCACGCTCTCTTCGACGATTCCCAGCAGACGTTCGAGATCGGCCATCGGGATGTTCAAGGGCGGCGTGATGTAGACGACGTCGCCGAGAGGGCGCAGGTACGCGCCGCGGCGGCGCGCCTCGTCGTACACCCGCCAGCCCACGCCGGCCGTGTAGCCGCTGCCGAGGTCGTCGGTGGTCTCGACCGTGGGCACCGGGCCATCGACGGCCAGCCGCGGATCGTCGCGCAGATCGGCCGCGCCCATGCAGCCCTGCGCGCGGACGCCCAGCACGATGCGGCTCGTCACCGGATCCTTTGCGAGCCGCTCGAAACACTCGCGGATAGCGCGTTCGCGCTCCGGCACGCCTTCGACCACCCGCTCCTCGCGATACACGGCGAGCACCTCGCGCGCGACGGCGGCAGCCAGCGGGTTGCCGCAGTAGGAGTGGCCGTAGAGGAAGGCCCGGCCGCGCCCGCCCGAGAACGCATCCAGCACGCGCTGGTTGGTCACGGTCGCGGCCATCGGCAAGACGCCGCCGGTGAATCCCTTGGCCGTGCACAGGATGTCCGGCACCACGCCGGCCAGCTCCGAAGCCCACATCGTCCCGAGCCTGCCGTAGCCGGTGAACACCTCGTCTGCGACCAGCAGCACGCCGTGCCGTCGGCAGAGCGCGGAAAGCTCGGCCAGATAGGCCGCGGGATACAGTCGCATGCCAGCCGCGCCCTGCAGGATCGGCTCGACCACGAGCGCGGCGAACTGTCCGCCGTCGGCTTCCAGTATCCGCTCCACTGCGCCGAACGCGCTGTCCCAGTCAGGCACGCCCGGCTCGGGCACCGGCACGTGCACGACGTCGAACACCACGCTGGCGAAGGGCCGGCGGAACACCTCGACGCCGCCCAGGCTGGTCGCGCCGATGGTTTCTCCGTGGAAGGCGCCCTCCAGGGCGAGAAAGCGCGAACGCCGGTGACCCGACTGCGCGTGGTACTGCACGCTCATCTTGACGGCGGCCTCGATCGCCGTCGAGCCGTCGTCCGAGTAGAACACCTGGTCGAGGTCGCCCGGCGCGACGGCGGCGAGCTCCTCGGCCAGCAACGCGGCAGGCGCGTGCGTGATGCCGGCAAGCGACACATGACACAGGGCACGGGCCTGCGTCTCGAGCGCGGCCACGAGCCTTTGCGGGTTGTGCCCGAGCGTGGAGACCCACCACGACCCGTTGCCGTCGATGAGCCGGCTGCCGTCGTGCAGGATCAGGTACGGTCCCTCGGCGCCGGTCACCACCAGCGGGTCGTGGCGCGCGCGCCACTCGTCCATGGGCGTGTAGGGATGCCAGACGTGCTTCCTGTCTGCGGCCAGGATGGCGGTCAGCTCCGGTCTTGTGAGGCTCATCGCCCACGGTCTACACCGTCCGCCGGGGACCCGGGCGCGGCGCTCGGCCGGGCGCGCACGCGCGGGACGGGCGGTGGGCGCTGCCCGGCCCCCGCAGCAGCCCGTTGACACGGGGCAATGCAGGCCTATACCCGAACAGCAGTTCAGGCGGGTCGCGGTGGGTTTCGATGATTGGTATCAAGTAATTACGAGTAGTTGAGATTTGGATTGCAGGGTGTCGACGGCTGTGGCACATGGCGAGCGGCCCAGGAATGAGCCGCCGCTCATCCTTGCGAGTCTGGATTCATCGGTCCCTCCCATGTCGCGACGAACCAAGGGCGCACGTGCTCCCACGCTGCGCAAGGCCATCAAACGCGCCACCCGCGCCGCGTATCACGAAGCCATCCTCGAGGCGGCCGAGCGCGTCTTCGTGCGCGACGGCTTTCACGAGACGAAGATGGCCGACGTGGCCGCGGAGACGGGGGTGTCTGTCGGCACGCTCTACAACTACTTCGAGAGCAAGGAGCTCGTCTTCGCCTCCATCATCGAGCGCGGACAGGCGGAGCTGGATGCGCGGGTGGACACCGCTTCGAGTGCGGAGGACCCGCTCGAGCGCGTGCGGGACGTGCTGCGGACGGGCTTCGGCTTCATCGAGGAGCGCGGGGCGCTGTTCACGGTCTTCATGCAGATCGGCCTGCGCAGCGAAGCGGACATCCAGCGTGTCGCCGGAGACCACGCCGAGCAGGGCTACCAGCGCTTCCTCGGTGTGCTGCAGCGCGCCATGGAGCAGGCGGCCGAGCAGGGCATGGTCCGCACCGACCTGACTCCCGCCGCGCTGGCCAGCGCCCTCGCGGGCATGTCGAACGGTTTCATTTTCGCCTGGTTGCGCAGTGGTCGCAAAGAGAGCCTGACCGACCGGGCCGACGATCTCCTCAAGCTCTTTCTCGAAGGAGCGAAGAAACCATGAAACTACGTCCGGGTCTCGCTGCAGCTTTCCTGATCCCCATTGCGCTTTCGGGTTGCCACAAGAAGAAAGTGGGCGGCGAGCTGCCGCTGGCGAGCGCTTCCGCGCCGCCGGAGATCCCCGCCTTGGCCACCGCGGGATCGGCGGACGACGCTTCCGACGCCAGCCCTGACGACGAAGCGGATCACCTCTCCGGTACCGGCACGCTGAAGCCGCGCAAAGAGGCGAAGCTCGGCCCAAAGGCGACCGGCAATCTGACCTCCATCAAGGTCGACGAGGGCGACACCGTCAAGAAGGGCGAGGTGCTGTTCACGCTCGACTCCAGCCAGGCGTACATCGGCGTGCAGCAGGCCAAAGCGGGCGTGCAGGCGGCGAACGTCGGGCTCAACGCCGCCGAGCTCGACTACAAGCGGACCAAGGCGCTCTTCGACCGCGGCTCGATCGCGCCGGCGACGTTCGACCAGGTCAAGGCGCGCTACGACGGTGCGAAGGCGCAGCTCGAGCAGGCGAAGGCCGCGCTGAACATGGCCCAGCGGTACGCTTCGGACACCGTGACGCGTTCGCCTATCAGTGGCGTCGTCACGGCGAAGCTCAAGAGCGTGGGCGAGACGGCCACCATGATGCCGCCCACGATCGTGCTGATCGTCCAGGACATCGACGTGCTCGAGCTGCATGCGCGAATGCCGGAGCGGGCGCTGTCCTACGTGAAGGCGGGGGACACCATCCACGTCCATATTCCGTCGCTCGACACGAACCGCGACGTGAAGGTCAAGCGAGTGAATCCCTCGGTCGATCCGCGTTCGCGGACCATCGAGGTGGTCGCCGATCTCGACAACGAGGATCACAAGCTCAAGCCCGGAATGCTGGTCGAGGTCCGCTACGACGTGGCGGAAGCCAGCGATCCGCCGGAACAGGGCGACCCTGCTGGAAAGTCGGCGGCGAAGGCCAAGGTCGGTCCATGAACCTCGCCGACGTTTCCATCCGCCGACCGGTCTTCGCGGTCATGATGATCGGCGCGCTCGTCGTGTTCGGCATCGTGAGCTACCCGCGGATCGGAGTGGATCTATTTCCGGACGTCGAGTTTCCGGTCGTCACGGTGACGGTCGTCTACCCGGGAGGCGACCCGGAGACGATGGAAAGCAAGGTCGCCGACCCGATCGAAGAGCAGCTCAACACGCTCAGCGGCATCAAGGTGCTGCGCTCGGTCAACCTGGAGAGCGTCACCCAGGTGATCGTGCAGTTCCAGCTGGAGGTGCCGGCCGAGCAGGCCATCCAGGATATCCGCGACAAGATGTCCCAGGTCGAGAAGGACCTGCCAGATGGCGTCGATCCGCCCACCATCCAGAAGTTCGATGTCGGAGCGGCGCCGATCATGGCGGTTGCGCTCAGCGGCAGGATCGGGCCGAAGGCTCTGACGCACCTGGCCGACAAGGTCGTCAAGGAGCGCATCCAACGCGTGCCCGGCGTGGGCGGAGTCGACCTGGTCGGCGATCGCGAGCGCGAGATCCAGGTGCTGGTCAACCCGGCGAAGCTGGTCGGGATGGGGCTCACGGTCACGGACGTCGAGAATGCGATCAGGGCGCAGAACCTCGACATCCCCGGCGGCCACTTCGAGCGCGGGGCGCAGGAGCTCAACGTCAAGACGAAGGGAGAGGTCAAGGACGTGGCCGAGGTCGGCCGCATCGCAATCCCCAATCCATTCGGGACGCTGATCCGCATACGCGATGTGGCCCAGGTCAAGGACACGGTGAAGGACGCGCGGTCCGCGTCCTTCCTCGACGGTACCTCCGCCATATCGCTGGTGGTCCGCAAACAGTCGGGCGGAAACACCGTGGAAGTAGCGAGACGGGTGCGCGAGGAGATCGCGAACCTCGAACCCGTGGTGAAGAAACATCACGTCTCGATGGCGGTGCCGACGGACAACTCCGTCTACATCGAGCACTCCATCCACGACGTGCAGTTCGACCTGATGTTCGGCGCGTTCCTGGCCGTGTTCATCATCCTGCTGTTCCTGCACGACGTGCGGGCGACGATCATCAGCGCCATCGCTCTACCGACCAGCGTGGTGGGTACGTTCGCGTTCATGGACCTGTTCGGCTTCACGTTCAACAACATGTCCATGCTGGCGTTGTCGCTGTCGATCGGCATCCTGATCGACGACGCCATCGTGGTCATCGAGAACATCCACCGGCACCTCGAAGGAGGGGAGTCGAGTATCGACGCGGCAGCGAACGGCACGAAGCAGATCTTCCTGGCGGTGCTGGCGACGACGTCGTCGATCCTGGCGGTGTTCGTGCCCGTGGCCTTCATGAAGGGCATCATCGGGCGCTTCTTCTTCCAGTTCGGCGTGACCGTCAGCGTGGCTGTGGCCCTGTCCATGCTCGTGTCGTTCACGCTGACGCCGATGCTCTCGTCGCGCTTCTTGATGGCCGAGCACGAGCGGAAACGGCCGAACTTCATCTTCCGCGGCATCGAGCGCTTCCTGAAAGCGATCGACCGCGGCTATGGCTGGCTGCTCGGTGCGGCGCTCCGGCACCGTTTCCTGACGGTCGCCATCGCCCTGGCGTCGCTGGTCGGCTCTGTCTTCCTGGTGGCGCAGGTCAAGACGGAGTTTCTGCCGCCGGAGGACCGCGCCCAGTTCGCGGTGAACGTGGAGCTCCCCACGGGAACGTCGCTGGATGGCAGCGAGAAGGTCATCGAGGCGGTGGCCAACGACATCCGCACGCACGCACCCGGTATCCGCCACACCTTGACCAACATCGGTGAGGGCGCGCAGGGGCAGGTCAACCAGGGCACCATCCAGGTCGTGATGACGCCATCGAGTGAGCGCAGCTTCAGCCAGCAGGATCTGATGGCGTGGGTGCGCGATCGCTTCAAGCACGTCAAACAGGTCAAGATCACCGCCAACGAGATCAGCGCCGTCGGAGGTAGCTCGGGCTTCCGCAGCCAACCGATCCAGTTCAACATCCGCGGCGACGACATGAACGAGCTCGTCAAGGCGTCGGACAAGCTGAAGGACGCCCTGGCCAAGGTGCCCGGCTTCGTGGACCTCGACACCACCTACCGCGGCGGCAAGCCGGAAGTGGACATCGATATCGCGCGGGAGCGCGCTGCCGACCTCGGCGTGCCCGTGGCCAGCGTGGGCAGCTCCATCCGCGCGTTCATGGCGGGCGACGCGGTGAGCACGCTGAAAGACGGCCTGGACGTCTACGACGTCACCGTGCAGATGCCCAAACGGCTGCGCGCCGACATCGCGCAGCTCAACAACCTGCAGGTCCGCTCCGTCAGCGGTCAGCTCGTGGACCTGTCGAACGTCGTCAAGGTCAGCCACGGCGAAGGGCCGAGCGTGATCGAGCGGCAGGCGAGGCAACGGCAGATCACCGTGCTGGCGGCCATGCAGGGCATGCCGCTCGGCGAGGCGAAGAAGATCGTCGACCAGAAGGCGAAACAGATCGTCCCGGCGAACCTCACCACCGACTACGCCGGCATGGCCGACATCATGACCGAGTCGTTCGGCTACATGATGCTCGCGCTCGGGTTGGCGGTGGTGCTCGTCTACATGATCCTGGCCGCGCAGTTCGACAGCTTCCTGCAGCCCATCACCATCATGCTCTCGCTGCCGCTGAGCGTGGTGGGCGCGTTCGGCGGGCTGTTCGTTGCGGGCATGACCCTGAACATCTTCTCGATGATCGGAATCATCATGCTGATGGGTCTGGTCACGAAGAACGCGATCCTGCTCGTCGACTTCGCCAACCAGCTGCGTGATCGAGGCATCGAGATGTTCGAGGCCCTGACCGAGGCGGGCATCATCCGGCTCAGGCCCATCCTGATGACCACGGCGGCGATGATCTTCGGCATGCTGCCGGTAGCGCTCGCGCTCAGCGAAGGCGGCAAGACCCGGGCGCCCATGGCGGTGTGCGTGATCGGGGGACTTCTGACCTCGACCCTGCTCACGCTGGTCGTGATCCCTGTCGTCTACACGTTCATGGATTCGCTGTCCCACAACCGACTGGTGCGGTGGCTGAACAAGAAGCTCTTGAGCCAGAGCGAGGGACACGAGTCCCCGGCCGCATCCCCCCAACCTTCAGCTTCCGGGAGCTCGAGCACGTGAGACGCCAGATCATTTCATCTTGGCTGTGTGCGGGGTCGCTGTATGCGTTTCCCATGCTGGCGTCGGCCCAGCCGGCGGCAGCGGGCACTCCGCCGACGAATCCACCGCCCGCCGCACCGGCAGCTGCTGCCGCGGAGCCCGCCGCGCCCGCCGCAGGCTCCGACCAGCCCACGCTGGAGAAACGCGAGCTGCCCGAGCGAAAGAGCCCGGCGCTCGAGGTGCTGTCGCCTGTTGCCGGCGGGTTGACCGCCGATCAGGTGGCGCGCCGCACGCTGGCGTCGAGCGCGATGGTGCGGGCGAAAAGGGCCGAGTTCGACGCGGCCGAGGCCAAGGTCAACGAGACGACGTACCAGTTCCTGCCGCGGCTCACGCTGAAAGCGACCTACACGCGGCTCTCGCCCGTCGCTGCTGATCTGGGGGGCGCGCTGGTCGGCGCGCGCAACGCGGGCTCGCTCGGCGTCGGACCGTGCGCTCCCGGCGCTCCGCAGACGTGCGTTCTGGATTCGGGCGGTACGCCGGTGGGCGCCGCCAAGTTCGAGATCAAGACGCTCGAGAACAACTACGCGCTCTCCGCCGATCTGGACATTCCGATCTCGGACTACATCCTCCGGCTCTCGCACGCGGCCACCTCGGCGTCGGCGAGCCGCCGCGCGGCGCATCTGAACCTGCGCGCCGAGCGGCTCAAGGTGCAGAACGACGGGCGCGTGCTGTTCTACAACTGGCTCAGGGCCAAAGGGCAGGTCGCCGTCGCAGACAAGGCGCTCGAGCAGACCCAGGCGCGCCTCAAGGACGCCAAGACGGCCTACTCGCTCGGTGCGATATCCAAGGCGGATCTGATGCGGCTCGAGGCGCTCGTCGCCAACACCGAGCTGATGGTGAAGCAGACCGAGACGCTGCAGCAGCTGACCGACGCGCAGCTCGGCATCTACATGGGCGACAAGGTCCCGCGCCAGTACAAGGTCGGCGAGGATGTACTGGCCCCCGCCGCGAAGCCGGTCAACGGTTCGCTCCAGGCGCTGCAACACGAGGCGCTCCGGCGCCGGCTGGAGATCCAGGCGCTGGACTCCACGGTCCGCGCGCTGCACAGCGGCTCGAGCGCGCAGGCCGTTGGCGGCCTGCCGCGCCTGGACGCCTTCGGCAACGTCACCTACGCGAACCCGAACCAGCGCTACTTCCCGCCGCAGCAGCGCTGGGACGCGACCTGGGCGGTGGGCGTTTCCGCGACCTGGACGGTCGGCGACGCCTTCGTCAACTCGGCGGCGTCCTCGGAGCTCGACGCCAAGGCGCGGAGCGTCCAGGCGCAGCGCACCGCTCTAGCCGATGGGATCCGGCAGGAGGTCACCGCCGACTACCTGCAGCGCGAGAAGGCCAAGGTGGCAGTGCAGACGAGCAAGCGCGCGGTGGCGGCCGCCGAGGAGGCGTACCGCGTCGCGACCGACCTGTACCGCGTCGGTCGCGCCACCACGACCGAGCTGATCGACGCTGAATCGGACCTGCTCCAGGCCCGCCTGTCGGAGCTCAACGCGCGCATCGACGTCAAGGTGGCGAACGCCAAGTTGCGCCACGCCGTGGGACGCGACGTAAGGTAGTGGTGTGATGACACGCGGCGCGCGTTATGTGGCGTGGCTGGTGCGCCGCCGCGCCATCGTGCTTGCGGTGGCCGCCGCGATCGCGGCAGTCGCCGGCTACCGCACGGTGCGGACCTACGCCGCTCTCAGGAGCGATCTGGAAGAGCTCCTGCCCGTTACGGCGCCGAGCGTGCAGGCGCTCGATGTGCTGCGCCACCGGTTGCCCGGCATCCGCCACCTGGGCGTGGTGGTCGACACCGGCGGCAAACACAACGTCGCGGCGGCCAACCGCTTCCTCGACGATCTCGCGAAGCGCATCCGGCACTACCCGCCCGAGCTGGTGGGTGCGGTGCGCACGGACGTCGATACCGAGCGCCGCTTCATCGAGACCTACCTGCTGCAGCTGATGGCTCCGGCCGATGTCCGCAAGCTGGAACATGCGGTGGAGAAGCGCCGCGACTGGGAAGTCACGCGCAAGATGGGCATCAACCTCCTGACCGACGAGGAGGAGCCCGAGCCCAAGCTGCCGATCGACGAGCTTCGCAGGAAGTACGAGCAGCGCTATGGAAAGCCCAGCGGCTTTCCCGGCGGCCGCCTCGTGTCCAGCGACGGCAAGACGGCGGTACTGCTCGTCCAGGCGAGCAGCCAGGCGACCAGCTACGAGGCCGACCAGCAGCTGCTCGACCACGTGAAGCGGGACATCTCCGATCTGGGATTCCCCGGCGCGTATGAAAAGGGCATGCGGGTGGGCTTCGCCGGCGACGTGGCCACGCGCGTCGAGGAGTTCAAGGGGCTGTTCACGGATCTGTCCGCCTCCGGCGTCCTGGTGCTGCTGCTCGTGGTCGGGGTTATCGTGTGGTTCTTCCGGTCCTGGCGTGCGCTGCCGCTGCTCGGCCTGCCGCTCCTCGCCGGGACGCTGGCGGCGTTCGGCATCGTCGCGCTGCCTCCGCTCGGCATCCGCCACCTGAACTCGAACACGGCCTTCCTCGGGTCCATCGTCGTCGGCAACGGCATCAACAGCGGCATCATCCTGCTGGCTCGTTTCACCGAAGAGCGGCGCCGGGGCGTCGGCCTCGACGAGGCCATCTCGAGGGCCGTCTCCGGGACGTGGAAACCGACGCTGGCCGCCGCGCTGGCGGCGTCCGCGGCCTACGGCTCGCTGGTGTTCACCGCCTTCCGTGGCTTCAACCAGTTCGGCTGGATCGGCGGATTCGGCATGCTCTCCTGCTGGGTAGCGACCTTCGTCCTCGCGCCGCCCCTCCTGTCGCGGTTCGGCGCGCCGCTTGGCGCCGCGCGCGGCCCGCGTGGAAGTGCGCGGCCAGGCCCATTGCGCCGCTCCGCCCTGTGGCTGCTCGCTCGGCCCCGATCGGTGCTCGCTGGCACCCTGCTGCTCGCGGTGCTGTCGCTGCTGGGGCTGCATCGTCGCGCGGGCGACTGGATCCAGTACGATCTGTCCAAGCTGCGCCGCCGCGAGGCGCCGGGGCAAGGCGAGCGGTACTGGGGCAGGCGCATGGACGCCACGCTCCGGCGCTACTTGACGCCCACCGTCGTCATGGCCGACACGCCCCGGCAGGCGCGCCTCATCGAAGAGCGCGTGCGCAAGCTGGCCGGGGAGGGGCGCGCGGGGGGACTTGTCGGCACGGTGAGGAGCGCGGGAGACGTGCTGCGCCCCGACCGCGCCGAATCGATCGCCGCGGCCCGCAAGCTGAAGAAGGTGCTGACACCCCACATGCTGTCGGAGCTGTCCGACAAGGATCGAAAGCTCGTCGAGCGTGCGCTGTCGCCACCGGCCCTGGTTCCGCTGCAGGCGCCCCAGGTCCCGGACGTGCTCCTGGCGGGACTGCGCGAGTACGGCGGACGCGTCGACCGCAGCCTGCTCGTGTACCCGAAGCTCAGCTCGGGGACGTGGGACACGCGCCGCATGGAGGCGTTCACGCACGACCTGAGACGCGCGGCCACGGTGGACGGCCGCGCGGTGCCGGTGGCCGGCGCGCTCCTGCTCTCGAGCGACATCGCCACCGCGATGAAGCATGACGGGCCGAAAGCCACGGCGCTGTCGCTGGTCGCGGTGCTGCTCATCTGTCTGTTCTCGTTCCGTTCGCTGGGGCTGTCACTGGCTGCGGTGGCCTCCGTCTTCGTCGGCGTGGCGCTGATGCTGGGCGGGCTGGCGTGGGGCGGCGCCAAGCTGAACTTCTCGAACTTCGTCGCGCTGCCCATCACGTTCGGGATCGGCGCCGACTACTCCATCAACATGCTCAAGCGCTACCAGGCCGAGGGGCGGCTCGATCTGCGCGCGGCGCTGGGAGCGACGGGCGGGGCGGTCGCGCTGTGCTCCGCCACCACGATCATCGGCTTCGGCTCGCTGCTCGTGGCGCAGAACCGCGCGCTGTTCTCCTTCGGCGTGTTCGCCGTGTCTGGCGAGCTCGCCTGCCTGGCCACCGCCATCATCGCGCTGCCCGCGGCACTGGTGCTGTTCGGGCAGGCTTCCGTCCCGCGAGCCGGCGCGGAGTAGCGCGCGCCAGCCCGCGCGCGACAAGCGCCGAACCCTCGTCTACCCTTCGCCGCATATGTCCAGAACGAACCGAAAGCTGCTGTGCTGCCTGCTCGCGCTGGGCCTCGTCCTGGGGGGCTGCTCCAGGGTCCGCTCCCTGCTCGGGATCGGCCAGAGCTCGGCTACCGCCGCGCCCTCCGCTGCACCGAGCGCCGCGGGCACGTCCTCGGGCGAGACCGGCGGCGCGTGCAAGGTCGTGTCGCGCAAGGTGTGGGGCACCGCCGCCAACGCCCGCACCGGGATCACCGTGACCCGGCTGTCCGGAGGCAGCTTCGCGATCGGCGTCGCCATGGGCAACCGCCCCGAGATCATCGCGTTCGACCGCGCGGGGCAGGGGAGGATCGTCCAGCCCGCCGTCGCCAGCGGCACCCCGCTTGCCAAGGGCATCCCGGCCGCGCAGGGGCAGCGCTATCTCCAGCGCGTCACGCCCGCGGTGAACAGCGGCGGCGAGCTCGTCGCCTATGCCGACTACCGCGACGTCTACAAGAGCAAGCGCCGCCGCATCGCCTGCGGGCGGACCAACAGCACGCACGAGCTGCTCGTCTTCGACGGCAAGCCGCTGCTCGATCGCAAGGACGAGGACACCGACAAGAAGCCGCCCATGGGCAGCGCGGCACACGCCGGCGCGATCCCTCCCGGGAAGTCGGCGACGCCAAAGAAGAAGCCTGCGCCCACGGCGAGCCAGCCGGCCCCGGCAGCGAAGAAGCCGGTGAGAGGTCGACTTGCGCTACCAGGCAGGCTGCCGAAGCTCCGCATCGCCGCCCGGCCGCAAGCCAAGGCGCCGATCGCGAGGACCCCGCCCAAGGCCGTGAAGCCGGCAAAGCCCACCCGCCCCGAGCGCGAGCTGCGCGATTGCCGCAGCTTCGTCGACCCGCCGGGTCACGACGTCTGGGCCGTCGGCAGCGAGCTGTACGAGAAGCCCGAGAGCGACGGCAGCACGCACTACAGCATGCGCTTCTTTGTCGATCGCGGAGCCGGTCGTGGTCGTGTGCTGCTCAGGAGCGAGAAGCTGCCGGACAAACCTGACAAGCTGTACACGTTCGAGGCGCCGGTCGCCGAGAAGCTGCCGGACGGAAGCTACGTGCTGGCAGCGCGTTACCGCGGTTCGCTCTTCGCCTGGACGCTGGGTCTCGACAAGCGTCCGCGCGGGCCCTCCCGCGCCTACGGCGGCTCGCTGGGCATGCCCCATATGCTGCGTGACGGCGACAACTTGTTGATGCTGCTCTCGCAGGCGACCGACAACGACCACTGGGCGGTGCGGCAGGCGAGGGTCTCGGGACGCGGCGGCACGCTGCCGGCCAAGCTCGAGCCTGTTGCCCTCGACAGCGATCCGTCGCAGGCCGAGCCCACCTTTGCCATCGCCGGCGGGCAGCGCTGGATTGCCTACCAGGCCGGTGAACGGCGCCACGGCCAGCTCGTGCTGGTGCCGGTGGACGCCAAGCTCGCGGTTGCCGGTCAGGTGTTCCGCGCGACCTCCGGGGACGACAACGTCTACGAGTCGCACCTGTTCGGCCTGGGCACCGGCAAGCTACTGGCCGTCTACATCGAGAGCGCGCCGTCCGCCCAGCTCGTCAGCGAAGTGCTCGACTGCCACGTGGAAAGCTAGCCCCGCAGTCGATGTTCAAGCAGTAGATCGGCGCGCAGATCTAGCCGGATCGCCGTCGCCTGCCGGGCGCTACTCTTCCTCGCCGATCGTGCACGACAGCGCCTGCGCTAGCGTTGCGCGGCCCTGATCGAGCCACTTGCCGCCGGGCGTCCAGTGCAGCTTCGCGCCGTCGAGCTGACCGAGGAAGCGCACCTTGCAGGTTGCCACGAAGCGCGCGAGCTTCTTCGCCGCGACGCCGGCCGAGGGCTCGTCGTGCAGCCGCATTGCCACCGCGGGCGTCGCCCACAACCCCGCCACCAGGATCAGCTGGTTGTCGGGCCACGTGCGGTAGGGCTGGATGACGTTCTTCTTGTTGTCGTCGATCGGCTGGCTCGGATCGCGCGGCCAGGGCTCGTTCTCGCTCTTGTAGCCGCAGTGCGCGCCGCCGAGCGTCTTTTCCGAAGCGCACGCCAGCTTGTTGTAGTCGGCCGTCACCAGCGTGATGCGCACCTCGGACGTGTTGCCCTTGCGCCAGCTGGACGTGTCGGTCTTCGACGGGCCCGGCTTCTGGAACAGGTTGCCGATGGTCGACATGGGGATGAACACCATCAGCGCGACGATCACCGCCGCGATGATGAAGCGTCCGCCCACGACCGGCGTCGGCTCCGGCTCCTTCCGCTTCTTCTTTGCCGCCGGACGGGAGCCCGCCGTCCTCGCGGGGCTCTTGCTGGCGCCCTTCTTCTTCGCGGCGGGGCGGCTACGCTGGCTCGACTTCTTCTGGGCCATATCGGGCCGGTGATACCGCAAAACTGGCGCGTTCCCCAGAGGATCCTGCGCTCGGCCGGGCCCGGGGCCCGCCGTGCTAGCTTCCCGGGCCAGGATGCAGCTCGAGGGTGCAGCACAGCCCCCCCGGGAGGGCGGGTCCCTGCTCGGGTTCGTGACGGAGCGGTACGACCGGCGCAGCCTGGTCGCGCTGGCCGTTCTCGTGCTCACCGGCGCGGCCGTCGGCTACCGCTGGAGCGACCTGATCGACGTGGACGGTAGCATGGATTGGCTGCTCGCCGGCATCTGGCTGTGGATGGCGGCGCTCTTGACCTGGAACGTGCGCCCGCGCCGCGACCTGGTCGTGCTCGCCGTCGGCCTCGGCGGCGGCGGCTTCATCGAGTGGTGGGGCACCCAGACCCAGCTCTGGCACTATTTCACCGCCGAGCGCCCGCCCTTGTGGATCCTGCCGGCCTGGCCCGTCGCCGCGCTCAGCATCGACCGGCTCGCGCACTTCCTCGATCTCGCGCGCGGCCGCGCCGAGGTGCTGCGCCCAGTGCCGTCATCGTTCTATCGCGTCGCCTACTGGCTGCTGCTGCCCGGGTACATGCTGTGGATGTTCGCGTTCATGGGCCCGACCTGGAACACGACGGCCTCGCGCGTCGTCGGCGTGCTCATGCTCGCCGTGGTGCTGCGCTCGAAGCACCACCGCCGCGACGTAGTCATGTTCGCCGCCGGCTCCCTGCTCGGTTTCTTCCTCGAATACTGGGGGACGAGCCGCGAGTGCTGGACCTACTACACTGCGCAGGTGCCCCCCGCCGTCGCCGTCTTCGCCCACGGCTTTGCCGCCGTTGTGTTCGCGCGCTGCACGGACGTGGGGATGGCGCTGGTCGAAGGGTTGAACAGGCAGGCGGGAAGGCGGGTAGGTTTTCTGGGGTCGAGTGGAGGGCGGCGGCTAGCGGCTAATCCAGAGGCTGCTCCGCCGGAGTAGCGAAGGCGCGTCGGGGCGTCGCTACAGGCAGCTCTTGAAGACGGCGTCGTAGAGCGCCTTGCCCAGCACCTTCTGCCCCGCGGCGCCGAAGTGGATGCCGTCCTTGAAGGGCTTGGCGTAGCGGGGGCAGAGCTTCTCGCTGTCGCCGCAGGAGAGCAGTGGATAGGCGTCGACCACGAAGTCGACGTTGCCGCTGTCGGGCTCGGCCTTGATCCAGCGGTTCAGCTCGAGGGTGTGCTTCTGTCGCCGTATGTTGAAGTAGCGTTTGAAGCCGCCCCAGGGCGTGACCGTGATCGCGACGACCTTCATGCCGTGCTCGTGCGCGGCCTTGTACATTTTCGTCAGGTCGCGCTCGATTCTCTCGTTCGTGCGATGGGCGGTCAGATCGCTGTACAGGTCGTTGACGCCGCCGAACACGATCAGGTGCGTGTAGTGCGGTTTCGACGGGCCGAGCACGTCGCGCGCGAAGCGGCGCCGCATCTGGTTGACCATGTTGCCGCCCACGCCGTAGTTGTCGAAGTGGCTCTGTGGGCAGTGCTTCTGCAGGTAGGCGAGGTACTTGCCGCCGTGCGAGCGCGTGTCGGTGATGGAGTCGCCGACGGCCGCGACCGTGCAGACGCGTTTCGCGACGTGCGCCGGCTTCACGGGCGCGCTGGCGGGGGCGTGGGGGCTCGCCGACGGCGCCGGAGCGGCCGATACCGGCGCCGCCGGAGCCGCGTCCGCCGCGCCGTGCGCCCGCGGAGCCAGGGCGATGGCGCCGGCGATCGCCCCCGCGACACCCACTGCCACAATGGAAGAGCCAAGCTGCATGCTCCCGATCCACGTAGCATATCCCGCCGCGCCGCCCCAATCGTGGCCTGTGGTCGGATCAGCGTGCCGCTGGGAAAATCCGGCGAAGCGACAGCGAGCACACGCCGAGCGCAGCGGCGCGCGTCGCGGGTCCGGGGGCGGTGAGCCCCCGGCGGAGGATTCCGGTGGGGGTGGGCGGACGGGATACAGACGAGTAGGCTCGGCGCCGACATGGGCTCCGTCGCCGACGTCTACCGCCAGACCCGCAAGAGGCCGGATCTCGTCTGGAACACCTACGTTGCCCGCCCCGTCGCCGCCGTCGTGGTCACCGCGCTGCGCGGCACGCGCGTCACGCCGAACCAGATCACGATCGCCGCGGTGTTCGTCGCGGTCGCGTCGGCCGCGCTGCTCGTGTTCGTGCCCGGCTACGTCGGGCTGTTCGCCGCCGTCGTTGTGTTCGAGCTGTCGTACGTGCTCGACTGCGCCGACGGCATGCTGGCCCGTTGCCGCGAGACGGCGTCAACCGGCGGCCATCTGCTCGACTTTCTCATGGATGAGCTGAAGGCGTTTGTGCTGCTTGGCGCGGCAGCCGTTCGCCTGTTCCGTTTCGGCACGCCCTGGTTCGGACCGCGGCCGGGAAACCCCGCGTTGCTCATGCTCGGCATCGCGGGCCTCGTGTGCCTGGCCAGCGGCATCGCGCTTACCACCTTCCAGCGCCGCCCGGAGATCGCCGGCAAGCCCGCCGACTCACCCAACGTCGTGGCAAAGCGCCGCTCGCTAGTCGGCCGCACCGTCGGACTCGTCGAGCGCGTGGCGAAGCTGCTCATCCACTATCCGTCCTACATCCTCTTCGTCGGCCTCAGCGGCCACCTCGAGCTCTATTTCTATCCGTACATCGCCGTGAACGCCCTGTACGCCGCCAAGGCGTTCACGTCCGTCGCGCTGCGCTTCGGGCGGAGCTAGCGCGTCGCAGGCTCGCGGCAGCGCGCCGCGTGATCTCCGCTGGGGACCAGGGCTTGTTGGCGAGCCGTCCAGGCGCGCCGCTAGTTGTCGTCGTCTTTCCGGTCGCCGCCCGCCTTGCGCATCAGGTCGTCGAGCGCGCGCTGGGCGTCGCGGCTCGGTTTGGCATCGTCGGGGATGGAGCCGACGTGCTCGCGGTGCTTCCGCTTCTTTCTGCGTTTGGGCGGCGCGTTCTGCATCTGGTCGAGCCAGGCGCGCTGGGCGTTCTTCCCCGGGTCGCGCCAGCTGCCGTGCGGGACCGGACCGCGGCGTCGCTTCCAGTGCTGGAAGATCTGCCACGCCTCGGCACCGTCGAGCGGCGGGATGGGGATCAGGTTGATGGCGATGAGCCACAGGTTCGCTCCGAGGAACACCGACAGGAGCGACCACAGGAACAGGCCCGGTGGCGGACCGCCGGCGCGGAGCGCGATCCAGACGGCCGCGTACAGGGCCGCCTGCACCAAGACGCCGCCCCAGGCGATGAGCGACCGCTGGAACGCGGTCGCGTCCCCCGCCCAGGCGCACGCGCCGCCGAGCCCGGTCACCTCGATCCCGATGACGCGGTGTCCCGTGCGCCAGACGAGCAGGGCGTGGCCGAGCTCGTGCAGCAGCACCAGCAGCACGAACCCCAGGATGAACCCCGGCTGGAAGCGGAAGCCGTCGAACACGACGGCCACCACCGGTATCGACCAGTGGAGCTTCACGGGCGCCCCACGCACCCGCATGACCGTCCAGTAGCCCGAGCGGAACACCCCCCGAACATAGCCGCGATCGGGGTTTGCGCCCGTGCCCCATTGATGTGCGCCTAAAGTCGTGGCTCGATGGGGACATGGGTCACACGATCGACCTTTCCGCACACCCGCCCGAGCGGCTCTCCGCTGCCATCCGCGATGTCCTGACCGGCGCTCCCGATGCGCTGGGTGGTCGCCTGCCGTCTGCCGAGCACCTCAAACAGGGCGCCGAGGCCGTCACCCACGACCAGCCTGGCTCGGCCGCGGTGCACTTCCAGTCGCTGCTCGAGATAGGCTACCTGGTCGCGAGCGCCGACGGCTTCGCGGAGGAGGAGCGCCACGCGCTGGCTGCCCTGCTCGAAGCCGTGCTCGGACGTGCTGTGTCGCACGACGACCTGGAGCTGCACTTCAAGGATCTCGACGCCGCCGTCGAGATGCTCGGCCGCCGCGAACGGCTGCGCCGCGCCGCGGAGGACTTCGAGGAGGACCTCGGCCGCAGCGAGGCGCTCGGCTTTGCCGCGCTGGTCGCCGTCGCCGACGGGCGGCTCGCCGAGCCCGAGGCCGCCGCGCTGGACGAGCTCGGATCGTTCCTCGGGCTCGAAGCCGCCGAGGTGGAGGCTGCGATCGACCGTGTCGTGGGGGACATCAAGACCCGTCTCGCCGACAAGGAAGGAACGCAGTGAGCTTCATCAACCACATGGCGAAGGAGATCAACTGCAAGATCGTCTACTACGGCCCCGGCCTGTGCGGGAAGACGACCAACCTGCAGTATATCTTCGAGAAGACGAACCCTGCGTCGAAGGGCAAGATGATCTCGCTCGCCACCGAGACGGAGCGCACGCTGTTCTTCGACTTCATGCCGATCGATCTCGGCCAGGTGAAGGGCTTCAAGGTGCGCTTCCACCTGTACACGGTGCCCGGCCAGGTCTTCTACGACGCCAGCCGCAAGCTGATCCTGAAGGGTGCCGACGGCATCATCTTCGTTGCCGACTCGCAGCCCGAGCGCTTCGAGGCGAACCAGGAGAGCGTCTCGAACCTGGCGACCAACCTCGCCGAGTACAACATGCGGCTCGGGGACGTGCCGTACGTCATGCAGTACAACAAGCGCGACATCCCCGGCGCGATGGCCGTCGAGGAGCTCCGCCCCGCGCTGAACCCCCTCGGCGTTCCCGAGTTCGAGGCCGTCGCGCGTACCGGTCCCGGCGTGTTCGATACGCTCAAGTCGCTGTCGAAGCTCGTGCTGGGCCGGATGCGGAGCTGAGGGCGGGGTGTTCCGGATGTCCTTTGGCGCCCAATGGTTGCTCGCGGCCAGCATCGCTGGCGTGGGGCTCATGGCCTGCTCGGGCGGGTTGGACAGCCTGACGACCGGCAAGGACGCCTCGGCCAATCCTAGCGGCGGCTCGTCGGGCAGCGCCGGCTACGACGCCAGCTCCGACGCGCCCGTCGGCACGGGCGGTACGGCCGGCAGCGCTGGGCTCGGCGGATCGGGCGCAACCGGCGGTGGAGGAAGCGGCGGGAGTGCGGGCACCACCACCGGGGGAGCGGGCGGTTCAGCCGGCGCCGCTACCGGAGGGAGCGGCGGTACGGCGGCCGGTGGCACGGGCGGCGCGCCCGGCACGGGCGGCGCGGGCGGCGCGGGCGGGACAGGTCCGGGAATCGTCGCTTGCGGCAGCTCGACCTGCGACATGACGGCCGGCGATTCGTGCTGCATGTACTTCGGCGTTTTCGTGTGCGGGCCGAGCAACAAATGTTCGAGTTCCAACACGATCGCCTGTGACGGACCCGAAGACTGCCCCGGCGCGCAGGTCTGCTGCGCCAAGCTGAATGGGCCAGGCACCCAGGTGAGACACGTGGAATGCCTGGATCAATGCGGCTCTTCCGAAAAGGTGATCTGCGGTGGCAGCACGGCAGCCTGCACCACCGGGAAGCAGTGCGGGCCGTTCCCCCTGCTCAAAGGCTACACCTATTGCGACTGAGCCCTGCTCGCCAGCCTCAGTCGCCGAGCTTGCGCCGCTCCTTGGCGAAGATGTCGACGATGGGCTGCTCCTGTAGCGTGTTGGTCGGTGAGGCGCGGCTGACGCGCAGGTCGCGCGGCATGATGAACAGATCGGCGAGCGTCTTCGGCGTGAGGTAGCTCAGGCCAACGGGGACGCGCGTCGGTAGCGGCACGGCG
>Ga0114931_10000672_pt1 | contig 42452 bp, 43 predicted proteins | sample 2SBtaG_FD_89579 | JGI IMG/M metagenome (GOLD analysis project Ga0114931, IMG submission 89579) | Deep subsurface microbial communities from Kolumbo volcano to uncover new lineages of life (NeLLi) - 2SBTROV14_V59a metaG | ecosystem: Environmental > Aquatic > Marine > Volcanic | place: Kolumbo... | reverse complement strand
GTCGACCTCCCTGACCAGCTGCCCTTTGGCCATGCCGCCAATGGAGGGGCTGCAGGGCATGGCCGCCACCTTGTCCAGATCGATGGCCATCAGCAGCACCCGGCAGCCCATGCGGGCAGCCGCTAGCGCCGCTTCGCAACCGGCGTGGCCGGCGCCAACCACGATCACGTCATAGGATTTCGGGTAACCGGACATTTGTCTATGATTCCTGCGGATTCTGAAATATGCCGCCAAAGCTGCCCTACAACGACTTGAACACCTACCTGCGCGCCCTTTTCGGCTGCCGGGTGCAGAAAATCGCCGTGGACGCCGGCCTGACCTGTCCCAACCGCGACGGCACGCGCGGCGTGGGGGGGTGCATTTACTGCAACCAGCGTGGGTCCGGAACCGGGGCTCACGCCAGGGGCCTTGGCATCCGCGCACAGATCGAAGAAAGCCGGCGCTTCCTGGCGGCGCGCTACAAGGCCAAAAAGTTTCTGGTCTATTTCCAGTCTTTCTCCAACACTTACGCGCCCGTGGAAACTCTCAGGCGACTGTATGACGAAGCACTGGCCGCCGAGGACGTGGTGGGGCTGTCCATCGGCACGCGGCCGGACTGCATCGACGAAGCCGTGCTGGCGCTGCTCCAGCGCTACGCCCGCAGCCGGCTGATCTGGATCGAGTACGGGCTGCAATCGGTTCACGACGCGACACTGGCGCGCATCAACCGCGGCCACGACTTTGCCTGCTTTCGCGACGCCGTGGCCGCCACCCGCGGGCGCGGCATCAAAATCTGCGCGCACGTCATCCTGGGTCTGCCCGGCGAAAACCGCCGGCAGATGCTGGAAACCGCCCGCACACTAGCCGCTATGGACATCGACGGCGTCAAGCTCCACCTGCTTTACGTAGTGCGCGGCACGGCGCTGGAAACACTCTACCGCCGCAATCGCTACCGCTGCCTCGATCAGGAAGCATACGTGGACATCGTCACCAAGTTCCTAGAGTTCCTGCCGCCGGGCATGATCATCCAGCGCCTGACCGGCGATCCGCATGCCGACGAACTGGTGGCCCCCGCCTGGGCGCTGCAAAAGCAGGCGACACTGGACATGATCCGCACGCGCATGGCGCAGCGCAACTCCCGCCAGGGGCTTCGTTTTCGGGGCCCTTAAACCAGTCCAACCGCCCTGACCGCACGTTCGATCTGCCCAATGCGGGCCTCAAGCCCACCCGTGTAGCCGATGGCAATGCGCAACAGGCCCGGAGACAGCCCCATGTCAGCCTGCTCCTCGGGCGGAATTTCCGATGACGTGGAAGATCCTGAGCAGGACATCAGCGTATCGAAGTAACCCAGTGAAACCGCTATCAGGCCGAAACGCTCCTCGTTTTGCAAAATGGCCATCAGCTGCTCGGCCTTTTCGCGGGTCCGGCAGTCGAGTGTCAGCATGCCGCCGTACCCGTAGCCCATGTTGACCATGTGCTCCACCAGGGTGTGCTGGGCATAAGCCGTCAGGCCCGGATAGGTCACCGGTGCGTTCAGGGCCTGCAGGCGCTCGGCAATGGCCTGGGCACGTGCGCTGTGTTCACGCATGCGCAGTCCCAGGTGCGGCAGGCGCTGCAGAATGTCGAAAGCCACCCGTGGGTCCATGGTGGGCCCCAGAAGCATCACCCGGCCGGTGTGCAGGTCCATGAGACGGTAGATAAAATCGCGCTCGGCACAGACCGCCCCGGCAATCAGGTCACTGGCGCCGTTGATGAATTTGGTCATCGAATAAACGACGATGTCGGCTCCCAACCGGGCCGGCGAAATCATCATGGGAGTGAAGGTGTTGTCCACCACCAGCACGATCTCCCGCTCATGCGCCAGCCGGGACAGAGCGGGAATGTCGGCCGCCTTTAAAGTGGGGTTGCCGATGGTCTCGGTGTAGATGACGCGCGTTTCGGGTGTTATGGCCGCTTCGAATTCCTCGATGCGGGATGGATCCACAAATGTGGTGCGGATGTTCATTTCGGCAAACAGGTCTTTCAGCAGTGCATGGGTCCCGCCGTAGACCGTGTCGCTGGCAACAATATGGTCGCCTCCCCTGCACAGCTGCAGCAACGTGCAGGCGATGGCCGACATGCCGCTGGCCGTGCAGAGAGCGAACTCGGTTCCCTCCATGGCGGCCAGATACCGGGCCAGCACGTCGACCGTGGGATTGAAATGCCGGCTGTACAGGAAACAACCGCCTTTGTCCGGCCCCCGGAGGCCGCGGAAAATTTCCGGCATGGTCTGCGGCTCGATGACGGTAAAAGTCGCCGAACGTGCAATGGAAGGGGTCACACCGCCGTGCTCGCCGAATTCCCGGCGTACTTCCGTCATGGCCTGATCGGGATCATAGCTCTGCATGATTACCTCCTGGTGGCTTTTCAAAAGTCTCTGCAGACCCGCACAATACCTGCTTTGGCCTCGGGCCATGGCCGTTCGGTTCAGACACAGCAAGGGTGGCATGCACCGCATGCACGGAAATGCATGCCAAGGGCTGTTTGCGACACATCGGTTCCGGCCGCCCATCAAACCAGCCGGAGACGGCCAACGCGTCTGCAGGCTCTATACCACACCCCCATGGGGCCCTCAACCCGAAACCCGGTCAACGGAGCATTTGACAAACCCCGCCATAGCTCCTACAAGAAAGCCACACACAGCCCGGCGTCGGCAGTCGTGGGCCTCGGGGGGAAAACCGCTCCCGACCCCGGCCTGAGAGGTATCGCTAAATGAAATCCAATCCTGGTGTTTGGGTGCTCCTAGGACTCATTGCCATGCTGTGGGCAACCTCTGCCGCGCAGGCGCAGGAACCGCCGGCAGCGGAAAGAATTCCTCCGCTGGCGGACAGCCTGCAGATCGATCCGCCCCTGGTATTTTGCGGCGAGAGGGTTCCGCTGCTTACGCCCGGCGTCCGGGAACGGCTGGAAAAGGAACTCCTGCTCGCGGTCTGGAACCGGCCCCAGGTAATTCTGTGGTTGAAGCGTTCCCGCCGCTACCTCACACCCATTGCCGGCATCTTGAGCAAAAATGACGTCCCCGACGATCTGAAGTATATCGCCGTTGTGGAAAGCGCCCTCAGGCCCGACGTGATTTCCGTAAAAGGCGCAGTGGGCATCTGGCAGTTGATCCGTTCCACCGGCCGCAAGTACGGGCTGCGCATCGACGAGGTCATCGACCAGCGCCGCAGCCTCGATGCGGCCACCGGCGCCGCCGTATTATACCTGCAGAAACTGCATGCCGAATTCGGATCCTGGACACTGGCAGCCGCCGCCTACAACATGGGAGAAAAGGGACTGCACAACGCAATCGCGTCCCAGGACACGGTCGACTTTTACCATTTGTACCTGCCGCGTGAAACCCAGCGTTTCATATTTAAAATTCTGGCTGCCAAGCTGATTCTGGCGCATCCCCGAAAATACGGATTCAATCTGCCCGAAAAGGCGTTTTATGCGCCCATCGCGGCCGGCCATGTCAACATCGTGTGCCCCCGTAGCCTCCACTTAAATGTACTGGCGCGGGCCGCAAAAACCTATTTCAAACACTTCAGGGATCTCAATCCGCAGATCCGGCAACCTTACCTGCCACATGGCCGCTACCGTATCCTGGTGCCGGTATCGGCCCTACCGGGGTTTGTGCAACGTTTCCGCAAAGCGGCCAGCCGGGCACCGGCCTCTGCCCCTCAGCATGTTTACACCGTAAAAAAAGGGGATTCACTGTCGGTGATCGCCCGGAACCTCAACGTTTCCCTGGCAGCCCTGCTACGCTGGAACAGACTCGACACCCGGCGCGTGATCCGCCCGGGCCAGCACCTGTTTTTTTACGAGCAACGGGAACCCGTGCGCTAGCTTTTCGGCGGCAGGCGGAGACAGGCGCCGGGCAGGTAAACGACGGGTGTGCATCGACGGGGTTTTACTGTCGCTGCCAGGCGCAACGGACAGGGAGCATGGACGGCGCTTTCCGGAAAGGCATGCGGCCGGCCGGGATGCGGCACGCACGAAACGGCTACTTGCCGAAGAACGCGTTCAGGACAAAGGCCAGCGCACCGATGACGAACAGCAGCAGGAACAGCGGCATGGTGACGATGTAATTGGCGAAGTGCTGCAGCGTCTGCCAGGAAAGGGAGTCGATCCAGTCAAACGACTTTGCGTTGAATATGTCCACCAGCGCCATCTGCTTCCAGCCACTTTTGGTGTGCATCAGCGGTCCGCCCTCGGTCTGCATCAGGGTGGAAATGGTCTGAAACCCCAAAAGCACTGCACCGCCGATGAACGCACCGATACCGACAATCGTAAATTTATTCACGGCTCACCTCGCAAAAACTTTCGCTAAAGGGTCACGGTAAGAATAAAGTCCACAGCTATAGCGCCTGATTTCTCTCCGTGTTCAAGGGGCATCAGCGGGTGCAACCTGTTTGGTTGTAACCTCTGATGCAACGCAGAACACGGACAGCAAGACAATTTAGAGTGTGAGTTCATTCTTTCCGGGGCCCTAAAATTTGACTACAGTTCGACTACCGTGCGTCTGCACCACATCGTAACGGTTATCGGACGGCCGCGGGAACAACTTGAGAATTATTTTATCAGCGGGCGTTTCCCGACACCCGCCGCACGTCCGCATGGTGCAGGTATGCAATGACCTGAACCATCGCATGGCGGACAATCCAGATGAGATCCCCTGCCGCCGGTAAGGGCCATTTGCAAACACGGCGGCCGGTCGGACAAGTGTGTGCGGGGGAAGGAGGGGTCAGAGGGAAGCTCTGGCCTGCTGTACAGGTTCGGATTTAATCGTGGCACCTTTTATCAGCCAGATGTAGTCGGCAAAAGAAAAATCGGTGTGCTCGCCGGATGCGGCGAGATAAACCGTACGAAAAGGTGCGCCAGTACGCACAAATGCGCGCTCCGGAATACCGAACTTGTGGATGATGTGGCCGTTGCCTGCCAGAACCACCATGGGATTTTGTCCCAGACTGTCCGCAACGGCCTGGGCCATGGCGTCTTCCCAGACACACTGCGCTTCGTAAAAATATTCGAAACTGGTGCGTCCCTTGATGTGGTGAAAGGAAAAAATACGCTTCAGATAAGCCCGATGCGCCCTGTTGTGCAGATCGATCTTGTCCGGCAGGTAACGGCGGTCTTGCGCTGAAAGGCTGTCGATGCCGCCGGTGGAAATCTTCGGCGGGATGTAGAAAGGCACATTCAGCGCCACCAGATGGATATGTCTGGCTTTGATAAAATCGAGGATGTCGGCATACAATTTGTAATCAAACTTCCAGTTGGCATACCAGTGGGTGAGGCGCAGAAAAGTCTGCCGATCCAGTTCCCCCTTCGACCAGCGGTCCAGCACGGGCTGATAGGTCGTATCGAACATCTCCATGCCGACGCTCAGGCGGGGATGCGACCGGTAAAGTGCCTTTAAAATCCGCAGCTGGATCCGGTGATGGCGGGGGTCGGTGTGCCGTTCACCGATGTAGACCACCTTGACCTTTTGCAGGTCGCCGATCATCTGCTGAAAGCTCACGGGCTGCCTGCGGGTGGCGGAAAGGATCCGGTCGGCGGCGGCAGATGACGGCATGCCCTTAATCCCCGGCGCCCTGGAAGCCGGGACACACCCCTGCAAAAAGAAGCTCCCCAGCAGCAAAAAAAACACGGCGGCCAGCTGGATAACCCAACCGGCAAGGGGTTTGTGGAATGTCATTTTCGCTCCCACTTGAACTTTTAAAAAAATCGGTTACAATACCACCATGAAACATCTGCAGCAAAGCCCCTTTTACCGGCGACAGATGACCCCATGGTACGACACCAACGCGGTTTGCTGGGTCCTGATTATATGCATGCTGGCCGTCCTGGGCTTTGCCCTGACCGGTGTGTGGGTAGCCCGCACCCAGAGCACCTATCATGGCATGCTGTGGGTGCCTCTGAGCCTGGCGCTGATGAGCGCCGGCGTCATTGTTTCCACACTCTGGAGGCTGGTAAAGCGCCGCATGGGGCACAGCTCAGAGTAGAAGTCCCCGGGTTTACAGCTTTTTCAGGTACTGCTCGAAAGTCATCTTCTTGTAGCTTTCGGATTCCACGAAACCCAGAATCTTCAAGAGCATTTTCGCCGGGATATAGCCCGGCAGACTGCCGATGGCCTCACCGTTTTCCGCCAGAAACCAGGTGGACGGCAGGCCGCGCACATGGTATTTTTCGGCTACCTGGCGCTGGGTGTCGGAATTGACCTTGGCGGAAATGAAGTGCCGATTCAGATAATCCACCACGGCGGGGTCCCGGAAGGTTTCCTTGTCCATTTTTACGCAGTAGCGGCACCAGTCCGCGTAAAAGTTGACAAAGATCTTTTTGCCCTCTTTTCTTCCCAGTTCGAGGGAATCCTTATAGGCATACCAGTGGATATGGCGCGTAACGCCGGACGGCGAAACGTCGCCCGCGGACGCCGGAAAACCGCTGCCTAAAACCGCCAGCGTCAGCAAAAGGGCGCAAAATCCGGACCCCTTGCCCCGTATGGTGTCTTTGATGCTCATCGAAATTTTCCACTTTCAATGCACCGCCCTGCGGTGCGCATATCGTACGTCCGTTTCCGGCTTCCATGCGGCATACATGCCGGAGGACGTATGGCAAACAGCCGAAACTACTTTTCGGCGAAACTCTGGATCATCATCTCTCCCAGTTCTTTGGAGCGCCGGGTCGCCGCTTCCACGGCGTTGATCAGTGTAGTGCGCAGCCCTCCCTTTTCCAGGGTATGCAGGCCGGCGATGGCCGTACCGCCCGGTGAAGTGACGCGGTCTTTCAGCTGTCCCGGATGTTCCCCGGTTTCCTGCAGCAGCTTGGCGGCACCCAGTACGGTCTGGGCCGACAATGCAAGGGCATCCTGCCTTGCAAGTCCCATCTTGACACCGGCGTCGGCCAGTGCATCGATGATCAGAAAAATATATGCCGGCCCGGATCCGCTGAGCCCTGTGATGGCATCCATCAGCTCGTTCTCTTTGATGAAGACACAACGTCCCACAGAGTCAAATATGGCCTTGGCAAGCCGGACATCGTCTTTTTGCACATGGGTTCCGGCAGCAATGGCGGTAGCCGCCATCTTTACCGAAGCGGCGATGTTGGGCATCACCCGGATCAGCCGCAATTCCTTGTTCAAACAGGATTCTATGGCTGCCAGCGGCACACCGGCGGCAATGGAAATCACCAGTTTGGACAAATCAAGGCTGGGAGCTGTTTCCCGCAGCACCGATGCCAGTATCTGGGGTTTGGTCGCGTAAATGACGATATCGGAAGCCTGCACGGCGGTGTTGTTGTCCTCGCTGGTCCGCACGCCGTAGCGCTCGCGCATGGCGACCAGTTTTTCCGTCCGCACATCGGTGCAGATGAGGTCTTCCGGCCGGCTCGCCCCGGAACTCGTCATACCGCTGACCAGGGCCTCCCCCATATTGCCGGAGCCCAGAATACAGATCTTTTTTTGCGACAGCATCGCCTGACATATCCTTTCTGGTAACGTTAAAAAAAGACGGGCCACGGCAAGCCGATCCGGCCCGTTGACGGCGCAAAAACAACGCATTTGACTTTAAGGACTCGTTTCCGGTAAGTCAAGCAAAATTGCCGGCATCCCTTCCGGCCAAACCATCAGCCCGGCACCCGGAAAATCGGCGTTGCGGTCGCCGGCGGGCACCAGCCGCCGAACCACCGCCGGCTGATATCCCCGTGCATACCCACGGCACGGTTTCCCCACCGAAATCTGCCCGGAAAGCGTGAAAGGCCTTGACTTCCCGCAAAGGATATACTTAGTTTCTGAGGCAGAGCAAAAGGCTTTTCAATTAATCGCGCATCTAAGACGGACTTTCCCATGTACATTATCGGCTATTTTATCCTGGCGCTGGCCACCGTTCTCGACTGGGTCCTGGTTGCATTCATGTGGATCGTCATTGCACGCGCCGTACTTTCCTGGGTCAATCCGGATCCATACAATCCCATCGTGCGGTTCATTCACAATGTGACCGAACCCGTGCTCTACCGCCTGCGCGCCAGGCTGCCCGTGACCTTCGGCGGCATCGATTTCTCACCCATCGTGGTGCTGCTGGCGATTGTTTTTGCCAAAACGTTCATTATAAGCAGCATGCTGCGTTTCTCACAGACGCTGCTCTGATCGCATACCGGAGATTTGATGAAGATTACACCGCTGGATATCCGTGAACGTCAGTTCAAGCTCCGCTTCAGGGGATTCGATGTACATGAAGTGGACAGCTTTCTCGAAGAAATCGCCAACACCGTCAAAGTACTGATCCAGAGCCGTAAGGCCCTGGAGGACAAAATCAGCACTTTGCAGGCTGAAATCCGCGAGTACAAGGAGCGCGAGGTCAGCCTCACACGGGCATTGCAGAAATCCCACAGCATGCTGGACAGCATGAAGGAAAACGCCCAGAAATCCGCCGACCTGATCGTCTCTGAAGCCGAAGTGCGGGCGGAGCGGATTCTCAACCGGGCGCATAACCGGCTGGCCCAGCTGCACGAAGATATCGCCGGGCTGAAACGCCAGCGCATCCAGATCGAAGTCCAGGTGCGCTCGGTCATCGAGGCCCACAGCAAGCTGCTCGATGCCGCCAAGGAGGAAATGAACGCCGCCGAAGAAGAGTACAGCAAACTCAAATTCCTGAAAAAAGCACCCTGAAAGACCGCATACCGTATTCTCCGCAAGCCCCTGACAGGCCCCATCGCAGATTTCAGCACGGGCAATCCTGACTGCCGGCTGCGTGCCAGGCCTGCGATTCCGGGTACCTGCCGCCAAGCGACACCCCACAGCCCATCCCAATATTCCCACTCGCCCGGAGCGGACAAGTTTTTTTGGGCAGCGCTTCCGGCCTGCGGCAGCTGCCTGAAACCGAACCGCAGGCGGCCGTCTTTTTCATTTCGAATTTCTCATCCGCGCATGCCCTTCAGCCGTGGCCATCGATTCCATCCGGATTTTGCGAGGATTTCCTAAAGATTCCCGCCATCCGTCCGAAAATGAAACTGTACGCCGGACCCATGCAGCGGTACGGTTAAATGGCTTTGACTGGACAACCATGCAGCCCGGATCGGGACCTTACGGGCTGCCGGATACCGGGAGCGACAGATGGCCAAGATAGATGCTTTTTTCAAACTGATGCACGATCAGGGGGCCTCCGACCTGCACCTCGTGGCCGGGCAGCCTCCGGCCCTTCGCATCAACGGAGAAATTGAGCGCATCAAGTACAAAATCCTCGACAGCGACGATTTGAGGAGCATGCTCTACGAAATCGCACCCGAACAGAAGATCAAGGTTTTCGAGGAAACCGGGGATCTGGACTTCGGCTACGAGATTCCGGGAACCGCCCGTTACCGGGCCAACTTCTTCATGCAGCGCAATGGTGTGGGTGCGGTTTTCCGGGAAATTCCCAGCGAGATTTTGACCGCCCAGCAGCTTGGACTGCCGCCGGTACTGCCCAAACTGGCGTTGCTGCCGCGGGGGATCGTGCTGGTCACCGGACCCACCGGCAGCGGAAAATCGACCACCCTGGCCGCCCTCCTCGACGTGGCCAACCGCCAGCGCAAAGAGCATATCATCACCATCGAAGATCCCATCGAATTCGTCCACCAGAGTAAGGGATGCATCATCAACCACCGTGAAGTGGGCATCCACACAAAGTCCTTTGCCGCCGCCCTGCGCGGCGCCCTGCGCGAAGACCCGGACATTATCCTGGTGGGGGAAATGCGTGATCTGGAAACCATCTCGCTGGCCATCGAGGCGGCGTCCACGGGTCATCTGGTTTTCAGCACGGTGCACACCGTCAGTGCCATCAAGACCATCGACCGCATCATCGAGGTTTTCCCGTCCCATGAGCAACCCCAGATCCGCTCCACGCTGGCAGACGGCATCCGGGGGGTCATCGGCCAGACCCTGATCAAACGCATTGATCGGCGTGGCCGCATCGCGGCTTTCGAAATCATGATCGCCACGCCGGCGGTCCGCAATCTGGTTCGGGAAGGCAAAACACACCAGATTTCATCCATGATCCAGACCGGGAAAAAATATGGCATGCAACTGCTCGATGACGCCATCATGGATCTTTGCCAGCAGGGCAAGATCAGTCCCAATGACGCCTATGCCAGGGCCAATGAAAAAGCGCGTTTCCGGCCGCTGTTGACCGCTGCACCGGCGGACTTCACGGAAGTATAAAACCTGCAGCCGGAACATCCGGCGGCAAGCCCAAGCAAAAGAGTGGTGCCATGAAAAAACAGGAAGTCGATCACATTCTGACCCAGATGCTGGATTCCCATGAAAACGTGTCCGACCTCAATTTCACGGTCGGCAAACCGCTTCAGGTGGAAAGTGCCGGTGTGTTGATGCCGGTGGTCATGAAACCGGATTTCGCCGACCTGACGCCCTTCCAGACGGAACGTATCGCGCTGAACCTGATCAACCACGACCGCCGCCTGATCGATGCGCTGAACACGCAGGGGTCGTGCGACCTCTCCTACAGCCTTCCGGGCAAAGCCCGTTTCCGTGTCAACATTTTCTCCCAAAGCGGACGCTACTCCATTGTTTTACGAAAACTCGAATCCAAGATCCCCACCATCCGGGAACGCGACCTGCCCGAGGCCTTTTTCGATATTGCCGAGGAAAAAAACGGCATCGTGCTGGTTACCGGTGCCACCGGGTCCGGCAAGACCACCTCACTGGCCGCCATCCTGGACCAGATCAACGAAAACAAATCGGTTCACGTGGTTACCCTGGAGGATCCGGTGGAATACCAGCACCCGCACAAGAAATCCACCTTCAACCAGCGGGAGCTGGGCATCGATTTCGACACTTATGCCAACGGCCTGAGGGCGGCACTGCGCCAGGCGCCCAAAGTGATCCTGGTCGGTGAGATGCGCGACCGCGAAACCGTGGAAATCGGGCTGACGGCTTCCGAAACCGGCCATCTCGTATTTACCACGCTGCACACGTCCGACGCCGGACAGACCATCAACCGTATGCTGGGCATGTTCTCCACCGAGGAAGAACGACAGGTTCGTATCCGGCTGGCTGACTCGGTACGCTGGATCGTCGGCCAGCGCCTTCTGCCAAAGGTGGGTGGCGGCCGGGTAGCGGCTTTCGAAATCCTGAGAACCAACCTGCGGGTCAAAGATGCCATTTTGCACGGCGAATCCGAGGGGAAAACCTTCTATGAAATCATGCAGGCCGGCCGCCCCTTCGGTATGACCACTTTTGATGAATCCATTGTCGGGCTTTATGAACGGGGGCTGATCACCGAAAAAACGGCCATGGCGTACGCTTCGCGCAGAGCGATCGTGGGTCGCGGTATCGATATGGTCAAAAGTGCGCGAGGGGAGTCAACTTCCGACATTGAAGACCTGGATATTGACCGGGAGTACGTCAAAAACCATATATAGGCACCCCGGCAGGCTCACCGGATGCAATCTGCCGTACAGCGGCAATTCAAAAAGGAGCGCACCACACCATGGAAATTATCTGCAGCAACTGCCAGAGCAAGCTCAGGGTTCCCGATGTCAAGCTGCCACCGGGAAAATCTTTCTCGCTGCGCTGCCCGAAATGCGAAACCAGGATCCACATCAACGGCAGCCGGCTCAAGGGCGCTGAAGCCGCCGGGGACGCCGTCGCCCAGGCACCGGATGAAGATCTGGACATGCTGGCCACATCTGCAGACCTTTCGCGCGAATCCTTTGAACTCGCGCGTCTGGGAAACCGGACGGCCCTGGTCTGCGAACCCTATACGGCCACCAGGAAAAAACTGACAGCGACGTTAAAAAGTCTTGATTTTTACGTTGTGGCCGCCGAAGATACCCGTGACGCACTCAAACGCATGCGCTACCACCGGTTCGATCTGCTGGTGGTGGATGAGAGCTTCGACACCAGCCAGCCCGAAGAAAACGGCGTGCTGATTTTCGTAAGAAACCTTGAAATGGCGGTGCGGCGCCACATGTTCATTGTCATGCTCACCAACCGTTTTCGCTCGCTCAACCAGCTCACGGCGCTGCACAGAAGCGTCAATCTAATAATCAATCACGAGCATCTCAACCGGCTGGAAGAGATCCTGGCGCGCAGCCTGGAAGAGGAAAAGCGCTTCTACGACACCTTCAACGAATCTTTAAAAAGCTTGGGGAAGGCCTGACCCTACGCCAATGGGAAAACACCAGCCATACGGATGTGCCCAGTACCGCGAAGAGATGACGCTGCTGGAACTGCGGCGGCGGCTCAACATGCCGGGGCTGACGGAAGAGGATATCCGCCGCATCCGTCGTGAGATCAAGGAGTTGGAGCGGAAAATGGAGATGGAATGACGCCCGCACATGATCATCGGGCGCATCAGTCGTTAAAGCTGTCACTGATAAAGCGCAACCCCTCCAGCGTCAGGCTGGATTCCACGGCCTCGATGGTTTCCGCCACCTGATACATCAGCGGGGCCAGACCGCCGGTGGCGATAACGGCCGGGCGGCCGCCCATTTCTTTGCGCATGCGCCGTACCATTCCGTCGACCATGCCGGCATATCCGAAGATGATTCCGGACTGAATGCTGGCCTGTGTATCCCTGCCGATGACGCTCTCAGGTGCCTGGAAGATTTCGACCCGCGGCAATTTGGAGGCCTTCATGAACAGGGCTTCCGCGGAAATCATGATGCCGGGGCTGATGGCGCCGCCCAGGTACGCCCCGTCGGGAGAAATGGCATCGAAGGTGGTGGCCGTGCCGAAATCGATCACAACCATACTCCGCCTGTACTTCTGGTAGGCACCCACAGCGTTGACAATCCGGTCGGCACCGACTTCCGCCGGATTGTGGGTCAGGATACGAATGCCGGTAAACGAGCGCGGATCAATCCATATCGGTGCATGCTTCAGGTATTTGCGGCAAAAGTTCTCCAGCACGGAGACCACCGGCGGCACCACACAGGAAATCACGGTTCTGTGGATGTCGTCCAGGCCGATCCGGCCGGCGGCCAGCAGGCCACGCGCCAGGACGGAAAACTCATCAGCCGTGGCATGCCGCTGGGTGTGAACGCGCCAGTTTTCCGTCAGTCTGTCCCCGTCGTAAACGCCCATGACCATGTGGGTATTGCCCACATCGATGACCAGCAGCATACAGGTTTCTCCTCCTCTCCCGTGACTCCGGTTTTCAGGGCTTTTGGATGCTGACCGTAAAAAGCTCGGGTGCCGCGTGCACGAGCGTTGTGCCCAGCGGAAGGGCGATGACCGCGCGGCGCACATAGACGCCGGGAGCCAAACCTTTCAGATCGACATACACGTCCGGTCCGCGGCCGGCAAACAGTCCCGCCAGCAGATTTTCCGGGCCCTTGAGCTGCACCGTCAGCGTCGCCGGACGGATGACACACGGCCACAGCGTGTTGCGCTCCCCGACGGCCACATTTTTGAACGTCCGGATGACGATCTTTTGGTTGATGACAATCCGGGCGACTACAACGCCGCTGGATTCAGACGGTTTCAAGCTTTTCGGCAGGACGAGTGAAACCTCCTTTTTAAAAGGCTGCGACTGTCCGCTGACATCCACGGGCCGAGTGGAAATTTTTTCCAGGGCCGCAAAGCGTGACTGGGGGCCCCGCAGGCGCACATAGGCCGGCTGGGCATAGGCGTCACTGACCAGAAACCCGGCTTTCGGCTTGCCACTGACCGTGACGACCACCGGCACCTGCTTCTGGATTTCCTTTTCTAGCTTGACAATAAAAACAGACGGCTTAACCCCAACAACATCGATTTTTTCGGGCAGCGGAATGCGCTTGCGATCGATCGCCACACTATGTATACCCGCCCCCAGTTTTGAAAGCGGCACAACGTAGGGGCGCAATTCCAGGGTCGACAGGCGTTCGATCTGTGCGGGTGCGCCACGCACCCGGACACTGATGTCGCGCACGGACAAGGAGGCCACTACCAATCCTTTTGCCGGGTGGCCGGCTTTGACATGCATCAAAAGATCGGTCTCCTGCAGGGACGCGCCCGGCCACCAGCCCATCAGGAACAGCGCCGTCAGGCAAAGCGACAAAACAATCCCCAGCAATCTGTACCGTTTACGAAAAATCGTGGCAGGCCGTGGAAAGGTCATCGATGCAAGTTTGTGAGAAATTGTGCGTTTCGCCCGGACCTTATCGCTCAGAATTGTAGTCAGCCCCCTTCAGAGCATCGATCATCGTCAGTGTCTGCCGCGTACGGGCCACATCGTGCACGCGCACGATGTGAGCGCCCTGCAGGGCGCAGGCCGCTACGATCGCCTGGGTCCCGTTTTCCACCTCCGGCACATCCGGCGTCAGCGCCCGGTCCGGATGATCGCTGAGCAGCTTGCGGATAAAGTATTTGCGGGAGGGTCCCACGAGAAGCGGCACATCCAGGGATGAAAACTCCGGGAGGCACTTGATCAGCTGCAGATTATGGTCCACCGTCTTGCCGAACCCGATACCAGGGTCAATGATGATTTTGGCGCGTGAAATGCCCGCCTTTTCGGCCCTATCGATGGCTTGCCCGAGGTATGCCCGGATATCGGGAACGAGGTCGTCGTATACCGGATCCACCTGCATGGTGCGCGGATTGCCGAGCATGTGCATTAAGACCACGGGCACGCCCGTCTCGGCTGCCAGCGCGGCCATTTGCGCATCGCCCCCCAGTGCACTGACGTCGTTGATCAACGAGGCACCGGCTGCCAGCGCCCGGCGCGCCACGGCCGCCTTGGTGGTGTCGATGGAAATGGGGACCGCAATCCGGCCGGCCAGCGCCTCGATTACCGGAATGACCCGCCGGATCTCCTCTGACGCCGGCACCTCATCGGCAAAGGGGCGCGTCGACTCCCCGCCCACATCCAGGATGTCCGCCCCGTCCCGCACCAGCGTCCGGGCCTGGGCTATAGCGGCATCGGCCTTAAAAAAACGCCCGCCGTCCGAGAAAGAGTCGGGCGTTATATTTAACACGCCCATGACAAGCGTGCGCACACCCAAATCCAGTTCCCGGCCATCCCAGCGGATGGTGTAGCAGCGTGCCGTTTCCACAGGCTACTCCGGTTGCGCGGCCGGGGACGTGTTTTCGGCCTCGGAATCCGGTGCGCTTTCGGTTTCCGAGGCCTTTTCCGTCGCGGAGGAATGTGACGGAAACTCGAAATCAGGCCGCACCGATCGGATCAGCTCGTCCAGTTCATTTCCCAGGACCGTTTCCTTTTCCAGCAGCAACTCGGCCAGCTTGTGCAGCACCTCCATGTTTTCGGACAAGAGGCTCTTTGCCTTGGCATGCGCCGTTTTCACCAACAGCGAAATTTCTTCGTCGATGCGGCGTGCCGTGGCCTCCGAGTAATCGCGGTGTTGACTGATTTCACGGCCCAGAAAAATTTGTTCTTCCCCCTGGTCATAGGAGAGCGGCCCGAGCTTTTCGCTCATCCCCCAGGCGCGTACCATCTGCTGCGCCAGCTTGGTGGCCTGCTTGATATCGTTGGCCGCACCGGTGCTGATACGGTTGAAAACCAGTTCCTCGGCCACACGCCCCCCGAAAGCCACCGCCAGTTCGCTCTGCAACTGGTCCTTGTATTTAAAATCTCGTTCTTCAGGCAGAAACCACGTCAGGCCGGCCGCGCGGCCCCGCGGAATGATGGTGATCTTGTTGACCGCATCGGTCCCCGGCAGAAAACGCGCCACCAGGGCATGGCCGCCCTCGTGGTAGGCCGTGGTCTTGCGGTCTTCTTCGCGGATCACCTTGGACTTGCGCTCCAGGCCCATGTAGACCTTGTCCTTGGCGTCCTCGAAGTCGGTCATATCGACTTTTTCCTTGTTACGCTTGGCCCCCAGCAGCGCAGCTTCATTGACCAGGTTTTCCAGATCGGCGCCCGAAAAGCCGGGGGTCCCCTTGGCCAGTATGACCGGGTCGACATCGTCGGCAATGGGGGTTTTTTTCATGTGGACCTTCAGGATCAGCTCCCGGCCACGTATATCCGGCAGCGGCACCACCACCTGACGATCGAAGCGCCCGGGTCGCAAGAGGGCCGGGTCCAGCACATCGGGCCGGTTGGTGGCGGAAATCAGGATCACGCCCTCGTTGGACTCAAACCCATCCATTTCCACCAGCAGCTGGTTCAGGGTCTGCTCGCGCTCGTCGTGTCCTCCCCCCAGACCGGCCCCGCGGTGGCGGCCGACGGCATCGATTTCATCGATGAAGATGATGCAGGGCGCGTTTTTCTTGCCCTGTACAAAAAGATCCCTGACCCGCGAGGCACCAACACCCACGAACATTTCCACGAAATCCGATCCGCTGATGCTAAAAAAGGGCACACCGGCTTCGCCGGCAATGGCCCGTGCCAAAAGCGTCTTGCCGGTACCCGGCGATCCCATCAGCAGAACACCCTTGGGAATGCGCCCGCCCAGGCGCGTAAATTTTTTCGGTTCCCTGAGGAATTCAACGATTTCACCGAGTTCTTCCTTGGCTTCATCGATGCCGGCGACATCATCGAATGTCACCTTTTCGGACTGATCCGACAACAGCCGCGACCGGCTCTTGCCGAAGGAAAGCGCCTTGCCGCCCCCGCCCTGCATCTGGCGCATGAAAAAAATCCAGATGCCGATGAGCACGATCATGGGAAACCACGATACCAGAATCGACATGTACCAGGGTGACTGGGCCGGCGGCTTGGCGTTGATTTTGACGCCCTTGTCGCGCAGTGTGCGGATCAGGTCCGGGTCCCGCGGAGCATAGACTTTGAAGCGGTTCCGGTTGGTGTCCTCGGCAAACAGCTGCTGGCCCTGAATCACTACCTGGGATATGCGGTCTTCGTTGACCATGGACAGAAAATCGCTGTAGCTCAGGTTTGTCTCTGACAGATTCTGCTGGTTGAACAGATTGTAGAGCATGATCATCATCAGCGTAATGACCAGCCACAACGCCAGGTTCTTATAAAAAGGGTTCAACGGAATATTCCTCTTTCGGGTTGATTTCCAGGCCGGCGATCCATCGCCCGCCGCCCACCGGCAGGCCCATAAGGTCCATAGTAAGCATCCTGAACGCTTACGCAAGCAACAGCTCCACCCTGCAAATATTGCGGCTGCCGGCATCCAGTCGGAACCGCTCGTCCAGGCGCCAGCCGACCACCCATATGACGCGCCCGCCGTCAAGCAGCAGCGGCACGCGCTCCCTCAGATGGGCCGGCACCTTGCGGTCAATGAAAAACCGGCGCACTTTTTTGGTGCCCCGCATGCCCAGCGGAACGAAACGGTCACCGCTGATAACGTTTCTCAATGTCAGGGGAAAGCCTGCCTTATCCATATCAAAAAAAGCCACCCGCTGTCCAGCGCGATATCCGTCCGGCACCTCCTCCCGGCCAACGGGTGTCAGGCAGATGCCGATGCCGAGCTCGGCGATCCAGAAGCGGCCCGGCGCTTCGATGCGGTGGCAAAAGCTTGGGGACTGCGGACTTGCGGCCTGTTGGCGCCCGCCAGCGCGCTGCAGGAAAACGAGTCGCCGGCCATGGCGCTCCACACGCACACCGCCGGGCAGGCAAAGCGCAGCCCCGCTGCGCTTGGCCTGCACCAGCTGCAATACAGCCTCCACGTGTCGGAAGGTCAGACGTCTGAGGTCATTTTTCACCCGGCGTACGGCCAGCCGAACTAGGCGGCGCTGAACCGCCACATGCTGGCGGCACATTTTCCCGGCCGACAGCGCCAGTCGATGCTGAGGATCGGCAACCCGGCAGTCTGCAAAAATCGCTTCCACCTGTGTTTCGATCCAGCTGTTTTCATCACGGGCAATGCCGGCAGTACGGTTCAGGGTTTCCACAACCGCCGGGTTGAATGCCGATTTCATCAGCGGTAGCAGGCGTTGGCGCACCCGGTTGCGGAGATGGCGCTGCACCAGGTTGGTTTGGTCTGCCACCCAGGGAATACCCTGCGCTGCCAGAAAGGCCTGGATCTGCACTTTGTTCACACGCATCAGCGGCCGCACGATCCGTTTTCCACGAACCGCCGGAATACCCGCCAGCCCCAGCGGGCCGCTGCCGCGCAGCATATTCATCAGCACCAGTTCGGCATTGTCATCCATGTGGTGGCCCAGCGCGATTTTATCCAGGCGTTTTTCGCGGGCCAGCGCCTGGAAAAAGTCGTAGCGCAACACCCTTCCGGCTTCCTCGATCGAAAGGCCGTTTTTCCGGGCATGCACGTCCACGTTCACACGGCGCATGTGAAAAGTCATCTGCCAACGATCCGCCAGCTGCGCCACGAATTCGGCATCATGCTCAGAAGCGGCACCACGCAGGCCATGCTCCAGATGCGCCACTTCCAGATGCAGGCCGTATACCGGCGACAGCTGCCGCAGCACCGCCAGCAGGGCCACCGAATCCGGTCCTCCTGAAACCGCCACCAGCACCCGGTTTCCGGGGGCAAACATCCGGAATGTATCGATGGTCTGGCGTACGGTATGCACAAAGCTCCGGGTGGACATTGCGACGCTTTCCGGTTGGGTCAGATGGGCGCAGCACGCACCTTTCCACTGCCGCTCATTTTGGGCTTGAAAAATACCATGTTTCGCGTATAAGATAAAGATGGTTGTGCTAGGCGGGGAGCTAGCGGTGCCCTGTACCCGAAATCCGCTTTATGCGGGGCTGAATCCCCAATTAAAGGAACCTGCCGGTATTTCGCAGATCATGCTGACCGGCCGCCATGCAACAGACAGTCACGAACCTCGTCAGGTCCGGAAGGAAGCAGCGATAAGTGACCCCGGCTGTGTCATGGATCGATCCCGGTCAAACACATGACGGCTGAATCCCGGCGTTCCGATATTGGGTGCACAACCATCTCTCCCTTCCTGACGCATGGGTGGCAAATCACCTTTTAAAACGATCAGCCTTTGATACCGGAAGTCAGAAAGTTTTTTACCGAAGCTTTTCTGGGTCGCCAGGAAAAAAGCAATAATCGGGGCGCAGACAAAAAGCGTCGCGGCCATCAACAGTGTCCAATCCGGATATCCTGAAGCGAAAACGGCTGGACATCGCAATTCCGCAACGGGTTGACGCCGGTGCCGCCCGCCGCCGGCGTTTTCCATCAGTCCGCAAACCCTCCATCCGCCTGAAGATCCCCCGCCATGCTTTTTTCTTTGGCCCGCCGTCGATGACCTGCTGCAACACCGTGGCCCCTAAAAAATATAAACGACACTTATGATTGAATTTCAGGCACCTGTCGGGGGTCGCCGGATACCACTTTTATCACCTTGACATTGTTAGATATAGCATTATTTTCTGTCAAAACTTAAATTCCGTAACGGCAAACCATCCGAGGAGATTTGAACGGCAGATGACGGCACAGAAAAAAAATGCGGCCCCGCCGCCGGACGGCAAGGGTGTCAACGCAAACGGGAAAAAAGCACCTTCGACAGACGGAGGCGGCAAATCAAAATCCACCAGGCACAAGGCAAGTATCAGGGATCTGGAGGCACAGCTCGAGGCTGCCCGAAAAGAAGCCCAGGAGAACTACGACCGCTTTCTGAGGGTATCGGCAGAATTCGAAAACTACAAGAAACGTGCGGCACGCGAGATGGCGGATTTCAAGAAATTCGCCAATGAATCCTTTGTGCAGCAACTTCTGCCGGTGGTGGACAACCTGGAACGGGCCATCGCGGCATGCAGCGAAAATGATGCCGCTGCCAGCGGTGGTGTTCTTCAGGGCATCCGCATGACCCTTGATGAGATCCTCAAGGTTTTCGAAAAGTTCGTGGTAAAACCCATCCACGCGCTGGGGCAACCGTTCGACCCCAACTTTCACCAGGCGGTCATGCAGAAAGAAACGGATAAAGACCCGGGCAACACGGTCATCGAAGAGCTGCAGAAGGGGTATACCATTCACGACCGGCTGCTGCGGCCGGCCATGGTCGTGGTGTCGAAAGCCAGGGAAAAGGACAATTCAAAGCAAGCCTGCAAACGTGCATGATTTTTGTGGCCTAAAAAGCGGTTTATATATAATTCTAAGGAGGAAATACAGATGAGTAAAGTTATCGGCATCGATCTTGGCACCACCAATTCCTGTGTCGCCGTGATGGAAGGCGGCGAGGCCAAGGTCATTACCAACCCGGAGGGCGGACGGACAACGCCCTCGATTGTTGCGATTTCTGAGAGCGGCGAACGGCTGGTCGGTCAGATCGCCAAGCGGCAGGCCATCACCAACCCCGAGCATACCGTGTTTGGCGTCAAACGCCTGATCGGGCGAAAGTTCGCCTCGCCGGAAGTGCAAAGGGATATCAAGATCCTGCCCTACGAACTGAAGCAGGCATCCAACGGCGATGTCCGCATTGTTCTGCGGGGAAAACAATTCAGCCCGGCGGAAATTTCTTCGTTTATTCTGTCCAACATCAAAAAGACGGCTGAAGAGTACCTCGGCGAGAAGGTCACCGACGCCGTGATTACCGTGCCGGCTTACTTTGACGACAGCCAGCGCCAGGCCACCAAAGACGCCGGCAAGATCGCCGGCCTCAACGTGCTGCGCATCATCAACGAACCCACGGCCGCGTCGCTGGCCTACGGCCTTGATAAAAAGGGTGAAGAAAAAGTCGTGGTTTTCGATCTGGGCGGCGGCACTTTCGATGTTTCCGTACTGGAGATCGGAGAGGGCGTCTTCGAGGTCAAAGCGACCAACGGGGACACCCACCTGGGCGGCGAGGATTTTGACCTGCGCATTATCGATTACCTGGCCGACGAGTTCAAAAAGGATCAGGGCATCGACGTACGTAACGACAAAATGGCCCTGCAGCGCCTGAAAGAGGCCGCTGAAAAAGCCAAGATGGAGCTTTCGACTTCACTGGAGACCGATGTCAACCTGCCCTTTATCACGGCGGATGCCAACGGTCCCAAGCATCTCAACATCAAGATTACACGGGCCAAGCTCGAAGCCCTGGTGGGCGATCTGCTGGATAAGCTCGAAAAGCCGTGCAGGGTCGCTCTGAAGGACTCAAACCTCAAGCCCGGCGACGTAAACGAGGTGATCCTGGTGGGCGGCATGACCCGCATGCCGGCGGTGCAGGAACGCGTCAAACAGATTTTCGGCAAGGCCCCCAACAAGAGTGTAAATCCGGACGAGGTGGTGGCCCTGGGCGCCGCCATTCAGGGCGGCGTTCTCAAAGGGGACGTCAAAGACGTTCTGCTGCTGGACGTCACCCCGCTTTCACTGGGGATTGAAACGCTTGGCGGCGTCATGACCAAGCTGATCGAGAAAAACACCACCATCCCGACAAAAAAGAGCCAGATCTTTTCGACTGCCGCAGACAACCAGCCGGCGGTGTCCATCCATGTGCTGCAGGGTGAGCGCGAGATGGCCAGCGGTAACAAGACCCTGGGCCGCTTCGAACTCGTCGGTATCCCGCCGGCACCCCGCGGAGTCCCGCAGATCGAAGTCACCTTTGACATCGATGCCAACGGCATCGTCAACGTTTCCGCCAAGGACCTGGCCACCGGCAAGGAACAATCCATCCGGATCACGGCTTCCAGCGGCCTTTCACAGGAAGAAATCGAGCAACTGGTCAAAGACGCCGAGATGCATGCCGACGAGGACAAGAAAAAACGCGAGCTGGTGGAGGCACGCAACAGCGCCGACGCCCTGATTTACTCCACCGAAAAATCCATCAAGGATTTGGGGGACAAGGTTGACGCTGAGACCAAGAGCAAGGTGGAAGCGGCCATCGAACCGCTCAAAAAAGCCATGGAGGGCGACGACGCGGCGGAAATCAAACGCCTCAGCGAAGCGCTGACTCAGGCGTCACACAAACTGGCCGAAGCCATGTACCAGCAGGCTTCCGCCCAGGGTAGCGCCGGCGCACAGGGTGCCGCCGGGGCGGGCGACCAGGCCGGTGCCCAGCAGCCGGACAGCGCGCCTTCCGGTGACGACGACGTGGTCGATGCTGACTTCGAAGAAGTCAAAGACAATAAATAACCGACCGCAACGTCTGACCGTCAGTGAAATCCCGCGGGTGTCGGTGCTGCGGGATTTCTTTTTCACGTCAAGCCACTTCAAACGGGGACGTCATGATGCAGCGTGACAGCCGTATCCTGCGTTGCAGCTCCTGCGGCGCCCAAAACCGGGTGCCGGCTGAAAAATCGGCGGCCGCGGCACGCTGCGGCCGCTGCGGCCGGCCGCTGCTGCCAGAGTCTGCCCGGACTTTCATTCTGCGCTGCAGCCAGTGCCGCGCCAAAAACCGGATTCCGGCTGAAAAAGCCGGCATGTCCGCCAAATGCGGGCGCTGCGGCGCAGAAATCCCGACGGCCGAAGCTTTCCACGGCGAAGCCCTGCCGGTCACCGATGCTACCTTCGAATCCACCGTGCTGGCTTCGCCCCTGCCCGTTCTGATGTTCTGCTGGGCGCCATGGTGCCCCAGTTGCAGCAGCGTGGCGCCGGTCATCGATGAGCTGGCCCGGATCTGGAAGGGGCGGGTACGGGTGTGCAAACTCAACGTCGACAGCAGCCCGCTGCTGTCTTCGCGGTTCGACCTGCGCAGTGTCCCCTCGCTGCTGGTTTTCGACGCCGGGAAGCTGCTGGATACCTGGGTCGGCGGCCTGCCCAGGCACCAGATCATGCAGAATATGACCCCATATCTCTATTAAGGCTCAAACCATGTTTGCCGAGCGCATCCTCCGGCTGGCCGAGCAAATTCGCAGCCTGTTCAGCCGTGGTTTAGAAATCAGCGCGGAAAGCCGGCAGTATATCGATGCCACCTTTTCATGCCCCAAGGCCGCGCAGGTCGCTGCGATATGCGCAGACCGCGCCAGCTGTGAACGCGACTCACTGATCGAACTGCTCCTTTTCCCCGATCGCCGTATGCAGATGGAGCTGGAAGATACGCTCGATCGTTGGCAATACAATAGCGCGGACCCGGCGGCGCTCATCGACTGCCTCAGCCGACGACCCCTTCACGTCCGATTTTATTTTCCGGACGGACGCGGCGGTTTCCACCTGCAAGTTCCGCCGGAAGCCCTGGGGTCGTTCGTGGTGCGCCTGCACATCACCCGGCGCCTGGCTCCGTCGCTTGCCCACACGCTGGCCGCCAGCCTGGACCAAGATCTGCAGACCGCCGTAAAAGTGCGGCTGCGAAACGCCGGTGTCGGCGAAATGCCTCCGGCTGTCGCTTTCCTGAACCGTTTCTTCAAAGGTTTTGACCAGCGGTCGGCCGATTTCTTCAGTTGCCTGGACTTTACCCTGGAGTTTCTGGCGGAAAAGCACGCCACGCCAAACATCTTCGACGCCCTGGCGGCACGCAAGCACCTGTTTTTCAAAATGCTGCGGCAGGCCGATGCGTTGGACAGACAGCTCCGGCGCCACAACATGGAAACCATGGTTCTGCAAGGGGCCAGGATCTGCCAGGCGGACCGCGGCCAGATCGTCCGCCGCATCGCGCAGATCGACACCGTCTGCCTGGCGGTTTACGGGCAAACGGCAATGGCGGCACCCGGCCCGCAGCCGGTCACACTCGCGCTTTCACCGGGGAATCCGGATGATCTTGGGACCATCGGCAGGTTGCTGGACTGAAAAGCTTTAAATCCCGCCGATAGAGAGGAGACAAGATGACGAAAATCCAGTGGGCACTTTTGCTGCTTCTGGGCACGGGTATCCTGCAGGCCCACGCCGCCGCTGCCGTGCCCCGGAACGTCGACACCATCCTTGCGCACATCGAAAAACACTACGCGCAAAAAAGCTTCAGCGCCCATTTCTTTCAGCGGTCGGTGCTCAAAGCCATGGACATCACCGACACCGCAGCCGGCATCATCCGCGTGAAGTATCCGGGTAAAATGCGCTGGGACTATGATCAGCCCGAAAGGCAGACGTTGATTACCTACGGGCAGCGGTTGTGGATCTATCGACCTGAGGAGAACCAAGTCATGACCGGCAAGGCGCCGGAAATCATCGGCAACGGCAAAGGCGCCAGTTTCCTGTCGGACTTGAGTATTCTGCGCCAGAAATTCCGCATTTCCCTGGCAGTGCCCGCGGATGCACAATTCGCCACGCTGCTCCTGCACCCCAAAAACAAGACCCCCGGGCTGAAAAGCGTTACACTCAAAATCGATAGAAACCTATGGAATATCGTCGCAATCACCACCGTCAACACTTACGGCGACATTACGAAAATCGTATTTCGCGACATCCGCTTTGTCCCGCCGCTGGATGACGCTCTCTTTGCTTTCACCATCCCGCCGGGCGCCGATGTCGTACAGATGGATGGGCCGCAGTAAGCTCCTTATACGCCGGCGACGATTTCCTCCGGAATATCGGCGTTGGTGTACACTTTCTGGACATCCTCGCAGTCCTCTAAAGCCTCCATCAGGCGCACCATCTGCTCGGCCTGTTTTCCGACCAGGTCGGTGGTGGACTGGGGCAGCATGGTGATCTCGGCTTCGATATACGCAATATCCGCTTTTTCGATGGCCGCCCTGACGGCTTCAAAATCCTCCGCCGCGCTGATCACCTCATAATTGTCCCCATCCTGGCGCACATCCTCGGCGCCGGCATCTAAGGCCACTTCCATGAGGGTGTCTTCGTCCACCTGGTCGCCGGCGACGGCGATGTAGCCCTTTTTATCGAACATCCAGGACACACATCCGTTCTCCCCCAGGCTGCCGCCGTTTTTGGAAAAGATGTGCCGGATGTCGGCCACGGCGCGGTTCTTGTTGTCCGTCAGCGATTCCACCAGCACCGCCGCGCCACCGGGGCCGTACCCTTCGTAGACCGCCTCCTCGTAGTCCACCCCTTCCAGCTCCCCGGTGCCTTTTTTGATGGCGCGCTCGATGCGATCCTTTGGCAGATTCTCGCTTTTGGCACCCTGGATCGCCGTGCGCAGCCGCGGGTTTGCCCCCGGATCGCCGCCACCCATGCGCGCGGCCACCGTAATTTCTTTGATCAGGCGTGTGAAGATCTTTCCCCGCTTGGCATCGGCAGCGCCTTTTTTATGCTTTATGGTCGACCACTTACTGTGTCCGGACATGCCTCCTCCTGTTTCTTTCCCAAGCCCACGACGTAAATTTCGCGGCTGGCCTTGCGGCTGCTGCGCGGCTTGAAAAGCCGGCAACTCTGGTAACCGCCGGCAACCTGCCGGCGAAAGTCCTGGAAATCGGTCCCCTGAAAAATCTTGCAGACAAAAGCGCCTCCGGGCAGCAGCACCTGCTGCGCAATGGCCAGTGCGGCTTCGCACAATGCCTGGGAGCGGAAGGCGTCCACATGCCGGCTGCCGGTGGTGTCTGGCGCCAGGTCGCTCAACACCACGTGAAATCCCCGGCCGACGTCTTTTTTCAACCGGTCTTCAAAGGCGAAAATGTCCCCGTTGAAAACTTTTGCATGCGCGGGCACGGCGATGTGCAGCGGTTTGCGGTCAATGCCCGCCACATACCCTCTTTCACCCACCCGGGCTGCCGCATAAAGCAGCCAGGCTCCCGGGGCGCAACCCAAATCCAACACACGCACCCCTTTGCGGATCAGCCGGTACTTGGCCTGAAGCTCTTTGAGTTTGTACACCGAACGGGCCGGGTAGTGCTCTTTTCTGGCCCGGCGGGTGTAGTGATCCGACCAGCGATCCTTTGTTTTAGCTTTCGTCATTTTTCATATACTCAGACCTGCCGGAAGTCAAGCCGGCCGGCCGGAGCCCGTGTACGGGTACGACGGGTTTGCGGGTTCGCATCAGAAGAGAGCCTCGACAACCTGTGCCACGGTTGCCGCGCCTTCCAGCGCCATACCGTCCGCGATGCCCGCACGGCTCAAATTGGCCTGCGGCACGATGCCACGCGAAAACCCCATCTTGGATGCCTCGCGGACACGGGATTCTATCTGTCCCACAGCGCGCACTTCGCCGGTCAGCCCCACCTCGCCGAAAACAACGGTGTTTTCCTGCACCGGCTGGTCGAGGAAACTGGAAGCCACGGCCGACACGATCCCCACGTCCACCGCCGGTTCGTCGACGCGCATGCCGCCGGCCACGTTCATAAAAATATCGTGCCCCATCAGGTGCATGCCCAGCTTTTTCTCCATCACCGCCACCAGCAGGGCTACACGGTTCTGGTCCAGCCCCAGGATCGTGCGCCGGGGCGTGCCGAAGCTCGTGCTGCTGACCAGGGCCTGCAGCTCCACCAGGACCGGACGCGTGCCCTCGATGCAGGTCGTCACCACCGAGCCCGGCGCATTGATGGAGCGCTCGGAAAGAAAGATCGCCGACGGGTTGGAAATTTCCCGCAGGCCGTTGCCCTGCATTTCAAAAACCCCGATCTCGTTGGTGGAGCCGAAGCGGTTTTTCACGGCCCGCAGGATGCGGAACAGGTGCTGGCGGTCCCCCTCGAAATAGAGCACGGTGTCCACCATGTGCTCCAGCAGGCGCGGGCCGGCAATGGCGCCTTCCTTGGTCACATGCCCCACCAGAAAAGTCGGCACGCCCGTTTTTTTGGCCATCAGCATCAGACGCATGGCCGACTCGCGCACCTGGCTGACACTGCCGGGCACCGACGAGAGTTCAGCGTTGTACATGGTCTGAATGGAATCGATCACCAAGACGTCGGGCCGCGTCTTTTCCAGCATGGCCATGATGGCATCGAGATCGGTTTCAGCCACGACCAGCAGGTTGGACGAAACGGTTTCCAGGCGACGGCTGCGCATGGTGATCTGGCGTACGGATTCCTCGCCGGAAACATAGAGCACCCTGCGCCCCAGGCTTGCCAGCCCGCAGAGCACCTGGAGCATCAGAGTCGATTTTCCGATGCCGGGGTCACCACCGATCAGCACCAGGGAGCCGGTCACCAGTCCGCCGCCCAGAACGCGGTCGAACTCGCCCACACCGGTGCTGAAACGATCTTCGTCTTTCTGCGTTACGGCGTCGATGGGTACGGGTTGGTTCTGCAGCGCCGGCGGCACGCGGGTTTTGCCCTGCTCCGTTTTTACCAGCCGTTCCTCCACCATGGCGTCCCACCGGCCACAGTCCGGGCACTTCCCCATCCACTTGGGAGCCTGGCTGCCGCATGCCTGGCAGATGTATATCGTTTTTGCCGGTTTGCGCATGGCGGTATCTCCCCATGGCCCTGAAACAGCTGAAAAGTTTTCTGCAACGGATAACCCGCTTTTGCAAACGGCTATATCACGCTCCGGCAGGCGGATCAAGGCAGCCCCGCTGCATCGGTCCGCTTTCATATGAGGCGCTTACCGTCAGAGACAAAAAGATGCTGGATCGAACGGGCCCGGCTGTGCTATAGAAAATACTTCACGGCAACGGTCGCCACCATCTCTGCTAAATATATCGAAAGATCGGATTTATGCGCTTTATTCCCGACATCCGGCGGACCTGCGACCAGTTGTACAGCCAGCGGCGTTTCGCCTCCTGCCGGTGGATCCTCGTACTGATGATCATCCTGCCTGTTGTAGCCGGCCGGCCGGCGTCCACCGCCATGGCACAGGCCTCTTATGTTTTTGACGGACTGCAACAGCGCCTGAACGCCGACGGATTCAATTCCGCCGAACTGAAAAAAATCTTCGGGCGCCCCGAGGTTTTTTTCGATGCGCACAGTGTATCGCTTTTTTTCATGCACAACGAAGCACAGCTGGACTACGGCCAGTTCACAACGAAAGCGCGTATCGCGGCGGCCCGCCAGTACATGCTTTTACATCGCAAACAGCTGGATGCCGCCGAAAAGGCCCACGGCGTCCCCAAAGAAATCATCACCGCCATCATCCTGGTGGAAACCAAGCTGGGAACCTATCTGGGCGGCAGCCAGATCATCAACACCTTGTCCACCATGGCGTCTCTGGTCGATCCGGGGCTGCGCGAAAAACTGTGGCACAGCATCCCCCCCTCACGGCGGCTCTCCAGGCAGGCTTTTTTAAAAAAAGTCAAACAGAAATCCCAGTGGGCCTACACCGAACTCAAGGCCCTGCTCGTGCATGCCAACCAGCAGGGCATCGACCCGGTGGCCATCCGTGGCTCTTATGCCGGCGCCATGGGCATTGCCCAATTTATGCCCACCAATGTGCTCTCCCTGGCCGAAGACGGCGACCAGGATGGGCGTATCGATCTTTTCGATCACGCCGACGCCATCATGAGTATTGCCAGCTACCTGGCACATTACGGCTGGCGCCGGGGAATCAGCCGCGACAAGGCCTACCGTGTCCTGCTGCACTACAACTACAGCCGATATTACGCCAACACCATCCTGAAAATCGCTGACCTTTTAAAAGCCCGAAGCTGATGATGGACCTCAAAACCGCACTGACCGTCATAATCCTCGCGCTACCGTTTTTCGCCATGACGGTATGGGCGGTCGTCGATGTGGCGCGCAAGAATTTCACATCGATCGGCGAAAAAGCGTTTTGGGGCCTCATCGCCGCCATTCCTTTTGTGGGGTTTTTCATCTATCTGCTCTTCGGATTCCGCCGGGGCGCCAAGCCCGCTGGAAACAGCCGCCGGCAAAATAATGTTTGACAAAAATCAAGCAGTTCCATATATGACTTTTTTTGCGGCGGCAAATGCGGTCCCATCGTCTAGTGGCCTAGTACGTCGGCCTCTCACGCCGAAAACACGGGTTCGAGTCCCGTTGGGACCACCACTTTTTCCCCTGGGGCAGGGGAAGCACACGCTCCGCACCGGTCGGCATGCTGTCAAGCACTGCGCATGCGGGCCGCAGACGGGGCAAATCGGAAATGCCGGACTGTTCATGAGTGCGCCATAGAGGCTTTTACCGGGGGGTGTCGCATGTTTAAAGCGGGCATTGTGGTCGTGGTTTTCGCAGCGGTCGTGTTGTTTTCCGGAAACTTTCTCGCAGCTGCCGACAAGAATGCACAGCCGACTGATGAAACCATGTGTATCCCCATGGGAACCATAACGTTAAAGCCTCCGGAAGGCGCCACCGTCAAGCGGACGCCGGTTGAATTTCCCCACAGCACGCACTTCAATTTCACCTGCCGGACCTGCCACCACAAATGGACGGCCACCGAGAAGGTCAAATCATGCATGACTGCCGGCTGCCACAGCCTGGCGAAACTGCCCCCGGCCGGCAGCCAAAAAGCCGCCGCTGCGACCATCAGGACACGGTACTATAAAAATGCATTCCACGGCCTGTGCATCAAGTGCCACAAGAAAATCAGGGCCAAAAACCAGCTGCTGGCCGCATCCACCCAGCTTTTGGAAGAAAAACCGTCTCCCGTCGGCCCCACAGGATGTGTCAAATGCCACCCGAAGGGAGAATAGCGCCTTTCCCCTTACGACCCGTGCGCTGATGTGTACACCGGCTTCAGCTTTCCTGACACCGGCATGGCGGCTACGATCCGGCTCCGCCGCAGATCGGAAAAGATGCATACGCCAAAGCGCGGGCGCTAGCATTTCCCCCGACCCTGCTGTGCGTGTGCCTGCTGCCGGGCCACGTGGCAACTTCTCCACGCCGGTCGGTGAAATTCCGGCTTTACATTCTTTCAAAAGATGCTAATTTTGTTGTATGACACTTGATATTACAATCCTTGTCAGCCTGCTGCTGATATCTGGATTTTTTTCTTCCGCGGAGACGGCCTTCTTTTCCATCAGCAGGACGCGCGCACGGCACCTGGCCAAAGACGGCGCCAGGAGCTTTCGGCTTATCGAACAGATGAAGGATGATCCCCACCGCCTGCTTTCCACCATCCTGATCGGCAACAACCTGGCCAACGTGGGGGCGTCGGCCCTCGCCACCTCGCTGATGCTCAAATTCATCCCCAACAACGCCGTGGGCATCGCCACCGGTGTCATGACCTTTACCATCCTGGTGTTCGGCGAAGTCTTCCCCAAATCCCTGGCGACTCGCAACAACATACTGGTCGCCCGGGCCGTGGTCTATCCCATTTACTGGCTGTCGATACTCTTCTGGCCGGCCATCAACCTGCTTAACTTTATTCCCAAGCTGACCGGCAAAATCAAACAGGCCTCGGGCATCACCGAGGACGATTTGAAGACCTTTGTCGAGGTGGTGGAAGAAGAGGGGGAGATCAAAGAGGAAGAAAGGGAATTTATCGAAAACATCTTTGAGTTTGACGATACCAATGCCTCGGAGATCATGACCCCGCGCACCGACATGTTCGTCATCGACATCAACCAGCCGCTGGACCTGGCGGCCGTTGTCCAATCGGGCTACACGCGCATTCCGGTCATCAAAGACGACCTGGACCACGTTATCGGAATCATCAACATCAAGGATTTATTCATGCACCAGGTCACATCGCAGGCCCCCATCGAAATCGGCAGACTGATGCGGCCGGCCTATTTCGTTCCCGAAAACAAAAAGATCGACCAGTTGCTGCACCAGTTCAAACGGCGCAAGAACCACCTGGCCGTTGTCATCGACGAACACGGAGGTGTGGCCGGCCTGATCACGCTGGAAGATGTACTCGAGGAAATCGTCGGCGAGATCAGCGACGAAACCGACCGTGAAGAGCAACACATCGTCCGGGTGAAAACCGGCGAGTGGATCGTGCTCGGAAAATCGGAAATCGATGAGATCAACGAAACCATCGGAATGAACATCCCCGACTCCAGGGAATACGACACCTTTTCCGGGTTCGTGCTCGAGCGCATCGGCAGGATCCCCCGGGAAAAAGAAAAAATCACCATAGACAATTATGAAGTGACGGTTCGCAGGAAAGACGGCAACCGCATTACCGAGTATTACGTCCGGCAGAAAGAGCCCGCGCCGCAACCGCCGGCGTAACACGGCGATGCATACACCCCCTGTGGCCGCTTTCTCCGATGGTGGCGATCTTCACCGCCGTTTTCACTCAAACCCTTTTTGCGCTCCATAAAAAAATCATCAATGAGCCGGCCGCAAGACCTCATCGAAGTGGCTGTCGCCCTGCCGCTGCAGCATACCTTGACCTACAGCGTTCCCCCGGCTCTCAGAGGACGGGCCGACTGCGGCAAACGCGTGCTGATCCCTTTCGGCCGCCCCAGCGCGTCTTTCGGCCAGCGCAAGATCACCGGCTACATACTGGGGCCTGCGGCATCGGTTCCCGACACCGCCGCCATCAAGCCAGTCATAGAAATCCTCGACGACACACCGCTGTTTCCGCCGGCAATGCTTCCGCTTTTCAAATGGACGTCCGACTACTACCTACGATCCATCGGGGAGGTCATTCAGTGTGCCCTGCCCGGCAGCCTGACCCTGGCCGATCAGGTGACCTTCGCCATCACGGAAAGCGGCCGCGCGCTCCTGCGCGACGCCCGGGCCGGAGCACTGGAACTGGCCGTTTTGGACCAGTTGCAAAAACAGGCGCTTTCAAGCCGTCAGCTGAGCCGCAGGCTGGGCCGCCGGGTCCCGGCCGCCCTGCTGCGCGGCATGGCCCGAAACGGCCTCGTAGCCGCCCGGCGCCGCCTCAAGAGCGGTACGGTGCGTCCGCTGATGCAGCGCATGGTCACACTGGTCAAAAGCGACATCCCCGAAGACCGCTTTGCGGCCCGCCGCCGGGAAATCATCGACCTGCTCGCGCAATGCGGCAGCCTGCCCCTGAAAACCCTGAAGCAGTGCTTGCCCGGATTGGCCGGCTATCTTCCGTTTTTGGAGAAACACGGGGTGATCGAGGTCCAGAAAAAGCCGGTCTACCGTGATCCTTTCGGAGAATCCATCGCGCCGGACACGCCGCCGCATTTGACCGACGAGCAGCAGGCGGCTTTTAACACGCTGAAAGAGGCCTTTGGGAAGGGATTTTGCGCCTTTCTGCTGGCCGGCGTCACCGGCAGCGGCAAAACCGAAATCTACCTGCGCCTGGCCGCCGAAGTCATGGCCGCAGGGGCCACGGTGCTGGTGCTGGTTCCGGAGATCGCCCTGATCTCGCAAATGGAGCGGCGCTTCCGGGCCAGGTTCGGCGAACGCGTGGCACTGCTGCACAGCGGGCTTTCCGCCGGCGAGCGCTACGACCAGTGGCGGCGCATCGTACGGCACGAGGTTGCCATCGCCGTGGGCACGCGTTCGGCCGTCTTCGCGCCTTTCGACAACCTGGGGCTGGTCGTGGTGGACGAGGAGCACGACAGCTCTTACAAGGAACAGCGTGGCCTGCTCTACAACGCCCGCGATCTGTCCGTGGTGCGCGCCAAGCTGGCACAGGCCACGGTCCTTCTGGGATCGGCCACGCCCTGCATGCAGTCTTTGTACAACGCCCGCCAGGGAAAATTCAGGCTCCTGCGGCTCACCCGGCGTGTGGCCCAGCGGCCCCTGCCGCACATCGAGACCGTCGACCTGCGCCGCAAGAGCTCTTCCCGCAGTGCGGATCACATGATCAGCCCCCGGCTGAAAACCGCCATTGCGACAACCCTGGCGCACCACCAACAGGTGCTGCTCTTTCTGAACCGCCGTGGCTTTGCCGGCTTTCCGGTCTGCAGTGCCTGCGGCCGGCCGGTACGCTGCAAGAATTGCGACATTTCCCTGACGCTGCACCGCGCCGCCGGAGTTTACAAATGCCACTACTGCGGATTGACGCGCCCTGCGGCCATCTACTGCGAAGCCTGCGGCAGTGCCGCCATCAAGCCCCTGGGCCTGGGGACCGAAAAAATCGAATCCGCCGTCAAATCCCTGTTTCCGGCTGCAACGGTGGCCAGGATGGATGCCGACACCACCGCTGCCAGGGGTTCTCTGGTCCGCATCCTCAAGGGGCTGCGCAACGGCCGCATCGACATCCTGATCGGCACCCAGATGGTGGCCAAGGGTCACGATTTCCCCAATATTACGCTGGTGGGCATCATCTGTGCCGACCTGACGCTGAACTTCCCCGATTTCCGGGCTGCCGAACGCACCTTCCAGCTGCTGGCCCAGGTAGCCGGACGTACCGGAAGGGGGACGTCTCCCGGCCGTGTGATCCTGCAGACCTTCAACCCGGAGCATTTCAGCATTGCGGCCGCCAGAAAACAAGATGTTGATCTTTTCTACGATACCGAAATCGTTTTCCGCACCCAACTGGGCTACCCGCCCACGGCGCGCATGGTGCAGCTCAGAATCTCGGGCCGCGATGCCCGCAAAACCCGCCTCAGCGCCGCGCACATCGGCGACGGCTGCCGGAAGCTGCTGCGACAGCCGGAATTCGACGGGCAGATCACGGTGCTGGGCCCCATCGAGTCCCCGCTGGCCCGGCTGGCCAACCGCTACCGCTGGCAGATCCTGCTGTGCGGCCCGCGCACGCGCGCACTTCATCGCTTTACCCGCCGCCTGATATTTGATAAGGGGAGCACCAGACTTGCGGCGGGGACGCGCCTCGAAGTCGATGTGGATCCGGTGTTCATGATGTAACTTGGAAATGCCGGAAGAGGCCGCACCAACGCTTGCCGCCGTGTACCGATACCTGGGAGACCGGGCCATGATCATCGCCGTCATGAGCGACAGCCACGACAACATCTGGAACCTGCGCCGCGCGCTTGAGATCGTTTCGCGGAAAAAGGCGGGCATGATTCTGCACTGCGGCGATTTCGTGGCGCCCTTCATGCTGAAAGAACTCGCCGCCGCCGGCCTGCCGGTACACTGCGTGTTCGGCAACAACGACGGCGACCAGCACCAGTTGACCCGACTGGCGCTGACGGAGCTGACGCGGATTCACCTGCACGGCCTGGTGGCCGAACTCGATGTCGACGGTTTCCGTATCGCGCTGACCCACTATTATGCAGTGGGGCGCGGCCTGGCGCTGTCGAAACGCTACGACCTGGTCTGCTACGGGCACTCGCACGTGCAGCGCCTGGAGACGGTGGGGGCAACGCCTCTGCTCAACCCGGGCGAAATCATGGGCAAAGAGGGCCGCCCCGGTTTCTGCACTGTGGACACGGCAAACGGCGCAATTGCGGAACAACGCCTCCGCTGATCCGGCAAACCCTTGTGTCCCGCCTCCGCCGGCCGGCACGCATGGGGAATTTTGCGCGGCTTTAGGCCCGGCGTGGCCGCTTTCATAACCTCAGCCAAAGGAGCATCACCGATGAAACGACGCCTGATTTACGCGTTGATCCTGTTCTTCGCCCTGTTCATCCTGTCCGCTGCGGCACCGGCCGCCGAGGAATCGGCGGCGGCCCCGCGCGCGGTGGCACCCGAGCGCACCTATGAATTCGCCCCGGTAGTGGACGGCACCAAGGTCGAACATGACTTTGTCATCGAAAATTACGGGGATGCGCCGCTGCACATCCAGCGCGTCAAGACCGGGTGAGGCTGCACGGCGGTCTCTTACACCAGAGACATCCCTGCCGGCGGCAGGGGCAACGTGCGTGTGCAGGTCAATACCAGGGGCTACGGCGGCGGAAAGGTCCACAAACAGATTGTCGTCATCACCAATGACCCCAATACGCCCAAGCTGCGTCTGGGCATTTCGGGCCTGGTGGAAAAGTTCGCCAGCGTACAGCCGCGTTATCTGCGGCTGTTCGGAACCGCGGGTGAGACGATAAAGGCGACCGTCACCGTCAAACCCGAAAAAAAATATCCCTTCAAGGTTGTCACCGCCCGGGCGCGTACAGGGAAATTCATCCATGTACGCCTGATGGACCACCCGGAGGCCGACAGCCCATACAAAATCGAGGTTGAAAACGTCAGGCGCGATGCCGGACGGTATGTCGACACTGTGATCCTGAAAACGGACAGCACGATCCGGCCGGAATTGACGATCAACGTTTTCGGCATGATCCGCCCGCCCGAGTCAGCGGCCGGCAAAAAGGGCTCAGCCGCCGGCGGGAAAGCCGGGGAAGGCCATGACAAAAATTAAGGCCGTGGCCTTCGACTGTGACGGCGTCATGTTTGACACCGCGCAGGTCAACCGCAGCTATTACAACCACCTGCTGGAACACTTCGGCCGCCCGCCCATGGATGAGGCGCAGTTCGCTTTCGTGCACATGCACACCGTACACGCGGCCATCGCCCATCTGTTCGAAGACCCGCGGCTGATCGAACGCGTGCAGGCCTACCGCCGGCGGCTCGACTATCTGCCCTTCCTGGACCACATGGCCATGGAGCCGCATCTGGAGGACCTGTTGAGATGGCTGAGGCCGCGGGTAAGGACCGCCGTGGTGACCAACCGCACCAACACCATTGGTCCGGTGCTGAAAAAATTCGGCCTGGATGCCTGGTTCGACCTGGTCATTTCGGCCGACGATGTCCGGCATCCCAAACCGCACCCCGAACCACTGTTAAAGGTTTTGTCCCATTTCGGCATCCAGAACCGTGAGATGCTCTATATCGGCGATTCGGGCGTCGATGAAGCCGCGGCCCGCGCCGCCGGCGTGCCGCTGGCGGCCTATTGCAACCCCACGCTTGCGGCCGCCTGCCACGTTTCGGATCTCTCGAAGATCCGGGCGTATCTGGAAACGCGGAGCAGCCCCGGGGCCGGCGGAATCAGGCACCGCCATACAGGCGCGTGATTTCATCGGCCTCGAACTGCGGCCAGGCCACCGTCCGGGAATTTTGCAAAGCCCGCACCCCGTGCCCCTCCTCCAGGGCTTTGCCGATCGGGGTGATCGCTGCGCCGGTTTGGCGTACCCGCTCCACCAGCCGGTTCCCGTCCGCCGGACGGCAGCAGATCAGCAGCGAACCGGACCCGATCAGCCCCAGTGGATCTATGCCCAGCAGATCGCAGACCCGGCGCGTTTCGGCAAAGACGGGGATGACGTCCATGTCCACCTCGAGACGGCAGCCCCCGGCCCAGCTCAGCTCGGTCAGCGCCGTGGCCAGCCCCCCCTCGGTCACGTCGTGCATGGCGCTGACGCTTTTAAGCGTTGAGGCGGCATACGCTTCGGACAAAATGCTGAGGTGCTCGAGAAAATCCCGGCAGCGGTCGATCTCGGCCGCCGGCATCCCCAGCTGGCGCAATTTTGCGCCAAACTCGCGGGCAATCAGGGCCGTGCCCTCCACCGCCAGCGCCTTGGTGATGAAAATCCGGTCCCCCGGCCGCATGCGGGCTTTGTCCACCAGATCCCGGCGCATCACCGTACCCGCCAGCATACCGGTGATTACCGGCCGCCGCACCGCATCGCTGATCTCGGTGTGGCCACCGCAGAGGGTAATCTGAAAGCGCCTGGAAACAGCCTGCAGTTCGTCCATGACCTGCAGGATTTCCGAAGGCGTTGAGCCGGAGGGGAAAATCAACGTGGTGAGCAGCCAGCGCGGCACGGCGCCGGCGGTGGCAATGTCGTTGGCATTGACCAGCACGGCATAACGGGCGATGGCATCGCTGGCGAAGGTGATCGGGTCGGACTTGATCACCAGCACTTCTTCGCCGGAAATGTCCACGGCGGCCGTGTCTTCGCCCACGCCCGGCCGTACCAGCAGGGCCGGATCGTCAATGGAAATTCGCCCGAAATGGCGCGCCAGCAGATCATTGGGCAATTTCCCACCGGATAACGGCAGGCCCAGGCGGACAACGGTTTCCAGTTCCGGCAGGTCGGCGGCTGTGTAATCTGCCGTCGGGATCTTTGCGCCGTCTGCACGCAGTTTCAGGGCCACCGTCACAGCACCGATCCGGGCGGCGGCCGACAGCAGGTCCGGCCGGCCGGACACCACAAGTGCGCTGCCTGCAGGTATCTCGAGATCAACGAGCGTGCGCCGGATCACTGCAGCCAGGTCATGGGCCGGCGTTGCGGCCCTATTGTCGGCGGCCTGCATCCCCTCGCACAGCGCCCGCACATCGTCGGACATATCCGCCAGCACCTTGGCGCTGTCCCGGCCGAATAGCGCAATTTTGAGTTTGCGCGCATAAAGCCGGCTGATGCGCTCCGACGCCGCTTTCAGCAACTCCGCCGCTCCCGGCGGCTGTGCCTCAGCCCGCCCGCCATAAGGATCCACATCCATAAGAACCGCACGTACGCGAAACGCCCTGTTTGCCATGTCTGCCACCAACTTTCCCGCCATGCGTGCTGTCGCCCGTCAGACGCTGCTGCGCCGCCTGTGCACAAGGAGAGACTTGCGAAAAACGAATGATCTGCCCTTCTCTGCATCAAAATATTTTATGCGGCGAAGCTTTTCAGGGTAGTCTTTTCTACTGTAGAAACCAGTTGCATACAGGACATTAACACCGTGAACCTTGCCGTCAGTGATCCATATGAATGTTGGGATATCTCCTCGCAGATCCAGCAGGGTATACAGCTTTATCGCCGCTTTGGTCTTACGGAACCGGGCCCATGGGAAACCCGAGAGGCAAAGATCAATCGTTGAGACATCAAGAGCATAAACAGTTTCTTTCAGTTCGAGGCCGAAATCATGATCGATATACAGGCGGCGAGCTTCATGGATCAGTACCTGCGCAAAGTCGTTGTAGATCCGCCAATCCCGTGTTTCGTTTGCATCGGCCAATGTGCTGCGGAAAACCTTACCCCTTATTCCGATATGGTAAAGTTTTTCGCGCATGGCCCTCAAACAACATTCGATATCACGCAGGCTTTCACGGTAGGACAGTTGCGCGAAAGCCATACAAAGGAACTGGTCGTAGCATGTAAAAGAACGTATGCGGTGATTACCGCCATAACGGTCGACGCATTGACGAAATTTTCTCTTTGGCAGGAAATCGATTACCTGGGAGAAAACAGTTTTGCCCTGATTCATTGTAAAGTTCCTTTCGCACCTTTTTGCGCGAGAGAAACACGAAATCATGGCTTAAGGCAAATTCAAATCGATTCCCTCCATTTTTATCAATATTCACTTTACTTGAAGGTAGTTATAGGTTTCTAAAAAATTTTAGCCGGACAGCAGCGAGGTGGAGAAAAAATCAAAGCGACCCGGCAGCCATGTCCTGGCTCCCGGCCCTACTTCAACGCAGTGCCGGATCATCACATTCGTTGAGCAGGCCGATGCCCCTGGTCATGCGCGGTTTCCCGTGCAGCAGGACCGCCTGTCCGCCAATGATCATGGAGGATGCCGCAGTCGCCGGCTTCCGGCCACATGGCCGTAAAAAGTTTCAGTGCCTGCCCATGGGTTAACCTCCCCCTATTGTTCGGGAAGTCTTTTTCGAATTTCACGAATTTTTCAGGTTTTATCATCGACTTGTTCGCCTTGAGCAGAAAGGGCAAGCATGGTGACTTCATGGAGACGTTCCATCATCTTCCGGCCGCACAAACGACCGACTGATCGGATGATCGAGTATGACAAACAACCGCTTGTGTGTCAATAACAATAGAAATACAATATGTTGGAGATAAACGAGGGGCATGCAGGAAAATCGGAACGTTGGAACCCGGTGACGGCAAAACACCGCCGTTGGGGATGTGGCCGCCCAGTCGGGCCGGACAGCCTTTCAACGGCGTACGGCTCCGGGAAACCGCCGGCATCAGAAACACCCCGTTGGCCGGGTCCCGCCACTATTTCTTTTTGTAGTGCTCTGCTGCCGTGCGGCCGGCGCCGATGCCGCACAGCCCCTTTGACAAATTCCCGGCCAGGGGTTAAAATATATCTGACACGGCGCAGTTCATATCTCTTATAATCGGGAAATTGCCATCGATAGCAAAAAAAGGAGCCGGCAAATGGCCAAAAAAATACTGGTCGCCATCGACGATTCCGAAAACGGCAAACGCACGGCGGATTTTATCGCCGAGAGCTTCAGCCGCGACAACCGCATCACACTGTTTTCCGTGGTGCCGGACACCGCCGCCTTGTGCGACATGAACAGCCCGGAACTCACACCGCACTTTCTGTCCCAACAGAGCAGCTTCTGCACCCTGGAAGATCAGAAAAAAAACCTGGTAAGCCAGGCCCAGGAAACGGCCAAAGCGCGCCTGGTAGAGGCCGGTTTCGACGAGAAGCGGATCGTCCTGAAAACCCAGCTGCGCAAGAAAGGCATTGCCCGCGACATCGTGGCCGAATCCCAGGATGGGTACGACCTGCTGGTCATCGGCAGGCGGGGCGTTACCGGTATCAAGGAGTATTTCCTGGGAAGCATCTCCCAGAAAGTACTGCATCTTTCCAAGGACGTATCCGTGCTGATCGTCAACTGACCGCGGCCGCGCCGGGCCTTGCGGCACCCCGCGAAGGGGTCCGCCGGGCTTCCCCTTTCCGCCGGCGCGGGCGTGCGCGCCCACTGGCCGGGCCACAATCGCAGCGCCGGTTGTCCAAAGGCCGCCCTTTCGCCTGTCGTTCCAGCCGGCCGCAGCGCGCCTGCCCGTTTTTCAAAGGCGCCGGCAGACGTGGAGATTTCATTCGGAGCCTGGCCTGCGGATCAGCTCCCGGCTGTACAGAAACGCGCCGTCCCGCTCGACCCATCGTCCCCCGCGCCGTTCCAGAATCCATCCACTGGCTTTTTTGCCGCCAAAGGGGCGTCTCAGGGGCGTAAACTGAAAATCGGGATTGTCGTGCACCATACCGAAGTGGGTATGAAAAAGTGCGCGGATCTCTTCCGCAGGCGCACCGAAGAAAGTCAAGAGAAATCCATAACGCGTCTGGATCAATTCCGAAACCACCGCATCGGGGTCGTCGAAGGGAATGAGCAGCAGAAAGGGCCCGAAGAGTTCCAGGTCGGGAACCTGCGGGTTTTCGCTTTCCAGCACCAGCGGAAAGACCATTTCGCCCTCGATGGCACCGGTGAGCCGGCGGGCCGACGGAAACTGCTCCAACGCCTGTTGAAGGATGCGGCGCGTGCGCGCCACCCGAATGGGCCCGATATCCGTTTCAGGTTCCAGGGGGCTGCCGACTTTGAGCTTTTCAACCGCAGCCAGTATGCTTTCACGTGCCTCTGCGTAAAGGCTGCGGTGAATGTACGCTTTTTTCAGGGTGGTGCAGTACTGTCCGCCGTTGATGAAAGCCCGCCGGACAATGAAGCCGGCCGCTTTTTGTACGTCGGCGTCTTCGAACACAACCGCCGCGGGCATGCCGCCCGGACCGGCGAAAAAGAGTTTGTCAAAAGAGCGGTAATGCCTGCGATAGGCTTCACCCACTGCCGAAGCGCCCGCGATAAAGAGCAGGCGGATATTTTCGTCTTCCACGCAGCGCAGCCCGAATGTCCGATTGTCCATCCCGACCACGGCTTCGATGGATGGGAAAGGTTTGCAGATTGCGGCCAAAAGATCGGCCGTTGCAGGGGTTTGCGAAGAAAGGCTGAACCGCAGCCGGTTGCCGGTTAAAAGAGTTGCCCCGCCGAAACGGGCCAGCACCACCACCGGCGCATCGTATGGAAATATGGTCGCCACCGTTCCGAAGGGGCGGCCGTTTTCGACCCATGGAATTTCCTCCTGCATACTCCGCAGGTATTCAACCGCCAAGTCGATTTCACTGGATGTAACCTTTACCGGAAATCCGGCGTCATCGGCTGCGGATGCCATCAAACCGGCCTTTTGGCGGTCTATGGCATCGGCCAGTTGACAAATTTCCGCGAGCCGTTTATCAAATTTCTTTTCCGCAGCCATTTTTCTTCCCGCTCTGAGTCTCTGAACTCTGACTGTTTTTGAAACCGTGCAATCCGCAATCCTAAAAGGGCCAGTAGTGCGGTATGATCAGCGAGCCGGCGATCAGCACCAGCAGGTTGAGCGGCAGCCCCAGTTTCAGGTAATCGCTGAAGCGGTAGCCGCCCGGTGTATAGACCAGCAAATTGGTCTGGTAGCCGATGGGGGTGGCGAAACAGGCCGAAGCCCCCAGGCAGACGGCCACGATAAAGGGTTTGGGGTCAACGCCCAGGCCCAGTGCCGCGGAAATGGCGATGGGCAGCAGCAGCACCGCCGTGGCGTTGTTGCTCAGGACCTGGGTGCTGATGCTGGTCAGCAGCATCAGTCCGGCCAGCGTGACGACCGGCGGAAACCCGGCGAACAGGCCGATGAAGGCGTGCGCGTAGAGCTGGCTGGCGCCGCTGCGGTCCATGGCCGTGCCCAGAGCGATGGTGCCGGCCAGCAGCAGCAACACCTCTCCCTGCAGGGCGCGGTAGGCGTCGCGCAGCTGGATACAGCCGGCCAGGATCATCAGGAAAGCGCCTGTCAGTGCACAGACCATGATGTCGGCCAGCCCCAGCGTGGCGGCGGTCACAAACCCGCCGAAGATCAGCGCCGCCACGGGGGCCTTGCGCTTGTGGACAATCTCGTGATGCACATCTTCCACCAGCATGAAATCGGTACTGCGGCGTAATTCTTCCAGGCGGCTCAGCGGGCACCAGACCAGCAGGATGTCTCCGACGCGCAGCCGGAGATCCCGCAGTTGGGCCTCGGCATAGTGCAGACCGCTGCGCTTGATGGCGATCAGGTGCAGGTCCGGGTCGCGGCTCAGCCCGGTGTCCGCCAGGCGGCTTCCCACCAGCGCCGACTGGGGCACAATGATCAGCTCCACAACCGAGGCTTCCGTGTCACGGCGGCCGAAATGCAGGCCGGCCTCTGAAGCCGGCAATTCGGCCAGCTGGCTGCCCAGAATTCCGACCAGCCCACTGGCCGATCCCTTGACCAGCAGCAGATCGCCGGCCGCCATCCGCACCCGATCCCGCCCGGGATGATAGATGCGCACGCCACGGATCAGCTCCAGCACCTGGAGTTCAGGAAAGCTCTTTTCAAAATGGGCTTGCGGCTCCTCGCCGATCAGCCGGCTGTCGGCAGGTATAATGAGTTCGGCCAGGTAGCGCCGGCGCTCGCTGCCCCGGATTTCGCAGATTGGGTTCGACAGGGCGGGCATCAGGCGCGGTGCGAAGAAAAAGAGAAATGCAATTCCCAAAATGGCGATGGGAATGCCCACCGGCGACAGTTCGAACATCCCCAGCTGGCCGTAGCCATGGGCCTGGCTCAGATCGCTGACGATGATGTTGGTGGAAGTGCCGATGAGCGTGCAGGTACCGGCCAGGATGGATGCATAGGATACCGGAATCAGGAATTTGGAGGGACTGGTTTCGAACCGGCAGCAGACGCTCATGACCACCGGGATAAACAGCACGACCACCGGCGTGTTGTTGATAAACGCCGAGGCGACGGCCACCAGTAGCAGAATTACCAGAAACGCGCGGGATTGGTGGTCGCGAGACAGGAAGAGCACCTGGTTGCTGATAAAGCCGACGGCGCCGGTACGCATCATGGCGCGGCTGATCAGAAACATGGCCCCCACCGTGACCACCGCCGGATTGGCAAGGCCGGCCACCGCCTCTTTGGCTGAGAGCAGCCCGCTGACCATCAGGACCACCATGATGCCCAGCGCCGTCAGGTCCACCCGCACTTTCTCAGTAATAAGAAGGTAGATCGTCAGCACCAGTATCAGTGAGACCACCCAGATCGATGCACCGCCGTCCATATATCGCCCTCTGTCTGCAGCCCCGTGCTACCTCTCAGAATAAATGACCCCGAATATCCCGAATTAGTTTAACCCGCCTTGCAGAGAACCGGCTACCCCGCCCAGAGAATATTTTAGGGACTACCCCGCCATATTGAAAAAGTATCCCTCCTGTATTAGTGGATGATTTCGGCTAAAAAAACATTCACCAGGAGGGATACTCGCATGCCGCCGACAGCGACACTTGAAGACATTAAAGCACATCAGCAAAAAATCGAAAAGGGTAAAATTACGCCGCACAACCTGCCCCCCTGT
>Ga0114931_10000671_pt1 | contig 42495 bp, 30 predicted proteins | sample 2SBtaG_FD_89579 | JGI IMG/M metagenome (GOLD analysis project Ga0114931, IMG submission 89579) | Deep subsurface microbial communities from Kolumbo volcano to uncover new lineages of life (NeLLi) - 2SBTROV14_V59a metaG | ecosystem: Environmental > Aquatic > Marine > Volcanic | place: Kolumbo... | reverse complement strand
GAATCACGCTACAGGGCAAATTGCACGCCTGCGGTGGCGCATGGCTGCGTCACCTACATGGACGTAGGTGAGGGGCGTGAGCTGGGAGCGGCAAGCTTTACAACTCCTTGGAATAGATTAACTGTTCCGCGTCGTTGCGCCTCGCCCTGAACCACCGCAAACGCACACTTTACCCTGTCCAACTGAGGATTCTAGGATCATGGGGTCTGGGATGCCGTCGGGTGGTTTCCCGCTGCGCTTGCGGTCTACGGAAGATTGACCGTACACTGCCCGGGGCTCAGGGGCAATACGCCTGGGGCGGCTGGTGTGCAGCCCGCCAGGCGATGGCGCCCTTTGCATCTTCTGGCGGCGGGTGGCCCGGGATCTACCTGTGCGAAACGAAAACATGGCGAGGGAATCCAACGAGGGGCGGGTCCACCCAGGTACCTGGTGGCGGCGGTCGGGCGCCTGCTGCGGCCCCTGGTGCGGCTGTTCGTGCGCCACCAGATCAACCGGCATGCCATGCAGTAGCTGGAACGGGATAGCGGGCTGGCGGGGGAACTGCATATGAACTTCGGTGTCTATTCTTTTCCAGAAACAGCCCGATCAGAGCGCTGACTAGAAACCAAACTATAAGAGGGAGGGGGAGGATGACGACCGATTTACATACCACTGGTGGGGGCCAGCGGCTCGCCGCACTGATACTTCCACTGTTGCTGTTCTTGACCCAGCTCACTCAGGCAGAGCCACAGCAGGCGGTTCCCAAGTTGACCTATGGAGGCCCCTTCACCCTGGTGGATCACCACGGCAATACCGTCACCGATAAGGATTTTCGTGGTGAGTTCCTGCTTATCTACTTCGGCTATACCCACTGTCCCGATGTCTGTCCGGCCAGCCTGGGCACCCTGGCAGGAACCCTGCGTCGCCTGCAGAAGCAGGGTATCGAGGTCAGGCCGCTGTTCATCTCAGTGGATGTGAAACGGGATACCCCGGAGGTGCTGGCGGACTACGTCAAGGCCTTCTCGCCGCGTATGGTGGGCCTGACCGGCAGCCCGAAACAGATCGGACGGGTCACCCGGGCCTATCACGCCCACTACTTCGCCGGCGAAGTCGAGGGCAAATACAGGGTCTCCCATACCGGCAGCATGTACCTGGTAGGCCCCGACGGGCGTTTCCTGAAGAGCTTCAAGAACGGTATCACGGTGACCGACCTGGCGCAGGGAGTGGCCACTCAGATCCATAGATTCAACCAGCAAGCAAAGCGCGAGGAGTGAGATAGATGATGAGATCCGATTGGCGACATGGCCTGATCCTGCTGGTCTCCCTGGGCCTCACTCAGGGTGTCCTGGCCCATGAAGGTGAGCACCAGGAGCAGTCGAGCGAGTATCAAAGGTCCGGTGCAAAGGGGCAGGAACAAGGCGCGTTCGAGATCTCAGGGGCCTGGGCGCGGGCCACCATTGGCAAGAGCCGGATAAGTGCGGCCTATCTCAAGATCGAGAAACAGAGGGGTGGGGCCGATAAACTGGTGGCCATCTCCAGTCCCTTGGCCGGCAAGGTCGAACTGCATACCAGCCTGATGAAGAACGGCATGATGATGATGCGCCAGATCGACTCGCTGGAGGTCGCTCCCGGGAGACCGGCCCTGTTTCAACCGGGTGGTAATCACATCATGCTGCTGGATCTGAAAAAGCCGTTACGGGCGGGCGAGCAGCTACCCCTGAAGCTCTATTTCAAGAACTCTGCACCCATCACCGTCCAGGTACGGGTGAAGGGGCTGACCGAGAGTATGGGCGGGGATCAGGGCCCCATGACGCACAAGGGGCATGCCCAGATGGGGCATGAACATGCGTCAGACGAGCAGGAGTCGGAGGAGCATGAACATGAGCAGGGGTCGGAAGGACGCGAGAGTGAATACCGGTGAGTTTCCCCCTGCCGCCCCCTCTGGTGGTGGTTTCGGGAAGTTCATGACTATATCCTGACCATAAATACTGGGTATACCCCATGGTCATGGACGGGTGATACGGGTAGGATTCGGATCAAGGGCTCGCAAAACAATAACTCCCGGTTATGGGGCGCCGGTCCAGGCCGTCTGCATTTGCTGCAAGAATTTGAAACCTATCGATGTTCTTGCCTCTTGTCAGGCGGGTGCCTCGATACCTCCCAGACCCATGAACTTATTATTTCGTGAGCCCTGGTGCCGGTTTCCGGTGGTTTCTTCCACCTTGGTCCGCCTGGATATTGACGACAAAGACAAGAATGCAATGCCCTTCTCGATGACATGGCCGCTTAGGATCTGCTCTCTGGCCCTCTCCCTGCTGCTGTTCTCCTGTGCGGGGTCACCGACGCGTGATGCCGGCATGCCGGTCGAAGGCCAGATGGAAGCGGGCGCGAAGCCGCCTCCGGCGCGGCATCAGCCCCAGGTCCGGGAGACCCCCCCCGGCCTGAAAAATCTGCCACCGGAGCAGTTTGTTCCACCCAAGCCCTATGTCAAGGTTGGCAGTGGCAAGCTGGTCAATGCCCCTCCCGAGGTCCAGGCCAAGAAGGGCCGCGCAAAGGGGGATGTCACCCTCAATTTCGAATCCGCCGACCTGCGCGAGGTCATCAAGGTGGTGTTCGAGGAGATCCTGGGCGAGAACTATCTGATCGACCCGAAGGTCCTGGGGGTGGCCACCATCCATACCACCCAACCGATACGTTACGACGAGGTGCTGCCGGTCCTCGAGGCGGTGTTGCGCAGCAATGGCGCCACCCTGGTCAAGGAAGCGGGGGTCTACAAGGTGCTTCCTCTGGCCGAGGCCAAGAAGGAGGTCACCTCACCCGGGGTCGGCAAGCAGCTGCTGAGACGGCAGATCGGCTACAGCACCCAGATCGTGCCCCTGCAATATGTCGCCGCCAGCGAGATCAAGAAGATCCTGGAGTCGATCAACAAGAACGGGGCCTCGGTCCAAGTCGACGAGACGCGCAACATCCTGATCCTCAGTGGGACCCGCAACAGGCTGAAAAACCTCCTCGATACCATACGAATCTTCGATGTGGACTGGCTCAAAGGGATGTCGTTCGCGCTCTTTCCCCTGCAGTACGCCGATGCCAAGATCCTCACCGAGGAGATGGGCCAGTTGCTAGGCAAGGGGAAGGAGGGACCGCTGACAGGGCTGATCAAGCTGATCCCCATCGAGCGGCTCAATGCAGTGCTGGTGATCACCCACCGACCCCGCTATCTGGATGCGGCGCGGGAGCTGATCGAACAGTTCGATCGGGGCACCGAGACCGGCGCCGGTCGCCGCCTCTATGTCTACCGGCTGGAGAACGGCAAGGCGGAGAATATCGGCAAGATCCTGCAAGATATCTTCAGTCAAGAGAAATCCTCAGAGGCTGGCGGTAACCGTACGCCCTCCTCGCGGCCCCACCAGATCAGCAATGTACGTCCGGCCAGCAGCACCACGGTAGCGGGCCTGGGCAAACCGGCGGCGGGGGCCAAGGCCCCGGCCAGCCCCGCCGCCACCCTTGGCTCCGCGGCCCGCCGCGCCGGCGCCAGCGCCGAGAATACGGGTCAGGTGACGATCATCGCGGATCAGGACAACAATGCCATCCTGATCCTGGCCACCCCGCGTGACTACCGGGTGGTGGAGGCGGCCATCCGGCGCCTCGACGTGGCGCCCGAACAGGTCCTGATCGAGGCCACCATCGCTGAGGTCAGGCTTTCCAACAACCTGAGCTACGGGGTGCGATGGTTCTTCAGTGACAGCCTGGGCAAGGACCGTATCAGTGGTGGGTTTAACGCGCCCTCGCCTAACGGCGTACCCGTCAACGTGGGCGGCGATGGGTTTACCCTGGGGATCTTCGACAGCGCCGATCAGCTACGCATCTTCTTCGATATCCTGGAGACGGAGACCAGTGTGAAGTTTCTCTCCGCACCCCAGGTCATGGTGGTCGACAACCAGACCGCCAGTATCCGGGTGGGGGATCAGATCCCCATTGTGACCCGCTCCACCCAGAGTACCACCGACAGTGCCGCGCCCTTGGTGTCAGAGGTGCAGTTCCGGGATACCGGGACCCTGCTCTCGGTCACCCCCAGCATCAATGCCGGGGGGCGCGTGACCCTGGAGATCAGCCAGGAGGTCAGTATCCCCGGCACCGAACCAGCGGTGGGGGGGGGTGGCAACGTGCCCATCTCCCAGCGCACCATCGACAGCACCGTCATGGTACACTCGGGGCAGACGGTGGTGCTGGGCGGGCTGATCCGCGAGACCACCAACAACTCCAAGGGCGGCATCCCGGTGCTCAAGGATATCCCCGGCCTGGGCGCCCTGTTCAGCAACACCACCGACGATACCAGCCGTACCGAGTTGATCGTTACCATCACCCCCAGGGTGGTGAGCAACCAGCAGGATGCGACCGACATTACCGAGGAGTTCCGGCAACGGGTCAAGGCGGCCAATGACCTGGAACTCTCAGTGGCCCATTGATGGGTGCAGAGACAGGCCACCAGGGCGGCGCAGATCGCCCACTCTATGTTCCACAATAGCCCAGATCCAGAGGTCTGGCTCCCTTAGTAAATCCTTAGGAGGATCAGATGAAGAAGAGTCTATTGCGCGTGGCCACCGGGGCCTGCCTGCTGTTGCTGAGCGCAGGCCTGCTGGCCGCGGAGGCCCCGCTGGCCGCCAAGGTCAACGGCGTGGGGATCAGCAAGCAGCGCCTCGACAAGGGCCTCGAGGCCTATCTCGAACAGCAGAAGAAGGACCCCAAGGCCCTGGACGCGGATCAGACCAAGGCCATGCGAGCCAAGGTGCTGGAGATCCTCATCAGCCAGGAACTGCTGTGGCAGGAGGCGCAAAGGAGGAAGATGGTCGCCACCGACGAGGAGACGGCCCAGGCGGTGCAACAGTTTCGCAATAAGTTCAAAGACAAGGTGGTCTATGAACGTCGGATCAAAGACGCCGGTTTCACCGATGAGAGCTTCGCCGAGGACATCAAGCAGCGCCTGTCGGTCAAACGTCTGATCGGCGAGGGGGTGACCAAGTCGATTAAGGTCAGTGACCAGGAGATGCACGACTACTACAAGGCCAATCCGGATCAGTTCAAGAGCCCCGAGCGGGTGCGGGTCCGTCACATCCTGATCAAGGTGGCGGAGGAGGCCGATCAGAAGACCCGGGAGGAGGCCAAGAAGAAGATCGAATCGATCCTCGAGAAGGCACGTAAGAAGGACGCGGATTTTGCCGAGCTGGCGAAGACCTACTCGGAGGGTCCGTCGGCCAAGCATGGTGGTGACCTGGGTTTTCAGCCCCGGGGGCGTCTGGTGCCGGCCTTCGAGAAGGTGGCCTTCTCCCTCAAGCCGGGCGAGATCTCCGATGTGGTGAAGACCCGGTTTGGCTATCACATCATCAAGCTGGAGGCGCGCGAGAAGGAGGGGCTGATCCCGGAGAAGAGCGTCAGCAGGCAGTTGCGGGCCTTTCTGTTGCAGAAAAAGGCCCAGCAGGCCCTGCTGGACCTGATGAAGAAGCTGCGCGGCGAGGCGCAGGTGCAGATCCTCTAGCGCCGGTCCGCCCCCAGGCAATCAGCAGGTCGTGGGGGCGGCCTAGATCGGGGTCTTCCCGGGAGTTCCAGGCGAGGCCCGGTGAGAGGCCCTGGAGCCGGCGTCCGAGGAGGGGATGAGATATGTCATCGACCCATAAACGCGACCCTTTCACGACCCGGGCCAAGCTCCTGTTGCTGCTGGCGCTGGCAGGCGGCCAACTGCTGCTCGGCTACTATTACTATCAGCGTGCCGAGGTGGATCTGAAACGCCTGGAGATGGTTCGCAACACCGATCTCGCCCGGCTCCTCAGCAGCTCCCTGTTACCTTCCCTGCGTCCCCTGTTCGCCCAGGCCGAGGGCAAGACTGCCAAACAACTCCAAAGCCTCCCCGCATCGAACGCCTTGCGCGAGGCCATCCAGCCCCGCCTCGAAGGGCTCAAGGTGGTCAAGGTCAAACTCTATGGCCCTTCCGGGCGGACGATCTTCTCCACCCAGGCAGAACAGATCGGTGAAGATGGAAGCACCAATCCGGGTGTGATCAGCGCCCTGGCGGGCCAGAAACAGGCTGGGGTGGTCGAACGCAGCCACTACAATGCCTACGACCATCTGATCGAACGGGTCAGTCTGGTGCAGACCTACCTGCCGATCCGCCTGCCGGAGAGCGGGGAGATCCTGGGGGTCTTCGAACTCTACACCAATGCCGAGCACCTGATCCGCCTCATCGATGAGGCAGAGGAGCGTGCCTTCACCACCACCCTCTCTCTGGTGGGGTTCAGCGTGGTGCTGTTTCTGCTGGTCTTCCGTCGTGTCGAGGGTTACCAGAGAAGCCTGCTGGAGGCCAACAACTCACCGCACGGAGATATGCAACTGCTGCCCGCCAGCGAGGTGGACCGGCTGGTGGAGGAGCGTACCCGGGACCTCACCAGCTGCAACCTCTGGTTCGAACAGGTCCTGGACGGTATCCACGATCCGGTCATGGTGATCGACCTGGATCTGCACGTGCAGGCCATGAACCAGGCGGCCCGCGTCCTCAGTCCCGAAGGGCATGGCAGTGGACCCACCTACTGCTACACGGCCTCGCACCACCGCGAGATCCCCTGCAGCGGCGAGGACCACCCCTGCCCCATACGCCAGGTGCTGGCCACCCGCAAACCCTTCACGACGCTGCATACCCACTATCTCCCCAGCGGCGAATCCAGGCGGGTGGAGGTCATGGCATCGCCCCTATGGCAGGAGGGCAAGATCGTCGGCTTGGTTGAGGTTACCCACGACATCACCGAGCGGGAACAGACCGCTGCCGAGTTGACCGCCGCCAAGGAGGCGGCGGAACGGGCGGTGAATGCCAAGACCCAGTTTCTCGCCAACATGAGTCATGAACTGCGCACCCCCCTGAACGCGGTGATCGGCATGGCCGACGTGCTCAGCCGTACCACCCTGTCCAGCCAGCAGCATCAGTACCTGGAGATCCTCGACAGCAGCAGCCAGGCCCTGCTCAACATCATCGACGATATCCTCAACCTGTCGAAACTGGAGTTCGGTAAATTCAGCACAGAGACCAAGCCCTTCAGCCTCAATGCCTTGATCGAATCGGTGCTCGACATGCTGGGTTTCAAGTCCAGGCAGAAGCACCTGGAACTGCTCTACCGGATCGAGCCCGAGGTGGCAGACTGGCTGCTGGGCGATGCGGGCGCCCTGCGTCAGATCCTGCTCAACCTCATGGGCAACGCCATCAAGTTCACTGATCGGGGTGAGGTGAGTCTGCGGGTGAACCAGGTGGAATCCGCGGAGGAGGGTTATCGACTGCGTTTCACCGTGCGGGATACGGGCCGGGGGATCCTGCCCGAGTTCTCCTCGAAGATCTTTCAGCCCTTCGAACAGGGCCAGGAGAGCTATGGTGACATCCAGGCCGGCTGCGGGCTGGGGCTGGCGATCTGCAACTCCCTGGTGAAGAACATGGAGGGCAATATCGGGCTCGACTGGATGACCGAGCGGGGCACCACCTTCTGGTTCGAGCTGCCATTCGGTGAGCCGGCGCCGGTACGGGCTGGGGCAGCCGAAGAAGCGGGGCTGTTCCAAGGGGTGCGCATCCTGGTGGTCGAGGACCAGGCGGCAGTGGCCAGTAGCTACCAGGCCCACCTGGAGGGACTGGGGATGCGGGTAGCCATCGCCCCCAGCCCCGACGAGGCCATGGCGGGCCTCGAACAGGCCTCCCAGGAGGGCGATCCCTACCGGATCGTACTCATCGATATGGCGCAAAAGACCCAGCAGAGCCTCTCCCTGGCCCGCTGGATCAAGACCCATCCCAATCTGGGGGAGACCGCGGTCCTGATGCTCAGTCCCCTCGACGACCCGACCCCTTACCGGATTCAGCAGGAGATCGGTTTCGAGGGTCAGCTCGCCAAGCCACTCAAGCGATCGCAGCTGGTGCGCCGGCTGAAGATCCTGTTGGGGGCCGAAGAGGTTGCTGAGGCTGGCGCCGACGAGGTGCTGCCGCAAGCGGAGGATAGCCCCCGGGTGGCGCCGCTGCAGCAGGTCGCGCGCCTGCTGGTGGTGGACGACCACCCCCTGAATCGTGAGGTCGCCCGGGTCATGCTGGAGCACCTGGGGTGCGAGGTGGACGTGGCGGCCACGGCGGGGGAGGGGTTGCGGCGGGTAAAGGAGCAACCCTATGCGGTGATCTTCATGGATTGCGAACTGCCCGATATGGCGGGAGACGCAGCCACCCGCGAGATCCGCCGGCTCGAAGGGGATCGGCGCGAAACCCCGGTGGTGGCCCTGACCGCGCTGATCTCGGAAGAGCGGCGGATCCGTTGTCTCGAGGCCGGCATGGACGATTTCCTCTCCAAGCCGGTGACCGAGGCCAAACTGGCGGAGCTGCTCAATCGCTGGCTGCCGGCGGAAACCGCCCTGGAGCAGGACGGCACGGAGGTTCTCAATCCCCGGCTCTGGGAGGAGATGCGCAGCGCCGGTCAGAGCCAGCCCGAATTCATCCCCGGTCTGGTGGACATGTTCCTGGACACCACCCAGGAGACCCTCTCCAGCATGGAGGATCTGCTGGAGCAGCGCGATGGAGAGAGCCTGGCGAAACAGGCCCATCTGCTGAAGGGGGCCTGTAAACAGGTCGGCGCCGATGCCATGGTGGCGATCTGCGGGGAGCTGACCGAGACCGCCAGGAGCGGGGATATGCAGCGTTCCAGGCGGCTCTACGAACGGCTGCATCGAGAGATGCAGCGGGTCAGACCCGCCCTGCATCGCATGCGGAAGGGCGGCTGAGGGAGTGTCGGATAACTTTACAGTTGGTCCTGGTCCTGGGGCAGAATGACTATTGCTATATAAAACAATTGGTTATTAATTATTTGGTCCGCTTGCCAGGCAGCTGTCCAAGCTTGGCCAGGTGGTGTCTATTGTATTTAACTCATTGTAAATAAAGACATAAATAATATGTTCCTGGACTTTTCTGGAAATAGGGTTAACCTATGGGCAGAAAAGAACAAAAGGGCCAAGGGTGTCGATAAATTTTACACTTTAGTACAGGCTAATGCTGTACTAAAGTTCAAAAATATTATAAAAAACATAGTGTTGTGATAATTTGTGACATATGGCACAATTATCGCTTAAGAATTCCAAACCGCTCTTTTTCCTGTCTCTCAGTCGTGGTTCGACGGGAACGGTTTGTAGAACAAAGCAAGGGAAGAGACAAATATCTCCCAGGCTGTCGGCCGGACAATCCCTACCAGTTGGTTGGGGTCTTGGCAGTCCAGGGGTATTGGCGTAATCGTTTCTGCAGCACCCTTATCACTTCCGACAGACGGTAAGTTGAGCCGCGACCGAGAGGGGCTCTTTGGAGGAGAAGATATGTTGATGTCAGATTTACCCATGGTCGGCCCGGATGGCAAGATGGGCGACCAGGCCGCCAAGACCATCTCGGTATTGGTGGCGGACGACCACCCGGTGGTGCGCTTCGGGGTGGTCAACCTGCTGCGGGCGGTGCCCGGAATCCAGGTCATCGGCGAAGTAAGCAGTTGTAACCTGCTGATGGCGGAATTGGAGAAGGTACGCCCGGACGTGCTGCTGCTGGATCTCGATCTGGGCGATGTCCGCGGACCCAGCGGGGTAGAGAAGATCCGGACGGCCTACCCTCTGCAAAAGATCCTCATCTACACCGCTTACGATAACGAGGCCTGCGCGACGGATGTGATTCGCACCGGGGTCCAGGGATATCTCTTGAAGGGGTCTACGGTCGACCGGCTCAGCGAGGCGGTCCATGCGGTCGCTCAAGGGCGGTTCTATATCGATCCCGCGCTGGCCATGAAGGTCATGGGCCGACAGTGGGCCGAGCCGGAAAAGGCCGTGCCGAACTGGACCAGCCTGACCCCCAAGGAGCAGTTGGTGATACGTCTAGTGGTTGATGGCAAGCGCAACCGGGAGATTGGCGAGGTACTGGGAATCAGTGAGCGCACCGTGAAATATCACATAGGTTCACTGTTCAAGAAGCTGCATGTCTCCAACCGTACCGAACTCTCCAAGGTGGCGGTCTCCAATGGTCTGGTGGGCCATCACTGAGTGGTCATCCTCCCGCCATCGTCCATCCTCCAATTTCCACAATAGCCGCCCCTGCAACAAAGACGCCTGGCTGGTGACACCGGTGACCGGTGTCACCCATCGCCGGGGCGTCGAACGCCCGTGGGCGGGGTCTCGACCCCCTGTGATCAGCGGGATGCCGTCGATCCCTCCCTGGAGGCTCGACAGCGACATCCCTGTCGCTGACGCCCGCTGATCACAGGGGGCCGAGGCCCCTCAAAACCAGGGGGGGTTGAACGGTTACACCCAAAGACCCCGGCAACCCCTTGACCAATGAGGATATTGCGCACCAGCGCACGGATTCAGGTTTTCCATGATCTGGGGTGTGTGCAGCCCCGGTCTCATGGGTGTGAGTGTGGAACAACGCGAAGCGTCTCCCTGGATCCCTTCTCCCTCTGGGAGAGGACCGAGGTGAGGGAACGGTCATGGCGGGAAGGTTTCATCATTTTGGGTGGCCTCTCGCCATGACCGTTAGTCTGCTGACCTAGATCTTATTGTCGTGACAGTCCGAACAGGTCACCTGGTGGCCCTTGGGAAAGAGCTGGCTGTTGCCGTCCGGGCAGAAGGCGGTGGTCGATTTGCAGGCCAGGATTCGGTCTTTGTGCATCACGGAGAGGACCGTGCCTTCGCCGTTTTTTCCATGGCAGGCACGGCAGGCGTCTGGACTGTCCACCGCCAGGCTCTTGTGGCCGCCCGAGGCGAACTCTATACCCACCACACCCACCGGATGCATGCCATGGGGCCCATCCAGGGTGACGCCCTTGTCGGCGGTGTGACAGGTGCCGCACTCGATGATGGTTCCGGTGTGGCCCTGCAGCTGCCGGGCGGTCAGGTTGTCGTTGGCGTCCGGGTTCTTGGTCGGCCAGATGCCGTGGGTGGCCCCGTGGCAGGCCTCGCAGAAGACCCCTGAGTGACCCTTGCTGAGGCGATAGAGCATGGGATTGCCCGCCCCCGGGTCGGTGAACGCCACGACATTCTCGGCGAAGCGCCGGTTGCCGGGTACGATCGGCGTGGCCTTGGCATCGCCGATACGATAGGCCTGCACCAGGCGGATGCCATCGCCGGCCCCGAGGGTGTCGCTGGCGTCATGCAGATTGTTCAGGGCGTCACCGGTATGACAGGAGCCGCAAGTCGGGACATTGGCCCAGGGCACCCGCAGGGTGTTGGGGTTGCTGTAGAAGTCGCTGGCGAGCCGAAAATCCCCGGGGTTGGCCGGGTTCACGAATTTGGAGAAGTCGTCGCCCACCTGGGCCATCTGGCCGTGGCAGTCCTGGCAGACCAGGTCGGCATTGGCCATGGCGCCGCGCAGGCAGTCGGTGCGTCGCCCCGGGTGGCACTGGTAGCAGGTCTCCATGAGGATCTGCCTAGCCACTAGCGGGTTGCGCGGGTTGCCGTTGGCGTCGATGGCGGGCGGCATTTCCGGGAACAGCGGGTTGCCATTGGTGTCTTTGAGCCCGCCGTGGTTGGCGTGCATGACGTTGGACATGCTGCGCACGTTGGTCTGCTGACGCCCGTTGGCGTCTGGGTCGGCCGGGCCCTTGGGGCCGACCTGGGCCAGGTCCAGGGCTGGGCTGTAGTGACAGGACTGGCAGACCACCGGGGTACTGGCTTCCAGATGGGTGCCGTGTTTGAGGTCGTGCAGGCGCACCAGATTGAGGTCCGCGGCGTACTCCCGGCTGACCACCAAGGGGACGCTGTCATCGAATTTGGGGTCATCGAACGCCGTGGCGACCGGGATGCCTGCCGCCTCCAGGGTCTGGGTGGCGGTCTCGTTGCCACCGTCCTCGTCATCGTTGTGGCAGGCCCCACAGTTGGCCTCGCCGGAGATCGGCAGCACCACATCGGTGGAGGCGACCACCGTGCCGCTGTTGTCGGTGGCCTGGAAGCGCATCAGCGGCCAGGGGTTCTCGCGGCCCGCATCGTCGAAGGTGGTCATGGGGACCCCGGCGGCCTCGAACCAATTCACCCTTGGCGAGATGTAACCGAAGGGGAAGTTGAGGAAGAAGGCCTGATTGCCGACGTGGGCGGTAAAGGGTTGGGGCAGGTTGTCGATGAAGGGGCCGGAACGACCAGGGGTGGATTGTTGAGTGGCCTCCAGTCCCCCATCGCCCAGGTAGAGCCGCTCCACGTTGGGCACCGGCAGGCCCTGGTCCGGGACGGGGGCGAAGGCGTCCAGTATGCCTGGCGGATAGAAGGCCCGGTAGGCCGCCAGGGAGGTCGGCTCGCTGCCACCGGTCACGATCTCCCAGAAGTTGGTCTTGAAGACCGTGCCGTCGTTGGCGATGCCCGATAGCACTGGCCCCGTGCCACTGGAATTGACGCCGGTGAGGATCGGATCCCCCGGGTTGGCGGCGGCGGAGTAGACCACCCCGATACCATCGATGGGCCCCACGATACTGGGGTCGTCACCGCGCAGGACCACCAGGGCGTGCAGCACGTTGAAGGGGGGCAGGATGCTGGAGATGCGGGTGTCGAAGTCGCCGCAGTGCATACCCAGATCGTTGCTGCCGAAGATCTTGTAGGCGCTGTTGCCCGCCAAGGGCTGTTCGGTAACGGAGGTGGATGGGATGTGGCCATTCTGACTGCTGGAGTTTATGGAGGTGGCGGGCGGCCGACAGCCTGCCGGGGCATCCGCGCAGGAGGGTCCGGGAGCGGCGCCAAATGCTTCCCTGAAGGTCACGTAGTCGCTCAGACCGACGATGGTGTCATTGTCGAAGTCCGCATGGTCTGCCAATACGAAGGCAGGGATGCCAGGGGCCAATTGACCGAAGACGCTACTGAAGAGGACAAAATCGGAGATGTCTACAGTGCCGTTGTTGTCCAGGTCTGCATCGCAGAGATTGCCATAGTCGTCTGCATCGGTATCGCGTTGGTCCGCATTGGCCAGCAGGGTGCAGTTGTCAATGCTGTCGTCGATACCGTCGCCATCGCTGTCCACCGCCAGTGCCATGCCACTGGTGAGCAGGCAGGCAAGACCGATCGATAAGCCGGCGGCGTGCAACAGGCAGCTTCGCCGGGTTGGTCTTACCTGGGTAAGACAGATGCAAGATTTCATTTCCAGCCTCCTTTTCTGGCGCCAACACCTGAGGAAAGCAGGCGCCACAAGTTGATTCTAATCAACCGCCTGGGACGGTTGTGCGGCTGACTGGTAAAAGGTTTTATTAAGTCAGTACAGCCAAACTTTCACGACGACAGGAGACGGCTGTACGACAACTCCACGAGAAAGAAACGAACCCGTTGTTTTAATACTGTCCTTGGCGGGGTGGGTCGTGGGACTCCTCTCCTTGAGCCCATTGGGGTGCCAACTGCCTTCAAGCGTAGTGCAATATTTCCGGTATGGAATGGCTTCGTGAGGCAGGAGCCTGTGAAATACGGGAGTAACAGGTATAAACGATAAAAGCTTGAACTTTGGTTCAGTTACTCCCCATCCTTTGGGCCGAGTCGAAAAATTTTACAGCAATGTATTCAGTAATAAGCCTGAGCCGGCTGGATGCACAGGGCCATATCCAACCGATTTGCAAATTGATCACGCATGAGACTCCGCCCTGTTCAAGGCCAGCTCCCGGTCGGAGGAATTTACATCACGGGATTGCCAGGGTTTCCTTGGTATCGTCAAGCATTTGATTCCAAGACCTTCTGACCTATTGGCATAGTTGTCTGCTTTGTCAGATCACCGGGTTCTGGCTGGTGGGTGGGTCCTGCTGACCCCGGATAACACCAGCGATGCAGATTGTGTCTCGCCCTGTTTCTGGGCTTCTCCCGGATCGACAGCGAGCCGTTGCGGAGGCTGCGCCTGCTGCTGCTCCATCTCACCTGGGTATAGCGTTTCTCTGGTCGGCGGTGGAGAAGCTGACCTTTCCCCAGGGGTTCGATCCCTTCCTGGACCGGTATGGATTTCTGCAGATGGGGCTCGACTGCCACATCTATCTGCTTGCCTCCGCGTTCGTGGCGTTCGCCCTCTTCTATGTGCCGATCACGGGGCGCAACGCCGCCATCATAGCCGCCATCCTGGCGAACATCCTGATCGCCAGTGGCGGTATTTATTTCGGCAAGACCGACAGCATCGCCCTGCTCGCCGCTGTGGTCATGAGTTACTACGGCCTGCACTGGCTCCAGTGTCGGGTCTAGCGCTGCCCACCGAAGGGGACCTGTACGATGGTTCAAGTCGCTCCTGTACCTTCAATAGAGTCGGAAAAAATTACAGGAAAATACTAGGTAATAACCCTGATGCTGCTGCCAATGAAAGATGTCAAGCTATTGATATATATTGTTTTCTATAAAATCTTCCGGAAATCTGCGCCCTGAATGACCGTCGGGATAATTTACATTCCGTACCCCTAGGGAATAGCCCAACTAATCGATAACACATTGATTAAACAGCTGTTATATGGGTTGGCACATAACGTGCAATCAATCCTGTGTCGTCGTGTGCGCCATGCCGTAAGACCCGCAATGCCATCAAGCCCCTGCTTTCGGTGATGGATTGAAGGCAGCAGATGGAAGCCAAGAGGAACCGAACCAAGATGGATGTTTCGATGAGACCCGAGCGAACAGATGAGGCTGCAGAAGGACAGATGAGGCTGCAGAAGGATAGAGGGGGATGGCGGTTTTCGTTGCCATGGAAATTTTTTCAATTCTTATGTGGTATCGATCAGAGGGAAAGAGCATGAATAGAGTCATTCCAATAAGCCCGAGACTCAAACGGACTATCGTGAGATCGAGGTCATTTATTATGGCGGCGGTACTATGCGTGAGTGCCAGCCCCAGTCACGCCATTCTTGCATCTCTGAAGACCGTGCAGCCTCCGCAGGCGCTCGATCTCGGTAACTATGTCGCTAACACCTTTGCGGCACAGCAGCTGGGCAAGGCCCTGTTCTGGGATATGCAGGTGGGTAGCGACGGTGTTCAGGCCTGCGGCTCCTGCCATTTCCATGCCGGAGCGGACAGCCGTGATACCAACCAGATAAACCCGAAAGATGGTGTTTTCGGCAATAACGGTCTTGGGCTCCCACAACCGGCCGCCGGGGCAATGCAGGTCAATCAGAAACTGACCCCGGCGGTCTTTCCCCTGCATCGCCTGGTGGATCAGCATTTTCCAGGCGAGCCGCTGAATAATCCGGGCAACGTGGTCAGAGACAGCAACGACGTGGTGGGTTCCACCGGCGTGGTGTTGATGCAGTTCGTGGATGTCGTTCCCGGTGACCCGGTCGACCTGGGCAGCGCCATTCCGGATCCCGTGTTCAATGTCAATGGCACGAATACCCGTCGCGTCACCGGGCGTAACGTGCCCTCGGTCATCAACGCGGTCTTCAACTTTCACAATTTTCACGATGGTCGCGCCAATAATATCTTCAATGGCAGAAACCCGTTTGGCCCGGCCGATCCCAGGCCCCACCTGCTGAGCAATGCGGGCGGTACCCTGGCGACGGAGATGTTGCGACTGCGTCAGGCCTCACTGGCGTCTCAGGCATCCGGTCCGCCGTTGACCGATGAGATGTCCTGGAGCGGCCGTACCTGGCCCAAGATCGGCAAGAAGATGCTCAGCCTCAGGCCACTGGCCCAGCAGGCGGTCTCGAACACCGACAGTCTCCTCGGCTTTCTGGCGGACCCGAGCGGGACCGGGCTCAGCACCACCTATACAGCCATGATTCAGGCGGCCTTCCCCGCCCGCTACTGGAACAACACGGCGGAGAAGGTCGTCTACGATGCCGATGGCAATCCCAGTTTCCTGCCCGGACCGGCCGACCCACTCAATACCAGCGAGTTCTCCCAGATGGAGGCCAACTTCTCCTTCTTCTTCTCCATGGCCGTGCAGGCCTATGTGGCGACCCTGCGTGCCGATGACTCGCGGCTGGATCAGTTCCTGGAAGGCAACGGCTTCCTCACCAACGAGGAACAGATCGGCATGGGCGTCTTCAACGGCATCGGCGGCTGCATCGTCTGCCATGATGGGGGCGCCCTGATGGATGTGGATACAGTACTCATTCAGGGCCGGGACCCGGTCACGGACATCCCGATCCCACTCGATCAAAACCCGATCAATGCCAACGACTTCATGCTGATCGCCACCGGCTTCGGGATGTATGACAACGGCTTTCACAACACGGGTGTCCGGCCACAGGGCAATCCCGATCCCCTGGCCCCCGATTTCCTGACCTACGACGGCGTCACCACCATCAACGAAGACGTCGGTCGCGGGGGCATTACCAGCCTTGGTGGGACGCTGACGGAGGTCGCTCTCTCCACGGGCATCGTCAGCCTGCAGGACTTTGGCGCCGCGACCCCGCAGATGCCGGGTTTGGCGCCGCTGCCTGCGCACATGGCGGGTTTTGTAGCGGATCTGCCGCTGGGTTTCCTGCCGAGCGATACCACGCCATTTGCCGGACGGGTGACCAATTTCGGCGCCTTCAAGACCCCTGGCCTGCGAAATATCGCCCTCACCGGGCCCTATATGCACAACGGAGGCATGTCCACCCTGCGTCAGGTCGTGGACTTCTATATCCGCGGTGGTGATTTTGCCGTCACAGATGCCGACAACTTCGACACCCAGGTGGCGCCGCTCGGGCAGTTGCGGGATGCCGGGGCGATACCGGGCAATCCCACGCCTGAGGAGTTGCGAGACGATCTGGTGCAGTTCCTGGCGGCACTCACCGACAGCCGTGTGAGCAACGAATCGGCCCCCTTCGATCACCCGGAGATCTTCGTGCCGATCAATGGCAAGGCGCCGGTCACACCGGGTTCGCGGGCCCTGTTGCTGGCTGATGCCACGAACTTCCAGCAGATCCCCGCCGTGGGTTCCGCCGGTCGTGCCGCCCAGGGGCTGCCACCCCTGGGCACCTTCCTGGGCCTGGATCCCAGGAGCGCGGCCCTCACCCCCGACGGGGACCTGGACTTGATCGGTGACAGCACGGACAACTGCCCGGTCACCGCCAATCCGGATCAGGCGGATGGGGATGGTGATGGGGTGGGCGATGCCTGCGACAACTGCAACACCATCGCCAACAGCGATCAGCGCGATACCGACGGGGACGGCTACGGCAACCTCTGCGACGCGGACCTGGATAACAGCAACACGATCGATCTGACGGACTTCGTTACCCTCCAAGGCTTGTTCGGACAGGCCGCAGCGGGTGTCTCGCCATTCACCACGGCGGACCATGCGGACCTGGATGGTTCGGGGACGGTCGATCTGCCGGACTTCCTCATCTTGAGGGATTCCTTCGGCATCGCCCCGGGACCGTCCTGCATCGACCCAGCACCGCTCGGGAATGGTGGTTGCTAACTGTTGAAGAAGTAACACTTTGATCGAGGGCGGGCAGGAGCGAAGGCAATCATGATAGCGATTGTCCACCTCCTGCCTTACCCATCTCACCATTTAGCGGGTTTGGTGACGGTCTCGACACATGAGGTGAATTATGAAGGCGTCTACCATGCAGACTACTGAACGACCTATCCGTGGATTTCGCGGGAGTGCGGTTTCCATACTGTTCACGGCCAGCCTGTTGACTACAGGTTCTGTCCAGGCCGTACTGGATAGCTTCGGGCCACTGGATCTGCCAACTCCTCCAGGGCATGGCTTCCCGCTCTGGTATACCGCGACAGATGGCATGAGCCTGGAGCTCTGTGTGGATGAGAATGCGGTCAACGCGGCCAATCCACTCAATCCGCTCTGCCTGCTGGCCCGTTCCGAACTGCCTGATCCGACAGCACCGGTCTCATTTCCCACGAACTTCTGGCCAGAGATCTTTTGGACGCGCGTGGACGCGGATCTGTCCACCAATACCTTCATCGATCCAGTCACCCAGCAGACGGTGAATGGCACCGCACTACTGGTAACGGCCCTGGAGGGGTCATTTACCACTGTCCCAGCGGTTGGAGAGAACATCGTCTTTGCGCGTATTCGTGTGCGTATCGACAATCCGGTCGCCGGCGCCAACTTCAAGGTGACCCACCCATTCGGGGTGAATACATTCAACAATGTGCCGGCAGGGTTGCGGGCGCTCAATTTTACCGACGACGTGGGCATACCCATCCTGCCACCGCCGCCACCCGACTACAGCAGCGTCCTGTTGGGACCGATCGGCCCGTTTCTTCGCTGGACCGCCCCCGATTTCCCCGTGCTGGACCAGCACGGCAATGCCTATATCGGTGACCCCAATATCCCACATCAGATGACGGGCAGTCCGTTTGCAACCAATTTCTTCCGTATCGAGGGCCCACCAGGATTGGCTCCGGTGAGTTCGCCAAACCTCTGTGCGGATCCGACCCTGGGAGACGATCCGAACGATCTGACCGACTGTATCGAGACGGATCTGTTTATCGGTTCCGGAAAGATCGCAGACAAGGATGCAGACGGCATATCCGATGTGCTGGACAACTGCCCAGTCACCGCCAATCAAAATCAGACGGATAGCGATGGCGACGGGGTGCGTGATGCCTGCGACAACTGCAGCTCCATCGTCAATGCCGACCAACGCGATACCGATGGAGACAACTACGGCAACCTCTGCGACGCGGACCTGGATAACACGGGTAGGGTCAATCTGTCTGACTTCGTCCTCTTAAGAGGCGTGTTCGGACAGACCGCACCCGGTGTTCCGCCCCTGACCCTGGTGGACCATGCCGACCTGGACAACACGGGGACGGTCGATCTGTCGGATTTCGTTATCTTCAGGGGGTTGTTTGGCTCAGCTCCCGGTCCATCGTGCATCGACCCGCCACCCCTGGGTAATGGTGGCTGTTAGCGCCTGCGCCATGATTCCGATTGACGAAAAGACTGTTCCATGCTGTAGAGCGGCGGCTGTTGGCTAATTGCACCCGTTCAAACGACCGAGTTCACCAACAGAGGAGGCAAATGCGTAAGGCGGTAGCGAGCTGTAACGAGACGAGCGGTACACATCTGGTGAGTAACAAGAGTGGAGCAAACCATAGTGAATATAAAACAAATAGATGAAGGAGTGACACAATGAAGCGAATATTCTATCTGACGGCCCTGTTACTGGGCCTTACGGCGCAGGTTGAGGCGACCGTACAGGCGCCCATGACGGGTGAGATCGAACGCCTGACCCTGAACGATCCCACCGATCACTGGTCCGGTGGCACCATGGTCGTGGGTGGCCAGCACATCATCATCCCACGCAACCTGCTCATCGATCTGCCGGCCAATCGCTTGACCCTGCAGGAGGTCTTTGCCCAGGCCCCGGCGGCCTGCGTGGCGGCGGGCGAGTCTGGCCTGGCCATAGCCGACAAGTGTAATACCAGCCGCCAGGGTGGTTTTGCGACGATCGCCGCCAACCACACCAATGCCGGGAATATCATCGTCGGCGATCTGTTCATCGAGAAGGGGGTCGATTCGGTGACCGGCGTGGTCACCTTCATCGACTATAACGATGGCTATTTCGTGCTGAACGGGGTACCTGGAGACCCCAATACCGGTGTCATGGTACGGCTCAACGACCCCACCAGCCGGCATACCGTGCAGCAGGGCAGGGGTTGCGCCGGCGGGCCGAACTGCAGCGCGGATCCACGCTTCACCCTCGACTCGGACAACTACACGAATGTCTACACCACGGGGATGCCGCTGTGTATCCCGAGTACCGTATCGCGTACCTTCACCGATGTCCTGGGGCTGGGTGCGACCACGGCCCAGGCGGCTGCGGACGGCACCGGCGATGTACTCTGTCCGGACAGCAACCGGCCTGTCGATCCACTGACCCAACCAGTGAATGATTCCAGGCTGTTCGTACCGATCGAGTTGGGTGACAGCATCTCCGCGGACGGTAACTTCGAGACCATCGCCGGTGCGCACTTCCTGTCCGCCCACTCGACGCTGGATGCGATCGCCATGCAGACCAAGGACGATCCCACCCAACCGGACTATCTGTTTCTGGAAGAGGTATTCATCGACGCGGCGCCCTTCTTCAATCAGCGCGCGCGCGCCCTGTTCATCGGCTTCGCCTCTCTGGCGCCGACCACCGCGACCAGCAGCGGTATCGATATCGACCTCTGGAGCATCCACTACGACCCGGCCACCAATGCCCCCCACGAGTTCCCGCTGGCCTCGGTTCAGGGCTGCGAAAACGCCGCGGGCTTTGGCACCTGTGGCGCGCAGGGGCTGGTCGGAGCAGGTAAGAATATCTTCCGTATCCGTTACGACCTGGACTTCATTCTTGCGGGCCCACCCCCCTTGGGGTCAGGCCAGCCCGCCAAACCCAGGCTATCCACCTGTGCACAACTGCGCGCCTCGCCACGCTTCGGCCCGCTGAATATCTGTCCGAGCGCCAGGGCGGATGGCACCAGTACCCTGGAGGAGGAGATCGCGGTGCTCAGCCCGATCCCCCATGAGATCCAGGCGCGCACCGGGCACGCGATGGACAACCCCGGCCTGATCACCCTGGACATCAATGGCAACGAAGCGACCAACGGTCAGTACCTGTTCCCGTTCGGCGTGGGGCTTGGAGGCATCGAGTTCCAGGAGTTCGTGGAGATCGACCTGAATGCGATCAATACCGCCTTCCCGTTCTCCGGTTTTCCCTGGAACCTCGACCGCCGCCTGAGCCCGAACGGCTGTATCGATACCAGCGTACCGCCGGATGGCATCGTCGATTGCGAGGCCACCCCGCAGCCCCTCGACCCCTTCCCCTTCGAGGGCTACGAGCCGCGTAACGCGGTGCCGGGTAGTCCCGCCGGGCCCTATAGCGATGTCAATTACACCGCCAGTACGCTGACGGACGCCAGCAACCGGGTCTTCGCCTTCGTGGATCCCACCCTCGGTAACTTCGATGGCAACAATACCCTGCTGGCCTGGCCGCCGGTGGATCCGCCACTGATTCCCATCACCCCCATCGTGCCGGTATCCCTGGCCTGTACGGTCCTCAGCGGCATGGATACGGATGGCGATGGCGTGGACGATGCCGTCGACAACTGCACCCAGGTGGCCAATCCGGGTCAGGAGGATACGGATGCTGACGGCTTCGGGAATCGTTGCGATGGGGATCTGGACAACAGCGGTCTGGTCGATGTGGCCGACTTTGTCCTGTTCAATAGCGTGAATGGGCAATTGGTGCCCGGGCTCACCTTGGTCGACCACGCGAACCTCAATAGCGACAACATCGTCAATCTGGGTGATTTTCTCATCATGAGAGGCCTTATTGGACAACCTCCGGGTCCCTCATGCTGCGGTATCCCCCTGCCATAGGCCCCGGGAGCAGGGCGGCGTTCCGGTCTCGTCAGGGCCTGGAACGCCGCCGGACAAGAGAAGAGGGAAGATGGCATTGGAAGAAAGTGGACGCAGGCATAACGAACGGGTATCCATGCGGCATAGGCGTCCGGGGTACCCAGGATCTGCAGATGAGAAGTTTTCCACCGAAAGAGAGGAAGAGAGAAATGAAGAAGAGTCATTGTAAAACCAAGTACTACCCACCTGGGTCGGCCGGTTGTCGCCCCCTGTATGGCGCACAGGCAGCCCCAAAGGGCCTGTTGCAACTGGGCCTGGCGGTGGCCATGGCCCTCGGACTGGGCAATGCCCAGGCGGGCTTCAACATCCCCAGCGACCTGACCCCTAGCCCGCTGTTCGGTGCACCCGACTTCGACCAGCAGATGCTGCGCTTCGAGGAGTTCGGGGTTCACCCGATCCCGGCGCCAGGCACCACCCTGCCAAAGTCCTCCCCGCCCCCCACGGCCTGCGATGCCCGTCCCAGTGCCGCTGCAGTGGATCTTCTGCTCGACACCCCCCTCTGGCCGGAACCCACCGAGCAGGCCAACACCAGCATGCCCAACCCCTGGGCGACCATGATCGACAGCTGTCTGCCGGGGGTGATCCCCACCGGGGGCGTGCTGGAGGGGCGCCCGCCGGGGGTCAGTTTCGCCCACCAGCGCTGGACCGAGTTCCCGCCCCAGGTCTATTTCCAGTCGGCCATGGGTGGGGCCCGCCCGAATGGCGGAATCCGCGACGATGAGCAGCGCCACGGCTATGCGGTCGGCGAGTTCGGCCCGGGCGGTCTCTACCACAACGTGGTGGGTGGATTGTTCCCGGCGGGTACGACCCAGGGCATCCCGATCAAGTTCCATCCCCTGATGCCGGAGCAAGACCCCAAGGCGCTATGGACCTTCGGTGACGGCACCTTGCCGCCCAAGCTGCTGCAGGCCCGTTATGGCGAACCGGTGCTGTTTCGCCACTACAATACCCTGCCGATCGACCCGGCCGCCAACTTCAGCTTTGGCGAGCACACCCTCACCACCCACGAGCACAACGGCCACCAGCCGGGCGAGAGCGACGGCTTCGCTGCTTCATTCTTCTTCCCCGGGGAGTTCTACGACTACCGCTGGCCCCTGCAGCTGGCCGGCTACGACAGCATCAATACCGATGCCACGGACCCCCGTGCCGCCACCCCCTGTTCGCCCGGGGAGGTGATGATGATCTCCAGTCCCATCACCCATGTTCCCGAACCCAAGACCTGCGACCCGGTCACCCTGACCATCAACATCCCGGGCGACTGGCACGAGACCATGAGTACCCACTGGTTCCATGACCACATGATCGACCGCACCTCGGAGAACGTCTACAAGGGCAACGCGGCGATGATGAACTACTACAGCGCCATCGACCGGGGCAAGGAGGGCTTTCGGTGCAACTACGCCGACCCCAACAACGTCAATCTCTGCTTCCCCAGCGGCACCGCCCTGGACTGGGGCAACCGGGACTACGACGTGCAACTCATGCTGGCGGACAAGGCCTGGGACAACAGCGGCCAGTTGGACATGGCCGGTGGCCTCAACACCGAGGGCTTCCTGGGTGACCGCATGACCGTCAACTGGCTCTACAAGCCCTATCTGGACGTGCGCGCCCGCCGTTACCGTTTCCGCATCCTCGATGCCGCGGTGGCCCGCTTCTTCAAGAACGCCATCGTGCGCGAGTACAACGACGCCACCACGGGTCAGTTCCCCGGGCCGGCCGGTTCCAACAAGTCCTACGACCGCATCCCCTTCTACATGATCGCCAACGACGGCAACATCATGCAGCATGCGGTGCCCTTCCCCAACCCCCAGGCGAAGGACCTGCCGGTGATGGGCATCGCCGAGCGTCACGACATCATCGTCGACTTCAGCCAGTTCCCGGTGGGCACCAAGCTCTACATGGTCAACACCCTGGAGTTCGACAATGGCCGTGGTCCCAAGGGGGTCGTGCCCCTGGCGAATATCCTCAGCAAAGCCTACAACCCCGTGGTCAACGGCAGTAAGTGGAGCGGTGGCGATCCGGTGGTGGGCAAGTTCCTGGAGTTCCGAGTACAACCCTACAGCGGCGCCGATCTCAGCATGAACCCCGCCGACTATGAACCGGGTAAGAAGGTGATGATCCCCACCGTCAAGTTCACCGACGCGGAGCTGGCCAATGCCACGCACCGCACCTTCCTGTTCGGCCGGGCCGGCGGTCTCGCCAACGACGGCCGCCCCATCGAGTGGGCCATCTCGACCGACGGTGGGGCCAAGCTGCACGCCGACATGGACCGGGTCTCGGCCGCCCCCGAGACCATGGGCGGTGGCGTGGAGATCTGGCACATCCGCAATGGCGGGGGCGGCTGGGCCCATCCGGTGCACGTCCACTTCGAGGAGAGCCAGTACCTGCTGCGCGGAGATCCCGATCCCTTCGGCGGGCCCGACGAGTTCCACCTGCCGCCCCTGTGGGAGATCGGGGCGCGCAAGGACATGTACCGTATCTCCGGGCTGGGCGGTCCTCTGGGCCTGCCGGACAGCAGCATGTTCATCGACGTGGCGATCCGCTTCCGCGAGTTTGCCGGCACCTTCATGGAGCACTGTCACAACACCACCCACGAGGACAAGGCGATGCTGCTGCGCTGGGACAACGAGCGTCCGGGCCAGACGGTGCGTATCCCCACCCCGATCCCGGACTGGGACGGTGTGACCTATGTGACACCCGCCGAGTTGCCCACCATCAAGACCGGCGATGTGACGGCCGCGGCGACCTTCATCGCGCCCAAGCAGCTGGACGCGGACATCAACCTGGACGGTATCGTCGATCTGTCTGACTTCGACGCCTTCAGGGTGCAGTTCGGCCAGGTCGGTTTTCTCTGGTCCGCCGATATGGACGAGGATACAGTTGTCGATCTGAACGACTTCCTTACCCTCAAAACGCAGTTCGGCCAATCGACCGGCTTCCCGCTACCGCCGAATGATCCGACACCCTGACAGGTCCCGGGTCCGTCACCTCTGGTCTCATGGAAGGGACCAGAGGCGTAGGGAAAAGAGTACCGATCCTTTCGGTTTTGGGCGGGTGATGGGTGATGAAGTCTTTTGCCCAGCCCCGCCTTTTTTATCGAGAATGGTTTCCTGACATTTCTGAATACGTAATAGCGAGGTTAGTATGCTAGATCTCACCCACTCATCGAACACCGCTGGACCCCAGCGCTTTGTCCCTTTCGGCCTCCGTTGTTTGCTGTTGCTGTTACTGGTGGTTGGCGGTACGGCTGAGGCTCGATTGGGCCCGGACTACTACCCCAATGTCACCCTCTACAATCAGGACGGCAAGCCCCTGCGCTTCTATGACGATATGATCAAGGGCAAGGTCGTCGCCATCAATTTCATGTACACCAGCTGCGGCGACTCCTGCCCCCTGGAGACCGCCAAGCTCAGACAGGTGCACAGACTGCTGGGTAAACACGCGGGCAAGGATGTCTTCATGTACTCCATCACCGTGGACCCGGAGAACGACACCCCAGAGGTGCTCAAGGCCTACAAGAAGAAGTTCAATATCGGACCGGACTGGCAGTTTCTGACCGGCAAGATCGAGGACATCGACTTCATTCGCAAGAAACTGGGCATGTACCGAGATGACGAGACGGCCGTGGACGAGCATGCCGTCAATTTCGTGTTGGGTAATGAGCACAAGGGCGTCTGGCTCAAACGCACCCCCTTCGACGTACCCGAGGCCCTGGTGGTCGCCCTGCTGGGACGTATGCAGAACCGATCCCTGCTTGCGCACATGGCCAAGCCGGACTATACCCGCGCCCATGTGGTAGCCGACGCACCCGTGGGACAGGAGCTGTTCACCGGCCGCTGCGTGGCCTGTCACACCATCGGCAAGGGCCATGGCCTGGGACCGGATCTGCTCGGTGTGACCAAGCGGCGTGATCGCGCCTGGCTGGTCCGCTGGATCAAGGAGCCGGATGCCATGCTGAAGGCGAAGGATCCCATCGCCACGGCCCTCTACGAACAATACAACGAGCTGGCGATGCCCAATATCCGCCTCAAGGAGCAGGAGGTGAAGGACCTGCTCGAATACATCGAGAAAGAATCCAACCGCCAGCAGAAGCTGGCCAAGAATCAAGGGCCGTTTCGCATGGAACAGGGTGGCCCCTTCCGCGCAGAACAGGGTGGCCCCTTTCGTTGATCCCTGGTGACACCGCGCAGCGGCCTCACCAGGCCCGATTCGGTCCACCCCCGCGTTACACCGCTGCGCGGTGTAACGCCCAGTCGGCCGCTGAGCGGCCTAAACCTTAAGGCTGAGGAGGAAAGATGAGTATGGGCTGATTGTTAACTTACCTGGATTCCAGGTTATACGAATTCAGGTTATTCGGAAAAAAATGGCTAATAACTAACTCGAGGAGAATGATATGTCATCATCATACATAGATTCGGTCATCAGCTCTGGAGAAAAAGTTGAGTACCAGGCAAAAGTCAGTATCTGGTCTATGCTGCCACTTTTTCTTCTTGGATTGATCTTGCTCCCACTATTCGGGCTTGGATTGATCTTTTTGATTATGGCGGTATTGAGGTATATGTCCACAGAACTCGCCATTACCAATAAAAAGATCATCGCCAAGTTTGGCTTCATAAAGCGAGATACTATCGAGCTGCTGCTGCCAAAGGCTGAGAGTGTGCAAGTAAACCAGTCTATTCTGGGTAGGATTCTCAACTATGGTGACGTTGTGGTTTCAGGCGCAGGCAATCCCCAGGCGCCAGTTCCAGGAATTGCAAGTCCAATAGAATTCCGTAAGCGATTTATGGCGATACAAGAGGCCGTAGCAGGCACCGCATAGCCACAGAACCTGTTGGTTCGCAGCGTTACACCGCCGTCGGGCGGTGTAACGCCCCTGCCGCCCCTGCGCGGCCAACGGCCTGGCAGGCCGCGCGGTGCCACGACCAGGCGATGGCGGTTGGCCCCCCCCCCCCCCCCCCCAGCGCCCGCGGATGGGTGACACCGCCCAGCGGTGTCACCCGACTCGGGTTCGCCAACTCATCACACACAGCCCGTCAGTGGTGAAAACCTGTACCAAGGTACAGGTCTGGACTGTACTTTCCATAGAGTCGGTAAAGCTTACATCAATAGACTAAGTAATAACCCTCGAATTACCTGGCCACGATCTTGGAAATGGAGGTAACTCATTGATATTACAGATCTGGTGCGATGTTTCAGCGGCTACTGGCCAAAGGTACATGTCGAGATTATTTACACTTGGGGTAGGACCCGGAAATCCATAAAAACTCTCAATGCATTGAAAAATAATTAAAAAATACTCGGTGGCACGCTAAATGCTTTGATAAGTCACAAAGCATCAATCCTGTCCTTGCCACTCGTTGCATGAGGCGTGCTGTACGGAATGCGCAGGGTGGTCCTGGCTCCAAATTTTTAAGGTTCGATCATGAGCCAAGGGAGCGGCAAGTTGTCTTTGATGCCATGCCTATCCGCGATGACCCAAGACGACATAGTGGGGTTGCAGGGTATGTAGGTTCCGCCAGCAGGGCAGGCGGTTTGGGTGCGGGGCCTTTTCCGCCTGATTAGCAAAATGATCGAGAACCGATTAATAACCGATGTGAGGATTTGAAAGATGAAGAGAAAAATACTAGGTGGTTTGTTGGGCGCTGTCTCCCTGCTGGCAATGAGTGCAGTAAATGCTGCCTCGGTGCAGGTGACTCCGGCGACTCAAGACGTGGCAACCGGCAGCACCTTTAATTTGACGGTATCGGGTACCGACCTTGGCGCTGCGGTAGCTGGCGCGTTTCATCTGAGCTGGGATCCTACGGTGATTCAGCTGCAGACTACATTTGCGGAGGTGAATACACAAATCACAGTCAATATGCCCAGTTTCTTCTTGTTGGGCGTCTCATATACGAATGATCCTACCCTCAACAATATCGATATTTCGGTAGGTTCATTAGTTGGTCAGGTGAGTGATTTTGCGCCTACAGGCACGTTCGACATCGCCAACCTCGCCTTCACTGCAGTAGGCACGGGTATTTCACCGGCCACGCTGCAAATCGGTAACTTGGCCCCCAATGGCTGGGTCGATGCCGCCAATGTAGGTTTGGGTGAGACCTATACGAGCGCCACGGTCAACGTCGTGCCGATTCCCGCCGCCGTCTGGCTGTTCGGCAGCAGCCTGCTGGGCCTGGTGGGCGTGGCCCGTCGTCGGCGTGGTGAACCCAAGGCGATAGCGGCTTGAGGCGTAAGCAGTCTGTCTTACACTACAATGGATTGCCCCAGGTAATTGGGGCATATCCGAAAGAGAGGGATGAATCGTGAAGACTTTGACAAAACGCTTACTGGGGACGATCCTGCTCTGCCTCTCCTTGGGGGGATTGAGTACGACGGCCACCGCAGCTGTTGCACCGGCCATCTTCACCCTGCAGTCGGCAGTGAGCAGCCTGCTGAGTGCCCCAGCACTGACTAATGACAGCTTCAGTAACGGTGGTCTGCAGGGTATCCTGGTCGATACCTATACGGTGGTGGCGAACGGGGATTTCACCATCCGGATGGCAGGCAGCTACGCGAACATGGATCTGTTCGGCCCGGATTTCTTCTTCGGGTTCACCAACGAGGCGGGTCAGGCCATAGCCAACTCACAGATGGTCGGGCTGAACGGCAGTGTGAGTTCCGGGATCTTCGACGTCACCACGGGCACCACCTACCAAGTGAGGTTTCAGGGAACCGCGGGTGGCCTGGGTGGACCGGGCTCCTACAATGTGACCGCCTCGGTGGTCCCCATTCCCGCGGCCTTCTGGCTGTTCGCTTCGGCATTGGCTGGGTTGGTTGCGGTGGGGAGAAGGCGGATCGGCGGGGCCGGGAGGATCGCTGCCTGAACCACATAACAAGTTTGGGTGTTTGATGCACCATTCAAGGAGGGCTTGCCCTCCTTTTTCTTTTCATGGAGGGCAGGCTGTGAAAACCCTGGCATCTCTACTATTCTTGTTGCTATTGTGATGGCAGGGGATAAGTGCAGCGCAGCCGCCGTAACGGGTGGCCAATGGTGGATGCGCCCTGCTCATCCATGCTGGATTTGAACCCATGAGATCAGATGGGTGACGGGCAAAGACTTACTCTCGCAGCACTGAGAAAAGATGGAAGATGAAATACAAGGGCTGGATGACTATCTGGCCATCCTCAGGCGTCGCAAGGGCCAATTGATATGGCCTGCCCTGCTGATTCTGGCCATCAGCGTCGGGCTGGCCGTCTTTCTACCTTCAAGCTACCGTTCCGAGGCCACCATCCTTATCGAACAGCAGGAGATCCCCAGCGACCTGGTGCGCTCCACGGTCACCTCCTATGCCAACGAGCGGATCCAGATCATCAGCCAGCGGGTGATGACCACGGAGAATCTGGGCAAGATCATCGACCGTTACGGGCTCTACGCGGATCGCCGCCCCGAGACCAGCCTCTCTCTGCTGGCCGAGCAGATGCGCGAGGATATCGGTGAGGAGACCATCAGCGCCGATGTGGTCGATCCCCGCAGTGGCCGGCCGACCACCGCCACCATCGCCTTCAAGCTCTCCTTCACCAGCAAGGATCCGCGCCTGGCGCAGAAGGTCACCAACGAGCTCGCCTCCCTCTATCTCAACGAGAACCTCAAACAGAGAGAGAAATCCGCACTGGAGACCACGGGCTTTCTGGCCAAGGAGGCGGAGAAACTCCAGCAGGAGGTCAAGGATCTGGAGAGCCGGCTGGCCGACTTCAAGGAGAAGAACATCAACAACCTGCCCGAGCATCAGCAGTTGAACATCCAGCTGATGGAGCGCAGCGACCGGGAACTGGCCGATACCAAGCAGCAGATTCGCTCCCTGGAGGAGCGGGAGATCTATCTGAAGTCCCAGCTGGCGCAGTTGAGTCCTACCAGCGACCTCTACGACTCCAAGGGCAAGCGCATCATGGGCATCGAGGACCGGCTCTCCGCCCTGCAAACGGAGTATGCGGGTCTGGCGGCCCACTATACCGAGCAGCATCCCACCTTGGTGAAGATGCGTCGTGAGATCGAGGCCCTGAAGATCGAGGCGGGGGAGAGCCCCACCGACATGGAGCAGTACCGGCGCCAGCTCGAGGCGGACAAGGCCGAACTGGCGAGGTTGAGGGTGAACTATTCGGAGCAACATCCCGACGTGATCGACCTGCGCAACAAGATCAAACGGACCCAGGCCACCTTGGACGACGTCGCCAAGGCCCGCGAGACCACCAAAGTGGTGGGACAGCACAAGGCGGACAATCCCGCCTATATCGACTTGCAGACCCAGCTCAATGCCACCAGGAACGATCTGGCCTCCCTGAAGCAGCAGAGGCGTGAACTGGAGGCGAAGATTGCCGATTTCGAGAAGCGTCTCATGACCAGCCCCCAGGTGGAACGGGAGTATCGCAATCTCACCCGCGACTATGACAATGCCCTGGCCAAGTACCAGGAGGTCAAGGCCAAGCAGTTGGAGGCGGAGCTGGCGGAATCCCTGGAGCGGGAGCGCAAGGGGGATCGCTTCTCCCTCATCGAGCCCCCGCAGTTTCCCGAGGAACCCGCTTCTCCGAACCGGGTGGCCATCCTCTTTCTTGGTTTCCTGTTCAGCCTGGCCGGAGGGGGCGGCAATGTGGCCCTGCGCGAGAGCATGGACAAATCGATCCACGGCGCCAAAGACCTGGTCTCCGTCACCGGGGCGCCGCCCCTCGCGGTCATCCCGTTCATAGAGAACGACGGGGACCGGAGGCGTCTGCGCCGGCGGCGCTATCAGATAGCCGTTGCTGTATTGTTCGTCCTGCTGGCGGGCGCGGCCGCCATCCATTTCCTGTTCATGCCCCTGGATGTGCTCTGGTTCGTGGTATTGCGGAAACTTGGCGTGGACACTGCGGGTTAACACCCTGTGCAGGGTGCCGCTGAGCTTGCGAAGCGCGCCGGGGACAGCCTTCTCTATTTTGCGGTGAGATAAGTGGAAAAGATCAAACAGGCAGTAGAACTCGCGCGTAAGCAGCGTGCTGGCGGGGCGCAGGCAGGGTCGCGGCGACAGAGCCACGGCGGCTCCGAGCCCCGGATCGTCTATAACCAGACCCGGACCATCCGGGTGAATGATGAGCTGTTACGGGAGAGGCGTGTGATCCTGGTTGATGACAACGATGCCATCACCGACGCCTACAAGGTGCTGCGCACCCATGTCCTCCAGCGGCTGCGAACGAACCAGTGGACGACCCTGGCCGTGACCAGCCCCACCAAGGGTAATGGCAAGACCCTGACATCGATCAACCTGGCCATCAGCCTGGCGAGGGAGGTAAACCAGTCGGTGCTGCTGGTCGACATGGACCTGCGTCACCCGAGTATCCACAGCTACTTTCTGGCGGATGAGCACCCGGGGATCAGCGAATTTCTTACCGATGACACCGAGTTGAGCGAGATACTCTTCAATCCGGGTGTTGAACGCCTGGTGATACTCCCCGGGAACAAGACCTTCGTCAACTCCTCGGAGATGCTTTCGTCGCCCAAAATGATCCGCCTGGTCGACGAGATCAAGTCGCGTTATCCAGACCGTATCGTACTCTTCGATATGCCTCCGCTCCTCTCGTGCGACGATATGATCGCCTTCTCACCCTATGTCGATGCCATCATGCTGGTAGTGGAGGAGGGGGTCACTTTGCGGGAGGAGTTACAGCGGGCCTATCAGCTCATGGACGAAAAGCCGATTATCGGCACGGTCCTGAACAAGTCGGAAGACAGGGGCTCGGCCTATGGTTACTACTGAGTATGGCGGCTTGGTTTTTCGAGCCCAAGCGTTCACATGTTTCCGGGCAAGATGAGCCCTGCCTTGTCAGGCTGCCCAAAGTAGGGTGCACTGGAACCACTCCCGCGGTTCCAGTAGGTAGGGTGCTGCTGAGTCACGAGGTGCGCCCATAGTAGGTAGGCGCCAGGTTCAGGAATGGCGCGGTTCCTTCCTTTGATCCGTAGACGGCGCATCCCTGCACCACTTCTCGCAACCTCACCGTGCCCTACGGTGAGGTATTTGTGCGGTATTCTATTCAGTGTGGCAAATTTGAATAAGAGCGAAGAACCAATCGATGGGAGGAAGGATGTTGGTAACTATGACAAGGCCGGGTCTATTTACGGTTCTGGATCGAAACAGGCCCCTGCTGGCGATGTTCGCCTTACTATTCTGTTCTGTTGGCACCCGCTCCCTATGGGCGGAAACGCCGTTGCAGCCCAGCTTCGAACCGCCGACCATGATAGGCCCGGGCCCCAGTGTGCAAGCGCCGGGCCCTCTCCCGATTACTCCATCCACCCCGGTCGAGCCCCTGGCGCCCCAGGCCAGACCGGTGATCGAAGGTATCGACTTCGATGGCAATGCGGCCAACACCAGTGGCCGTCTGTTCATCCCTGCGGACCCCATGGGTGCGGTCGGTCCCGGACACCTCGTATCCCTCGTCAATGCCTCGATCCAATGGCATACCCGCTCCGGGGTGTTGCAGCACAGCCAGGGGCTTGGACTGGGGGTATCGGGGAGCGCGGTGGACAGCTTCTTTCAACCATTGAACCCCGCCAATGCCCTGTTCGATCCCAAGGTGGTCTTTGACCCTCATGCCGGTCGCTTCCTGGTGGTGGCGTTGGAGAAGACCGCTACCGGCTCGCGCATCCTGCTGGCGGTCTCCATCGGCAGCGATCCCAATGGAGGTTGGTTTTTTCATGCCATCGATGCCAAGGAGCTGGTCAACGGTAGCGACCACTGGGCGGACTTTCCCGGCCTTGCGGTGGATGAGGAGGTGGTCTATGTCACCGCCAACCTGTTTTCCCTGAGTAACAACGGCTTCGGTGGCGAGCGCTTGTGGATCATCGGCAAGGGGCTGGGAAGCGGGGGCTTCTATGACGGTGGACCGGCCTCCGTGGCGCGCTACGACCCCTATGGTGCGGTGGGCCAGCCAGGGTTCGCCATGACCACTCAGCCGGCACAGGTGTTTGGTCCGGCGGGTGTGCCGGGTGTCGGCAACCCGGGCACCTTCCTGGTCTCTTATTCGGGGATCACCAATGGTGTCAGTGAGTCCCTGCAGATCCTGCGTGTCGACGACCCCCTGGGCGCCAACGGTGGACCCTTTTTCGAGCGGCGCCTGGTCGGCGTGGGTGATATCGACGATACGGCGCAGGCGATGCCGGACGCCCCTCAGTTGAACAGCCCGGCACTGCTGAATACCAATGACCGCCGGGTGCAGCAGGCGGTCTGGCGCAACGACCGCCTCTGGGTGACGGCCCAGGTGGCGCCTGGCAGCGGCCCCGATACCGGTCAGGCGACCGTCCACTGGTGGGAACTCGACACCTCGAACCCAGGCGGCATCGTCCTAGTACAGCAGGGCGACGTGGGGGGCGAAGGGGTCGCTACCGGCGCCTCGACCTTCTTTCCTTCGATCGCGGTAGATGCGAGCGGCAACATGGGGATAGGCTTTGCCATTTCGGCGCCCACGCTGTTTCCCAGCGCTGCCTATACGGGGCGTCTGAGTGGAGATCCCAGCGGTACCACCCGGCCCGTGGAGGTCTTCGCAACCGGCCAGGACTTCTATCTGCGCACCTTCGGCAGTGGGCAAAACCGCTGGGGCGACTACAGTGGCATCGCGGTCGATCCGCTGGACGACATGACGTTCTGCGCCTTCAACAAGTATGCGATCACCCGGGGGACGATCATTTCAGCCAGTGGGGAGGACGGACGCTGGGGGACACGCTGGGGCTGCTTCACCTTTGTCGATAGCGACAGCGATGGTGTCACCGACAATCTCGACAACTGTATCGATGTACCCAATGGTCCCCTCATACCCGATGCCGGAGGCAACAGCCAGCGCGATACGGACGGCGACGGCTATGGCAATAGTTGCGATGCCGATCTCGACAATACAAGTATGGTGAACCTGTCGGACTTCGTACTGTTCAGAGGTGTCTTTGGGCAGACCCTGACCGGGCTGCCTCCATTCGATCTGGCCGACCATGCAGATCTGAATGGCGACAATACAATCGATCTAAGTGACTTCGTTATGTTCAGAGGCCAGTTTGGCAAGCCGCCTGGCCCCTCTTGCTGTGGCGCCTTGCCCTAGATGATCCGGAGTCCATCGATGGACCGCTGGATATTGATCGATCGAGACGGTGATTGGCAAGCGAGTCCAAGGCCAGGCATGGATCATGGGGATGACGGTTAAGTGTCCCTCCACGCGAATAGCCGCTTTCACTGGACATCGGTGGGCAGTGGTGTGAGCAGAAAGATCTTTTTCATCAACCGATTCTATCGTCCCGACCACTCCGCCACCTCTCAGATATTGACCGATCTGACCCGGCATCTGGAACCGGCCGGAAGCGAGATACATGTCATCACCAGCCGTCTGCTGTATGACGACAGTGAAAGACTGCTGCCGGCCTATGAACGGCTCGATGGGGTTCATGTACACCGGGTCTGGAGCAGCCGTTTCGGACGCGGCAAGCTGCTTGGGCGGGCCGTCGACTACCTCTCCTTCTACGCGACGAGCCTGTTGACAATGCTCAGAAGCGTCGGTCGGGGCGATATCCTGGTCGCCAAGACGGATCCCCCACTGATCTCCGTGTTTGCCGCGCTGGCCTGTAAGCTGAAAGGGGCCAGTCTGATCAACTGGCTGCAGGACCTGTTTCCGGAGGTGGCGGCGGAACTGGGGATCAGGGGGCTCTCCTCCGGGCCGCTCTACCGGCTGGCCAGGGGGCTCAGGAACTGGTCGCTGCGCACCGCCAGGGCAAACGTGGTACTGGGTGAGGGCATGGCGCGCCGGATCGAGAATGAGATTGCACAGGCCGAGAAGACCCGGGTCATACCCAACTGGGTGATAGGGAGCGACATGCGCCCGATCGCCAGGGAAGAGAACCCGTTGCTGGAGGAGTGGGGGCTGGGGGAGCGGTTCGTGATCGGTTATTCCGGCAATCTTGGCCGTGCCCACGACTACAAGACGATCCTTGAGGCCGCTATCTGCCTGCAGGATGAGCCCTCCATCCTGTTTCTCTTCATCGGTGGTGGGGCGGGATACCAGCTGCTGAGGGAGGAGATGGAGAAGCGCTCCCTGCCCAATGTCCTGTTCAAACCCTATCAACCAGCGGACCGGCTGGCCTACAGCCTGTCCCTGGCCGATGTGCACCTGATCAGCCTCGAACCTCGACTTGAGGGGCTGATCGTACCCAGCAAGTTGTATGGAATCCTCGCCGTGGGCCGGCCGATGATCTTTCTGGGGGACCGCCAGGGGGAGATCGGTGGCCTGATCGAGGACCATGAACTGGGATGCGTGGCGGCGATGGGTGAGCCGAATGCGCTTATCCAGTCGATCGAATCCCTCTCCAGAGATCACGAATCCTGTGGACGGATGGGGGGGCATGCCCGGAGGCTGTTCGAGCAGCGCTATGCGCCCGATATATCCTACCGGTCATGGCGGGAACTGCTGGTTGAGCGTGCAAACACCCGGATGAACTGAACCCTCTCTCTCATAGAGGTCACCCTTCATGTCAAGCTACGATGCGGAGACGATAAACTCGAAAAACCCACTGGCGCGCTATGCCCACCGGAATCGTATCGAGCGCTCGATCGAGCTGGTCAAACCCAGGCTGAAGTTGGGAAAGATCCTGGACTATGGCTGTGGCCCGGGGGTCTTCGTGGCGCAGATGCTTGCCCTCGAGGCGGACTCCGCTGTCGGCTACGAGCCCTTCATGGAGGAGCGGACCCGCATGACACTACCCATCTACGAGACGCTGGACGAGGTGAAAAAGAGAGGGCCCTATGAGACGGTTACCCTGTTCGAGACCATCGAACATCTTTCGCAAGCAGAACTGGACGGGTTTCTGGGTTTTTGCAAAGACGTCATGTCCGATAATACGGCGCTGATCGTCAGCGCACCCATCGAAAGGTGGGGCGTGGAGGTCCTCTCCTATGGACCGTTCCCCCTGGGGACCTGGTATGGAAATTCACAGGTCTACCTGATGGCGAAGAGACCGGTATAGAGCGGGGAGGTTTGTGCAAAAACTATTTGGAGGATGTGAAGTTCGGCAGATCGACAAGGCTACTGTCGCCCCGGTCTGCATCGCAGATATTGCCACCACTCCCCATAGGCGTCACGCTGGTCGCTGTTGCTAACACCCATTCGAAAGTCACGGATTCTGGAAAAACCCTAATGTATTTCCACACTTATCGTCATGCGGGGCCGGCGCTTCGTTTGGGTCTTTGCGCCGAGTCTAGGCCATCCAGTGGTCCAGTTCCAGCTTCGTGAGTTCGGAGAGCCGTTCGATATCGTCGCTGAAGCCCTGCACCATGCGTTTTCGCAGCCCTACCGGCAGGGGCCTGCGCGCCTCGACGGTGACGTTGAGCCGGCGCAAGGGCGTAAGCAGCCCCCGGTTTTGTAACCCCAGGGCCCGCTTCGCCTTTCTTACCAGGGCCGATGCCCAGGGTGGCGGGCGGTTGAGCAGCAGCGCCAGCCGCTGGTTACGGTTGACCTTGTTGCGGTTGGCGGGGGGGAACTCGGTACGCCCGTCGTCCGCCACTCCGAGGAACTCCAAGGTCTCCCGATAGACGGCCTGGGTCTCCCGGACGAAGCGGTCGAAGAGGATGAACCGGATCTGTTCCCTGGGGAATATCTGCAGATATCTGTCGACCTGTTCCCCCAGGCATGCAACCTTGTGATACTGCAAAAACGAGGCCTCCCGCACATGGGGCGGCAGATGCCTGCCGGCGGCGCGATCCTCCTGCAAGGCCCAGGCGCGTGCAAAATCGGGTTCCGTTTCCGAGGAGGCGTGGAGCAGCTGGGAGTGGAAGGAGTAGGCGATTTCCACCGGGTTGCGCAACATGATCAGGATCTTTGCATGCGGACGGAACGCCGCGATGCGTGCGGCCGCCTCCTTGGAATAGAGGTACATGGCCGAGGCCTCTCCGATTGCCTGCGTATCCTCTCCGGCGGCCGAGAAGAGATCCAAGTATTCCTCCAGGTGTTTAGGGCCGGGCAGCCCGGTAAATTCGGGACAGAAGAAGAAGGGCTCCTTGGGATTACTGACGAGGATGGCGGGGTGGTCGCCCAGGTATTCGCTGAGGGCCGTGGTGCCGGCCTTGGGGGCGCCGACGATGAAGAAGTTGGGGCCGCTTGGTCTGTTCATTGCGGGAGTCGACTCCTCGGTCTTCCAGGTGGCAGGGTGCTCTACCGGAGGGGTCAACCGGGCCCCTGCAGGGTACGGGACCTGACCCATTGCGCAGGATTCCCCTGGTAGATGCCGTTCGGCTCGGCATCTTTGGTCATGATGCTCCCTACGGTGACGATCGCGTGGTTCCCGACCCTTACGCCGGGACAGATGACCGCTCTGGCACCGACCCAGGCGCCATCCTCTATCTCGATCCCCTCGACCATGAGGCGGAATGTGGGCAGCTTGTAGTTGTGGTTGCCGGTCAGCAGGTAGGCCTCTTGGGAGATACAGACATGGGAGCCGATCTTGACCGGCCCCAGGCTGTCTATCCATACCCCCTCCCCGAGCCAGACATGGTCGCCGATCTCCAGGTGCCAAGGGTATTTTATGTTGATCCTGGGCTTCAAAACCACCTGTCTGCCAATACGGGCGCCAAAGGTTCGGAGCAGGGCGCACTTGAGGCTGGACCCGGGAAACCACCAGGAGTGAAAGATCAGCGCGTTGACAGAGTACCACAACAGTCGTTTCGGCAGGCCGGCGCCTGGATGGTAGCCGCCCATGTCATAGTTTCCGAGATTCGTTTGCATATTCCTGTCCCGGTTCTCCAATGAGGTCTGAGTCTAGGACCGACGGGTGTCATGGTACTCGGTAAATTGCAGGCCGCTCAATTGATGCGGGGTATTCCCTGCAAGAGATCGGGCACCCGACATGCCCGAGCGGATCCTCTTATCCGTCCTCGTAAGACTCGATGAATCTTTCGCCAATGCGGTCCCAGGTGTAGTCCCGCAGGGCCAGTTCATGTCCCGCGCTCCCCATGGCCTGGGCTTGCAGGGGGTCGCGGGCAATGTCGACCAGCGCCTTTGTCATGGCGGTGGGATCGAGGGGGACGACGCTGCCGCACTGGTGGGCCGCCACCTCGGGAAAGTGACAATTGTGCGAGACGACCACCGGTATGCCGGAGGCCATGGCCTCCAGGATCGACATGCTGAAGCCCTCCTGCCGGGAAGGCTGGAACAGGCAAATGGCATCGGCCATGGCGGCATACTTGATGTCGCCGTAGAGGGGGCCGACGATATGCACCCGGCCTTCGATGTTCAAGCGTTTGATCTCCTGCTCGAAGGCCTCCCGGGCGCCACCGTCGGGACCGGAGACGACCAGATCCACATCGCCGATCTCGCGGGAGAATCCGGAGAATGCTTCGGCCATGAAATCGAGTCCCTTCACATGGTGCAGGCGGCCGAGAAACAGGATGAAGCGCCGCTTGTCCAGTTCAGGGTGCCGGGCTTGAAAGGTCCCCTTGGCAGGTAACCTTGCATACCGCGAGGCAAAGATCCCATTGGGAAGGATCCTGACCCGATAACGATCGGAGATTGACCCTATGGCATCGGCCTCGATAGGGTTCAGGGCGTGGACGAACAGACTGTTGCGCAGCACCCTGTCGGTGGCCAGGGCGAACATGATGCGTTTGCGCCAGCGGCTCTGCTGCAGGCTCCATGGATTGAGCATGCCATGGGGAGAGACCACATAGGGCCTGTTCAACCGCCTGGCAATCAGCCCGGCACGGATGATGATGGGGTCCCATATGCCGTGCAGATGCACGATGTCACTTTGCGCCACCAGACCCGCTAATCTTGCCGCCGCACCGGAGGCCAGGACCCTCTCTGCCGGTCCATCCTGCGGGATATCGGCCAGCCGCAACTCGTCGACATGATCTACGTTGCATCTGACAACTTTGAAGAGTTCTTCTTGAGCGATCGTGCGGTGGTAGGCAATGGCCACGTCGTGGCCTGCATGGGCTTGGGCGGCGGCCAGGCTGGTGGCGCAGGAGGCGAGCCCTCCGAATCTCGGGTCGATGGACAGGATGACGTGGAGGACCCGCACTAGCGTACCCGTGAGTTCCAGATGAAGATGAGTTTCCAGATGGCGATACTCACCAGGATGAAGACCACCGGTTTGAAGAAGACCCCCGATACATTGCGTACTGTCTTGAGTAATGGCCAGAGCATGGCGCCGGAGAAGATCATCAGTCTCCGGCTGGATCTCAGGTCGGCCTGGTCCAGTCTCTCCAGGAGATAGCCCAGCAGCAGGAAATAGGCCAGGACACCGGGCAGGCCGAAGTTGAGGTAGGCCTCGGCGATGCTGGAAAATCCGGAGCCGCCGCCGACCTCGAACAGGTAGGGATTGGTCTTGTAGATATACCAGTCACCAGGGTTCATCAGGCGGACCGACTCCTTGGTGACCAGCCCCTTCTTCTGGAGTTGCTTTCTCTCGGATTCCCCGATCTGCAGCCCGATATTGGGGATGGCGTTGCGCAGCGCCAGCAGGTAGCTCTGACCATAACGGTAGGGATCTTCCTTGGGAACCCACCTGAGGACGTTGGCAACGATGGTGGAGGTGCCGCCCAGTTGCAGGAAGACCTCCTGGATATCGGACTGTTCGATGGAGTGCGACAGGTCCTTGCCGCTGAGATCCTTGTAGGCGCCCAGGGATCTCAGGGTGCTGACGGTGGGTATGGCGATCAGAACCACCATGATGGCCGCTCCCGCGACCATGGGGGGGATCCTGCGGCCGGTCTTGACCCAGATGATGGCCCCGACCAGGGCGGGGAAGAGTGCCGATGAACGATAACCGAGGAAGAGTATGAAGAGCACCATCAGCGCAGCCAGAGGGTAGGCGAGGCGCTTCTGCAGGCGTGAGCGGGCGCCGGTGACCATCAGTACCATGGCCGACGGGGCGACCAGCAGAAAGAAACCGAACCCGCGAGTATCGCCCACCCCACTGAATATCTCCGCCCGGGAGAAGCGGAAGATATTCCCGACAGAGCCCACCAGCAGGACCAGTGAGGCGAGGGAGGCGCAGAGCAGGGCCACACCGATCCAATAGACGGAGCGCATGTTGTCATCCATCTTGCGGGAATCGATGGGGTCGGCAGGGCTCAACTTGACCCCGCCCTTGATGGCCGAGGCCAGGCCTACCCCGAAGCAGCCGAATGACAGGAGGATGTACCAGCCCGCCCGTTCGTGCCAAGGGGCCATGTAGCCTCTATGCAGGCTGTTCAGGTCGAACCAGCCCACCCCATCGGCCAAGACCTGTCCCAGGTGAAAGACGGCCAGGGATATCAGGTAGGCCGTTGCGAACAGGTAGATCGACCTGTGGCTCTTATAGCTGGCAAGGAGGTAGACAATGACCCAGGTGGCAAACAGCAAGGTGATCACTGTCGTCCATCCGCTCTTCAACCGAAGGTCCAACAGGATCGCGGAGAGTGAGACGAGTACCAGCAGGCCGCTGGCGAACAGCAGCAGGAACTTCCACGGCAGATTGGAGCGAACCCTCGCCCTCGTTCTCTTGCCGACGACTGTCCCGGGGGCTGGGAGGACGTCTGGAGTGGACGGGTCGCCTGGCGGGTCTCTTCTCATGGGGGTGGTACGGCCTCGAGATAGCATTTACGGTAGTGGTTGGCGGTACCCTGGATTCCAAATCTTTCGCGGATCTGCCGGGTGGCAGTGGCTGGTATCGAGCTGTCCAGGTCCATTGCCGAGCGCAGGTTTTCCGCTAGCTGCCCTATATCGCCGACGTCCGACCAGAGGGCAACGGGGGGGGTGAGTTCCCGGAGTGGGGCGATATCCGTAAACAGGCAGGGGAGGCCGCTGCCCACGGCCTCGATCCCCGCGATCGGCAGCCCCTCGTGACGGCTCGGCATGACGAACCAGTCCGCGGCCAACAGCCAGTCGTGCACCCGGTCGCTGATGCCGTGGAAGCGGATGCTCCTGTCCTCTCCCGCCAAGGCCTCGAATCGGCCCCGCAGGTTGCCATCGCCCAGCAGGTGTAACAGGGCGCCCCGGGCACCGATCCCGCTCCGCTTCCAGGCCTGCAGGAGAATATCCACGGCCTTCTGGGAGGTTTCCGGGGTATCACCGTTCAAACGGCCGACCTGCACGAAGTGATGGATGTCGTCTGCGAGAGAGAGTCTCTCTCGGGCCGCACGCTTCGACTCCGGATCCTGGATGGGCCAGTCGAACCGGATGCCGTTCTGCACGGTGACTATCTCCCCTTGGAGGCGGTCGTGAAATTGCCTATGCACCGCATCGCTGCAGCTGATGGATAACCTGGCACTGTTGTTGCGCATGGCCAGCAGGTTGAGAAAGGTCGAATGGATCTTGGTGTTGTGGATGGTCCTGAAGACATCGGCCCTGATGCGGCTGATCCTATTGGCGAGAAAGTGTACCAGTTCGGTATTTTCCGTATGCAGGTGGACGATTTGCGGATCGATGGCGTGAAGTTGCCGGTAGTACCAGATCACCGACCGGAAACGCACTCTCTCCGTTGGCCCCTGGGCATAGGGGATGCCTGCCGTTTCCAGGCACTGGTGCATGTTGGCGGTGGCCGGGTCCCGGCGTGGGCTCAGGGTCAGGAGCCCGACCTTCAGACCCAGTGCCTTGAGCTGGATCAGCAGATCGATCACGAAGCGCTCCGCCCCGCCGGCGGCAAGTGCGCCGATGACGTGCAGGATGTCTATCCGTTGTTTGCGTGGGTCGAGCGCCATGCCTGGATCCTGTCGCCTAGGTCGGGGTCATCGACGGGCCGGGAGACGGCGGCCCGTACTCCCTGCGGGTGGGGCGACTGGCCCTTCTGTCACCACCAGAGGGGCCCATCGTACGGCAGGATGGGTTCCCGTCCCAGCTGCGTTTCCGGCCATCTCGCCTCATGATCCGCGCAACCAATGAGTCAACGGACGGCCCGTCAGCGCTTCCAGCTCCCTGATGTCGTCCTGGAATCGGGTGCTGAGCCGGCTGGCAAGTTCCGCTTCGAGGGGCGGATAGTCGAAGGGCTTTTTGTTCAGGTTCAACAGTTTCACGGCCAGCCGATACTTGACAGGCTCAGGCAACAGGCGCCCCAGGGCCTTCTTGACCGGGTTGGGCCGCCTGAGGAGCTGCTGCAGCCTGCGGGAGCGCGGGCGGCCCGCCCGGTTGTGCGCCCTGTCCATTTCGATGGGGGGCTCCTCCGTGACGCCGAGGAAACGGAAGACCCTGCGCAGGGTCTGTTCAGGCTGGGACTTGAGATCGTCGAAGAACAGGATGAGAAACTGCTCCGGGTCGAAATATTCAAAGTAGGCCTTGAGCTGGCGGGCATAGAGGCCACTCTCCAGGTATTGATAGTCGAGTTCACCGGTGGCTTCTGAGTCTCGTGTCAGGGACCGCTCCCTCTCGGCCGCGATGGCCTCCGGAAAGGACAGGGTCTCCTTGCCTTCTGCCACCATGTTCCAATAGAGCGAATAGGCGCGCGCCACCGGATCCCGCAGGATCACGATGAACTTCAGGGTGTCACCGGGGAGCGTCTCGGCGAGGCGTCGGGCGACCTTTGCATAGTAGAGGTAGTGGAGGGTGGCCTCACAGCGAACGCTGAACTCCTGGCTGCCGGGGAAGAAGCGGTCGAGATAGTAGTCCAGGCCCTTGGCGTACAGCCCCTCGTGGCAGAAGAACTGGGGCTCCTTGACCTCGCTGAGATAGATCTCCGGGTGCTGGCTCAGATAGGCGTAGAGGCTGGTGGTGCCCGCCTTGGCGGCGCCCAGGATGAAGAAGTTGGGGGTTCGGGGATCGGTGGAGCGGCTCATTCTGCTCCCGCGGGAGCCATCTGACCTGCCCTGGGCGCGGCGGGCTCTCGCCCCTCTGCTTCGAGATCCATGCAGAAGTCCTCGATCCAGGAGGCGTCGGTCTCGTATCCCAGGCGTCGCAGGGAACGGCCCTCGATGGTCTCGATCAGCCGGCAGGAATCCCCATTGAAGTGGTTCTTCCAGTCCCCCGAGACCCCCTTGCGGTGGAACTTGGTGTTGTCCGCCTCGCCGGCCTTGCGGGCCTGGCCGTATTTCTCCTTGGTTACCGCGCTGAAGCTGGTTGCCGCCACGGCCTCGGCCAGGCGGTCGAGATCCAGCGGATCGCCGAGAAAGCGGATGATCGACGCCAGTTGGGTCGCGGGTTCGGTCAGGCAATCCTCGTAGCGGACCAGGCAGGTGCCTGGGCGG